>Ga0307412_10000105_pt1 | contig 67208 bp, 52 predicted proteins | sample DK1Cmetagenome_3_FD_203823 | JGI IMG/M metagenome (GOLD analysis project Ga0307412, IMG submission 203823) | Maize rhizosphere microbial communities from greenhouse at UC Davis, California, United States - DK15-C-1 | ecosystem: Host-associated > Plants > Roots > Rhizosphere > Soil | place: USA...
CGGCTTCTCGCTGAACAACTCGATGCTGATCATTGCCGGTTCGCTGGTGGGTTCGAGCGGTGCGATCCTCTCGTACATCATGTGCAAGGCGATGAACCGGTCGTTCTTCAATGTGCTGCTCGGCGGTTTCGGCAACACGGCAGATGCAGCTGGCCCGGCAGGCTCGAAAGAAGCCCGTACGGTGAAATCCGGCTCGGCTGACGACGCTACCTTCCTGCTGACCAACGCCGACACAGTGATCATCGTGCCGGGCTATGGCTTGGCGGTGGCACGAGCGCAGCACGCGCTGAAAGAGCTGACCGAGAAGCTGACCCACCACGGCGTGACCGTCAAATACGCGATCCACCCGGTGGCCGGTCGCATGCCCGGACACATGAACGTCCTGCTGGCCGAGGCCGAAGTGCCTTACGACCAAGTGTTCGAGATGGAAGACATCAACTCCGAGTTCGGCCAGGCCGACGTGGTACTCGTCCTGGGCGCCAACGACGTGGTCAACCCGGCGGCGAAGAACGATCCTAATTCGCCGATTGCCGGCATGCCGATCCTCGAGGCCTTCAAGGCCAAGACCATCATCGTCAACAAGCGCTCGATGGCCAGCGGCTATGCGGGCCTGGACAACGAGCTGTTCTACCTCGACAAGACCATGATGGTGTTCGGTGACGCCAAGAAGGTCATTGAAGATATGGTTAAGGCTGTCGAGTGAGCGGAATAACTCGGCAACGCTGGGGTTATCCCAAATGATGCTTGATAAGCTATGGCTATCGCTGGCAATCGGAAATCGGGATTTGACCCTATCATGACGGAAGAGGAATATCGAGTTCGAAGGATGGGCTCTATTAACTTAGCTGTTTTTTAGTACTGATCTAATTTGCTGACCATTTACACATGTTTTGGCATTTGATCCATGTTCGTGGTTTCGGCGACATCAATAATGGCGGGGTAGAAAACGTGAATAATTATAACGGTCGTGTGGTAATAGTTACTGGTGGTGGCTCTGGCATGGGCCGCGCCATGGTGCATGAATTTACCGCTCGCGGTGCCAATGTGGCAGTCCTGGATATCAATCCAAAGCGCGCCGAAGAAACCATTTCCGAACTGGCCAAACCTGACCTTGCCTTTGCTCATGCGGTGGACGTGAGCGATCCTAAAAGCGTCCAAACAGCTGTGGACGCCATTATCCAGCGTTGGGGCCACATTGATTTACTGTGCAACAATGCAGGCATTTTGGACGGCCACGCGACTGCGCATGAAGTTAGCCTGGAAGAATGGAATAAAGTAATTGCAGTCAACCTGACCGGGCCGTTTCTGATGGCCCGTGCTGTCATCCCGCAAATGCTTAAGCAAGGCAAAGGCGCGATCATCAACACTTCGTCGACGTCAGGATTCAGTGCTGCTGGCGGCGGAACTGCGTATACCGCCTCCAAACACGGCGTCATCGGTCTAACCCGCCAACTGACATTTGAATATGGTGCACGCGGTATTCGCGTTAACACGATCTGCCCTGGCGCAACAGCGACGCCTCTGGCCCTGGCCGATCCGGTAACCGCGGGCTCTCCGGATATGGAAGCGGCGATCAAAAAATTCCCGGCCCAACGTTGGTGCCAGCCAAGCGAGATCGCAAAGCTTGCCGCCTTTTTGGGCGGCGACGAAGCAGATTTCGTCCATGGCAGTGAATACGTGATGGATGGTGGATGGCTGGCTGCGGCGCGTGATCCCTTCTGATATGCATCTGTGACTCAACAACGTCAATCTTCCATGCAAAGGTAGCGGATAATGTTTAGTACGCGTGAGTGGCCGGACAGTGGTGTTGAAGGATTTCAGCGAGGGTTTGAAACAGTAGACGGCACCCGTATCCACTATGTAAGCGGTGGCGTCGATAACGGGGAAGTCATGGTGCTGGTATGCGGTTTTCCGCAGAGCTGGTATGCCTGGCGTAAGGTGCTGCCGCTGCTGGGCAAGCACTACCGTGTAATTGCACCGGATCTTCCCGGGCAGGGTGATTCGGATCGTCCGTCCAGTTGTGATACTGGCAACGTGTCGCGCTTGCTGAAAAAATTTTTGACTCAGGTTGGTGTAGAGAAGCACTCCTTGGTGGTTCACGATATTGGTGCCTGGGTTGGTTACCCTTACTGCGCTCAATTCGGTGACAGCGTCACAGGGCTGGCCATCCTTGACACCGGCATCCCTGGTATCAGCTTGCCCGATAATCTACCGTGGGCGTCTGATGTGGCTTGGCGGACTTGGCATGTAGCGTTCCACAACATTCCGGACTTGCCGGAAGAGTTGCTGGAAGGCCGTGAGCACATCTACCTGAGATGGTATCTGCAGCGGAAAGCGGCAAACCCTCAAATCTTCACCGAGGACGATTTTGCGGAGTATCTTCGTGCGTTCCGACTGAATGGATGGAAAGGCGGTCTAGCGTATTACCGGGCGATCACACAATCGGCTGAACAAAACCGTGAGTTCGCCAAATCCTTACTTAAGATGCCAGTGCTGGCTGTTCGCGCAGACCAAGGATCGATGCCTGATCTGGTCAGCGAGTTGAAGAAGGTGGCGGCCAATGTCTCGGGTACTATGGTGTTTAGCGGCCACTATATTCCCGAGGAGCAACCCAACGGCTTGGTTGATGAACTCTTGAAGTTCTTTTCCAATATAAAGTGAGAGTGTAGGGATGATCTACAACGCCCGAGTGTTTTATAGGGCGTTGTTGTCTGGGCGTTCAGTTCGTAGACCATTAAATAACGAGAACTGTCATGTCAGAATTGCAGCCGCTAAACATTACTTATGCTGATGATCCTCGTGTTCTGGCCGAGCAATCAGCAGAAGATTATTCGAGGCATGTGGTACCCCTGTCGGCTAGAACTAATCGCTGGAGCTTAGCGATGGCCTCTTGGTCCGTGCTCAGTGCGATGTTTTATTTATATATAAGTGTGGCGGTCGCTCAAGCCGTAGGTAGTAAGAGTGCGATTATTGGGGTCACACTCTCGGCACTTTTTTACGGTGGCATAAATTATGTCATCTCTCAGCGCTCAATTAAAAATGGCCTGACGGTCGCTTTGTTGTCGAGAGGTATTTTCGGGGGGGCGGGTGCGATCATTTCATCATTGCTATTTGCTGTAACGGCGACGTATTACGCAGTGTTTGAGGGGTCGATCATAGCCGTTGCGTTCCACCAGTATTTTTCGCCCGAGAGCGATATACGCTGGTGGTATTTTTTGGTAGTTCTCTATGCCCTGCCTTTAGTTATGGGCGGTGTTCAGGTCTGGCTGGATAAACTCAACGGTGCGTTGCTACCTCTCTACATTATTGGTTTGATACTGGTTATTGTCATGGCCGGTAATAAATATGGGTTTTCTACTGCATTTCTGTCCATTCCAGCGTCTACCGATCCGGTAATTCCCGGATGGATGTGGGCGTTCATAGTGTACATGGGTATTTGTGTCAATATGATGGTTACAGCTGAATTCTCGCGGTTCGGGAAACCTTCTGATGCAAAATTTCATGGCCTAATTACTTTTGGCCCAGTGTTCTATCTAGCGTTATTCGTTGTGAATGGATTAGCCGGCGTTTTCATAATGAATACTGTTTTTCCTGAGTTGCAAGCCAGTGAGCGCGGTGTGGCGGAAGCCATATTGAATGCTGCCGGTTTTTTGGGCTTGATTTTCATTCTGATCAGTCAGACTAGGATTAACACGGCTAATTATTATGTGGCTTCGTTGAACTTCGCTGGCTTTGCCGCTCGCGGCCTACATCTCAACTGGCCACGTTGGGTGTGGGTGCTGTTTGTAGGTTGCTGCGTATATTTGCTTATGCTTACAAATGTGTTCAGCTATCTGCTCAAGGCGCTAGCATGGCAGGGCGTAGCGGTCACCTCTTGGGTCGCCATTCTCATGACCCATTACGTGCTCAACCGAGATGTGAAATATGGTCTCGAGTTCCGACCGGGCAGGGTCAAAGCCATCATGCCAGGTGCATGGGCAATGATCATTTCAACCGTAGTGGGTATTGCAATCGTTGAAGCGGGAACCAAGGGGAGCTGGTACGTGGAAACCGCGCCTATTCTGATCTCCGGTCTGGCTGCATTTAGTTATTGGTCGATTCTAAAATTTGTCGACGGTGGTTTGATATCGCGAACTGCGGACCCTCGTGACGACGTTGCAGATGTTTGGCGGACCCACATTGAATGTCATGTGTGCAATCGATCTTATAGTGCTATCGAGATGGATCGCGATCCTTCGGCGGAGCAACAAGCTATCTGTGCTGGTTGCGCTGAAGGTAACTACGTCTTCCTTCAATCGGCGCGACGAGAGGGGAACTGTATGCTGGCCTCTGCTGTGCAGGCGAAGTAAAGGTGGTGTAGTGGAGGAACACAGATTGTTACGCAGATCTTGACTGAACAATGCGTGCTTTGCACTCAGCATAAAAAACTATGCTGAGTGTTTTTTTGCATAAGATGAGGTGATTAGTTTGATTTTTTTTAGAAACAAGCGATTCCTCGTTGAGTTGGCCCTGATCATAGGAGTGTTCTCCTTCTGCACTGGCGAGTTTGCAATGATGGGCCTTATCTCAAGCCTGTCGGACGCTTTTCAAAAACCTGAGACGAGTGTCGCTCATTTAATCAGCGCATATGCAGTTGGTGTTGTAGTCGGTGCTCCTATCATGGTTTTTGTGGGAGTTTATCTCAAAAAGAGAAAGCTGGTTCTTTTTCTGTTGGGATTGTATACCTGTGCAAACGCCTTTAGTTTGTTGGCGCCTAACTATGAAACATTATTGCTATCCAGACTCCTGGCCGGTTTCCCCCATGCAGCCTATTTTGGTGTTGCTGCAATGATCGCGGCATCTATGGCTCCCTTCAATAAGCGAGGGAAGGCGGTCAGTAGGATCCTGTTGGGAGTTACGGCAGCGATACTGGTTGGTGCGCCGGGTGCAACCTACATTGGTCAGCAGTGCGGTTGGCGCTCAGTTTTTGCCGCTATTACCATTTTTAGCCTGATGAGTTTGATTCTTCTATATCGCAACGCACCTGAGGTCGAGGATGATCGTAGACTTGACGTTAGAGAGGAATTGGCGCCTTTCGCTCAACTTCAGATATGGCTGGCTCTAGCAATCGGCGCCGTTGGTTTTTGCGGAATGTTCGGCGTCTATAGCTATCTTGCTCCAATTGTTTTAAATGTGACTAAACTGGAAGCTCATTGGATCGCGCCCATGCTCATGTTGTTTGGTGTAGGTACGATGATTGGAAATTTTGCAGGAGGCTGGCTTTATGATCGCGTAAAATTTGCCGCTGTGAATTTCATTATGCTGTTCAGTTTTTTTGCCCTGTTCGCGTTTCCTATTTTGTCCAGAACATTGCCGGGAGTTTCATTTGCCACGGTGTTGCTTGGATGCATGGTTGCGTTGGCACCAGCTTTACAGATGCGACTGATGGATATCAGTAAGCATGGTCAGTCACTTGTTGCCGCTTCCAATCATGCTGCGTTGAACCTTGCTAATGCGCTTGGCCCTTGGTTGGGTGGGCTTGCAATTAATGCCGGTTGGGGGTGGACATCGACAGGTTACGTGGGTGCCGGCATGGCTTTTGTAGGGTGTTTGATCTATTGGGTGGCTCAGCACCTGGAAAGAAGAGTGGTGTGAAAATGGACTTCAATGGAATATACAAGTTTGCATTTTTTTGTATCGTACGTAATTTTCCAGAGGTTGCGCTTAAAATACGAGAGAATTTAACGGGTTTGGCCTTTATCTTCAAAGCTCATCAATTTTTGGGATATGTATATTTCGTCTCTTTTGTGTGGCTCTATATTGCCTGTGAAATCCGTCGTGACTAGACCCGTGCAGTATGCAACGGTGCTAATCAGCTGTCGATCTGTAAGGCTATTGCACGGTTCGGAAATGTATGAACTCAAGGGTATCCATCTTGCGTTCTCAATTTCTTCGATATCCAAAATGTTAATTGCCTGTGTCAGTGGTTTCATCCTACATATAAAGTGCAGATTGGATTTGCCGAGCTGGTGAGTATGCATTGTGGTGAATCCCACTATGGATTCGAACAATGTTTTTATTCCCGTTTCCTCGAATATCTCACGCTGGATAGAGTGCTGGATTTTTTCTCCTGCTTCAATATACCCTCCGGGAAGTTTGAATCCTGTGGTGCCTCGCTCTTTCACCAAAAGGATCTCATTCAATTCATTCAAAACAATCGCGCTTGCACCAATTGTGTGTGTTGGAATAAACGGTACAAAGGTGACTTCTGACGGCTGACGGACCAATGTCAGTTCTTCACGAAGACAGCTGTGAAACGTGAAACCAGCACTGACGAATAATGGAACGCACTCGGAGCGAGTAATAGGAAGAGAGACCCAAGAAAGAGATTTTCTATTAGTCTCAAGATAGGTCAAGAGAGTTTCAATGTCGTTTTTTAATTCCTCTGTAGTCTTTGGTAACGAAGCAGGGTCAATGATCACGCCGTTAAAGCGATCCAATTCAAATCTCATTGTTGATCTTCAATAGCATTGAGCTAGTCCTCGGAGGATATTCTCCAAGCTTTGCTGTATCGCCGCGCTTGGGATTGGCGAGTATATAAAAAACACTTTGAGCTTGCAAGATAAGCCACACGTGCTTATTCATCCTTTTGTTCCGCAGAACGCTAGTTTTGTTCCGAATTAATTTTCGCAGCATCAAGGCAAAAAAATAATATCGCCTCGATATGGCTTCAATAATTGATGCGGCAAATTTATCGCTCGACTCAGTACCGCTTGAAAAATCTATCAAACGGTTTTCTCCAAATCTGGTGTCTTTTTTGCATCGGATTTTGTGGTCCTTTACTATGGCTAGAGGTATTTATGCACTCGCTAAATTCAATCGCTGGTATTAAAAGGTACCGTATCCAAGACGAGATCCCCATCGCAATAGATGACACGGGTAATGGCCCTGGCGAGATTGCTGGTGTTGGTCAGGATTCAGGGGGCAAAGTAGGTGAGGAGGTTGAGCTAACAAGCCGGTCTCGAATGATCGTCGCGGTGGCGTGCGCTACATTGGTGCGTATTACGTCTCGTATCTACAAATCGTTACCTAAACGGGGACACTAGAGCGTTACTAAATGACTCGCTACGCTTGTAGAAAGGTGACATTGCTGTTGACATTGGATCTTATTGCATAAGGCGGTTGTGCTTATTTTTTTGCTATTCGACAGGCTCTCCGCCATTTTCCTGGGATATGGAGTCCTATGGCAAGCAGGTGTGGCACGATGGTCAAGGCGTCTCAATCCAGACTGGACCTGTTATTTGGGGAGGCGTGGGGTGCAATGGCCAGCATGCCTACCATCAACTGCTGCACGAGGGATCCACTTGATCCCCGCTGACTTTATTGCGTCGGTGATGAGCCACAATCCCTTGGCTGATCACCAGTAATGGCTGTTCGCGAACTGTGTGGCGCAAAGTCAGGCGCTTATGCAAGGTATGAGTCGAGCCGAAGTTGAGGATGTCTTGCAAGGCATGGGCTTATCCAAAGAGGAACTAGTACGGATCACGCATCACAAAATTATTCCCGGTAACCGCCCGAGCAATATGATCATGATGCAAAAAGTCACGCCATCTACGTTAGTCGCTTCAATCGCTTTATGAACAAAAAGTGTTCGTCCAAAGGTTATTTGGGAGTTAACTGTTTGATCAGTGGGGCGTCGAGCTCGGGAAGGCTCTATCATCGACCGCTCAAGTGATTAATATTGATATTCATGATGTTCTCCTATTCCAAGGCAGTAGTGCCTCAAATTCAAATTCAACAGCCCGATAGTCTCAGAGGATACTCATTGATCTAGCTTTAGCCACAGCTTGAGCTCTTCGCCTTACTCCAAGTTTTCCGCAAATCCGCTGTATATGACTTTTCACCGTAAACACCGAGATGTACAACCGCTGCCCAATTTCGGCATTCGATAGACACGCTTCAACCAAACGCAAGACCTCTATTTCTCGATCCGAAAGCACGACGTACTGGAACCGTACGTACGGTGGTGTGAGAGGACGGCGGCTGTGAGGCCGCCTCCTACTCAATCATGAAATCTGGCAGTTTGTAAACGTAGAGCGGCTCTGAAATTCAGTTCAATCGAACATCGGAGGCTTAAGTTGGTCACGTTCCGCTTCTGCGCAAAGTAGCGGCACAGTAATGGACAACAAAAATAAAAAATTAAGGTCAACCAGAAGGCGATTCCGATGGCTGAAGCTGACTTGGTCCCGACCGCGGCTCCACGACGGCCCGAGAGGCTCGCTGGAATACTATTCGTTATCTGGTGTTGTGCGGTGAATAATGCTGCACCAGGGGCCATTGGCCAGGGATGGAAGGCTCGACCAGGTAGTCTGTGGAGCTTTCGTGTCATAGACCCCCTCATACCCTAATTGCGCCGCCCAGCCAAACCAACGCAAGCACACCGCTGACCAAAACCATACGGGCTAACGGCGCATCATTATCGAATCACTCAAGTGAATTTTGCACCGAAGCCGTGCGCCGCGTTATCTAAACGTCCTCTGAAGATTTGAAAAATGGGGGCCGGGCCCATTGGCACGCTGATTGCTGGGGTGTAACCGAACGACTGTTCGTGCGGGTTGTTTAGCATTGTCATGTTTGATTAGAGCCTCATGCGCTCTAGATAGGAGGGTGCCCATGTCCGCCAAATTTCCGACCGTAGCCATAGTAGGAAGCGGGCCGTCAGGCTGTTACGTCGCGCAGTTCCTTCAAAAGAAATGGAGTTCGGCGCAAATCACGATTTTCGAAGCGTTACCTGTTCCTTATGGGCTGGTGCGTTACGGTGTCGCGGCAGATCATCAAGGTAGCAAAACAGTTATCCAGCAATTTGAACGAATGTTCGAGAAAGGAGGGGTCGACTTTCGAGGCAACGTCAATGTTGGAAGAGATATCTCATATTCGAAACTGGCAGAGTCCTACGACGTCGTAGTGCTGGCGACTGGTCTCAGTCATGACGCAGATCTGGATATCCATGTCCATCCTTCTGCGCCAGTTGTAGGCGCAGGAAGATTGCTTAAAGCGTTGAATGGTCATCCTGAAGTTGAGCTGCTCAAAAATGCTGATGGTACTACTCGTGAGCTCGGGCGCCATGTCGCAGTAATCGGTAGCGGTAATGTAGCTATTGATGTCATCCGTATGATCGCCAAAACAGACCGTGAACTTGAGGGGTCGGATATATCCGACGAAGTGCGTACAAAGCTTAATGTTGAGCAGGTAAAAAGTCTGACCCTTGTAAGCCGTTCCAGCGCGGTTGACGCGAAATGTGATGGGTCAATGATGGCTGAGCTACTTAGTTTGCCTGGAGTCTGCGTTAGGGTAGAAGGAATTGTTAAAGGTGAGGGGGGGGCGATTCCGGAGTTGTTAACCGCTGCCTCGAACACTAGGAAGACTAGCAATTGTTCAAGGCTTTCAGTTAATTTCATTTTCAATGCTTTGCCGAGTGGAATTGACAATGTGTACGGACAGGCTAAGTTAACGACTATAAATAGAATCTCCTGCATCAGTACTGCCAGAATGTTTGACACCGTAATAACAGCTATTGGCTTCAATAATGGAACTACGAAAGAAGCTACCGTTACGCCTCGAGGCCTGGGCGCGGATGCGATCTATCAAGTGGGTTGGCTGAAACGGGGGCCAAAGGGTACGGTGGCTGAAAACCGTAAAGATGCCAAGTTAGTCGCAGAAGCAATTTTTTCTGATTTTGAAAGTGGCGTAATTAAAGCTGGAAAGCCCGGGTTGATTTCAATCGAACGCGAATTGTCTTCCGATGTCGTTAATTATATCGGTTGGCGTCGAATTGATGAGTATGAGCAAAACTCGGCAAAATCAGGAAGATGTAGAAAAAAGATAAACGATATTCGAACAATGCTCACCATCGCCCATGGTGCGAATTTTTGTGTGGGAGAGGTAAATGCGTTAGAAGTTGCTAATTAACTATTTTTAGTCAAGGATGTAGAAAATGTCTGAGATTTTGATTGTGTTTGGTACAGAGAGCGGAAACTCTGAAATGGCAGCCGATGATATTGCTGCCTGCTTAGGTCGCAGAGGCATCACTGCAGAAATCAAATCAATGGAGGACGTTTCCGTAGCCGGGCTGAAACTGACTTCGCAGCTAGTGGTAGTTACATCAACGTATGGAGAGGGGGAACTTCCGGAAACGACTGCGCCTTTCTTTGAAGCATTGGTAGAGAAGGCTCCTGACCTAAGTAGTGTTAATTTTTTTGCATTCGGACTAGGTGATAGTACCTATGAAAAGTTTAATAACGCCATTGATGTTATTTCCGCGAAATTGGTTGAGTTGGGAGCAATTAAAATTGGCGAAACGGGTCGGCACGATGCTGCGAGCGGTAAGTCTGTGACGATGGTTGCGAACGCTTGGTTTGAGCAGGTTTATAACTGATTATTGCCGGGAGGAACACAATGAATATTACACATGAAGTGCTGCCTTGGGCACATCCAGATTTTCGTCGCAATCCGTATCCATGGTACGCCCGGCTGCAGCGAGATTATCCGTTGTATCAGGAAAGCGAGCGTCAATATGTTGTTTCCCGGTATGAGGACTATATAAAATTTGTGAAACATCCGGCCATGAGTATGGTAGAGCCCGAGTGGGTCCAGCCGCACAACTGGCGTGTTTTCCTCGACACTATTTTGTTCTACGATCCCCCTAAACACACGGCTGTCCGTCGCCATACAAATAAATGGTTTACTCCGAAGCTCGTAAAGGAGTGGGTGAAGCATACTACTGAAGTCACCCGAAATGCGCTTGGGCAGGTTGAAGAGGATGGCTACATTGAAGCACATCATCATATCTGTGTGGTGCCGACACATATTACGATGTGCCGAGTGCTTGGTATCGCTGAGGATGACATTGAGCTCGTAACATTGAATGCATTGAAGATTGTGGGCATGCAGACTCCGGCAGCAACTGAGGCTGATAAGAATCGCGCTAGAGAAGGTTTCGATTGGTTGTTCTCAAAGTGCCGCGCCATCATTGAAGAAAAACGGATAAATCCAGGCGATGGCTTATTAGACGCAATGCTTTCGCTTGAAGCGTCTGGCGATATGACCTCGGATGAGGTGATTCAGACCTTGGTGCTCTTTTATTTTTCCGGCGCCCCCAACCCTGCTTACGTCCTCGCATCTATCCTGGAGCACTTCGCAAGGGATCCTCGCCTTTTTGATCTATATCGGAAAGAGCCAGACGTGCGTGCGGCAATGATCAATGAGTTTATTAGGCTAAACCCTCCAGAACTATCGTTTACCCGCTACCCGACCGAGGAGGTAGAGATTCGCGGGGTTAAAATTCCTGCTGGATCTTCCATTCGATTCATGACAGCAGCTGTGAATCGTGATGAAACGGTTTTCCGTCGGCCGAATCAGTTTGACCATACCCGACCTCAGGAGGCCAGTCAGCACGTCTCTTTCGGCATCGGAGTACATGCATGCGCTGGACAAGTAATCAGCAGAGCAGAAATTGAGGCCTCACTGAACGTCATTGCGGAGCACTATTCCGGAATTGAATTGGCAGAAGAGCCTGTGACTTTAAATGATGATCGAATTCGCAACTACATCACGCTTCCTCTCTATTTTAAAAAATAGCAGGGTGTAGGTTGGTGCTCATATTGTCTTATGAATAAGGTTTTTTTGCTTTATATATGGTTGTGGAAGGAAGTGGTCGTATTTAAATCAAAGAGCATGAATGAATTTTTGTGTAATTTGCAGGAGGGATCTGTGTGTATTTAATTGCCTGCAAATGGTGGTTACACTGAAAAGCAGACATCTTCTGCAAGCTACGTAAGTGCTGGGTATTACAATAATGATGAAATAGCAAGACCCCATCTGCCAATACACATTAATGAAAGTTATCATTGGAGACTTCAAAATGACGATAAGCGCAGAGGCCGGGGTTGTTGGGGGTTCTACATCTCCGGATCATGTCAAGCTTACCGGGCAGATGGGCGCATTCAGCTTGGCTCTCACTGTTCTGGCCTTTTCGGCACCCCTTACCACAGTTTCCGGATACATACCGGTTGCACTGTCGTTTGGAGGCATAGCAAGTCCACTTGCATTTATCATTGTAACGGCAATGATTTTGATATTTGGGGTTGGCTATGTCACATTAAATGCTGCGGTTAAGCGCCCAGGGGATTTTTATTCCTTTATTAGTTTTGGGCTAGGTAAATCGTCCGGACTTGGTTCAGGCCTGATGGCCGCAGTTTCATATTTTCTGATTCTTACGGGTGTAGCGGCATATTTTGGTGTGGCTTGTGCAGACCTCCATCAAGAAGTATCCGGTTACTCATTATCCTGGTACTGGTATGCATTGGCTTGCTGGGCTGCTGTAGGTATTCTAGGCTATTTTAATGTAGAGCTATCCGCTAAGGTTTTGACCTGGGTAATGGTAGCTGAAGTAGTCGTTTGTCTAGTTTTCGCGTTTGCAGTACTAAAAGGCGGAGGGGATACTTCGATTGCTGCCGAAGCGCCGTTTTCTCCTAGCGAATTTACGCGGTCTAATGTTAATTTGCCACTTGCGATGCTGTTCGTAGTTTCTTTCTTTATGGGTTTTGAGGCAACGGCTCTGTTCCGTGATGAAGTTCGCCTCCCTGATAAAACCATACCGATCGCAACCTATGGCGCGATTATATTTATTGGATTGGTATACACATTCTGTGCATATGCATTGATTATGGCATACGGAAGTGGTGTGCAGGATGCGGCCATAAAATCACCGGCCACGATGTTTTCAGTCGCGTTCTCGAAGTATGTGGATGGTAAGTACCATGTGCTGATCTCTCTGTTGATATTAACCTCGTCTTTTGCGTGCATCCTCTCCATTCATAATGTGCTTTCTCGTTATTTGTACAATCTTGGAACTGATGGCGCACTGCCTGCATTTCTCAAACAAGTGCACCCACAGCATGCCTCACCCTTTAAAGCTTCCATGGCCGTGTCTTTTTTAGTTCTCTTGGTTCTATGTCCGTTTATCCTGCTTCAGGTAAAGCCAGAGATCCTTTACGGGCAGCTTTCTGGTGTGGGCACTGCCGGAGTGATTTTCCTCCTCACATTGGTTAACTTTTCTGCGTTGACCTGGTTCGTCGAAAAAGGTCGCTTTGAGAAAGCCAGTTTTATGAAGTCATTTATGGCGCCTGCGATATCTTCGATCTTTTTCATGGGGTTGGTAGTATTGGTGGCTAAAAATTTTGAGTTGCTGGTAGGGGGGGAGCCAGGTCAGCGTGTTTGGATGTTGTACAGTTTGTTTTTTGTTCAATTATTTGGAATGGTACTTGCTGGTTACTATAAAAAAGTTAAGCCGGAAATCTTTGAAAAACTGGGGCGCAGTCACAGTTGACGTCGCTTATCATTACTTCCGAGTGATTTAATGTCACTCGGATTTTACTATGCTATCGCAGGCTTATTGAGTGCTATTTATCTCGAGTACACTGCTGTGGTAGTCTGTGGTAAATACTTAGACTGATTTTAGGGTTGTGAATTGGATGCGCGAAACCGAGAACGCGGCAGGTATGCTGAGACGCCTTGAAAATTATGTGAACACCTTCGACTGGGATAGCTTGACTCGAAGCAAGCAGGTCATTCTCGACGCATTTCTTCGCGTGGCAACTCGGGAGGGCATCGCTAGCGTTTCCATGCGCAGCCTTGCTGCCGCGGCAGGTGTGAAGCCACCGACTATATATTCTCACTTCCCGGAAGGGCGAGACCAGATTGTTGCCGCCGCAATGCGTTGGCATTACAACAATTTTGCACGTTCGTTGCGTGGAGCGCTAGGCAACTGTCGTACCCCCGAGCAATATTGGGTTGCATTGATTGGCTTCCATGTTCGTCAGCAGTTGCAGCGACCGGAGAACGATATTTGGGATGCTCTCATCGCGACAGATCGGATTGCAAAGGTTCTTCCTAAGGGTTTGCGCAAAGAAGTCGATGACTGGGAGGATTTTTGTGACTATATGTACGCGTCGATAGCGCAAGACATTGGGGCTCGGGATTGCGCGGTTAATGCGAGGGTGGTGAGGAAGCTTATAGATAGTGTCGGCTCGTGGTGGCGCTGGGACGGATCAGAAGGTAGCTTAGAAGCTGCTGTAGTTTATAGCGTTAATCTATCTAGAAAAGTGCTAATTTTTTAGTTTGTAAAACTTCAGTATTGAGTTTTATTTATCATCTCAACAGCTGAATTTTAGACAGGGCAAAGTGATTAAGCCTCGGCCATCGCCATTGCGGATCAACTCCGTACGGTGCGGCAGCTAAGGCTTCCTCAAGTAAAGATCTCTCGGTGCAGAACTATCTGGAAAATCGATGGCAGTTGGGCAAGGGTGGCAAACCTTGCGAATTGTGATCGAAGCTAGGCAAGGCAGCATCTTCGATGGCACCTGTCTTGAGACGGTCAAGAAAATCAACGACGAGACATTTCGCTTCCCGGTGTCAACCGATCTTACATGAAGTCGCTGTAGACTCCAGCGACCCGGTGGATCGAGTCCCAGAGGAGGGGGCGACGGCGGGCCGGTGATACCGGATGATTACAACGGCTCTGCCAAATGCCTGGACCAGTTATCACAGAACGTTGAGCGATCAGGGAAGTGGGTCCACTCGTCGCCTCCAATTTCAAGCCCAGCATTGTGCTGTTGCCTCTTCAGAACATCACAATCGGATGATAGCAAGCTGCTGTACTACAACGCGCAGTCAGGCTCGCTTGAACAGATTCGGCCCAAGTACGAAACCGACAACATCGACCTTCACATCGTCGGTTTTTCCAAGGTAGTGGATGATCTGATCTCCGGCATGCGCCAGATGCAGCCGTTCTTCGCGGCGACGCTGGTGATGTGCGGCATCGTGTTGTTCTGGTAAACACGTTGCGTGCACGCCACGTTGTTGGTGCTGTTGTGCTCGATCATCGCCGTGGTGGCTGTTGGGTTACTGTCCACCCTAGGGGTTGCTCTCGATCCGTATTCGATACTCATCCCATTCCTGATATTTGCCATTGGCTTGAGTCACGGCGCCCAGAAGTTGAAGGAATCATGCAGGACATCGGCCGCGGCGCTGCGGGTTTCGCCGTGTTGATGATCGCCAAATCCCGGTCATCCAGGACCTCGCCGTCGCCGCGACAATCGGCGTGCTGGCGTTGAATGAGGCTGGGTTGGCTGTGTCCGGAGCAATGTGACGGCTATGGCTACGGCGACGGTCTCTGCTGCAGAGCGGCGACCTTGGACCGAGTCGGATCGCTCGCTCGGCAGTTTGCTGCGTTTGATCAGCCTGCCGATTGCAGCTTTCGTTGCGGCTTACCCAACACTGTGGCCCGGGTCATGCCTATTTTGATTGCTGCGTTGGCGGCTTCACGGCCTTTTTCCAGGAAATGCGCACTGAAGATCGCGCGATGGTGATTCGTCTCCTGGAAGTGATGCGGGGTCAGCGACACGGAAAGAATCGGCACGCGGGTATCCAGGCCAACGCGCATCAAACCATCAACAACAGCCTGCGCGACGTAGTCGTGTCGATATATACCGCCATCTACCACCAGGGCTGCCGCGACCACTGCCGCGTACTGGCCGGTCAATGCAAGCTCTTGAGCCATCAGGGGCAGTTCAAAAGCGCCAGGCACCTCGAATACATCGATCTGATCCGGACAGATGTTTTCGTAGAACCCCTCCAACGCCCGGTTCACGATATCGCCATGCCAGCCAGCTTTGATGAATGCATATCGATTGGAGACCATGTTTTTACCTCATCCTGTTTTTTTGGTTTCCTCAGCACCTTATGGCCAAGGTCGAATCATGTTGTCAGGCGCTGCTCTCAAGTCGTGATGCTTTATCGAATCAGTCACTTGTTGGTTCACAGTGTGAAGCGGTGATCAGGCAATCTCTGCACAGGTGCGGTAACGGCGTTGGTGCCAGACTAGGCACTCCGATGGAGCCTCTGGCGTTACCACGATATCGGCGATGGAGCCGATGAGAATGGTGTGGGAGAAACCATCGATAGAGCGCTCCAGCCTGCAATCGAATGCGATTAGCGCGCTGCCCAGCAGGGGCGCGCCGGTGACGCGTTGAATCCATTCGGAACTGGCGAAGCGATCTACGCCGCGCTGTGTGAACAGTGTGGCGAAGTCGGCTTGATCAGGTTTGAGTACGTTAACGCCGAACGTGCCCCGTGACAGCAGGTCATCATGGGCACTGGCATTTTTATTCACGCACACGATCAGCGACGGCGGCTCAGCCGAGAGACTGCACAGCGCCGAGACGGTAAGGCCCATGCGGTTTTCCCCTTCACCTGTCGTTACCAGCGAAACCGGGCCTGGCAGAATCGACATGGCATGCAGGAACAGGGTTTTATCGACCCCTGAGTTGGAATGGCTAGCACTTTGTAGCTCTGACATTTTTCTATCTCCACAGGCTTGGCAGGGTTGTGCATTTGTTCGCGCCGAAGCGCTGTTTAGCTGTCATGAAAATCACATGATCAAAACTGGCGGCGCGTTGTTGTATGGCCGCCAGCCGGTACAGGGTTCGGGATTCATCTCTGCCCCTCTCGACTCAGGAGTTCGTTACCAGAGGGGCGGGTTGCTCTGATCTCAGGTTCTCTCACAAACGAATAGTCAAACTGTCCCAACTTGAGCCAACGAGGGTTGTAGCGCGTTGAGTGCGGATAGGAGGCGGGCGTTGCATGCGTTCCCACGCGGGACCATGCGTTGCCGCTGTCGGCGCGATCTGTAAGTGACTCAAGATGGGACAGTTTTTTGCTGTCGTGATCCCCGAGACTTGGCCGAGCACGTTGTTACGCTGCCATGTTCCTGGAGGTTTGTCCGGGGGCTGACGGGCCTTTGGGCACAGAGGCATCTGGCAGCGTTGCAAGTGCGTCCAGACAAAAAAACAAGACGGAACCAAACGCCATGAAGAATGCTGTCTATGCATTTATCAAAGCGGGCGCACACGAGGAATTCGTTCAGCAGGCCTTCGATGGGTTTCGCGAGAAAGTTCCCATAGAACGGATTGCGTCATTTGTCGTGTCTGACCTGTTCGCAGTTCCCAATGTGGCGATGGACCTAGCCAGAACGGGCGATTACAAGGTGATTGTCGCCGCAGGTTACGTCGAGGAAGACCCCGCGTGGCAACACGGCCATTTTCTTTCTCAGTCCGTGACCAACGGCTTGATGCGGGTAGGGCTGGATACCGGCGTGCTGGTGTTATCGATACTCGCGTGTCCCAAGGCTGCTCCCGAGAATGCGCAACAGCATCAGGTCATGCTCGAACATTTCCATGCTAAGGGGCGGCAAGCGGCTGATGCAGTGCTGCAAATCAGCAAGCTGAAGGCTTCTCTACCCGCTCTCAGACAGTTTCTTGAACGGTTGTGGCCTGTCTAGAAAAGTCTTTGAGGTGGTTGCTCATCAATCCGTCCGGCTGTCGTCATCGGGAAAAACATGTCTCTCAATACTGGCTCTATTCGCGTCAAAATTGTTGTATTGGCAGGCTTGTGCCTGCTCGGCATAGTTGCTGTGGTGGTGGCCATGAATATCCACTTTTCCAGCGTGAATAATTCGCTAGTCGCCCAAGCCAGCGAGCGCGCGATGATCCAGGGCGCTAAGACCTTGCTTCAGGCCAAGGCGTCTGAACAGACGGCCGTGTTGGGCAGTTATTTTCGTCAGAGCCAGATACTGCTGACGTCGCTGGCCGATCAAGTCACCGCCCAGAGTGAAGGGTGGAAGCGACACGGCGGTAATCCCGCAGTATTGCGTGAGTTGCTCAACGATAGCGTGAAAAAGCTGTATGAACGCAACACCGCACTCGGCTTGCAAGGGCTGTGGATCGTCTTCGAGCCAGATTCACTGGATGGTCAAGATGCCGTTTTTGTGGGAGATGCAACTCACAGCGGAAACGACACCGGGCGCTTCACCGCTCAATGGAGTCGCTACGGCGGGAGTTCGGTGAATTCGACTATTGCAGAAGCGGATCTAGTGAAAACCGACCTGAATGCCAGCGGTGTTCCCTACAACAACTGGTTCGTTTGTCCGAAAACGACGCGGCAGCTATGCGTGCAATCGCCCTATAACGACACCGTCAACGGTGAAAAAGCACTGCTTACGTCGATATCGATGCCCGTCATCGTCAATGGCGTTGTGGTGGCCGTCGTCGGGGTCGATCTATCGCTGGCGGCGCTGCAAGCCGGGGTACATAAGAGTGCTGCGGGTCTGTTTGGAGGTCAGAGCTACATCATTGTGACATCCGCCGATGGCGTCGTTGCGGCGGACAGTGTCGATCCCGCAGCCATTGGTGCACCTTTGCCGCCCGACATGGGTGGCAAGGTGCAGGATCTGGCAAAAGATGGCACCGCGGTGGTCGAGAGCGAGGGAGAGATTCGTGCGACGATCCCTTTGAATGTGGCAGAAGGTGTAATGCCTTGGAATGTGCTCCTGGGCGTGCCCCGACAGGTGCTGCTCGAAGACACGCTCGCGGTGCAGCGGCAACTGAACGACGCGCAGGCTCGAGGGGTGACGAATACGGTGTTGGTTGGCTTCGTTGCAGCTTTGATTGGGTTGACGCTGATATGGCTGATGGCCTCTGGTGTGATTCGTCCAATCAACTCGGTGGCACAGATGCTCAAGGAGATTGCCACCGGTGATGGCGATCTGACGCGTCGCCTGGATTACGTCAAGCGAGATGAGCTCGGTGAGCTGGCGAGCGGGTTCAATCGTTTTCTGGACAAATTGCAACCCACCGTCGCCCGGATCAAGCAAAGCATTATTGAAATCCGAACTGCCGCCGACCAGTCCTCGACAGTCACCCGTGAAACAAGCGAAGGCATGCAGGTTCAGTTTCGGGAAATCGACCAGGTAGCTACCGCATCGAATGAAATGAGCGCCACCGCGCTGGACGTTGCCACCAATGCGTCAAGTGCAGCCACTGCCGCCCAGGTCGCGGATAATGAGGCTCAGGATGGGATGGCGATCATCCGTCACAGTACGGCTGAGGTTACCAACCTGTGTGAAGAGATAAGCCGCGTGGTGGTCCAGGTTGAGGCACTGGCGGTCAGCAGCGAGCAGATCGGCTCGGTGCTGGATGTCATCCGGGGCATCGCGGAGCAGACAAATTTGCTGGCATTGAACGCAGCCATCGAAGCGGCGAGGGCAGGTGACAGTGGACGTGGGTTCGCTGTGGTGGCCGATGAGGTGAGGGCTCTCGCACGACGCACCCAGGACTCAGTCGAAGAAATCCGTCACGTCGTTGAGCAGGTCCAGGATCGCACCCGTGGCGTCGTCACACTGATGCACAACAGTCACAGCAAGACCCAGGACAATGCACAAAGTATTCACAAGGCACTCAAGGCTCTGGATCGTATCGGTGAAGCAGTCACCGTCATCACTAGCATGAACCTGCAAATTGCGAGCGCCGCCGAAGAGCAGGGTGCGGTCGCTGAAGAGGTCAACCGCAACGTTGCGAACATCCGTCGTGTGACGGAGTCCTTGACCCGTCAGGCTAGCCAATCGGCGCAGATCACCGGTCAGTTGAATGTGTTGACGGTCGAGCAGATGCGGCTGATGGATCACTTCAAGGTCTGAATGCCGCGAACGCTTTAGACGTCTGTACCTAAATGACACAGTCGGCATTCTCGACAGAGCGCTAAGGTGACGCAAGTAACAATGCCTGGGCGCGAACCCATTAATAACAACGGAGAAAATCATGAATAGAGTTTTGGGCAAGGTGACAATTATTACCGGTGCAGCGCGTGGTCAAGGCGAAGCTCACACGCGGTTGTTCGCTTCCGAAGGTGCAAAGGTGTTGATGACCGATGTGCTCGATGCCCCCGGTTCGGCGGTGGCGCAAGAATTGCGTGATGCCGGCTACGATGTTCATTATCTCCACGTGGATGTGACCTCCGAGGCTGATTGGATCGCTGTCGTCAAAGAGGCCGAAGCGCGCTGGGGACGGGTAGATATTCTGCTGAACAATGCCGGCATCGTTGGTTCCATGAAAGGCGCTCACGAAGAAGAACTCAGCGCCTGGACCAAACTGACGGCGATCAACCAGCAGGGGGTTTTCCTCGGTATCAAGCACGCGGTGCCGGCCATGCAACGTGCCGGTGGCGGCTCCATCGTCAACGTTTGCTCCATCAACGGCCAGGTGGGCGGAGCAGGCTCCTTCTCCTATCAGGCCTCCAAGGGCGCCGTGCGCATGATGACTAAAGCGGCTGCGATGCAATATGTGAAGGACAACATTCGCGTCAATTCGATTTGCCCAGGTCTGGTAATGACTCCGATGGCAGAAGAAGAGGGCGTCGAATCCAATAATGCCTTCGCAGCCGCTACGCCTATGGGCCGAGGTGCACGTCCAGAGGAAGTCAGTTACGGCGTGCTGTACCTGGCCTGTGATGAAGCGAGCTACGTAACGGGTACCGAGCTGTACATCGACGGCGGCTATACCGCTCAGTAATAGAGACAAACCGGCCTTGTGTGGTCTGGCATCACAATTGCTCATAGATCACTTCGCCAGCTACTCGGGTTCAGCGTCCGCCAACAGCCACTCGTTTCATCCCCAACGAATACTTGCGAAGGGTTCTGACGAATAGCGTCAGCGGACGTTTAACTCAACCTAGGCAGAGGAGCAATTCATCAGGAACTTGAGGGGGGACGGTACACCCTTGAGGTCTGCGCCAAGCGTAAAGCCGGTCTGCACTGCCTTGCTTGCCTCTCAAGAGCGGAGAATTGACATGAACCCTAAAATGACTAACAAGCGGCACGAAGTTGCCGCAGGTTCACTTACTAAATCTGCCATTATCACGCTCAGAGAAAAATTCCTATGTGATCCCCTGCATACCGATTTGTCCACGCTACGCCCGGTAATCGCAAGATCGTGGCAACGCAGCGCGCTATGTCAGGTCAGCCCTGCTCAAAAAACCATGGAACTGGTCGCCAAGCCGCACCTGGATGACAGGATTTTACAAACGGCACGGCCCATTCTCGACGAGCTTGAACGCTTGTGTGTGGAATCACAAGGCATTGTGACCCTGGCCGATTCAATGGGGACCATCGCTGATTTTCGTGGCGACCCAATGATGGTTAAGCGTGCGGAGAAGAGTTTCCCAATCCTGGGGGGCTGCATGTCCGAAGATCAGATCGGTACGAATTCGGAGGGCACAGCGATTGAAGAAGGTGGTGCCGTCCAGGTTTGGGGCGCCGAGCACTTCAATGATGCACTGCAAGATATGTATTGCACCTCGGTACCGATCCGCGACCCGCTGCGACGCTCTATTCGCGGCGTCCTGAGCCTTGCGTTTCCCGAGCGACTCGTGATCGGTATGGATCCACGTTCGATTCTGCTGATCCTTCAGGGGGCGGCATCTCAGATCAATAGTGCGTTGGCCGCCAGCCTGGCTGCGCGTGAACAGTTGCTGTTGTCCGAGTATCTGCGTGAAATGCGCAAGCGGGGCACCGATGCGGTGATAGCCATGGACGGAAAGACCACCATCGCCAGCCGCAGCGCGATGCAGATGCTTGATCAGAGTGACTACGCAGTGTTGGCGGGTTATGCCCAAGAGATTCGGCATTGCAACGAGCCTATCGAGCGCGAGATCAGTTGCGGTCTGGAAAAAAAACTGTTCCTGCAAGCCCGGCCGGTCGACGGTGGTGATGGAGATGCGGGCGCTGTCATGCGTTTGCGCAAGTCTGAAGCGCGCCCCTCCCGCAATCGGTTGTCTCGGAGCACGGGGAGCAAGGGGCAATTCGAGCAACTGATTGGTAACAGTTCATCCTTCAAGCGGGCCATCGAGGGCGCCGCGACCGCTGCAGCCAGGGGAATCTCGGCCTATATCGTCGGTGAGGCCGGTACCGGCAAGCTGTTATTGGCCAACGCCCTGGCTGGTCGAATGGGAGTGCCTATCCGTATACATCAATGCACCGCATTGTCCTTGGATAATCGGCTGAACATTCAACAAGTTTCCGATGACTTGGCCAACGGTGGCGCGGTGGTTTTTCATCGCATAGATAGTTTGCCGACGCTGTCCAGGGACCAATTGACGTTATTGCTTTCGGGGCTGGACCAACCCAAGGTGTTCATGACGTTTGCCACCGTGACTGACGATATGCTCCCGTTGATTTCTAGTATGCAAGGCATTGAAATTCAGATGCCTTCATTGCGTATTCGCCGCGATGACATCCCGGTGCTGGTCGACCATTTCCTCAATGCGCTGCCTCAACCACGTCGTATTTCGTCACGCCTGCTCGAGGTACTGGCGGGGGCCGAGTGGCCCGGTAACGTTCGGCAACTCAAGGAGGTCGTCGAGGCAGCGGCACTCAGAGCGACAGGGGCTGAGGTCAGGCTGGACGATCTGGCAGAAGTGCATCGTCGCGCGCTGGCGCGGATCCGGCTCAGTCGCTTGCAAAGAGCAGAACTGGAGCAAATTCGAGAGGCGCTGATCGAGGCGGGCGGGAATCGGCTACGTGCTGCCTCGATACTACGGATAGGGCGTTCGACACTGTATCGCAAGATAGACTCATACACCGTACGAGGCTTTGAGATCGAAGTGCGTTCCTGACGGTTTCATCAATACATCAACACAATGAAAAGAGCCCCGGCGCAAGTCCGGGGCTCTTTTCATCAAGCATTAGCGTACTACGTTGAGCAGACGCCCCACTTCGCTGATCTCTACCTCGACCACGTCGCCGGCCTTCAGCCAGAATGGCGGAGTGCGTTTGCTGCCGATGCCTTCAGGTGTGCCCGTCGCAATGATGTCGCCAGGCGATAGTTCGAGAAAGCTTGAAATAAACGAAACCACTTCAGCGACCGAGAAGATCTGATAGCTGGTGTTGGAGGATTGCATCACCTTGCCGTTGACTCGAGTCTGAATATCTAGCTCTTGCGGGTTGCTGATTTCGTTCAGGGTCACCAGGGCCGGGCCACAAGGTGTCGAACCGTCGATCGCTTTGCCTGGCGTCCATTGCGTGCCGCGCAGTTGCAGGTCGCGAGCGGAGGTGTCGTTCAGCACGGTCAAGCCGGCCACATAGTCAAGTGCCTCTTCCGGTTTTACATTGCGGCATGGCTTACCGATCACCACGGCCAGTTCACCTTCGAAGTCCAGGTTCGGGGTGAGGCTTGTGCAGGCGATATCATCCGTAGCGCCGATCAGCGAGGTATTGAATTTGCAAAAAATGTCGGGAGCGGTCGGCAGTTTTCGACCAGTTTCAGCCACGTGATCGCGGTAGTTCAGACCTACACACAAGACTTTGCTCGAATCATGAATAGGTGGGCCCAGGCGCAGCTTGCCGTTTTGGCCAACCGCAGCTTCCGGGGTGGCCCTGGCCGATTTGACAACGCGCTCTTCCAGAACCGCCAGCTTGCCCTGCCACTGGGTCAACAGTTGGCGGTTGGTAAGCTGTGCGGGGGCGTCTTCGCCAATGGCGGTGAGCAATCGTTTGGTGTCAAACACATGCTCGTCAATCAGGATGCCAGGCTGCAACTTGCCTTGGTTTTCGTAATTTACCAGCTTCATTTTTTTACCTTGATAAGTGAAGTGCTGTGGCGAGGTTCGCGCTCGGAGCATTGGCGTGGTTTGCCTGCGTACCGACCAAAAGGTGAGTGATACAGGCAACGAGGAGTGCAAGCACCCCTCGACGCGGTTATCAGTCGTTGATGCCAGCAGGGCGCTTCAAGTCCGCAAGCTTCTCGGTTTTGTGCATGATGCCCTTGATGCGAGGCAGTACTTCGGTGCCCAACAATTCGAAGTGACGACGGTATTTTTCACGCTGATCGAGGTAGTCGAACGAGAAGTGGATCAGGGTGCCGAAGCCACCGGATGCATCCAGATCACGTTGCAGTTTTTTCACGATGGTGTCCGGAGAGCCGACAAGCCACTTCTCTCGCGCCAGGTATTCAATGTCGATGTCATTCGCTGTCACTTTACCCAGCTCTGGAACCATCACTGGCAGGAACCCGCCGCGCTCGTAGCCTGGTAGCAGCCATTCGCGATACGCCTGCCCCATCGCACCGTTGACGGCCATGTCGATCGCTTCTTCGTCGGTGTCGGCTACCAGGATGTTATGGGCGATTCGCCATTGGTTTCGGTCAGCGACCTTGCCAGCCGCTTCCGCACCCTGCATGTAGCGGTACCAGTGACCGGCCAGGTATTCGCGGCCCACGTTGAAGCTCATCGGCAGATAACCGTTGCGGCCGGCCTCGGTCAGCGTCTTCGAATTCGGGCTCAGGCCGGCCATCGCCAGTGGTGGGTGCGGTTTCTGAAAGGGTTCAAAGAATGGCCCTTGCTGAATTTCGTCGTACTCGGGAACTTCGAATTGCCAGTATTTGCCTTCGTACTTGAATGGCCCTTTGTTCTCCCAGATTGCACGCATGATATCTACGGCTTCAGCCATTTTCTCGGGAGGGTTGGTGTTGCCGTGTATCTTGTGATCGGAAGGGTAAGCGCCCGCGCCCAGACCGACGATTAGACGGCCCTGGGACATGTGGTCCAGTTGCATCAGCCGGTGAGCCAGGGCAACCGGGTTGTGGTTCGCCGGCACGTTGGCGCCGGTGGCGAGCTTGATTCGCTTGGTTTGCGCAAGCGCAGCCGCAAGGTAAAGCTCAGGCGAACAGACGGGCTCCCAGCGCATGGTGCTGTGCTCGGCTACCCACACTTCGGATAAACCAAACTCATCTGCCCAGCGAATGACTTGCATGTCCCATTCGTAGCCATCTTTCAGGCTGGTCTGTGGTGCGCGAAATGGCACCATGAAGAGACCGATATCCATAAAAACCTCCAATTTATTGTGAGTTACAACGTGATTGAGCTTGCGCGGGCGCCCGCTCGACGTTGAACGAGGCGCAGGTCGCCCGGGCCTTTTTTGCGGGCCCAGGTGTTATCGAGGATTAGTTATTGGCGACGAAGCTGATGGCATCCGTCAGGCGATCCGCCAGGTCGTTGACCACCGCTTGAGTCATTGGTGAAGAAAGCGCGATCAAGTTGGCTGGGGAGAGCAGCACGCCACGGTCATAGGCTGCCCACCACAATCTGTGTTGTAGCTCGGTCGTATACGCGATTCCCGTCTTGGGGAATGGGCGGAACAACGAGCCCTTGCCGCGAACCTCCCAACCCAGTGCGTCTACTCGATCAGCAATGGCCAGGCGGGCTTCATCGCCCAATGCGTTCATTGAGCCGATGGCGTCGGGTGTCAGCAGACGCAGTGACTCTGCGCCGGCCGCCATGCTCACTGGATTGCCGGAAAAGGTCCCGGCCTGTGGAAGCGGGCTCGGGCCGGTCGGGTCAAGGTGGCGCATCAACTCTTCGCGGCCGGCGAATGCACCTACTGGGAAGCCGCCACCAATCAGCTTGCCGGTGGTAAGCAGGTCAGGGGTAATGCCATATTCGGTGCAGGCACCGTTAAAGCCAAGGCGCAGGCTGATGACTTCATCAATGATCAATACCACGCCGTAGCGCGAGGCCAGGGCGCGGGCACCCTTGATGAACTCCGGTGTGGCGGCGATCAATCCGGCGCGGTTGGGGAGTACGTCGATGATGATTGCCGCGAAGTAATCCGGTCTTGCAGCCACGGCTTCTTCGAGAGCTGCCAGATCATTGAAAGGGACCAGCGTGACATCGTTGGAAACGCCTGCCGGAACGCCTCGGCGATATTGCGGGCCGCCTGTGCACAGTGCCAGGTCGGAAGAACCGTGGTATCCGTTCTGCATCATGATGACGCCATCACGTCCGGTTACGCCACGTGCCACGCGCACGGCAGTCATGACCGCTTCAGTGCCGGAGTTGGTGTAGCGAACTTGATCCAGCCCCGGCAGACGCGCCAGCAGTAACTCCGCGTGTTCCCACTCCTGCTTGTTCGGAATACCCCAGCAGCTGCCGTTCTTGATCACCCGGCTGGCCGCCTCGACTAGCGCGGGGTGGGCGTTGCCGTGGATCAAAGTTGTGAAGTTGTTGTTGGCATCAATTAGTTCGCGACCACGGTCATCCCATACCTTGTACCCTTCGCCGCGAACGGCGTAGGGAGTGGGCGCACCCAGATAGTAAGTGGACCGGCCATAGCCGCCGGGCAGAAGGGGGAAACCCTTTGAGCCACGACGAAGTTGAGGATCCTGGTTGAGGCTGTGGTTGTCGTTATTGCTTGCCATGATAGTCCGCCCGTCTCCTGAGAAGAATGACCCTAAGTGGTCGACATCGTGGGGCTAGACTAACTTCGGCTTAAAACGTCTAACTGTGCCGAGTTGGGACAAGGTGCGATCAGCGGCGAGGCGGTGTGCGTCGTTGGGTATGCATTCAAGGATGACGGTTGCCGTTATCTTTTTGCAGCGATGTTCAATTACGTAGGAAGACTTGAGCAAGCATGCTGCAAGAGGGGGTTTAGAAAAAATATATAGTTAACAAACGGTTACGCTTATGTCTCAGGTTGGGACAGTTGAGGCGGGGCTTTGTGGGTAGCCTGATTACCAAGTGAACACTCGACCGAGTGTCCATTCCTTTGGTACGAGGATGATGATGACTACCGCCAACCATGAGTTTTTCGCCAACGCCGTCGCGGCTCAACGCGCCAAGCCGCCTACGATAGTTCCGCATGTGATCGCGGGTAAGAAGTACTTCGACGGTGCGCTGCTCAAGCGTGAGGACCCAAGCTTTCCTTCGGTGATTGTTTCCGGTTGCCATGATGCGCCGGCCGAGTTGGTTCACTTGGCAGTCAAGAAGAGCCGCGAAGCGCAACGTGAATGGGTCAAGGTTCCGCTGAAGGAGCGTATTGCACGAGTTGCCAAGGCGCTGGATTACGTTGCTGGCAAGATCGACGACTGGACTGTTCGCGTAGCGGTTGAAATTGGTAAAACCCGTGCCGGCGCCCGTGCCGAAGCTACGGAAGTGTTGGAAATACTGAAGTTCTATACTGAATACGCGGGCCGTCCGGGTGCTTTTGAGGATGAGCGGGAGGCAGATCCCGCAGGGTTCGCGAATGCCTCCGTGCTTCGTCCGTACGGTGTGTTTGGGTTTATTACGCCGTTCAACTACCCGATCGTGCAGGCGGCCGGGCCTACCATTGCCGCTATCATCGCTGGCAATGGGATGGTGATCAAAGCAACTCATGATGGCCCGTGGTCTTGCCACGCCGTGTATGAAATGTGTGAGGCGATGGACCTGCCCATAGGGTTGGTCAATATCATCCACGGCGCCGACGAACCGGGACGTGTGCTGGTTGCGAGCAATGTCGATGGCATGTCCTTCACGGGTTCCGTGGCCGTGGGCCAGGAGATCATTCGACAGTTCAACTGCGGCCCTTATCCACGCCCGGTAATCGCCGAAATGGGCGGCAAGAATCCTGTGATTGTCACGGACACCGCTGATCTGGAAATGGCGGCTGACGGAATCGTGTTCTCGGCGTTCGACCTGGTAGGGCAAAAATGCAGTGCGCTTTCCCGTGTGATTGCAACACCCAAGGCCTACGAGCGCCTGGTTGAACTGGTCGCCGAGCGTCGTCAGAAAGTAGTGATCGCCGAACCAGCTGTAAAAGACAGTTTCGGCGGTCCACTGGTGAACCAGCGCGCCGTCCAGCGTTTCAAGCAAGTTGTGGAGCGGGCTAAAGCCGGCGGCTATCGCGTTGACGGAGGCCAAGTGCTGGAACAAGAAGGTTACTTTGTGGAGGCCACGGTAATCTCGGGCATGCCCGCTGAACATGAACTGGCAGTTACTGAGTACTTCCTGCCGCTGGTTTCGATCAGCAAAGTCGACAGTTTTGAAGATGCTATGACCGCAGCCAACGCGACGTCGATGGGCCTTACCGCGGGCATCTATACCGGTGATATGGAAGAAGCGCGCACGTTTCTGCGTGAGATAGAAGCCGGTTGCGTGGACGTTAATGTACCAGGACACGCGACCACAGGATGGTGGCCAGGTCCGCAAACGTTCGGCGGCTGGAAAGCCAGTGGTTCCACGGGCAAACAGGCGCTTGGCAAATGGTATGTGCAGCAATTTGCACGCCAGCAAAGCCGTAAAACGGTGAAAGATTTGGCAGGTTTGCTCTTAGAGTGAAAACCGATCTTAAATCTGGGTGCGGTATGTGTTTTCAATAGCTTCAGGTTTGCCACGTCATGAGCCGCGAATTGCGGCTCATGACATAAAACAAAAATCAGCCATATCTTTGGATGCTTCACAAAGTCGTGCTCGTATTTCTCCTGCCTATAAATTTTTTACATTATAAAAATGCCAACAGGAAAATCAAAGATGAACGCTATAGAAAGTTTGAAACTCGCTTCAGGCGACGCGAAGGAAGCTGCACCCGGTTACAAACTCAAGGGCAACATGGGAACGCTCGATCTCATGTTCACCGTACTTGCATTTTCGGCGCCACTGGGTGTTGTTTGCGGATTTTTGTCCTTCAATATCAGTTTTGGCATTGGGGTACCTATCGCGTTCTTGGGTGTCACGATATTGATGATCATGTTTGCGACTGGCTTCACCAACATGACCCGGAGGGTTCCACGACCCGGGGCGTTTTATACCTACATAACCGAAGGCCTAGGACGTCCCATGGGACTGGGTGGGTCTTTCCTCGCACTTGTGACCTATGGCTTCAACATTATCGCTGCGCTGGTATTCGCTGGTGTTGCCGTTAACAACCTGATTGCCAGCTTTGTCCCCACCGCTGCGATCTCCTGGTGGGTATGGTCGTTGGCCATGCTGTTGGTTGTATGGGCTATGAGTTACTTCAACGTGGAATTTTCGGCCAAAGTGCTGTCGGCACTTCTAGTGCTTGAAATCATTGCAATCGTTATCTTCGACGTCGCCGTGATTTCCAATGGCGGACCTGAAGGCTATGCACTGGAGCCATGGAACCCGGCGAGCCTTGTGACGCCCAAGCTGGGTTTGCTGCTGTTGTTCAGCGTTGGTCTGTTCAACGGTTTTGAAGCCACGGCCATCTATCGGGACGAGGTTCGGGACCCGCTCAAAACAATCCCGCGTGCGACCTATCTGGCGATCATCTTTCTAGGCGTGTTCTATGCCATATCGTCCTACGGACTGATCCTGGCGTCTGGTGCCAGTAATGCTGTCGCGGCGGCTCAGGCCAATCCAGCGACGATGATGCCTGATGCAGTCTTAAAATATGTAGGCGTGTTCGCCAATCAGGTTGTCAATGTATTAATCGTCACCAGTATGTTTGCCTCCACCCTCGCGTTGCAGAACATTCTTTCGCGCTACACCCACTCGCTGAGTGTGGACGGGGTTCTGCCCAAATATTTTGCCGCTGTTCATCCTAAACACGGTTCTCCCTATCGTTCGGCAATGGCTGTTGGGGCTGCGGGGCTGTTGGCACTGCTGGCGTTGATCGCGACGGGAGGCAAGGATCTGTCGCTTTATGGCGCGGCAGCGGGAATCGCATTCTACGGAATGTTGTTGCTGCTGTTCATGACGTCGATTGCTGTCTTGGTGTTCTTCAAAAGGGACGCTCAGGGGGGGACAAAGTGGAAGATTTTTTATGCCCCCTTGATAGCTGCTTTCGGTATAGGTGTAGTTCTGGTCACTGCGTCGATGAACATTGAACTGTTAATCGATGCTCCGCCAGCTGTGATGTGGGGGCTGGTTGGTTTGACCTACCTGTCCATCATCGCTGGCATTGTGCTCGCCTTTTATTTCAAACGTCGTGGCTCTGTCATTTATGACCGTATAGGCCGTCGAATCGACTGACTTAACCGGGCCTCATCCGCGTAGCGGTGAGGCTTCTTTCGAACGCTAAAAAATAAGGATTAGAGCGATGCCTTTGGCTATTTCCAACGGAACTCTTTTAATTGCCCCTCACCAATTTCCGCACCTTGAGCGTGAGCTGGCATTGGCTAACCAATTCGGCCTTGAACTGGTGGCTGCCGCTGATCAACAAGCCTTCACCGAGGGGATGACGAATGCTGTTATCGTCATGGTGACTCCGTATGGCAAGGTGAACGAAACCGAGTTTTCGGGCATGACACGATGCAAGGCGGTTGTTCGTTACGGCATGGGCTACGACAACATCGACGTCAACGCTGCAAACCGCCTCAACATTCCGGTGTCGATCGTTCCGGACGCCTCTTCTGAAGAAGTGGCCGCACATGCGCTGGCGATGGGCATTGCACTGGCTCGCCGTTTGCCTCAAGGCCAGGCCTCGATCGAGAGAGGTGGTTGGGCGGGCACGATTGCCTATGACACACCGAAGCTTGCCAACATGGATGTGGGTATTGTCGGCATGGGCCGGATTGGTCGCCTAACGGCCGGCTGGTGGGCGGCGCTGGGGACTCGTGTGAAAGCCTACGATCCTTACGCTACTTTCGACAACGTGACCCAGGCTTCACTCGAAGAAGTGCTCGAGCAGTCGGACGTGGTTTCACTGCACCTTCCCCTTAACGCCGACACCCGTAACATGATCAACGCTGCAGTGCTCAAGCGCATGCGCAAAGGCTCGGTGATCATAAACGTATCCCGAGGTGGGCTGATCGACGAGCCAGCGCTCGCCGCAGCGCTGCATGAAGGTCACATCGCCGGTGCGGCCCTGGACGTGTTCGCCAAGGAACCGTTGCCGGCGGATAACGCCTTACGTAACGCTCCCAACGTGATCTTGACCCCGCATATCGCCTGGCGCTCGAACACTTCCCTGGGGGCACTGCAAGACGGTGCAGTGGAGCGTGCCCGTCGCGCGTTGGTTGGCGAAGTACTGCCTGATGTAGTGAGTTAATCGACTGTCTGGGGTAGGCGTGGCTCAGCGCCTATTCTGGTGAAGGTACGTGCAGACTGCGAGCACCACCCCAGTAGCCGGGGCGTGTCGGGCTTCCCGGTGACCTTCTGAGGTGGTAGCTTTTTTATTGTTAGGATTGTGTGGGGGCTTGTCAGGCACAACAGTGAAAGTACGTATATGGCGGAGCCAGCGACCTGAATGCTCCCCTGATGCTTGGATTTATCGCGTATATCTGAACTCACCCTTTGCATAGGTAAGCGTTCGTAGCGGCATCTATGAAGGTTTATCTATGCTTTTTTAGCGGTAGCTGTTCGGATGGAGAAAGGACATCACCGACTGGCTAGGTGCATGCTCGTAGGTTGAGGACAGCACAGCACTGAGTTGATCACCAACAAATTCCAAGCATGTTTCTTCTCTTCGGCATAATCGTGACGCAGTCAGTGTCGCCTCACCCGGGAGCCGGCCAGTACATGATTTTGGCAGCGATCCACGTCTCGCATATTCAGCATGCCTGGTTTTTACTGTTTTTTGCTACCAGATAGGCCTCGGCCATCTTTTTGACGGCGGGTTCGATATCATTCGTCCTGACCCCTCCATAACCCAGGACATAACCTTTCATTGAATGCGGCAGTTGGTGATAGAGGCTTATGTCGCGCAGATATACGCCTCTCGTTCTGGCCTCTGCTGTCATTCTGGCGAGGTCGATGTTGGAGGTGAACTGTATGGTCAGGTGCAGTCCGGTGTTCCCGGTTGAAACTGTTATGGTGTCACCAAAGTGTTCGTTCAACGCACGTTTCAGTTCGCGCTGACGCTCAGCGTAAATGCCTCGCATTCTTCTGATATGGGTCGCGAAATAGCCCTCGCCGATAAAGTCGGCCATGGCGGCCTGAAGTCCAAGTTGGCCTGGGCGATACAGCTGCGTCAGGCCACTGGCGAAGGCGTCGGCGAGTGCTTCGGGCACTACCAGATAGCTCATTCGCAATCCTGGATACATCACCTTGCTAAAGGTGCCCAGATAGATGACTCGCTCATGTTCATCCAGTCCCTGCAGAGAGGGCAGGGGGCTGGAGTCATAACGGAACTCGCTGTCGTAGTCGTCTTCAATAATCCAGAAGTTGTGTTCCCTGGCCAATTCAATCAACAGTCGGCGCCGATGCAAGCCCATCGAGCCCCCCATCGGATACTGGTGCGACGGTGTCGTGAAGAGTAATTTTGGCAGGTCTTCAGGCTTGGCTTTCTGAAATGGAAAGAGCTGAGCAGCGACACCATCCTCATCGATCGGAACAGGCACTACTCTTAGGCTTGCCGCTTTCCATATAAGTGCCGTGCTCCAATTGCAGGGCTCCTCGATCAGTGCGACGTCGCCCGTGTCGGCCAGCATATGCGCGCACAAATCCAGGGACTGATTCGTTCCCATCGTGATCAGGATCTGGTGCGGGCTGCATTTTACTGAGCGCGATATCTGCAAGTACTCCGCCAAGGCCTGACGCAGAGGCAGATACCCCCCGTCGCTGCTATAGCCGGTCAGCGCCGAGAAGGGCTTCTTGGCGTATCGATTCTGCATGCGTTGCCAGATATGGAAGGGAAAGTTGGTGGTATCAGCTACACCCGGGACGAACGCGCCTTCATGCTGGGTCGCCCCGTGAGTCCCGCCCACCAATTCGACCGCCCGGCGTGACAGTCCTGGTCTGTCATCAGGCGCTGAAAGCTCCGTTGCCATCTGTGCCCGGTTGACGGCGGGGTGAATATTGGCCACGAAACTGCCGCTGCCATGAGTGCTGACGATGTATCCCTCTGCGCCCAGTTTGTCGTAGGCCAAGGTGACGGTCATGCGCGAGACGTTCAATTCTTTGGCCAGCGCGCGAGTTGCAGGCAGGCGATGACCCGGGGCCAAGCGCGCGTCAAGGATTGCTTGCTGCACCACTTTGTAGATCTGCCGTTGCAACGATATTCCGCTGCTTTCCTTCAGCGTGGCTAGGATCAGGTCAGACAGTAAATTGGGGTCAAAAGTGGACATAACAACTAGTTCCGATTGGACATAGGGGCTCAGTCCATATTGTCATAGTTTGTCTGTAACGAGGAGCGCAGCCGGGTCGTGACGTGCTGGTTGCCCTGCCACAGTTTTTACAGACGAGCGTGAGAGTAACTATGAGCACTACACAAGAGTTCGTGATTGATCTGTTGATCGACGGCAAGCTGGTTCGCGGCGAAGGCCACGCGGAAACGCTGGTGAACCCGGCCACCGGTCGAGTGCTGGGAGAAGTGCCGGAAGCCAGCCTTGAACAGATTGATAACGCGGTGGCAGCCGCTCGCAAGGCGTTCCCGGCCTGGTCGCAGTTGCCCCCAGGAAAACGCTCGGCGCTCCTGCTGAAAATTGCCGATCGAATCGAACAGGAAGGCGCCGCTTTTGCCCAAATCGAATCGTTGAACGTGGGCAAGCCCTACGAGCGCATGCTTGAGGATGAGATCCCGGGCGTGGTGGACAACATTCGTTTTTTTGCTGGCGCGGCGCGTTGCCTGACCGGGCTGGCGGCCGGCGAATACGCAGCCAACCATACGAGCATCATTCGTCGTGACCCGGTTGGGGTGGTCGGGGCCATTGCTCCCTGGAACTTTCCATTGGCAATGGCCACCTGGAAAATTTTTGCGCCGATTGCCGTGGGGAATACCGTGGTAATGAAACCTTCGGAAAACACCCCGCTCACCGCATTGAAACTGGGCAGTATTCTTGCCGAGATGCTGCCACCTGGCGTGGTCAATATTGTCACCGGGCGTGGGCAAACGGTCGGCCAAGCGCTGGGTGAACACCCGGACATCAACATGATGTCCATCACAGGAGATGTCACCACCGGCCAGAAAGTCCTGCAAGCGGCGACAGGTAATCTCAAACGCACCCACCTTGAGCTGGGCGGCAAGGCACCGGTGATCGTGATGGCCGACGCGGACCTGGAGGCGGTAGTTGCCACCGTACGCTCGGCTGGCTTCTACAACGCCGGTCAGGATTGCTGTGCCGCTTGCCGAATCTACGTGCATGAAAGCGTCCATGACACCCTCGTCGCGGCCCTCAAGGAGGCTGTGAGCTCAATCAAGCTCGGACCCACCGACCAGGCCGGTACAGAGCTCGGTCCACTGATCAGCGCCCGACAGCGTGAACGTGTTGCCGGTTTTGTCGACCGAGCGAAGGATCAGCCGCATATCCAGGTCATCACGGGTGGCAAGCATGTGGCGGGTAATGGTTTCTACTACGAGCCGACCCTCGTCGTCGGAGCCTTGCAAACCGACGAAATCGTCCAGCGTGAAGTGTTTGGGCCCGTGGTTTCAGTGACCTCCTTCCAGGATGTCGATCAGGTCATTGGCTGGGCAAATGACAGCCGCTATGGCCTGGCTTCGTCAGTCTGGACCCGTGATGCCAAGACCGCTGCCAAGGTCAGCGCTCGCCTGCAATACGGCACCACCTGGGTCAATCAACACTTCACCCTCCTTAGCGAAATGCCTCATGGAGGCATGAAAATGTCTGGTTATGGCAAGGATCAGTCGATCTATTGCCTGGAAGACTACACGGTCGTTCGTCACGTCATGATGAACTTCGAATGATATGACGCCCCCGTTCCGGCGGGGGTACTCCCGATATTCGAGATTCGGGACTCTTATGAACGCACTGCAGAGCGACCTGTTTGTCAGGTCACGGCTGGACTGTGCTTCGAAAACGGGTCCTGAATAGCATTAGGCAGCATATCCAATGACTATTAACGGTCTTTCGTTATCACTGAGCAACATGACGACCGCTGTCGAAGAGACGCCTTTGGCGGACGTCGAAGCGCTTGTTCTGGGCCGGTATGGCAAGAGTGTCCGATGCACGCGAATCAGTTGTGAGCGTGACGAGCTGTTCCATGTTTTTTCAGTCGACGGCTTGCAGTACATCCTGCGGATGTCGAACCCTGCAGATGATCACGCGACCATCGATATGCAGATTCAAGCGCTGGCCTGGCTGGCCGAACGCGCACCGCATATTCCAGTTCCCCTATTGATTGCGTCGCTTAGCGGTGAAACGTCCTTTGAGGCGAAAGTAGGTGACAATCCAAGACGAATTATCTGGATGACTTCGTTTCTGGACGGCTTGGCTTTGCCGAAAAGTGTCAGCTCGCAAGCCCAGTTGCGCAACATCGGCATCAGTCTGGCCGAGCTTGGGTTAGCGCTGCGTGGCTTCAATCACCCGGGTGCTGATCGAGTCCTGGCGTGGGACATTCAGCAAGCGGCAGCTTGCCGGGAGATGCTGCCATCAACGCAGCATGCCGATGGCAATAAACCCTGGGATCTGGTTCGGGCAGGCTTCGATTATTTCGACGAAGTCGTCTACTCCCGCCTTATCAACATGCGCAGCCAGGTGGTTCATGCCGACTTCAATCCACACAACATCCTAATGGATGAGGGGCGCCATGATGAAGTCTCGGGCATCCTCGATTTTGGCGACATGGTGGCGACCCAGTTGATCAACGACATCGCTATCGCCGCCAGTTATCACACCAATGGCGACCACCCGTTGAGCAAAGTGGCCGAGATGCTTGGGGCCTATCACCGCGTGCTACCGCTCCTGCTTGAGGAAGTGGACCTGCTTTATGACCTGATTATCACGCGTCTGTGTACCGCGATTGCGATCACCGAGTTTCGGGCACGTCTATATCCCGCAAACCGTCATTACATCCTCAAGAACACAGGCGTTGCCTGGTACGGGCTCCAGCGATTGGCGCAAGTCAGCCGAGCGGATGCCCAATCCATTCTTCGCAAAGCATGCAACCTGGAGTGAAATAATGAATCGTCCATTGATGATTAACTCATTCGATCCTGCTCAGGCTCATGGCCTGGATCCAGTGATCGAACAACTGCTCAAACGACGCGCAAAGGTGCTGGGCCCGTCCTACAAGTTGTTCTATGAGAAGCCTGTGCACTTCGTCCGTGCTGAAGGCGTATGGATGTACGACTCGCACAACACGCCGTACCTGGATGTGTACAACAACGTGCCTTCGGTAGGACATTGCCATCCTCATGTCGTGGAGGCGGTTTCCAAACAGATGGCACTGCTTAATACCCATACCCGTTATCTGTACGACACTGTACTGACCTACGCCGAAAAGCTTATCGCTACCTTCCCCGAGGAATTGGCGAACGTCATGTTTACATGCACCGGCAGTGAGTCATCGGACCTTGCGGTACGAATCGCGCGTTGTCATACCGGTAATACTGGCATCATCGTGACTGAAAACGCCTACCACGGCATTACTGCTGCGATTGCCGAGATGTCTCCGTCTTTGGGTGAGGGCGTGGCGCTGGGCAGTATGGTGCGCCTGGTCCCGGCACCGGATGCCTATCGTGCGGGCGACAAGGACGTCGGCGACGCGTTCGCCGAGTCGGTTGAAGCGGCAATCGCGGACATGCTGCGTCACGGCATCCGTCCGGCTGCGCTGGTGACAGACACCATATTCTCCAGTGATGGTGTCTTCTCCGACCCGCGTGGTTTTCTGGTCAAGGCCGTCGAAGCTGTCCGCCGGGCTGGCGGGCTGTTCATCGCTGACGAGGTACAGCCTGGTTTCGCGCGTACTGGTGATACGTTTTGGGGCTTCCAGCGTCACGGTGTCGTGCCAGACCTGGTGATCATGGGCAAGCCAATGGGCAACGGTCTTCCCATCGGTGGTGTGGTGGCTAAACCGGAACTGCTGACCCGTTTTGCAACGACCGCGCGCTACTTCAATACCTTTGGCGGTAATCCGGTTTCCACCGCCGCGGCGATGGCGGTATTGGAGGTGATCGAAGCGGAAAGCCTGCAGAAGAATTCTCTTGTAGTCGGTGAAGTATTGCGTGCCGGTCTGCGTGATCTGGCCAAGGAATATCCGGTTATCGGTGATGTCCGGGGGGCGGGTCTGTTCATCGGCGCCGAGTTCGTTAAAGACCCGCTTACCAAAGAACCGCACGAGGAACTGGCCATGCATGTGGTCAACAAATTGCGCGAGCATAACGTATTGATCAGCGCTTCCAGTCCGTTAGGCAATGTGCTGAAGATCCGCCCTCCGTTGCCATTCACCGCTGACAACGCCGCGTACTTCCTCGACATTCTGGCCGACGTCATGGCTGAACTGAGCAAAACCACTGGTGTGAGAGGTTGATGATGAAAACCTATTCCATGCTGATCTACTTCACTGGCAAGGCCGAAGCCATCGGCCACGCCACCGGTGTCGTACGGTCCCGTGCCCAGGGTCTGATTCTTGCGCTTGATCCATTGGCGGACGTGCAGGGCGAAGGGGCGTTGCAGGTGCCGACCGGTGTCGCGCACTTCGATACGGTGGTGACCGTGCGGGGGGAGCAAAGTTGGGAAACCGGTCGAGTCGACTTCCCTGGGATCGACAGTTATCTCGATGTTGAAACGGTCATGCCAGGCCAGTTCAAAGTGCTGGCAAGCGGCTACAGCACTGGTTCGATCGCTTGGCGTGTGATTCGTGGTGGTGGCCGATTCGAAGGTGCGACCGGCATTGTGACGGGCAATTTTGTCGGTCACCCGGATGACACCTTCACTGATCACCAGTTGTTCAAGTTGGTGCTGCCGGCCTGAGTCGCTGGCCGTGCAGGCGGCCTGTTCACCGTGCAGGTGGGCAGGCACTCGATTTCACATTCAGATGGAATGACGCCGTGAGTAAGCATAACGATCTTGATGCCCTGATCATCGGTGCCGGCCATAACGGGCTGGTGTGTGCAAACTATCTTGCCAGGGCGGGCCTCAAGGTATTGGTGTTGGAGGCCAGGCCGATTGTGGGTGGCGCCTGTACCAGTGAAGAACTGATACCGGGCGCTATTTTCTCTTCTTGCTCGTACATTCAGATGATGTTTCGACAGGAAGTGGTCGACGACCTGGAACTGAAAAAATATGGCCTCGAGTCAGTGGCTCCGGGCTTGCAGGAAATGGCGCTATGGGATGACGGCGATCGGGTGATGTTCTGGCAGGAGATCGACAAGACCCTGCGTTCGATCGAAGAGCACAACAAGGCCGATGGCGCCAACTTCATGCGTTTCGCCACGCGGCTCAAGCGTTTCGGTGAGCTGACGCATGAGATCCAGCTCAGCGACCCGCCAACTCAACAACGCTTGAAAGCAATCTTTGACGACGCCGGTGAAAGCGCGCTGTACGACGCGTTCATGACGGCTTCGGCCGAGGACCTGCTGAAGGACTACATAGAGTCTGATCGTCTTCGCGGTTTCATGATGTTCATGGGGTTGGTCTCCACGTGGGGAAGTCCAACCACGCCAGGCACTGCTTATGTCTATGGCTATCACGCACTGGGAGAGTTCGAAGGTCAGTTCGGTCGTTATGGCCTGCCGAAAGGCGGGATGGGCATGATCAGTGAATCGCTGGTTAGCGCCTTGCAAGCATTCGGTGGAAGGGTTGAAACGAGTACGACCATCCAGCAGGTGTTGATTGAAGAAGGTAAGGCAGTGGGGGTTCTGCTGGCCTCGGGCGAGCAGATTCGAGCGCCACTAGTCATCTCCGGTGCAGACCCGACTCGCTCTTTGGTGGGGTTGTTACCCGATGGGGCGCTACCAGAGGCGGCGGCAGCCGATGCCAAGGAGATTGATCAGCGCGGCTCCATGGCGCGTATTCACCTGCTGGTGGACGCGCTGCCGGATTATGTCGGCTTTCCGGGCGGCAAGCTGGGGCCCCAGCATCAGGGTTTGAACATTCTCGGCCCATCCCCGGCCCTGTATGAAATGGCCTGGCAAGCACAGCAGCGTGGAGAGTTTCCAGATGACATGGTGGTTGAGGCGCTGATTCCCTCTGTGACCCACCCGGGACTGGTGAGCCAGCCAGGTACGCATACGCTCTCGTTGGGGGTGCAGCAATTGCCATTTGACCTGGCCCATGGCGATTGGGACACACGCAAGGAAGAGTGGGCTGACAAGGTGCTGGAGATCTATTTCCGCTATGCACCGAATATGCGCAATCACATTCTCGCTCGCCATGTGATCACCCCACTGGATCTGCATCGCGATTATCACATCACCCGTGGAAACATCTTCCACCAGTCCATGATCGGCCTGGACAACCTCTTCGACAATCGCCCCATCAAAGCGGCCGCGCATTACCGGACGCCGGTTCCCGGTTATTACCTTTGTGGTTCCGGCAGCCATCCCGGCGGCGGTGTCAGTGGTATGCCCGGGCACAACGCGGCGCAACGCATCCTTGCCGACCTGGCCGGGCAAACCGATACGGCAGCGGGGCGAAAGGTGCTCAAGGCGGATAACGGGCTGATTGGCAATTTGTTGAAAACGGATGTCGGGCAACGCCTCGGCTATCAGGTCGCCAGGTCGCGTATTTTTCGAAGCCTGACCGAACGCCTGAGCAAGTGACAGCGATTGTGTACGGCGTGTCTTTCTCTTGATGGGAAGGCGGCATAACCGAATAGGTGGATCACTACATGAAACTTCCAATCTTTACACCGGGCTCGAACGATGGCGGTCGTCGCAAGATGTTCGTCAATGGTCAATGGATCAGCGCCTTTGGCTGGTTCCCGGTGCGTTCTCCCGCGACCGGGGAAATCATCGCCGAGCTTCCGAGCGCCGGTATTGAAGAGGCGATGCTGGCTGCCGATGCCGCCAGTGCCGCCTTCCAGACCTGGCGTCAGACAACCGCTCATCATCGGTGCGCACTGCTGCGTGCCTGGTACAACGCCGTTATCGAACACACCGAGGGCATTGCCCATACCATCACCATGGAAATGGGCAAGCCGATTCAGGAAGCCCGTGGAGAAGTCGTTTACGCTGCTTCGTTTATCGACTGGTTTGCCGAAGAAGGGCGGCGTGTCGGCGGCGAAAGCATGCCGAGCCAACATGGCGATAAACGGCTGGCGACCCTGCAACAGCCGGTTGGGCCTGTGTATGCCATTACACCGTGGAATTTTCCTGCGGCGATGATCACCCGCAAGTTGGCGCCGGCGCTAGCAGTGGGGTGTACGGCCATTGTCAAACCTCCCGTGCAAGCACCGCTCACAGCCCTGTATTTCGCCAAACTGTGGGAAGACGTCGGGGGCCCTCCTGGAACCTTGCAGGTGATTACCACTGCGGATCCGCGGACGGTGTCTCAGGTGATGTTCGATGATCCGCGTATTCGCAAACTCACCTTTACCGGTAGCACAGAAGTGGGCAAGCGTCTATACGAACAGTCGGCCAAGACACTCAAAAGGATGTCTCTGGAATTGGGGGGGCATGCGCCGTTCATCATTTTTGAAGATGCCGATCTGGACGCGGCGGTGGATGAGGTCGTGGCTTGCAAATTCCGCAATGCTGGACAGACCTGTGTGTGCACCAATCGCATCTATGTTCATCGCTCGATCGCCAGTCAGTTCGCCGAAAAACTTGCCGTTGCGGTCAATCGGCTCCAGGTGGGCGACCCATTACTAGAGTCCACCCGGATAGGTCCGTTGGTGGATGAACATGCTCGCGATAAAGCGCTCAGCCATATCGCCGATGCGGTGGCCCAAGGTGCTCGAATCATCGCCGGAGGTGTCCGGATGGAAGGTTTCTATGTTCAACCGACCGTGCTCCAGGACGTGACTGCAATGATGTTGATCATGCAGGAGGAAACCTTTGGCCCGGTGGCGCCGCTGATTACGTTCGACAGTGAAGCTGAAGTGGTGGCGGCAGCCAACGCATCGCCATACGGCTTGGCGGCTTATCTGTGGACAAGGAACCTGACCCGAGCGCAACTGGTGGCTGAAGCGTTGGAATACGGAATGATCGGCGTCAACGATGGAGCACCATCGACCGCACAAGCGCCGTTCGGTGGCAATAAGGACAGCGGACTGGGCAGGGAAGGTGGTCACTGGGGACTTCAAGAGTACCTCGATGTGAAGTTCATATCGACCAAACTTGAGCGTTGTACTTTGGAGTCATAAATACACGTCTTATATGATGAACTTCAGTTCAAAAATATTTGATTTGGGCGCGAACAGTCTGAAGAGATTTTTTGGTTGTCGCGGTACAGGGGTATGACGGACCTACGAACAACGTTTGCACCGATTCATCAATAATAAGGACACTTGTTACTACGAAAAACCAGAAAGTGCCGAGGTGTATATAGGCACGCTGCCAAGTATTGCTTGTTTAACGACTGCCTCGCTTTACCGAAATAAAAAACTCACTACCTACAGGGTTTTAGCGATGTCATACGAATATAGTAATAAACCAGCTACGCTGGACTTAACCGGATCAATACCGGGAAAGACCATGACCCCAAATTCTGATAGCCGAGACCTCGAGCGAGACAGTATCGGCATCATGGGTATCGTGTTCTTTGTGATCGCCGCTGCGGCGCCGCTGACCGTGGTTGTCGCGTTGTTCCCTGTCATCATTGGTTCCGGAAACGGCATAGGCATTGCCGGCGCATTTGTGGCGGTCGCCCTGGTGCTGTTGCTGTTCGCTGTGGGTTACGTGGCGATGAGTAAACACATCACCAACGCCGGGGCGTTCTACGCCTACATCACCAAAGGCATCGGCCGCCCCATGGGACTGGGTTCTGCATCTTTGGCAATTTTTTCCTATAACGCTATTCAACTTGGCCTGTACGGAGGTATCGGCTATTACCTCAATGAGCTGCTCGGCAAGCAACTTAACGTCCATTTGCCTTGGTGGGTTTATTCCTTCACGGCCATGGCGATGTGCCTGTGGCTGGGGTTACGGCGTTTGCATGCAGGCGCCGTGGTGTTGGCGGTCCTGCTCACGCTGGAGACGGCAATCATCCTAATACTGGACCTGGGCATTTTGTTTGGCGATCACTCGGTGCCAGCGAGCCAGTTTTCGTTCGAACCATTCAGCCCTTCCGCGACGTTTTCCGGCGCAATTGGTGTCGCTCTGATGTTCGCCCATGCTTCGTTCATTGGCTTCGAAGGCACGGCCATCTACGGCGAGGAAGCGCGCGATCCCAAACGTACAGTTCCGATTGCCACCTACATCGCGGTGATTTTCATGGGCGTGTTTTATGCGCTGACAGCCTGGTTGATCATTAACGCGATCGGTGCAAACGAAGCGGTGGCAGTGGCCAAAGACCAATCGGGCAATCTGATTTTCTGGGTCAGCGACAAGATACTTGGAGGTTGGGCGACCGAGCTATTTCAGGTGCTGGTGATTACCAGTCTGTTTGCCGCCATCGTGACGTTTCACAGCAACGTTGCTCGATACCTCTACTCTTTGGGGCGCCAGGGTTTGCTCAGCCAGAGGCTGGGCTCGACTCATCCGGTCCAGAAGTCGCCCCATGTGGCGTGTTACGTGCAAACCGCAATGGTGGCCATAGTGGTCGCGATCTTCGCAGTGCTTGGACTGAACCCCTACGACACGCTGTTCACCTGGTTTACCGGTGTCGGTGCGGCCGGAATCATTACCATCCAGTGCATTGCCAGTATTGCGATCTTTGTGTTCTTCCGTCGTTCCAAGGTGGATAAGCGGATATGGCACACCTTCCTCGCTCCCCTGTTAAGCGTCGCAGGTCTCCTACCGTTTCTTTATTTTGCCCTGACCAGCTTCGATGTCTTACTGGGCGTACAAGGCGCACTTGAGGTGTTCTTCATGGCGCTGTTGTTTGGTTCGTTTGCGCTGGGTTTCCTGGGCGCATTCTACTTAAGTGTCAGGTTACCCGAAAAATATGCACGGTTGGAGTCCTCGTTAGGCGATCAAGTCTGACAACTCGGTGGCCTGCCTTTGCCGCTGCTGCGATGAGCGCAGTAGCGGCTAAATTAATGATAACGAACGTAACGCTCTTCACCGCGTTTTGTCATCGCTTAAGTCGATTTAATTCATAGCTATTGTTGTTTGATAATCTAAAGAGGAAGTGTGATGAGCAAGACGTTTCGAATTGCCGCGATTGCCGGCGACGGAATCGGCGTCGAAGTGATGCCTGAGGGTATTAAAGTTGTGCGGAAGGCTGCTGCCAAGCACGGTATTGAGCTTGAATTTCAAAGTTTTGAATGGGCCAGTTGCGATTATTATCTCGCCTGCGGCAAGATGATGCCCGACGACTGGTTTGAGCAACTTAAAGGTTTTGATGCCCTTTATTTTGGTGCTGTTGGTTGGCCGGACAAAGTGCCGGATCATATTTCTCTTTGGGGTTCCTTGTTGAAATTTCGCCGGGAGTTCGATCAATACGCGAATATACGCCCGGTGAAGCTGTTCCCTGGTGTGGCATGTCCCTTAGCCAATCGCAAGCCTGGAGATATCGACTTCATCGTTGTCCGGGAAAATACTGAAGGTGAATATTCTTCAGTGGGAGGCCGGGTCTTTGAAGGTACTGAACATGAATTCGTGCTGCAGGAATCGGTATTCACCCGGCGAGGTGTCGACCGCATCCTCAAATACGCCTTCGACCTCGCCCAGACACGATCACGCAAATATGTGACCGCCGCTACCAAGTCAAATGGCATGGCAATCAGCATGCCGTACTGGGATGAACGTGTTGCGGCGATGGCGGGCAACTACCCCAACATCAAATGGGACAAGCAACATATCGACATCCTGTGTGCCCGCTTTGTCTTGCATCCAGATCGCTTTGATGTAGTGGTGGCGTCCAACCTGTTTGGCGACATCCTCTCTGACCTCGGCCCGGCCTGCACGGGCACCATTGGGATTGCGCCTTCGGCCAACCTCAATCCGGAGCGCAAATTTCCTTCGCTGTTCGAACCCGTCCACGGCTCGGCGCCGGACATTTTCGGCAAGAACATCGCCAACCCCATTGCGATGATTTGGTCGGGTGCGCTGATGCTTGATTTCCTGGGTGATGGTCCGGAGTTCCGTGCTGCGCACGATTCAATCATGCAGGCCATTGAGACGGTCATTGCGCAAGGTCCTAAGACGCGTGATTTGGGCGGACAGGGATCTACCCAAGAGGTAGGTCAAGCGATCGCCGACGCTCTTTAACTCCGCCTGTTAGCAAGTGGTGGTGCTTTCTTCGTTGGACCGCCACTTGCGTTTTGTTTAGGTGTTATCCCACAGCGTGTGGGAGCAAAGCCAGCAGGACCATGCACTCGAATGACTGACGAATTGTTGAACTCACGGAGCGTTGACATGTCCATTTCCAGCTTTTCCATAAAGCTTCGCATAACGCTTCTCGCGGGCATTTGTATGTTGGGCGTAGCGGCGACCTTGATAGGTTTCTCAATCTACCGAATCGACGCTATCTCGACATTGAGCAATGAGTCCAGCTCACTCACCATCAAAGAGGGTGCATTGCAGTACATGACCAAGCTGGGCGAGCAGCAAGCTCAAGTTGTGAGTCAACGATTCATCACCAGCCGGGTTTTTGGCGACACGGTCATGCACCAAGTCATCTTCCAGCGTGAACAGGCAAAGCGATTAGGCTCGGACACCAAAACACTGCGTGGTGACCTATTCAAACTCATGCAGCTGCAAGTGGCCGCTAATCAGGACGTACTAGGTCTAGGAGTAGGATTCGAGCCCAATGCGTTGGATGGCGATGACGCTCGTTTTATGAACCAGAAAACCGATGGAGGGAATGAAATAGGTCGTTTCGCTTCCTACGCATCCACGCTTGTTCCGAGCTATACCATGAGCGAAAAGGAGATGGCCGATGATGGAACCCCAGGTACTTTTTGGTACACCTGCGCATTCAAGACCAAACAAGACTGCGTCAGTAACCCCTATGCGTTTACTAATGCCCAAGGCGTCACGACGCTGATGTCGACTGTCTCAGTCCCTTTGATGAGCGGTGATTCCGTGCTCGGCGTTCTCTGCGTAGACTTAAGTTTGGCAAGCCTGCAAGAGCTGGTGGAAAGGTCCAGCCGTGCGCTTTACGGCGGCAATGCACAGGTAAGTTTCATCAGCGCTGACGGGGTTGTTGCTGCTCGAAGTGGTGAGCCCCAAGCGGCGGGAAAGCCTTTGGTAAGCGTTGATCCTGAGCTTGGAAAACAAATCTCGGAGAGTACGAAAGGTGATACTCCTGGGGTACTTGAGCGTGAGGGGAACGTTGTCGTCATCATGCCGTTTTCGCCCATTCCAGGTGCACAGCATTGGAGTATTGTCATTCAGGTTCCAGAGGCGGTACTGCTGGCCTCGGCTCGACAGCTCAAAGAGTCGCTGGACAAAGCCAACGAGGATGCGGCAGGGATTCAACTCATGGTGGGAGTTGTGGCGGCATTATCAGGATTGGTGCTGATATGGATGCTTGCTCATAGCATCACGCAGCCGATCCTGCGGGTTGCCGCGATGTTCCAGGATATCGCTAGTGGTGAGGGTGATCTGACGAGGCGGGTAGACTATCAAAGACATGATGAAATCGGGAATTTAACGAGTTGGTTCAACCGGTTTCTTGACAAGCTGCAGCCCATTATTGCTCAAGTGAAATCATCGGTTGATGACACCCGTCGTACTGCTGACCAGGCAGCAGACATTGCTGCGAAAACCAATAGCGGCATGCAGCAACAATTGCTTGAAGTAGACCAGGTCGCAACTGCATCTCAGGAAATGAGTGTAACTTCGCAGGAGGTGGCCCGCAATGCTGCGTTAGCAGCTCAAGCGGTTCGTAATGTTGATATCGCGACCCAGGAGGGTGTGCAGACAATCGACATAACCACTGATTGCATCACACAACTTGCTACGGAAATGCACCAGGCGATGCAACAAGTAGAGGCGCTGGCCAACAATAGCGAGCAGATTGGATCAGTCCTCGAAGTCATTCGCTCTGTTGCGGAGCAAACGAATCTTCTTGCCTTGAACGCTGCGATTGAGGCGGCCAGGGCAGGTGAGTCGGGGAGGGGATTTGCGGTTGTCGCGGATGAGGTGCGTCATTTAGCCAAGCGAACCCAAGAGTCGGTAGGCCAGATTCAGCACGTCATCGAACATCTGCAATCAGGTACTCGAAGCGTGGTTCAGTCGATGCAATACAGCCGCTGCCAGGCCGATAGCAGTGTTGCACAGGTGAAACGTGCTGTGGGAGCGCTTCAAAAAATCAATCAGGGTATCGAGATTATCAGTGAGATGAACATCCAGATTGCCAGTGCGGCGGAAGAGCAAAGCGTCGTTTCGGAGGAGGTGAATCGCAACTTATCCAGCATACGGGAGGTCACGGATGTTCTGGCGGGTCAATCGAAAGATTCCGCGAGCATCAGTCAATCCTTGAATTTACTCGCGAATCATCAGCAGCAACTTATGGGCGGGTTTCGTACCTGAATCCGAGAAGCTCCTGTATTGATACCTGAATTCACAACATCTACTGCTTAACTCAAGGAATATTTTCTTCCACATAATTCCGGTGTTTTTGGACACGGGGGGACTCCGGCCTTACTGACGTTGGCGAGAAACGTCCACCCAAAACCGTCGCCAAAAGCAAAAAGTGCCTAAATCCACGGAGTGGTTGGAAGGCAAAGCAGCGTATGTCTATGTGTTGACGGATCGGGTGCGAAAAACCGAAAAAGCAAGAAAACTTGAAAGGGCCGGTCGGTGGGTAGAAGATCTGTTTTTGCGATTACAACTTGTGCCGAGATAGCGAACAAATAAAAGAACGGTGATCTACTTTAGGACAATTATCTTTGAGACCAATTCTGCGCTATTTTTTGCTTTCAGCTTTTTCATAAGCCGTCCACGGTGCACCTCAACTGTGCGATGTGATATGTTGAATTTACGCCCGATCTCTTTGCATGTGAGCCCATTGACGATATGAACCGCGATCTCCCGCTCTCTAGGCGTGAGATTGATGGTCGGTCGGACAGCTTGATCAATCCGCTCGAAATGCCAAACCATGAGATGAAAAGGATCCTCGGGCGTCAATGTGTACCCCTTAGCCCTTGCCCAGAAAACCTCACCGCTTTGATGCTGCATAAAGCGCTCATCTGAATACGCACCATTCTTGGCATGCCTTAACCAATTCAGGCTACGATCACCGATGATCTTAAAGTCTGCCTGAGACGGGTAAAGCTTCAGTAGAAGCTCACCGAGCAGCTCCTCTCGCTTGAACCCAAAGAGAGTCGCGAATGCGTCATTGAGCTCCAGTATGCACCTATCGCCCGTAATCACCTGAGGCGCAGGAGAGACCTGGAAAGCCATACGCTCGAGGTCCTGTAGCTGTCGGGGTGTTGGGTCAGTCATCGTTCTCCACCCTGAATAGGTGCTCGTCCAAGCGTTATTGACCCTTAGGTTACCAATCCCCGTACGTAGTTGCACGAATAGCGAAAGCTGTCGGCATTGCGGCAATCTAGGTACTCCTTACCAAACGAAGCTGGGAAAACGTCATGGCGGAGCGTGAGATATCGACATTTTTATGCAAAGAAAATTTTCCAGCGCGCTCAAGCTTTTTCCAGATTACCACTTCCGATAATGAGCGCCGTACTTCTATTGGTTGTCAGATTCAGCGATAGTTTAGCCAGTGGGCAGATTTAAGAATTAATAATGATTGGTGCATTACAATAACTAAGAAATATGGCCTGAGGTGTGCAGCATGAATTTTGAAAACAAAACGGCTTTTGTGACTGGCGGCGGTTCGGGTATTGGCGAAGCTACTGCGGTTGCGTTGGCGGCCGGTGGTGCTCACGTAGTAGTGGCTGATCTGAACCTGGAGAATGCAACTAAAGTTGCAAGTTCCATTTTGAAGCAAGGTGGCAAGGCTATTGCTGTAGCGATTGATGTGTCGGATGCAAACTCCGTGGATTGCGCATTCGAAACTGCTGAGGAATGGTATGGAGACACGACACACCTTCTAGTCAATAGCGCTGGCATTCTGGGCATTCATGCGTTCATCGATTATCCGGTGGAGCTTTTTAACAAGGTAATGGCTGTGAACGTCACGGGCACTTTTTTATGCTCACAGCGTGCCGGCAAAAGCATGTTAAAGGCGGGGTATGGTCGTATCGTCAACGTTGCGTCGGTGAGCGCGGTACGTGCAGGGATTGGGCGCACCGCTTACGGCACCTCCAAGGCAGCCATGGTCGGGCTCACCAAACAGCTTTCAATGGAGCTAGGCCCCCATGGCATTACAGCGAACGCCATTGCCCCAGGCCCGGTTCTTACTCCCCTGACTGAGGCGAGCTATACACCCGAGACAATTGAGGCGTACACCTCAATGATCCCAGCACGCCGCCTTGGCGTACTTGGCGATATGACTGCGACAATTCTTTTTCTTCTATCTGAAGGTGCCGCCTACATCAACGGCGCCTATTTACCGGTGGATGGAGGGTATCTCGCTAGCGGTGTAAGTAAGACGGGAAAGTTGAGTTGACTCGCTTTGCTCCCTGGGCCCTTGATGGGCCAGGGAGCAGTTAAACTTACGACGTCTGCTTTAAATAATAATAAAATCTAACTAAGTGTGAGATATACCATGTCTGTGCTGATTGCTTTGGCAGCGTTAGGTTTCCTCATGATCATGGCCTACCGGGGCCACAGTGTCATACTGGTAGCCCCCGTGGCGGCCCTCGGTGCTGTTTTCTTTGTCGATCCATCATCCATCGCACCCATCTTTTCTGGTGTGTTTCTTGAAAAGATGGCGACGTTTCTAAAACTGTATCTGCCGGTGTTTTTGCTGGGTGCTGTATTTGGGAAGGTCATTGAAATATCTGGATTCTCAGAGGCAATTGTAGCTGCAGCCATCCGCTATTTTGGTCGTTCTAAGGCTAATTTTATCGTTGTTGCTGCATGCGCGCTGATGACTTACGGTGGCGTTTCTGTATTCGTTGTGGTTTTTGCTGTATATCCCTTTGCAGCGGAACTTTATCGTCAAAATAATATCCCTAAGCGTCTGATGCCTGGTGCACTAGCCCTGGGTTCATTCTCATTCACTATGGATGCCCTTCCCGGTACGCCGCAAATCCAGAATATAATTCCAACGACTTTCTTTAATACAACCTCTTGGGCGGCTCCAATACTAGGTATATCGGGATCCGTTTTTGTATTGATTGTAGGTTTGATGTATCTGGAGTCCCGACGCAAATCTGCTATGGCCGCTGGTGAAGGTTATGGCGAGGCGCATACTAATGAGCCTGAACGTGTCCAGTCCGCAAATCTACCTAACCCCATTCTGGCGTTGACTTCTTTGCTGGTAGTGGGCGCCGTCAACTACTGTCTCACCGTCTACATTCCGTCTTGGTATAGTGCTCTCTACTCAATAAGTCCAGAGGTGTTTCCAGGGTTGCCGGCGGTTGTGACTGGCAAAATTTCCAGCACAGCCGCCATTTGGGCAGTACAGGGTGCGCTACTTTGCGGCATCTTATTTGTGGTCGCTGTTGCATTTAGGCAGATCCGCGAGCGCTTTGTAGCGGGCGCAAAGCAAGCTGTTTCCGGCGCTTCTATGGCGGCGCTCAATACAGCGTCTGAATACGGCTTCGGTAGCGTCATTGCAATTCTGCCTGGTTTCCTCGTGGTTAGTAGTTCTCTCCAATACCTCCCCGATCCCTTAATAAAGGCTGCTGTTTCGGTAAGTACTCTGGCAGGGATCACAGGATCTGCGTCCGGAGGACTGAGCATTGCACTTGCCGCCATGGGCGATCAACTCATTGCAGCGGCTAACGCTGCAAATATCCCGCTTGAAGTTATGCATCGCGTCGTATCGATGGCCAGCGGCGGCATGGATACGCTACCTCACAATGGTGCGGTGATCACATTGCTTGCCGTCACTGGGCTCACCCATAGACAGTCCTACAAGGAGATATTTGGGATAACCATTATCAAAACCTTTGCAGTGTTCTTTGTGATTGCGATGTTCTATACCACTGGGCTTATTTGAATAGTGTACTACTGCCGGTAGTGTCATTTTTTGGTCATGTCTGCAGTAGTAGATAATTTAGGGCTTATTGGCTGAGGTTTTAGTAACGTATTTCGTAGGCGATCGAACCATAAATATTTTCTACATGATTATCGCCTAATAAAGTAAGGAGAGAATAGATGCAAGCTGAATCGAAAGTCTCACTGGAACTCCCCGAATCTGTTGCCGAACTGGCAAAAAAATTAACATATGTCACTCCGCAAAATGCCCCTTTTGTTCCTGGTCGTCGTGCTTTTTTCAAATATCGCGATCTTGGCTTAACCGTTGCAACCGCCGGTGTAGCTAGGGCGCAGGTCACCTGCGCAACTGATGTAATGGAGCAGACTGGATGGCATTATCACATCTGCGATGTTCATTTTATATACGCACTTCGGGGCTGGATTGAACTTCAGTTTGAAGACGGGCGCACTATCCGCGTTGAAACTGGCGAATCGCTATTTATCCCGCCAGGACTTAAGCACAATGAAACAGCTATCTCATCGGATCTTGAGCTGTTTGAAATGTCAGTGCCTGCAAAAATGGGAACAGCCGCCTGCGAGCGGCCAAGTCACTTGCCAGCAAGTTTCTAGTTCGCCACCAAGCGATCTAGATAGGTGAAAGGCGAAACTTCAATAGTTTTGCTTTGTATGACGGCACAGATGAATTTATTTTGAAAGGGATTAAAAATGAAAAGAAAGGGTTACCTTTTTGCGGAGCTTACAGTCATTGATCCAAGTGTCTTTTACGAAGAGTACATGGCCCGGGTAAAGCCTATACTGGAGAAATTCGAAGCGAAATTCTTAGTTGCAACCGACTCGCCTGAAGTGATTGAAGGGGAACGTGTTGTGCCACGTGTAATTTTTCTCGAATTTTCGTCTGTCGAGAAGGCTCGAGAATTTTACTACTCCCCAGAGTACGAGGATATCATCGATTTTAGATTTAGATCCTCATCAGTTCACCTGTATATCCTTAATGGACTCGCCGGATAGTATTTCTGATTGCTCAAATGGTTGGACTCCAAGCTGCCTATAATTAACAATGGGTTTTTCTATGGCTACTACTTTGGGAGTTGGTCGGAGGTCGGAGGTTATTAACGGACAGGCAGGAATATTAAACCCCTCTGTACTCGGTAGAGAGGAAAGCACTGCAATGTCATTACATGAGGCTCCGTATGAAAAGTTTTAAAATTCGGCCAGCGCGCATCAACCTAACAAATCCGCTGCTCGGCTATTTATCTCGGGAGAGCAGTTCCCGTACGCCGAAGCCTGGGAGAATGGCACATATCCCAATCCAAGTCGAAAGAACAAGACCAAGAAAATTAGGGGGCGAGCAAATACAACTCTGATGAGTGTCATGATTATCACCCTTTTCTATCATCCAACTTTTGCGTATCAGTTCGGAGGAACGTTGATGTGGTTATTGATAACAGTCATGAATATTACATATTTTGTCTATCGCTCTAGTTCGAACCTCAACTGTTCTTGTTAGCATTGGACGGATTTGCTTCCAATGTTTGAATTACGTCCTTCGGTTTCTTTTTGTAGCATTCAATCATATGATTGCAATAATCGCCGACAGTATAAATTGTAAGGTTGCCGGAGCTTATCGCCTTGTACGTCTCTCTGCTACATACATCCAGAATGTCACCTTCAATTATATCGTATTCATTTGGGCTGAATAGGCCGGGAGCGCGAGTGGCATTTAGTTCACGCCCAAATACCGAGCTTTCATTAAGTTCATCTACAGGAATGTTGAACACACCTGCAATTCGCTGCATGGCGAGCTTACGAATGATTTCATCTTGGTTTGTCATATGGCCTCGTATTTATTTCGTACAGTTGCAATCACCTGCGGAGGTGGTTTCCCACGCAGCCCTTCCTATTACTCCCCAATCATAAAACCCCTCTGCAACAACCGACGCGGTGGCTATAGTGCTTGCTGCGACTATGGTTGGCGTGCGCCCTATAATTCTCAGTGCTCTGGTTTCGAACCTACTTGACCAACGACTTAATTGACTAGTTAACGGGTTTATCTCGCTTTTGGGGACCCCGAGAGCTCTCATTTCGCTTGAGGTCTTTGGCATGGTTCCAATGGCCTCTGCAGTTAATAGACTTCCCAAGGTCAGTGCGCTATCAGCGCGATTTTGCTCAATTAAGCTGGTGAATTTATCGAAGTCAAAGCACATTAACCCGAGCGGATCAGTGTTGTTGATGGGAGTACCTGCCACATAGGCATATGTATTTACTCCTCCCGCAAGGCCAATTGGATCGCCTGATATAAATCTTCCCAAGCTTGGCAGGTAATATCTCGCCCGATAGTAATAAACGCCGGTGCCGTCATTTTCTCGGCCGGTGTACTGCTGGCTGTTTGTGCTGGCGGAGCCGCTGCTAGCGGTTTGGCCATAAGGGCCGTACGTATATTCAGTCGTTGATGCACCGGTGCTGTCACTGAGGGCTAGGGTTGAGCGTAGCGCATCAGCAAGGTAACTGTAGGTACTGCCACCGGCTTCTGTGCGGCTAAACATTTCGTCCAAATCGCCTGCGAGGAGATTGGCTTGTACGGTGGGTGTAACAGTACCAGTCAGTTCCTGTACCAAATTGATGCCGTCGAAGACATAGCCGGTAGTCTGGCCGGCAATTATCTTCTGCTTGCGCCTATTGGCAGCGTCGTAATTAAAGCTTCCAGATACGGTGCCCGTAAGCGTTTTCAGACGTTGGCGTGAATCCCAAGTGTAGGTGTTGGCGCCGTCGCTGGTCATATTGCCGTTGGCGTCATACGACAAGATGGCGCCGTTCCAGTCTGTCAATTGGTTAGCGGCGTTATAAATGGTAGCGCTCACTGTACTGGGGAGGGTAGTGCGAGCCAGGCTCCCACCGAGTTGCACCCGCTGACCGGCGTTGTCATAGCCGTAGCTCAAATTACCAAGGCTGGTGCCGCCCTTGGCGTAATTGAGGTTAATCAGTTGGCCGGCGTTATCGTAACCGTAACTGACGGTCACCCCGTTGGGGAGGGTCAAGACGGCACGACGGTTGTCCGCGTCATAGGTAAACGCCGCGCTTTGGCTGCCGTTGCTGAGATTGGTCAGGCGATTACCAACGTCATAAACATAATTCACGGCAGGTTGACCCGTTACAGTCATACTGATGCGACGATCAGCGGCATCATAGGCGTAAGAGACTGTGCCTTGAGACGTCGTCTCGCTGAGCAAACGATCCAAATTATCGTAGCTGCGGTTGATTGTGCCACCCTGGGTATCTATGACTTGCGTCAGACGATTGCCACCATCGAAGGTGTAGCTAACCGTAGCATCTGGCGCTGTCAACGCGGGACCACCGCCGATCAATATCTGCCCAACGGCCGATTGGGTGCGCCGATTCAAAGCGTCGTAGGTATAGGTGGCGATGACACCATCACGAGCAGTCCACCGCGTCACATTACCTAGTCCATCACGGCCATAGCTTTGCGTAGCGTTCAACGGGTCGATGTAAGAGATTCGGCGATCACGAGCATCATAATTATATGAATGCACCCCGTTCCTAGCGTCAGTGACGCTCAGGAGATTGCTATTCGTGTCGTAAGCAAAGCTAGTCACGCTTCCTTGCGGGTCCGTAACCTTGGTTTGACGGTCCAGCGGATCATAATCCGTCATGGTACGGCGCCCCACGGCATCAGTAATTGCCATGATGCGTCCCACATTATCGGTGAGGTAACTGGTGGTTCGCCCTAACGGGTCGCTAACGCTAGCGAGGTCTCCAAGAGAATAGCTGAGTGTGGTATTCGCTCCGATGGGGTCGGTGATCTGCGTCACTCGTCCTTGGCTATCTGATGTGAATTTCACGGCATTGCCCAAGGGATCGGTAATCTGGGCCAGACGTCCCAAACTGTCATAGCTGTAGTGGGTGGTATGGATCAAACCATCGGTGTGACTGGTCGGTTGGTTGTAGATGGGATCGTAGGTGTAGCTGTCCGTCACGGCTTGCGATGTCCCGTGCATTCGCGTGACGCTGGTGAGATTTCCCATTCCGTCGTGTACATAGCTGGTTACTCGTCCCAAGGCATCGGAGACAGAGGTCACCTGATTAGTGGTAGCGTCGCGCTGGAGGCTGTAGCTTTGTTGCTCGGGCAGACCGAGACCATAGGTATTTGTTGTGACGTAGCCAGCCCCATTGAATGCCAAGCGTTCGATATTACCGCGAGGATCTGTCACGTCCGTCTGCGTTACTTGGCTACCACTGAGTGTGTAGGCAAATTGGTAGGTACCTGCAACAGGGCTCCCGGAGCCAAGTGTTTGTTGTGAGACTCGGCCATTGGCATCGTAACTGTTGCTAAGGAGTACATTGCCATTGGGGCGTGTGATGGTCAGCATCTGATGGGAGCTGTCATACGTATAGGTTTCCACGCCGCCATTGGCGTCGGTTACGGTCCATAGATTCCCATTGCTGTCATAGGTATAGCTAACCGTACGGCCCATATTGTCGTTGGCTTGCGTAATGCGGTCGCTGGAGTCATATGTGAAGCTTATCCAGTGCCCGTTGGGCGACGTTGCCCGCTGCAAGTTGTTACGCGAGTCTCGTGTCAGTGTGATCGTGTTGCCAAAGCGATCCATGACTTGGGTCATTGCTGCATTTTGCAATCGAGTGTTGTTCTCTGCATCTGGGAACCACATTTTCGAGCCATCTTTTAGCTTGAGTAGCCACGGCCAAGTGCCATTGACCCATGAGATGGTCGCTCCCTGAAATCGATCCAACGGAGATCCATTGTGTTGATACACCGCGTCCCCGTAACTCGTACCTGACGAGATCCTATTAAAGTGAATGCGCTCGCCATTCGATAGAATCAAATCTTGATAAGTCCAGGGGCTGGTATCTCCGACCATGAATATGTCATACACGTGATTGGTACCGACGCCGAAGGCGCGCGATCGCGTGTCTTCGGAGAGGTAAGTGCGAGTTAAGGTCAGTGGGAGGGTATCGGCGATCGTCAGGTCGGTGTGTGAGTAGGTGAACAATCCCGTAGACGTATCCACTGGTTCGCCTTTGTCACTCGAAGCCCCCCCCGGCGATTGATTGCCACCTCCGGCTGTGGGATTTTTAGCGGGAGCTAGGGACGGCACACTGACCATGGCCCCGGTGAACTCGTAAATGCCAACACCGTCCTTGGGAATAACCTGTTTGCCGTTTGTGGAGACTACCCCCTCACCATAAACGTACCAGCCTTTGTAGACGGGATCGTAAGTCCAGAAGTCCATTGCCGAGCCAATCGGGCGGCTGTTGTAATTGGGATAAATGATCCGCGCTGCCTGAAAACTATTGGGGTCGATGGCTTGTAGATTCGCACTGCCTGGTTGGACGGTGAAGTACACAGGGATGCCATGCGTGGGTAGCGGAAATGGCGTCCGATCAACAGGAATGGGGGTGATACTGACGGAGGTGACAACCTTGCCGTCGATATCACGGATTACTGTTCCTTTGGGAATATGCAATTCCAAACCTGGAATATGAGGTGTGGTGACTGTTACCTCGCTTGTTGTCGGCGATGGTAAGTTCACTGCGTGCTGCGTATCGGTGCGCGGCAACCAAATGGTGTACTGCAGGGACTGCGTTTTGCCATCCTGAAAAATGACGACCAGATCATCAAAAAATCCATATTGACGGCCTGGCTTGTTGGCACCGGAGCCATCGATTCTCAACGTTTGATTTCCGGTATTGATACCACTGAGTAGAAAGCGGCCAGTCGCGTCCGTAATGGCGATTTGTTCGCCCATTTTTAATTTCACACCTACGGCTGCCTTTCCATTCATCAACAGCACCTGACCCGCCAGGGCCGTAACCCCTGAGGGCGCCTGTAAAGGTGGCAGATCCTGCAAGGAGGAGGGTGGACGTTTGGCGCGCCAGTCCCCGGTTAAATGCTCTGGGCCCGGGATCCAGTCTTCAGGGCCGGTGTTGGCCATGTCAGGGCCAGGAGGAGTAACCAGCGGCTTGGTTTGGTCATCAAGGGCGCCAGAGGAGTTGGTGCCGGTTGATACGGTGTTGGCGGTCAGGGCCTGCGTAGTGAAGTTGTATCCCGTAAGTGGGAGTTGAGTGCCACTCGCGTCCGTGGCGCCGCTGATAAAGACGCTGTAATGCGTATCCGGTAATAGCTCCTGCGTTGGGACAAAGAACACCGCTTGCCCGTTCTCCGCGGGAGTTACTCTGCCGGTAATTTGACCTGTCGGGCCGATCACCGTCACGGTGTTGCTGTTCAGTGACGTCACCGCCATCGGCTTGGAAAAGCGCAAGCTGATCCAACTGCTGAGACCAGCGGCGTTGGCATTTGCAGCAGGTAGACTGGCTTGCACTTGCGGGGGACCCTGCAGGGTGGGTGATGTCGGTAGCAAGCTGGCCCCTTGATCCTCCAGTGAAGAGAGTTTTTGCCCGGACGGGTCATAAATCTCACTACCCGACACCGGTTTGCCAGTTTGATCTTTGCCGCCTTGGATCAGGATGGAATCTGTAGGCAAGGTTTGCGCAGTATGCCCGTAGCGGGCAGTCGATAAACCAACAGGCAATGTATTCACCGTTCCCGTACGTGGATCCCACAGCTCGGCGCCGGACATCGCCTTTTGTTGCGTCGACATGCCTCCAACCAAGAGCACGCGACCATCCAGCAAAAGGGTGGCCGTATGCTGCGAACGGGGCTTAAAACCAGCACCCGTAATAAGCTGGGCCTGCTGTTTTTCAATGTTAATGCGCTCAGCCTGGCTAAGGGTGCTGTTGTCCATTCCCACACCGCCAACGATGAGTACCGTGCCATCCGGCAACAAGGTGGCTGTATGGCCTTTGCGTGGCATGTTTAGGCTGCCCGCGAAGTGCGTATCAGAGTTTGTCACGGGATCAACCACGGTCAGTGTCGCGAGTATCACGCCGTTTTCTGAACCTCCGCTGAGCAACCAACGGCCATCAGGCAACAACGTGGCGGCTTCATCTGCGTGACGCGCGGGTACGCTATCAGCAGCGCTGCCGATTGCCGAGGTGGCGATCACCTGGGGGCTCACCATGGCTAGCGCTAGCCAGGCAATCAGCAGTAACGAGCAGTGCGTCACCTGCCGTAACCAGATCTCAGTATTGGAGGATGCACCGCAACCGGAGTAATTCCCTTTCATGGCGCATTACCTCAAGGATTGGTCACGCTGACATTAATAGAGCCCACATTGGCAGCCGACGGATCGACATAGATCGTATAGGTAGCTGTGGCGGGAAGAGTCTGGGGTGACAGGTTAAAGCTGGCGCTACTGGACGAGGCCGACGCGAGGGATGTGTTGTCGGGCTTTTTCAAAGTAATCGCCACAAAGCCCATGCTGTTGCTGGTCAGATGGACCGTAGCTGACTGACTTGCAGTCCCCGCGAACGTGATGCTCGCGTTTTGCCCTGCAGCTGTTGTGGTGATGGTCAAAGCGGAGCCATTGATCGTGACAGAGCCAGTCACATCTGCCGGCACGCTGGTCAGGTGGAACGTCATGCTGCCGGTGTCAGCGCTGGCCGGGTTGAGGTAGATGGTATAGGTGCCTGTGGCCGGGAGCGTCAGAGTGTCCGTGTAGGATCCTGTCGACCATGGATTGCTGTAGATAATATTGGCGTTATTGGTGTTGCCGTTGCCGCTGGCGTCCGGTTTGTAGAGGTTGACCCCTTCGCTACGGGGATAGGTCGAATTGGGTGCGCTGAGGTAGATGCGTTGCCCGACAGTGCCACTGAAGGTCAGGCTGCCGTTCTGGCCAATAGCAGTTGTGGTCAGGGTGACATTGGCTCCATCGATGTTGATCGTGCCAGTGGCGTCTGCGGGCACGCTGATCAGGTGGAATGTCATGCTGCCGGTGTCAGCGCTACTCGGGTTGAGATAGATGGTATAGGTGCCCGTGGCCGGGAGCGTCAGGGTGTCCGTGTAGGATCCCGTCGACCATGGGTTGCTATAGATAATGTTGGCGTTATTGGTGTTGGCGTTGCCGCTGGCGTCCGGTTTATAGAGGTTGACCCCTTCGCTGCGGGGATAGGTCGAATTGGGTGCGCTGAGGTAAATACGTTGGCCGGCGGTGCCACTGAAGGTCAGGCTGCCGTTCTGGCCAATAGCAGTTGTGGTCAGGGTGACATCGGCCCCATCGATGCTGATCGTACCCGTGGCATCTGCGGGCACGCTGATCAGGTGGAATGTCATGCTGCCGGTGTCAGCGCTGGTCGGGTTGAGATAGATGGTATAGGTGCCCGTGGCTGGGAGCGTCAGGGTGTCCGTATAGGATCCCGTCGACCATGGGTTGCTATAGATAATGTTGCCACTATTGGTGTTGGCGTTGCCGCTGGCGTCCGGTTTATAGAGGTTGATCCCTTCGCTGCGGGGATAGGTCGAATTGGTTGCGCTGAGGTAAATACGTTGGCCGACGGTGCCGCTGAAGGTCAGGCTGCCATTCTGGCCAACAGTTGTGGTCAGGGTGACATTGGCCCCGTCAATGCTGATCGTGCCTGTGGCATCTGCGGGCACGCTGATCAGGTGGAATGTCATGCTGCCGGTGTCAGTGCCGGTCGGGTTGAGATAGATGGTGTAGGTGCCCGTGGCCGGGAGCGTCAGGGTGTCCGTGTAGGACCCTATCGACCACAGGTTGCTATAAATAATGTTGCCACTATTGGTGTTGGCGTTGCCGCTGGCGTCCGGTTTGTAGAGGTTGACCCCTTCACTGCGGGGATAGGTCGAATTGGTTGCGCTGAGGTAAATACGTTGGCCGGCGGTGCCGCTGAAGGTCAGGCTGCCGTTCTGACCGATGGAAGATGAAGCGAGTCTGGCATCTGGACCATCAATACTGACGATGCCTGTCGAGTCCGGTGGCACGTTGTACAGTGTAAGGGTGACATTGCCCGTGGCGTTGTTGCTCGGGTTGATCAGAATTGTATAGGTGCCGGCCGCCGGCAATGTGGTGGTATCAATATCGCCAGGAGAGGAGGAGCACGGAGTGGTGGTTAGAATGTTGCCATTGGGACTGTAAATGGTGAGGGTGAAACAGCTTGAAAAGGTTCCTCCCGTCACGTTCAGATAAAGTCGCTGGTTTTGCGTAGCATCAAAAAGTAGCAGTCCTTTTTTACCTCCGGTGCTAATGCTGGCTGTTTTGCTCACACCAAATGCTATGCGATCCATGTACTGGATGTCCGTTGCCAGCAGTGGAGAGGGCGGAACGAACAAATCCTGTGTGCTGGTTGCGGTGCCAGAGGCAGTGGTGACACTGATCTTGCCTCCCATGGTCTGAGTGGCGACACTTGTATCGATGCTGCTTGTACTTGTGGAATTGATGATCAATGAACTGCTGTTCAAAATTATTTTTTCTTTAAATTTATCAGTTTGGAAGTTGCTTCCTGACACGGTCAGCGCGGTTCCAGCCGTTCCGATGGTCGGTGTAAAGCTGGAAATGGTAGGAGCTTGGTTCGCTGCGACGGTGAAGTTGACTGTCGAGGTGGCGCTGCCCGCTGGCGTGGTCACGTTGATCGGTCCGGTAGTGGCACCGTTTGGTACCACCACCGTCAGGCGATTGGGATAGCTGGGATCGGTGGTCACCGAACTGGCAGAGACGCCATTGAACTGCACGGTATTCTGACTCGCCGTGCTACTGAAGTTATTACCATCAATGGTGACCGTAGTGCCCGCTGGACCTTGCTCAGGTGAAAAAGCCAAGATGCTGGAAGCGCCTGCGGCATAGTTGTTGATGGCCGTGATATTACCTACCACATCGTAATTGTACTCGGCCGATGCCGTGCTACTGGTGACACCCTTAAGGCGACCGGCCTGGTCGTAGCTGTAGCCAATGGAGCCGGTGCCTATGGTGATGCTGATGGCAGACGAGGTCGTCGCGACATTTTGGGAATCTGTGGCTTTGGCCGTGAGACTGTAGGTGCCAGGTTGAACATTGGTCCAATTTAAAGCATAGGGTGGTGTGGTAATCGTGCTCAGCAATGTGCTGCCCTGGTAGAAATCTACCTTGGCGATACTGCCAACGCTCGTCGCGGCGGTTGCAGCCAAGCTGACCGTCGCCGGCACGATAAATGAAGCGCCACTTGCCGGTGCCGTTAAGGTTACCGTTGGAGCGGCAAAGACTTGGGCGGCAAACGCCATACTCAGCATCCACCATGTCATCACAACGAGCCGATACCAACCTGACGCTTGCTGCGACATATCCCTATCCTCGGTTCTGTTGTGGGTGGGCTGATTCACACGCAGCCTTTTGTTGAAAATGAGGGCTAGTCAGGGTTTTGAGAAACGCCACCAAATCGGTTTTTTCCGCGGGCGTCAGAATCAGAGGGCGACCGGCTTGAATACCGCGGTAATACACTTCCAGATTTACGGCTTCTTCAAGGGTTGTGGCGCTGCCGTCATGCATATAGGGCGCCGTCTCGGCCACATTACGTAGGCTTGGGGTGCGAAAACGACCAAGATCGGCCGGATTCAAGGTGACGCTGAAACGGCCTAGTTCGGCCAAGGCAGGATCCGATTGCACGAGTGTCTGCCGTTCGGTTGCAGTCAGTTTTGCAAACCGAATCGCCTCTGGGGCCAAGCGATCGGCCAGATACCTGAATCCAACACCCAGGGCGTGAAACTGCTGATCGGTGAACAACGCACTGGTCTCGCCGATGACATGGCATTGCCCGCATTGGGCACGACCACGAAATAACTCCAAGCCGCGCAAAGCGTCTGTCGCCAGAGCCGTTTTTTCGTATCCATAGCGGTAACGATCAAATGCAGAATTACCAGCTGTCAGGGTGCGTTCGTAGGCTGCGATGGCTTGTGCAACGTGTGTGGCTGTTAGCGTCTCAGGGGCGGTCGCAAATACCTTCTCGAAAGCCGCAACATACTGGCTGTCCTGTCCAATGACATGGACTAGCTGAGCCTCATCGGTCATGCCGTGTTCGATCGGATTGAGGAGGGGATCCATCGCCTGAGACTCGAGGCTGTCGCGCCGTCCATCCCAGAATTGAGTGTCAGAAAAGATCGCGTTGACGAGCGTTGGGGTATTGCGAGTACCCAACTGACCGTGGATGCCTTGAGCTCGCGGCAAGCCATCTATGAAGCCTCGTTCGGGGCTATGGCAAGAGGCGCAGCTGATTGATCCATCAGCACTTAGGCCTTTGTCAAAAAAAAGCTTTTTCCCAAGCTCGATTTTTTTAATTAACTGATCAGATGCAGGGACTTCAGGTAGGGCTGGAAGGCCTAGCAGATTGTCTACGGCTTGCTCAGTGCAGACCGGCAAACGAGGTGGCGGAGCGGCCATAACCATCTTTGCAGGCGACAGCACTAAGCAGATGCTTAGGCCGCGAGCGATGTGTTTGCTCAACACTGCGGTTCAGCGAATTGAAAGCGAGAGTCGGTTGTCTCAAGGGCGCGTGGGCGCGAAGGGGAATATTTCGTCTCGACGCATTTTCGGAAGATCAATATTTGCAATTGAAACTTTAAGCCTGGAGTCACCACGAGCACCTCCTGTGAGCCAAGGCCATAGCGGTCTCGGCGTCCACTTCATCTGCACAGCGGTAGGAACACATTCGTGTTCACAATAGGCCTCTGTTCCATGACCTTGGGTTAGATCACACGCATGCGATCTGTCGGGCGTCCAGTACGAGGTGACGTTAGTACAGCCTTTAAAAACTCGCCAATAGGCCTGCGAAATTAAATGGCCATTACGCTCAGGCCGACTTTTCTTGCGTGTAGGTAAAGTCTCAAAGTCTTGTTCTAGAGCCCTTCGTCCGGGTGCTGAGAAGCCTCAAGGGGCATTTTGTGAATTTAATGGCAAATAGCTTGCAGAGTTTTGAGGGCAACCTACGCTGGAGTAGCTAGCCCGTTTATCAATGACCGGCAGGCTCCGAACGGGTGAATAAATCCCCCTAGCTTGATCACTCGACGACTGGATTACGTGGATATTCCACCGGAGGATACCAGCGATGCCTGTTCAGTCTGCCATAGCGAATCCCGACCACTATCTCGTATCCGCCAACGGACTTCTTGGCCAGCCGTCGCGAAGCCCGATCGAAGCGGTATCGAAAATACTCTCCCAAGCCGCTGCTGAAAAACCTGAAAATGGCCTGGTAATCCACTTCCATGGCGGCCTGAATGCGCGCCAATATGCGTTGGATAACATCGTTTTTCCTTTAACTAAAACGTACGCGGATGCCGGTAGCTACCCGTTGTTCTTCGTCTGGGAGTCGGGTTTCACTGAGGCTATTTTGAACAACAAGGATGACCTGTTGCGCGATCCTGCCTTTCGGGAGTTGGTAAAAAAGGTTTCTGAGTGGGTGCTGAGCAAGACAGCCATTGGCGGCATTTTCCGTTTCAAGGGCGCTGATGGTATTCAGGTCGAAGACATCGACCGCTTCCGAGAGGATTATGAGCAGTGGTTCGCAGGCGCTGATAAGCAGACGAGCCCGCCTGGAGAGAGTTCAAGCGATCTGATTGCGTGGGAAGCAAGAACTAAGGCAGGGACGCTTCATGAGGACCAGCTCGCTCAGGAAATCGAACAGTCTCTGGATGGCGACCCAGCCTTCAAGCGTGCCCTGGCGGAAGCTTATAACGCTTCGGTTCCGCCAGCCGATATCGTTACGAAAGGGGTCGGAACCCGTAAGCCTGCCGAGATCCTGTTGCTGAGCGAGGCGGCGCTGAACGAAATGTTCCCGGCCGAAAACGGCCTCAATACGCGCGGCGTGTTCACATGGCTCGGTGTGGCCAAGTTCGTCGCCAAGTTGGTGATCACGATTGCCGGGCGCTACAGGGACGGCACCGATCATGGACTCCATTGCACTGTGGTGGAGGAGGTGCTGCGAAGCGCCTACGGCGATCTCATCGGCTCTGCCATCTGGAATCAAATGAAGAAGGACACGCTGGACAGCTTTGCCGATATTCCCGGAAGTTGTGGTCTGGCGGTGGTGAGAGAACTGAAAGCGCTGGAGGATGCTGGTAAGCGCTTCCGCAAGCTGACCTTAGTAGGGCATAGCACTGGCGCCATTTACATTTGCAACTTCCTGGACGTCGCTAAAAGTCTGGGGCTGAAGACGCCGATCCAAGTGGTGTTCTTGGCCCCAGCGGTGACTTGCGAGCGTTTCGCCAAGGCCATCGATATCCACCAGAACCTGGGGCTGAAGGATTTCCGCATGTTTGCCATGCGAGATACGCTGGAAACCCAGGATCGGATGGTCGCGCCACTTTATACCCGCAGTTTGCTGTACTTCGTTTCAGGTCTTTTGGAAGGTCGGGTGGATGAGACCGGTAATTGGAGCAGTATCAAAGGTATGCCGTTGGTTGGGATGGAGCGATTCTACGGAGGTTCGATTTATGCGCAGGCCACCGATGTAGCGAAGGTGAGGGCTTTCCTTGACGCCGTGCCTCGGCGAATAGTTTGGTCCTCAGTCTGTGGCGCTGGGAATGGTTTGAACTGCAATGCTGCGAAGCACGGAGACTTCGACAACGACCCTTCAACTTTGCAATCGGTCCAAGCCATCATCAGACAGTGAGTTCCGACCATGGCTGAGCACGATTACGCGATCCTTGTTGGCATTTCCCGCTACCGGGATGCAGGCAAGTTTCCGATGCTGGAAGGTCCGTTGAACGATGTGGAACGCATCCGGGAGTGGCTGATTTCTCCGCTGGGCGGGGCGGTTCCGTCCGCGCAAATCTTCTCACTGATTACTCCCGAGCTGGCTGTCTCGGAGGAATGGAGTCCCAACCGAGAATCCTTTGCCAAGCACTTCAATGCGATTGCCCTTGATCAAAAAAACGGGGACTTCGTTCGCCGGGAAGGGCGGCTCTATCTCTATTTCTCGGGCCATGGTTTTTCCAAGTTGACCGATCAGACAACTCGAGCGGCCTTGTATAGCGCCGACAATTTGGGGATGTTTCAAAGCAACATCGCTGGAACTCTTTATGCCGAAGCGGCCAAGCGGGCACGTCTGTTCCGTGAAGTGGTCCTGATCATGGATTGCTGCCGGGATACCGAAAGCAACGTGGACTACAGCTCGCCTGACCTAAATCTTTTCGAGCATGCTAATACGGAGGGTGTGCGGGTGTTCTCCATGTACGCTGCGCCGAAACGGGGCAAGGCGCAGGAGCGTGAGTTATCCGACAGCAATGGCAAGATAGTTGGCCTGATGACCAATGCTTTGCTACGTGCGCTGCAGGAAGCACCTTGCGACATTGTTGGCCGGGTGCCGGGAAAGGTCCTAATGCAGTACATCGGCATGAACTGGCAGACTTGGTACCCGGAGCATACGCCCCCCCCGCCCCGCATTATCCCCCCGGATAGTGAAGATATTTTCTTTCAATCTGGTCAGGCGCTGGCGATCCAGCGCTTTCTGCTGCCCGCCGCCTCGTTGGAAAAAATCCCGCTGAGACTGACGTCGATTTCGCTTAACGCCGCCGGGATCCTGGATGGCGATGCCATCGTCTGGCAGGACGCCAATTTGAGCTGGAGGGTAAAGCTCGACGTAAGCATCTTAGGCGATGGACGTCGCGAGTTCTGTTTGGCGTTACCAATACGAGATCATGAGCTGTTTTCGGCTACCTCTCGCTGTACTTTCGTTCCGGGAGAACAAGATGCCGTCATCATCTGATCACGCACGATTAGCCTACAGCGAAACAAGCAGCGAGCTGTTTGATCAGAGCCTGTTCGTCTCGGTCAAAGTTCCAGCCACCTTCGCGACAGAAGATGGGGCTGCAGAGCTTTATCTGGTGGATAGTACTTATGCTCTGATTGCTCAAGGTGTCGGTAGGCTCGATGTCGATCTGGTCCCTGGCCAATACTACGTGCGACAGCGGGTAGGGGATACGGAAAACATGCAGGTGTGCCAGGTCTTGGCCGAGCAATCTAACAACTTCAGCCTACTGCGACTAGATTTTGCCACACCGATTCCGCTACCTGATTCTACCTTGGCCAAAGGCACCGGGCTGGAACACCGCCTGCTGGATACCCAGAAGGGTAACTTCCACCTGTTGCTCTGGGCACCGATATCAGGACCAGTACCTGCCAGCACCCTAAAACAGGCCTTGGACTCATTGAGTCTGGAAACCTTCGATGGGCAATTGCACGTCGACCTAGCGGCTGAGATTAATGAGCAAAGTGTGTGCGTTACCCTCAATCTCCAGCCTGGCAACTATGTACTTGTGCAAAGGATGACACCGGGCAGCCAACGTTGTCTGCCGCTACGTGTCTCAGCGGGGATGGTGACCTCGGTCTACCTTGTGCTGCTGCGGAATTACAGAGGTCAGGAGATTCCCCTGAACCTTCAGCATGCGGCAATAACGTTGCTCCCTTCATCGATGAGCTCGAGTGATATGGTTGGCTCGTTGCGCCGTCTCGAAGCTGCTCGGAAGGCATTGGCGTTGGGACGGCATATATCCGGATGGTCCGCTTGGAACATGGCCGCTGGTGCCGAGAACCCATTGCTAGTCTTGATCGATGATGATCTAGCGGGTGCTTCGGTACTTTTCGATGATGTTCTAGGGGACGCCGAACTGATGGCGCTCAATATTGCTAGCGGGCTGCCGCTACCTAACGTACTGACTGGGCCTCCATTATTACGTCGGAGCTGGAGCCGGTTGCTACAGATGCCATCCGGAAATGCCGCGCTGCTTGCGCTGTTTCCCTTCGACTATAAGGTTGAAGACTCAAATGCCTGGTTCATATGGCGCGAAGCGCCAGGAGCGCGGACGCCCCAGGCACCAATCAAATCGGTTGCTACCGGCAAAACGGCTCCGGGCATGTTTCGCATCCTGGCGGGGCTAGTGTCGGTTTTTTCCAGACGTTACAAATTCGACAAACAACCTGAGCCAGATGATATAGCGGGGGACGCTCCGACCTACGAGGATCTGGTTCAGTTGTTCACCGGGCTGATTGAAAGCCCGATGGCTCGTGATCTGCTAAGAAAGACCTATCGGATGTTGGAAAGTCAGGTCGAAGGAGAAAAAGACCCTGCGGTGCAACGCATGTTCAGCACGTTGGAAACCATGACGGATAAAACACTGCTGAAAGCGATGGGGGCCGAAAATTTGGTCCGCTCAGCGTTGAATAGCCTCGATCTGCCCAAGGAGCGCTGCGTTGAACATGCCCGATCACTTTTTTGGCTATTGCAGCAGCAACTGAGTGAGGAGGACCGCAAATTTACTGCCGAGTTAATCGGAGCGGCGGGGCACTGGCTTTGGAGGCGAACCACCGCAGGATGACCCACCAGACCAGTTGGATCGCTTGGATTGACGGCCAGCTTGACTACTGGGAACACTCTGTTCGCGTCTGACGTGATAGCGCGATACGTTGCGGATAATCCGGCCACTATCCACCGCGCCAATTAATACGAGCGGACACTATGGAGGTGAGTTTGGTCGTCTGTTAGCCCAACGGTAGCAGTGCATTTCCTATGCTGTGTGTTCGCATCCGCAATTAGACTAGTCCCAGAGAGGTCAAGAATATAATCGTTCGTCCAAGGGTGATCATCCGTACTGGCATCTCGTGTTGGTTTTAGAGGAAGGCTGAAACTTCCTTATGTGGGATATATATCCGAGCGGCCATTGATCCCGAGCAGGAGAGGGCGCCAGGACGTCTTTTCATGGTCGACCAGCCAGAAAAGCTGCCTGCAGCGGCCGATCCTTCGGTTGTGAAAAGTTGACTGGAGCTGGGAGGACGTTTTTTCCGCTGGTAATCTTTCGTTGATCCTGCGCCATTGCCACCGCGGGTTTGATGATCGCTTGTCTGATTGGCTATGGCTAGAATCCAATAACGTACCCTGGAAGCAATTGTTCTTGGCTCTTGATGCCTCCAAAAAACAAGTCCAGAATCAAGTCTTTTCCTGCTTCGTCATGAAAAGAAACCCCTTATATTTCAATGAGTCGGACACCAGATACGAGTCTCGTTTCCCGCTCCAATTATTTTTCTATAGACTTCCATTGAAGTAATTAGAAACCCAAAAAAGAGGCTTCGGCCTCTTTTTTCGTTCCAGTAAAATCCATTCTGATACATCAATATCCACGATTTTTCAGTATATTTTTTAGTACATCAATTCGACGCTTGGTAAGTCAGTTTTTAGAGCTGCTTGGGACTCTGAATACTTTACAACACTCCTTCATTCATATGAGTGGAGTTAGTACGATGGTCCTTACCGTTACGGCGGTCCGACACGCCAAGCCTCGCGCCAAAAACTACACCCTTCCTGACTTTGATGGCCTTGCGCTTTTCGTGAATACGAAAGGCACCAAGAGCTGGCACTTCCGCTTTTCTTGGGCGGGCAAGCAGCCCCGTATTTCGCTCGGTACTTATCCTGAAATAGGTCTACGCGATGCTCGCGCTCTGCGTGATATGGCCAGGGCGCTGGTTGCGAAGGGTATCGATCCCCGCGATCAGCGACGCCTTAAGCGCAATCGCCAAACTGTAGGCCGAGAAAAATAGTAGGGATCACGTTTCAATAGTGGCAGCCAAAATAAACAAGGCCGCAAATGCGGCCTTGTTCAACGTCTATTCCTTACGCAACAGCACCCTGGTCACCCGGCGCTCTTCAACCTCCATCACGGTCATGCTCCATCCTTGGCAACTGAGCGTGTCGCCAATGATCGGCAAGCGATCCAGCAGGCTCATCACCAAACCAGCCAGCGTCTGGTAATCCTCTGTCGCTTCAACCAGGAAGCCGATGTGCTCGCGAATCTGACTGAGATTCAAGGCACCGCTGACGAGAAAACCGCCGTCCTGGGGGGCGATGTTCGGGCCTTCGATTT
>Ga0307412_10000106_pt1 | contig 67067 bp, 65 predicted proteins | sample DK1Cmetagenome_3_FD_203823 | JGI IMG/M metagenome (GOLD analysis project Ga0307412, IMG submission 203823) | Maize rhizosphere microbial communities from greenhouse at UC Davis, California, United States - DK15-C-1 | ecosystem: Host-associated > Plants > Roots > Rhizosphere > Soil | place: USA...
ACCGGCGGCGGGCGCCTTTGCCGGCGCCCGCCGCCACCACGCCGCAGGAATCGTCATGACCGCTGCAACAACTGCCGCCTCTACCGCTGCACCCGCCGCTTCCCCCGCCGCCGACGCGCCCAAGGTGCTGCTCGACGTGAACGGGATCGAGGTGATCTACAACCACGTCATCCTGGTGCTCAAGGGCGTGTCCCTGCAAGTGCCCGAAGGCAAGATCGTGGCGTTGCTGGGCGCCAACGGCGCTGGCAAGACCACCACTTTGCGCGCCATCTCGAACTTGCTCAAGGGCGAGCGCGGCGACGTTACCAAGGGCCATATTCAATACCGCGGCCAGCGCATCGAAAGGCTGTCCCCGTCGGAACTGGTCAAGCGCGGCGTCGTGCAGGTGATGGAAGGCCGGCACTGCTTTGCCCACCTCACCATTGAAGAGAATCTGCTGACGGGCGCCTACACCCGCAGCATGAGCCGCGGCGACACCGCAGCCGCGCTGGAGCGCGTCTACCAGTATTTCCCGCGCCTGAAGCAGCGCCGCAGCAGCCAGTCCGGCTATACGTCGGGCGGCGAACAGCAGATGACTGCCATCGGCCGCGCCCTGATGGCCAACCCCAACATGATCCTGCTGGACGAACCGTCCATGGGCCTGGCCCCGCAGATCGTGGAAGAAATTTTCGAGATCGTGCGCGACCTGAACCAGCGCGAACGCGTGAGCTTCCTGCTGGCCGAACAGAACACCAACATCGCGCTGCGGTACGCCGACTACGGCTACATCCTGGAAAACGGGCGCGTGATGATGGACGGCGCCGCGCTGGACCTGGCCCAGAACGAGGACGTGAAAGAGTTTTATCTGGGCATTTCGAGCGGCGAAAGAAAAAGTTTCCGCGACAACAAGTTCTATCGCCGCCGCAAACGCTGGCTGGCCTGATCCCTGGAGCGGCAGCGCCGGTGTGGACCGGCGCCCGGCCGGCAACGACACCGCAGTACGGCACACGAGAGGGTGCGATCCCATGTCCGAGTTTTTCGATGTTCTGGAAACCCGAGCGCCCGAGCAACGCGAGCGCGAGCTGATGGCCGCCTTGCCCGGCGCGATCACACGGGCGATGGCGCGCGCGCCGGCGATCGCCGAGCAGCTTCGCGGCATTGATCCCGCCACCATCACGTCGCGCGCGGCGCTGGCCCGGCTGCCCGTGCTGCGCAAGCACGAACTGCTGGAACGCCAGCAGCACAGCCGTGACGACGCGGCGACGCCCGCCGGCCCCGCCAAGGCCTTTGGTGGATTCTCGGCGATCGGCTGGGGCGAAGCGATGCGCGTGTTCGCCTCGCCCGGCCCAATCTACGAACCGGAAAGCGTGCGCGCCGACTACTGGCGCTTCGCTCGCGCCCTGTACGCGGCGGGCTTTCGCGCCGGCGAACTGGCGTACAACTGTTTTTCCTACCACTTCACGCCAGCCGGCTCCATGATGGAGACGGCGGCGCATGCCGTGGGATGCACGGTCTTCCCCGGCGGCACGGGCCAGACCGAACAACAGGTGCGCGCCATCCAGGACTTGGCGCCCAGCGGCTACACGGGTACGCCCAGCTTCCTGAAGATCATCCTGGAGAAATCCGACGAGCTGGGGGTGAAGCTGGATTCGCTGCGGCGCGCGCTGGTGTCCGGCGAGGCCTTCCCGCCGTCGTTGCGCGACTGGCTGGCGGCCCGCGGCATCGAAGGCTACCAGGCCTACGGCAGCGCCGACCTGGGCATGATTGCCTTCGAGACGCCCGCCCGCCAGGGACTGGTGCTGGGCGAAGACATCATTGTCGAGATCGTGCGCCCCGGGACCGGCGAACCCGTGCCCGACGGCGAAGTCGGCGAGGTGGTCGTCACCACCTTGAACCCCGACTATCCGCTGGTGCGCTTCGGCACCGGCGACCTGTCGGCGGTCATGCCCGGCATCTCGCCTTGCGGGCGCACCAACACGCGCATCAAGGGCTGGATGGGGCGCGCGGACCAGACCACCAAGGTGCGCGGCATGTTCGTGCATCCGTCGCAAGTCGCCGACGTGGTGCGGCGCCATCCTGAAATCCTGCGCGCGCGCCTGGTCATCAGCGGCACCACCGGATCGGACCGCATGGTGCTGAAGGTGGATGCGCGCGTGCGCGGCGAAGAACTGTCCCAGCGTATCGCCGACTCCGTGCGCGACGTGACCAAGCTTCGCGCCGACGTGGAATGGGTGGACGCCGACGGCCTGCCGAACGACGGCAAGGTCATCGACGACGTGCGCACGTACGAGTAGTGCGCGCTTAGTTGCCCAGCGGCCGCGCGAGCCATTCGCGGCCGCGCAGCATGCCGTTCCAGTAGATCCACGGCAGCAGCGTGGCCTTCAGGAACCAGGCGCTCTTGCGGGGCACGGTCGGGTCCAGCGGAAACGTAGGCAGCAGTTTTCCGCCATAGCCGAACTCGGCCAGCACGATACGGCCGCGCTCGACCGTCAATGGGCATGAGCCATAGCCGTCGTAGGTGACCGGCATGGCATGGCCTTCGCGCACGGCGATCAGGTTTTCGGCCACGGTGACGATCTGCTTGCGCGCGGCGGCCGCCGTCTTGGCATTGCTGGTGCTGATGCCGTCGCCCAGGCCAAACACATTGTCGAAACGCACGTGACGCAAGGTGCCAGGGTCAACCTCGCACCAGCCTGCCGCATCCGCCAGCGCGCTGTCGCGCACCACGTCGTGCGGCACCTGCGGTGGCACGGCGTGCAGCATGCCGAAGGACTTCTCCACGCGGGACACGGCGCCATCGGCGTCCTTCCTGTCGAACCAGGCCTTGCGAGCCGGGCCGTCCACCGCCACCAACGTAGAGTTGAAGGCCAGATCGATGCCATAGCTTTCGACGTAGCGCATCAGCGGCGGCACGAATGCCGGCACGCCGAACAGCGCCGCGCCGGCCAGGTCGAATTCGACCTGCATGCGACCCAGCACACCAACGCGGCGCCAATGGTCGCAGGCCAGGTACATGGCCTTTTGCGGCGCGCCCGCGCATTTGATCGGCATGGCGGGCTGGGTGAACAGCGCCTGCCCCTCTTTCATCGACCGCACCGACTCCCAGGTGTAGGGCGCCAGATCGTAGCGGTAGTTGGACGTGACCCCGTGTTTGCCGAGCGCATCGGACAGGCCGTCGATCTTGTCCCAGGCCAGCCGCAGGCCAGGGCACACGATCAACTGCTGGTAGGTCACGCTGCCGCCGTCCGCCAGCCGTACCCGGTTCGCTTGCGGCTCGAATCCCGCCGCCGCCGCGTGCAGCCACGTGGCGCGCGACGGCATCACCGAACGGGTCGGGCGCACGGTCTTTTTCACGTCGAACGCACCGCCGCCCACCAGCGTCCACGCGGGTTGGTAGTAGTGCTTGTCGCTGGGTTCGATGACGGCGATGCGCAGGTCCGGCCGGCGCCGCAGCAGGCTGGCGGTCACGCCGATGCCGGCCGCGCCCCCACCCACTACCACCACATCGAAATCAGCGGGCGCCTGTGCTGCCGACGGTGCTTGGGGCATGTCTGTCTCCGCGCCGGTTTACCGGCTGTTGAAATGTTCGAACACCGAGAATATCCCCATGCCGGCCAACATGGCGGCTACGAAGATCAACGCCTCGGTCACGCCCGCCGAAGCGGCCACCAGTGCAGGCCCCGGACAAAATCCCGCCAGCCCCCAGCCCGCGCCGAACGCCAGGCTGCCGGCGGCCAGACGCAGGTCGATGCGGGTGGCCGTGGGCCAGTGCATCGGCTCGCCGGACGCACTGGCGCGGCGGCGGCGCAGCACGGCGAAGCCTGCCGCCGTAACCAGCACCGCGCCGCCCATCACGAACGCCAGCGATGGATCCCAGTCGCCCGCGATATCCAGGAAGCCCAGTACCTTGGCGGGGTTGGCCATGCCCGACACGATCAGGCCCAGCCCGAAGACCAGGCCCGATGCAAAAGCGGTCAACGCAATCATGTCAGCCCCCTGCCAGATGTCGCACGGCATACACCATGGCGAAGCCCGCCGCCATGAAAAAGGCGGTGGCCGCGAATGACCGCCGCGATCCGCGCGACAGGCCACAGACGCCGTGGCCGCTGGTGCAGCCCGATGCGAAACGGGTGCCGATGCCCACCAACAGGCCGGCGACGATCAGGCGCGGCGTGCCCGCGTCCACGGTGACCGCCGGCAGCGCCGCCCCCAGCTGGTACACCCACGGCGACGCGCACAGGCCAAACAGGAACGCCACGCGCCACAGGCTGTCGCGCTGGGGTGGCAGCAAGCCGCCAAGCATGCCGCTGATGCCCGCGATGCGTCCCGCCCCCGCCATCAGCAGCACGGCCGCGGCGCCGATCAGCAAGCCGCCCGCCGTGGCGGGCGCCGGTGTGAAGGCGGCCCAGTCCAGACTCATGCGAGTGACTCCAGCGCGCGGCCGCAGTACAAACTGGATAGCGTTTTCATGACCTGGCTGACTTCAAAACTGGCCATTTGGTAGTACACGTACTTGCCGTCGCGGCGCGTCGTCACCAGCCCTTCGTCGCGCAGCACGCCCAGTTGCTGGGACAACGTCGGCTGACGGATGCCGGTCAACGATTCCAGTTCACCGACGTTGCGTTCCTGCTGCACCAATTGGCACAGCAGCAGCAGGCGGTCTTCGTTGGCCAGCGCTTTGAGCAGTGCGCAAGCCTGGGCGGCGGATTCCCGCAGGACGGCAAGTTCGCATTCGGTCAGGGCGGCATTCATAAGGCGGATAGACAGGTCAGGCAGGAACCGATCATTATATTGACGGATAAATTATCAAACAATATTATTTAAATATATATATTGTTATCAACGGGTGGCCATGAATCCCCACGTACAAGCGTTTTTCGATCCCGTCACCGCCACGGTCACCTACGTCGTGCACGACGGCAGCGTCTGCGCGATCATCGATTCGGTGTTGGACTACGACCCCAAGTCCGGACGCAGCAACACCGCCAGCGCCGACCGCGTGGCGGCCTACGTGCGCGAGCAAGGGCTAACCGTCCAATGGCTGCTTGAAACGCACGCCCATGCCGACCACCTGTCCGCCGCCCCTTACCTGCAGCGGCAGTTGGGCGGCGTCATCGCCATCGGGCAGAGCATCCGCACCGTGCAAGGCGTGTTCAAGCAGATTTTCAACCTGGAGCCGGAATTCCAGCTGGACGGCTCGCAGTTCGGCCACCTGTTCGCCGACGGCGAAACCTTCCGCATCGGCGCGCTGGAAGCCACCGCGATCCACGTGCCGGGGCACACGCCGGCCGATATGGCCTATCTGGTCGGCGACGCCGCGTTCGTGGGCGACACGATGTTCATGCCGGACGTGGGCACGGCCCGCTGCGACTTCCCCGGTGGCGACGCACACGAGCTGTACCGATCGATCCAGCGGCTGCTGCGCCTGCCCGGCGACACGCGGCTGTTCATGTGCCACGATTACCCGCCCCCGGCGCGCGAGGCCCATTGGCAGACCTCGGTGGCCGAACAGCGGGCCGCCAACATCCACGTTCATGACGGCATCAGCGAAGACGACTTCGTCGCGATGCGCACCCGGCGCGACGCGACCCTGTCCATGCCCACCTTGATCCTGCCCGCCATCCAGGTGAACATCCGCGCAGGCCATCTGCCACCGCCGGAAGACAATGGGGTGCGTTACCTGAAAATTCCCATCGACGCGCTCTGACCGGGCGGCCTTGCCGCACTTGCGCGCCGGGCGCTTATCCCGCAAGATCGGCCGAACTACCGATTGCCGATCAGACGGATCCCCCATGTTCGCAGAAGCCGAAAAAGACCCCAGCCTTTCCAAAGAGGAATTCAAGCCGCTGGAAGCGAGGCTGCGCGTCGCCCTGCTCAACGCGCAATACCGGCGCCTTGAACAAGCGGACAAGACGCTGCTGATCGTCGTGGCGGGGATCGACGGCGCCGGCAAGGGCGCCACGGTCAACCTGCTGAACGAATGGATGGACCCGCGCCACATCAAGACACTGGCATACGGCCCGCCGGAAGGCGACGAGCAGGACCGCCCGCCATTCTGGCGCTATTGGAAAGACCTGCCGCCCAAGGGCAGCACCGGCATCGTGTTCGGGTCCTGGTACGCGCCGCTGATCATCGAAGCCGCCCGCAAGAAGCCCGATCACGAAGCCATCGAAGCGCGCGCCGCCGCGATCCGCCGCTTCGAGGCGATGCTGGCTGCCGAGGGCGTGCAGATCGTCAAGCTGTGGTTCCACCTGTCGTCCAAGGCGCAAAAAGAGCGCGCGCAGCGGCTCCTGGCCAGCCCCGAGACATCCTGGCAGGTCAGCCCCGTCGACTTGAAGGTCTACAAGAAATACGACCGCATCCGCGCCGGCGGCCAGGTCGTGGTGAACCATACCGACAGCGGCCACGCGCCCTGGGTGATCATCCCCAGCGCTGACGAGAACATGCGTTCCGCCCGCACCGCCGAAGCCGTGTTGACGGCGATGCGCCAGCGCGGCGTGCCCCGCATCCCGCAGTCGTTCCTGGCGCATTCCACGACTACCCGCATCGTCGACCGGCTGGGTGAACTGGATTACGACGCCCGCGTCGACAAAGCCGACTACGAGTCCGAACTTGGCTTGCTGCAAGGCCGGCTGGCGCGTGCGGCCCGGTCCAGTAAATTCCAGGACCGCTCCCTGGTGCTGGTGTTCGAAGGACAGGACGCAGCCGGCAAGGGCGGCGCCATCCGGCGTGTGACCCACGCGCTGGACGCCCGGCAGTTCGACATCACCCCCGTGGCGGCGCCAAACAGCTACGAGCTGTCGCGCCCCTACCTGTGGCGCTTCTGGCGCCAACTGCCGCGCCACGGCCGCGTCGCGATCTTCGACCGCTCGTGGTACGGCCGCGTCCTGGTCGAGCGGGTCGAGAAATTGACCGCGCCGGCCCACTGGCGCCGCGCATATGCCGAGATCAACGACTTCGAGGGACAACTCGCGGCAAGCGGCGCGATCGTACTGAAATTCTGGCTGGCCGTGACGGCCGACGTGCAGTTGGAACGCTTCAAAGAGCGCGAGAAATCGCCGTTCAAGAATTTCAAGATCACACCCGACGACTGGCGCAATCGCGATAAATGGAAGGAATACGCGGCGGCAACCAACGAGATGCTGGCCCGTACCGATGTGGCGCACGCGCCCTGGCATCTGGTGTCCGCCAACGACAAGCGCTACGCTCGCCTTCAAGTGCTGCGACACGTCGTCGAAGCGATGGAAAACCAACTCTGAACATCACAGGAGGCCCTGCGCCATGAGCACCGCCGATATCCGCCCCATCGTCGCCGCCGACTTCGAAGTCTGGCTGCCCTTGTGGAAGGGCTACCAGGATTTCTACCGCGTCAGCATCGACGACGCCGTCACCCGCAACACCTGGGCCCGTTTCCTGGACCCTGCCGAACCCATGCACGCGGCGCTTGCCTATGAAAGCGGCCGGGCCGTCGGCATGGTGCACTGGATTTTCCACCGGTCCACCTGGACCGCGGGCGACTACTGCTACCTGCAAGACCTGTATGTGGACCCGGACGTGCGCGGCACGGGCGCGGGCCGCAAGCTGATCGAACACGTCTACGCGCAGGCTGCGGACAACAATTGCGCCCGGGTGTACTGGCTGACCCACGAAACCAACGCGACTGCCATGCAGTTGTACGACCGCATCGCGGACCGCTCCGGCTTCATTCAGTATCGCAAGGTGCTGGCTTGAGCGCACGCGATCCTAACTGTCCCCTGTGCCAGGAAGACGGCGGCACGCTGCTGTGGCGCGGTCCGCACTTACGTGTGATCGAAGTCGCCGATGCGGACTATCCCGGCTTCACGCGGGTCGTCTGGAACGCCCATCTGGCTGAAATGACAAGCCTGTCCACGCATGGGCGAGACCTGCTGATGCGCGCCGTGTACGCGGTGGAAGAAGCGCAGCAAGCGGTGCTGACGCCAGACAAGATCAATCTGGCGTCATTGGGCAACATGGTGCCGCATCTGCATTGGCATGTCATTCCACGCTGGCGTGGCGACCGCCATTTTCCCGATCCGATATGGGCGGCGCCTCGTGTCGCGGCGGGATCGGAGCCTGCGGAATGGCGCGACCGGCAGGCACGCACTCAAGCCCTGCTGCCCCGCTACCGCAATCGCGTGATTGAAGCGATGAACGCGCTGCTTATGCACTGATCCGGCATTGGACGCTGGCTTGGGCCGGCAGGTCCGGGGCCGGGTCCGCTTCAGCCCGCGCGCGCGGGCCGGCGCAGTTCGGCCAGCCAGTGCGTGTAGGCGTCTTCCACCAACCCTGCGGTGCGTTCCGCGGAGAACAGGCCCTGGCCCCGAATTCGTTCACGGCCCGCATCGCCCATCCGGCGGCGCATGGCCGGATCCGCCAACAGCGTTTCCAGCGCGGCGGCCAGCGCGGCAGGATCGCGCGGCGGCACCAGCAACCCGGTCACGCCGGGCTGCATGGTTTCCGGAACCCCGCCAACTTCCGTGCCGATGACGGGCACGCCCATCGCGGCCGCTTCGATGAACACCGTGCCCAGGGCCTCGCGATGCGTCGGCAAGGCGAACACGTCCAGGGCCGTCAGCACATTGCCGATATCCTGGCGGCGGCCGGTGAAATGCACCCGGTCCGCCAACCCTAGCGCCGACGCCTTCGCGCGCAGTTGATCGAACAGCGGCATGCCGTCGCCCACCAGGACCAGGTGCGCCGACGGGTAGCGCACGGACACCTGGTGGAACGCGTCGATCAGATCGCCATGCCCTTTTTCGGCCCGCATCACGGCCACGCAGCCCACCACCAGCGCATCCGGCGGCAAGCCCAGTTCACGGCGCACGCAAGCGCCTTCGCGCAGCTGCGGCAATACGATCGGAGAGTGGATGGTGGCGACCGACTCTGGCCGCGCCCCGCCGTCCAGCAATTGCTTTCGCACATAGCGGCTGACGGCAATGACCCGATGCGCCAGCCAGGTATAGGCGTAGAGGGAATTGATGGGTTTGGCCAGATGCCGCGTGCGCACGATCAACGGCGTGCCGGCCAGGCGCGCGGCCATGGCGGCCAGCACGGTGTCACGGCGGCTGTGGGTGTTCAGCACATCGAAGCGCCCGCCCCGCAGCAGGCGCCGCACGAACGCCACGCCGCGCACGAAGTTGCCGGCGCCGTCCATGACGATGCGGTGCACGGTGAACCCGGCCTCGTCCAGACGGTCTCCCAGCTCTGCCCCGGGCTGGCAGACCAGCTCAAGGTGATGGCCGCGGTCGCGCATGGCGATCATCTCTTTATAAATGCAGAATTCCTGTCCGCCGAAAGACGTGGCGGCCTCGGTATGCAGAATGCGCAGACGAGCGCCGGCGTGGCCGACAGGCGATTCAGCCGGAATGTGCGTCATGGCAAGTACCCTCTGCGTCGTTAAGATCGTTCCCGTGGCGGTTCTGCAGCAGCAGGTAGGCTTCGAGATAGGTGACGTCGTCCGGCTCCAACGACGCGGCGGCCTGCGGCAGGCCCTCGGGTGCAGGCTCGGCCGCCGTCAGCTCACGGCCCGTCCATACGTGGATCCGGCCACTCCGCGAAAGATCAAAGCGCGCGCCCTCGCGCTGCCACGTCAAAAGGCGCATGCTGGGCACCAGCCGCTGTAGCTGATAGCTGCCATGCGAAGGCTGGACGGCAGGCGCATCCAACGACGTTCCCACGTCGACCAGGCGCCTGGTGGCGCCCGGTTTTGCGGGCGTGTAGATCAGCACGGATAGGGAAGGCAGGGTCATGTGCTAGCCGTTGTCGCCAGGCGGCGTCGCTAGCCAGGGACTGGTCAAAAATGGGTCGAAATACTCAAGAAAACCGGGTTTCTTGAAATTAAACGAAATATTATTTTACATAAAGAGACACCGAGCTTCGGAATTTAGCCGGAATCCCTTGGGGTGTCACCGCGTACTTGCCGCAATTGGGGCCGCCGCGTCTTGGCGTGGCCGACGATTTTTGCGCTAATTAGCATGAAATTCGCCGACGTTCGCCCGAATAGACCTGTCACTGATATTTGATTCAGCTAAAATTCAGCCTAGCCCGCCATGTTAACAAAATATGACCAAGGAGGCCCAGTGAACCAGCAGGTTCCGCCCCATTCCCGCCCCCCTTCATTCCTTCAGGCATTCCTGCAATCCGAAGCACTGGGTGGCTATGTCCTCATGGCCGCCGCCCTGGCCGCCCTGATCATCGCCAACAGTCCGGCCGCGCCGGTCTACTTCGATATGCTGGGCACCAAGCTGGGCTTTCAGGCCGGGCCGGTCGTGCTCAAGGAAACCGTGCTGCACTGGATCAACGACGGCCTGATGGCCGTGTTCTTCCTGCTGGTGGGGTTGGAAATCAAGCGCGAAGTGCTGGACGGCCAATTGCGCGGCGCCGCGCGCATCATCCTGCCCGGCATCGCTGCACTGGGCGGCATGGCGGCGCCGGCGCTGATCTACGTGCTGATCAACCTGGGCAGCCCCGACACCCTGCGCGGCTGGGCCATCCCCGCAGCCACCGACATCGCCTTCGCGCTGGGCATCCTGGCGCTGCTGGGCAGCCGCGTGCCGACGTCCCTGAAAATCTTCCTGACCGCGCTGGCGATCCTGGACGACCTGGGCGCCATCATCATCATTGCGCTGTTCTATACCTCGCAATTGAATGTCTTCGCACTGGTCATGGCCGGCGCCTTGCTGGCTTGCCTGTTCTGCCTGAATCGCGCGGGCGTACTGCGGCTGACTCCGTACCTGCTGATCGGCGCCGTGCTGTGGTATTTCGTGCTGAAGTCCGGCGTGCATGCCACCCTGGCCGGCGTGGCGCTGGCGCTGACCATTCCGCTGCGGCCGCGCAACGCGGGCAAGCCGGAGGCACATTCGCCGCTGCACGACCTGGAACACGTATTGCACAAGCCCGTGGCCTTGCTCATCGTGCCCATCTTCGGCTTCGCCAACGCCGGCGTGTCGTTTGCCGGCATGGGCTTGGCCAGCCTGGCGCAACCGGTGCCGCTGGGCGTGGCGCTGGGCTTGTTCCTGGGCAAGCAGCTGGGCGTGTTCGGCTTTGCCTGGCTCGCCATCAAAGCAGGCGTCGCCAGCCTGCCCCGGCATGCCTCGTTCACGCAGCTGTACGGCGTGGCGCTGCTGTGCGGCATCGGCTTTACCATGAGCCTCTTCATTGGCGCGCTGGCTTTTACCGATGCGGCCACCGTGGACGCCACCAAGATCGGCGTGCTGACAGGATCGCTTGCCTCGGCGGTGATCGGCTTCCTGCTGCTGCGCATGAGCAGCCCGCCGGCAGAACCCGCGTTGGGTTAGGGCTGCTGGCAGGCGCGGGCCCCGCGTGCGATGGCCTGCGCGGCCCGTTGAATGACTTCAGGGCGGGCCAGCCGGCGCTCTTCGTCCGGATTCACGATCACGCCCACCTCCACCAACACGGCGGGCATGGGCGCCGTCTTCAGCACGGCCAGACCGTCGAAGCGGTGCACGCCCAGCCGGCGGTCTATCAGCGGCCGGTTTTCGCCGGCGATGGGCTCCGCGTGATACAGCGAGGGCTTTTCCCCGGCTGCGATCAGCGCCTCGGCAATGGCGCTCGCGCAGCGCAGGCTCTGCGCGTACTTGGGATTGCGTTCGGACACGAACACGGCGAAGCCCGCGAACTCGCGCTGGCGCCCCGCGTCGATGAACTGCTGCTGCATCGAATCGTGGTGGATCGACACGAAAAGATCCGCCGTTGGCGCCACCCGTGACCGCTTGCCCAATTCCACTTCCGCGCCATTGGCCGCCACCTGGGTCACGCGGTCGCCGGCGGCGCGCAGATCGGCTGCCACCAAGTTGCTGACGTCCAGGTTGTACAGGTATTCCACCCGCCCGCTGGCGCCCGTCGCGCCCGGCCGGCTGAGCGTGTGCCCGGTATCCACCACGATGTGCGCCGCCTGCGCGGGCGACCCCGCAAGCAGAACGCCGGCGCATAGCGCCACGCGAACCGCCGCACCCGAAAAAAGCTGGATGAAATCTGATGCCACGCCGATGACCGCCCGCAAGAAGTAAAGGCATCTGGAAGGGTCCAGCCGCCGCAACGGGTCAGATATTACCGGCAAGCCGCGGTCGGATCGCCGGCCTGAACCCGACCGCGCGGACGGGGTTGCCCGGCAAACCGGGCAGGCCCGCGAAGGGCATTCGCGAAGCAGACGTGGTAAAGAAGGTTCGTGGTCAGCCACGGGAAGGTTCGCGGTCAGCCACGGCGGGTACAAGCAAGCACCGCGCGCAATAACCGCACGCAAATACAAGGAATCCCATGTCTTTCAGTTCTGACGCGTGGGCGCGCAACGCCGCGCTCTACGAAAAAACGCGCGACATGCCGTTCAACCGGGAACTGGCCAGCGGCCAGCTCGACGAGAACGCATTCAAGCACTACATGATCCAGGACGCGCACTACCTGGTGGCGTTCGGGCGTGCCCTGGCGATCGCGGCCGCCAAAGCCGATGACGCCGACGGCGTGGTGCAGTTCGCGGATGCGGCCAAAGGCGCCGTCGTGGCCGAGCGGTCACTGCATGCGGGCTTCATGAAGCAGTTCGGCATCGATGCCGCCACCTTCGAGGCCACGCCACTGACGCCCGCCAGCCATCACTACACCAGCTTCCTGATCGCCACCGCCTGGAGCGCGCCGTATCCGGTGGCGCTGGCGGCGCTGCTGCCATGCTTCTGGATCTATGCCGAGATCGGCCGCGAGATCCACGCGCATGCGGCGCGTCCCAATCCCTACGCGGCATGGATCGACACGTATGCCGGCGACGAATTCCATGCGTTGGTGCGGGCCGTGATCGCCTCGGTGGACCGCGCCGCCGAAACCGCCTCGGCGCACACCCGCGAAGCCATGCACCAGGCCTACACGCACGCCGCCCAGCTGGAATGGATGTTCTGGGATTCGGCCCACCGGCAGGCGGGTTGGCCAGTCTGATTCCGGCGGCGGGCCGCGTGTTCCGTCGGGCCGGCTATGCCAAAATCGCGGCCATGCCGATCGATAACCGCCTCGTTCCCCACGCCCTTGCCGCCCAGACGGCACAACTTCCCGACGCCTGGGCCGCCGCTTTCGCACACAGCGCCGTCGCCGACGCGCTGGCCGCGATAACCGCCCACGTCGAACAACGCCTGACCGAGGGCGCCAGCGTCTATCCCGCCACGCCGTTCCGGGCACTGCACGGGCTGGCGCCGTCCGACGTGCGTGTCGTGATCCTGGGACAAGACCCGTACCACGGCCCCGGGCAGGCCCAGGGCCTGGCGTTCTCGGTGCCCGACGATTGCAAGCGTCCGCCCAGCCTGCGCAACATCTTCAACGAGATCGCGCAGGAATTTCCGGGCACGCCGGTGCCGCAGGGCAACGACCTGAGCCCGTGGGCGGACCAGGGCGTGCTGCTGCTGAACACCGCGCTGACGGTGGAAGACGGGCTGCCCGCTTCCCACGCCAAACGAGGCTGGGAAACCGTGACCGACGCGCTGATCTCGCTGGTTGCCCGCGACCCCTCGCCCAAGGCCTTCCTGCTGTGGGGCGCCCATGCGCAGGCCAAACGGTTGTTGCTTCCCGACAACAGCGGCCATCTGGTCCTGATGTCCAATCACCCCTCCCCGCTTTCCGCCCGCAGGCCCCCCGTGCCCTTTCTGGGTTGCGGCCACTTCCGGGCGACCAACGACTGGCTGGTGGACCAAGGGAAAAACCCTATTGATTGGGGACTGGACAAAAAAATAATTCCCCTGCAAGGCGAATTCGGGTTATGATCGTCGCACTGCACAAAAAGAGTTCGGCATTTACCGCCTTGATTTAGCGGAATTTTTTGCAGTCTGCCGGGCAGCCTACGCCCCGGTCCCATGCCGAACTATCATCGATTCCTGACCTCCTTTCCTTTCGCCCTGCGTTCCACTCTGTATACGAGAACGCGCCACGCGCACGGTTGATTCGGTCGGCACGATGCTCCATCAACCGTCGCCTGGATCCGGCCGCCTAATCCCCTGGCCCGACCAAGCACTGCGTCGCATTGATTGCGGCAAGGGAAAGTAATGTCTTTCGAAAACCTGGGTCTTGCACCCGCTCTGTTGTCGGCCGTTCAAGAAGCTGGCTTCAGCACCCCCACCCCCGTCCAAGCCGCTGCCATTCCGCAAGCGCTGGCCGGCCACGACCTGATGGTGTCCGCGCAAACGGGTAGCGGCAAGACGGCCGCCTTCATGCTGCCGGCCCTGCACCGCATTGCCCAGATGCCCGCCAACAAGGGCGTCGGCGTGCAAGTGCTGGTCCTGACCCCGACCCGCGAATTGGCCCTGCAAGTCACCGAAGCGACCGATATGTATGGCCGCAAGCTGGCTGACCTGCGTACGGCGACCGTCGTCGGCGGCATGCCCTACGGCGCGCAACTGAAGGCACTGTCGCGCCGCGTTGACGTGCTGGTCGCCACCCCCGGCCGCCTGATCGACCACCTGCAATCGGGCCGCGTCAAGCTGAACACCGTGCACACGCTGGTGCTGGACGAAGCCGACCGCATGCTGGACATGGGCTTCATCGAGGATATCGAAACCATCATCAGCCGCCTGCCGGAAGACCGCCAGACGCTGCTGTTCTCGGCCACGCTGGACGGCACGATCGCCAAGCTGGCTGCGAAAATGATGCGCGACCCGCAACGCATCGAATTGGCCGGCGCCAAGGAAAAGCACACCAACATCACGCAAAGCCTGCTGTACGCGGACGATGCCAGCCACAAGATGCAGCTGCTGGATCACGTGTTGCGCGATGCCAAGCTGGACCAAGCCATTGTCTTCACGTCGACCAAGCGCGGCGCCGATGACCTGGCCGACCGCCTGGCCGACCAAGGTTTTGCCGCCGCTGCCCTGCACGGCGACATGAACCAGCGCCAACGTACCCGTACGCTGTCGCAACTGCAACGCGGCCAGCTGCGCATCCTGGTTGCCACCGACGTGGCCGCCCGCGGCATCGACGTGCAAGGCATCAGCCACGCCGTCAACTTCGACCTGCCGATGCAAGCCGAAGACTACGTGCACCGTATCGGCCGTACCGGCCGTGCCGGTCGCAGCGGTCTGGCGTTCACGCTGGCAACGCACTCCGAGCGCCACAAGGTCCGCCGTATCGAACACTACATCGGCCAATCGATCACCCCTGAAGTGATCGCCGGCCTGGAACCGAAGCGCACGCCGCGTCCGTCCGCAGGTGGCAGCGGCGCCCCGCGCGGCGGCAAGCCGTTCGGCAAGCGTCCTGGTGGTTTCGGTGGTTCGCGCCATGAAGGCGGCGGCTACCAAGGCAACCGTGACGGCGCACCGCGTGAAGGTCGTTCGTTCGCCCCTCGTGACGGCGCCCCGCGTGGCGAGTTCAAGCCGCGTGAAGGTGGTTACCAGGGCAACCGCGACGGCGCACCGCGCGAAGGCGGCTACCAAGGCAATCGTCCTTTCGGCGACCGCCCGGCACGTTCGTTCAGCGACCGCCCCAGCTTCGGTGATCGTCCCCAGCGCGAAGGCGGCTACCAGGGCAATCGTCCCTTCGGCGACCGTCCCCCGCGTGAAGGCGGCTTCCGTGGCGGCGACCGCGATGCGCGTCCCAGCTTCGGCGGCGATCGTCCCAGCTTTGGCGACCGCCCCCAGCGCGACGCCCGTCCGTTCAGCGAGCGCGCTCCCCGTGACGCCCGTCCGAGCTTCGGTGATCGCCCCAGCTTCGGCGACCGTCCGCAGCGTGAAGGCGGCTTCCGCGGCGGCGATCGTCCTGAAGGCGGTTTCCGTGGCGCCAAGCCCTCGTTCGACAAGCGCCCCGGCGGCCCCGCCAAGCGCTTTGCCAAGCCGGCCGACCGCCGCGGCTAATTCGCCCGCTTGACCCCCAAACAAACCCCGCGCCCGTCGCGGGGTTTGTGTTTTCAGGGTGGCAAATGCGCGGCAGCGTGACCGTTCTTTTTTTGGGAAAATGCGGCTATGACCACGCCTTCTTCGACCATGCAACGCCCCGCCCCCGCCAATCTTCCCCCGCTGTCCGCCCCCGCCCGCGAACACCGCGACGCCACCGCCGCGCACCTGCGCGCCGCCATCGCGGCCAACGGCGGCTGGCTACCGTTCGACCACTGGATGGCAGAGGCCCTGTATGCGCCGGGCCTGGGCTATTACGCTGCCGGCAACGTCAAGCTGGCCGATGGCGAGGACGACACCAAGGCGCCCGCCGGCGACTTCGTCACCGCGCCGCAATTGACGCCGTTGTTCGCCCGCACGATCGCCCGCCAGGCGGCCCAGGTGCTGGCCCAGACACAGACGCAGGCCGTGCTGGAATTTGGCGCAGGCACCGGCGCGCTGGCCGAAGGCGTGCTGCGCGAGCTCGATGCGCTGGGCCTGCCCCAGACGCGATACCTGATTTTGGAAGTGTCCGCCGACCTGCGCGCCCGCCAGGCGGCGCGGTTGGCGCCTTTCGGCGACCGCGTGCAATGGCTGGACGCGCTGCCCCATGCGTTCGCTGGCTGCGTGCTGGCCAACGAGGTGCTGGACGCCATGCCCGTATCGCTGTTCTCGTGGGATGCGGCGGGTGCCGTGCAGGAACGCGGCGTGGCGCTGGATGCGAACGGCGGCTTCGTCTGGGCAGACCGGCCTGCCTCGCCCGCGCTGGCTTCAGCCGTTGCCGCGCGCATGCCGGCGCTGCCCGGCTACGTGTCGGAAATCAATCTGCAAGGCGAGGCCTGGATCGCCGCGATGGGTGGTTGGCTGGAACGCGGCGCGGCGTTGCTGGTGGATTACGGTTTTCCGCGCAGCGAGTATTACCATCCGCAGCGCGCGGGCGGCACGCTCATGTGCCACTTGCGGCACCACGCGCATGGCGATCCCTTCGCGGCCCCGGGCTTGCAGGACATCACCGCGCATGTGGACTTCACCGCCATGGCGGATGCGGCGCTGGAACACGGACTGCAGGTGCTGGGCTATACGTCGCAGGCCCGCTTTCTGATGAACGCCGGGCTGATGGACCTGCTGGCGCAATTGGATCCGTCGGACGCCCAGCAGTACGCACAGGCCGTGGCGCCCGTGCAGAAATTGTTGTCGGAAGCCGAAATGGGCGAACTCTTCAAGGTGCTGGCCGTGGGCCGCGGCATGACGGCGCCCCTGACGGGGTTCTCGCGCGGCGACCGATTGGGCAAGCTGTAGCCGCGGATTCGCGCCGCCGGGCGGGCGGTTTCAGCCTGCCCGAAGCTGGTCCAGCCGTGCCTGGCGCACGCTGTCCTTGATGCGGGCGGGATCGCCCGCGCAGGCCCGGGCGATGGCACCGGCATCCACGCCGCGCACGGCATCCGCCCGCGCCCGCCACGCCGCCATGTCCACCGGCTGCAACACCGAAGCCGTTTTCAACAGGTCGAAAAACCGCTCGGGCTTTCGCAGCGCGTCCGCACGTTCCATCAGCGCCAGCTGTGCGTCCGGGCCGCCCGTTTCGGCCGCATCCAGACCCGCCAGCACGTCGGGCAGCAAGCGCGCGTAGTCATTGCATTCGGTGGGCACCCGCATGCGCCGGCCCAGCGCGTCGCGGTCTGGCGTCAGCCGGCACAGCAAGGCGTAACGCCCCGCCAGCGACAACGGCAGGGCCGCGGCGCGGTCCACGTCGGCGCCAACGACGTCCACGCCTTGCAGTTCGGGCATCACGCAGGCCAGCGCGCCGGAATCTTGCAGCACGCCCAGCATTCGCGACGGTTTCTTCGCCATCAGACCGCGCGACAGTTCCTTCCAGACCCGTTCGGCCACCAGCGCGTCGGCCTCGCCGGCCTCGACCATGCGGCGGCACAGCGCCAGCGTTTCGGGTGCCACGGTGAAATCATCGAAACGCGCCGCGAACCGGCCCAGCCGCAAGATGCGCACCGGGTCTTCCTGGAACGCCTCGCCCACATGGCGGAACACGCGCGCCCGCACGTCGGCTTCGCCGCCCAGGGGATCGACGCGTTGGCCGTCCCGGGTCTGGGCGATCGCGTTGACGGTGAGGTCGCGGCGGCGCAGGTCTTCTTCCAGCGTCACGTCGGCGCCGGTGTAGAACGTAAACCCCTTGTAGCCGCGCCCGGACTTGCGCTCGGTGCGCGCCAGCGCGTATTCCTCTTTGGTGCGCGGATGCAGGAACACCGGAAAATCGCCGCCGACCGGGATGAAACCACGGCGCACCATGTCTTCCGGCGTGGCGCCGACCACGACCCAGTCGTGGTCGCCCGGCGGCAGGCCGAGCAGCGCGTCGCGCACCGCCCCGCCGACGATATAAGCCTGCAAGCCGTCGGTGGCCGGGTCTTGCGTCATGGAATCGATGTGCTCTCGGCGCCCAGCGGCACGATGCTGCCCAGACGTTCCTTCAGGGACTGCGACTGACCGCTGAACATGGCCGCGTAATAAACCGCGTTGGACATCACGTTCTTCACGTAGGTGCGCGTTTCATTGAAGGGAATGGTCTCGGCAAAGATGGCGCCTTCGACGGGATGCGTGAACGTCGAACGCCAGTTGTGCGGCCGCCGCGGTCCGGCGTTGTAGCCCGCGCTGGCCAGCATCTGAGACCCGTTCAGGTCGCGCAGCACCATGTTGAGGTAGTTGGTGCCCAGCACGGTGTTGGTGTCGAAGTCGTTCACGCTGGACGGCGTGAAATCGGTCATGCCGATCTTGCCGGCGACCCATTTGGCGGTGGCCGGCATCAGTTGCATCAGGCCGGAGGCGCCCACGTGCGAACGCGCGTCCATGATGAAGCGCGATTCCTGGCGGATCAGACCATAGACCCAGGCCGGGTCCAGCGCGATGGCGTTGGCCTTGGCCGTGACGCGGCCTTCGAACGGCGCGATGAAGCGCTGGCTGAAATCGAATTCCTTTTCCGTGCGGTCGGACGTGTTGACCACGCGGTCGTAGATGTTCTCGGCGCGGGCCAGTTCGGCGGCGGCGATCAGTTGGCGGTCGGTCATGCCGCGCAACGTGAAGTTCCATTCGGGCACGGCTTCGCCACGCCAGCCCAGGCGGAACAGTTGCACGGCTCGTTGCAGGCCGGGATTGGCGCGGGCCTCGGCGATTTCGCGGTCGCTGACGGGCGCGGGACGCGGCGGCACATCGATGCGGCGGCCCAGTTCCTCGGCGGACAACTGGCCGTAGAAATCGAAGCGGTCGGCGATGCTGGCGTACAGGGCGTTGGCTTGCTCCTTGCGGCCGGTTGCGGCCAGGCCGCGCGCTTTCCAGTACACCCATGACGGATCGTTGCGCTGCGAAGCAGGCATATCGTCGATGGATTCGATCACCCACTTCCAGTCGATCTTCGCTTGGCGCAGTGCCGCGCGCACCTTCCAGCCGGCGTTGTATTCCGTCATGCGGATGTGGCCGGCTTCGTGATACCAGTCGTCGGCGCGGCTATCCAGCTTCAAGGCCGCCATCAACGCGTACTGGCCCCGCACCCAGGCCAGGTTTGGCTTGGACATGGACTTGGCCCATTCGCGGCGCAGATAGGAATCGGCCACGCTGACGTCCGAACGCGCCAGGCGAGCCAACGCGATGGTCACGAGCTCTTTCTCGTTGCGGCCCACCGGCATGCGGTCTTGCCGGGTCAGCCACTTCATCGGGTCCTTCATCAGGACGTCGTAGGTTTTCAGGTCGCGCGGCTCGAACATGTATTGGACGAGCTTGCGCGCATCCGTCGTCTTGTCGGCTTCGATGGCGTCGCGCAGTTGCGGCTCAAGTTGTTCCCAGCCAAGGATGCCGTCGGCCACCAGCTGGTCGTACAGCGCCCAACAGGCGCTGCCCGGCGCGAACACCGCCGTGGCCTGCGCCGCGGTGGCGCGCTGGCCGGTCATGTGCTTGGCGTCCAGGATGGCGCATTCGATCTGGGCGTTGCTGTTCTTCACGGGCGCCAGTTTGCGCACGGTTTCGAAGTCGCCGCTGCGGGCCGCGGCCAGCAGCCAGTCGCCACGCAGGCGATCGGCCAGATAGGCGTCGCTGTTGCTGCTGATGAAGCGTTGCAGATCGGCCGTGGGACGGCCACCGGCGGGCGGGGTCCAGAGTTGATAGCGCAGCAGCCAATACTCCGGGTACATGCCCAGCGGGTCGGACTTGGCCTGGGGTACCAGCATGCCCAGCACGGACCACTGCTTGCGGTTCATGGCTTCACGTGCGGCCACCACGGCGGCCAAGGCTGGCGTGTCGGCGGTGGGCGGCAGGCCGGCCAGCACGGCGGGCGGCACCGAGATGACCGGTTGGGCCGCCTGGACGGTGGGTTGCGGCTGCGGATTGACGGAGGCGCTGCGCTGCTGCGCATCGACCGGGGCACAAGCGGCGGTGAACAAGGCCAGCAGCGGCAGCCAGCGGCGCAGGCCGGAACGGGGGTCCGGCGCGACGGCGCCGCGCGGGGATTTCCCGCCAGTTTTCTGATACCGTCGGGCTTGCAGAATCTGTGTCATGCCGTGTCCCTGATTTGCCGTCATACAGCGACCCTGCACGCCGGCATGCCGACTACGCGTGTGCCAGATGTCCGCGTGCCAGATTTCCGCATGCCCGATTCCAGCATGTTCGCCTTCATTGTCCACCCCCATCACAGCCACTGCATGACTACGCAAAATACTCCAGAGGATACCGCAGTCCAGCACCGCACGCGATTGCGGAAACTGCGTGCCGAAATGCCCGAAGACCAGCGCAGCCGGGGTGGTCTGCTGATGCGCGCGCGCCTGTTCACGTGGCTGAACGTGGCGCGCGACGAAGCGGCCCGCGCCGGCCGTCCGGCCCCCGCCACCGTAGCCGCATTCTGGCCCATGGCCGACGAACCCGACCTGCGCCCGCTGCTGTCGCAATGGGTGGAAAACGGGGTCGCCGTGGCGCTGCCGGTGGTGCGCGAGCGCAACGCCCCCCTCGCCTTCCTGCCCTGGACACCCGACGCTGAGCTGCGCGCCGGCCCCTACGGCATCCAGGAACCGGTGGCGGGCGCCGAGGTGCTGCCCGACGTCGTCCTGGTGCCGACGCTCGGTTACACGGAACAGGGCGATCGCCTGGGTTATGGCGGCGGCTACTACGACCGCACCTTGGCGGCGCTGCGCCAACGCGGCCATCCGTTCATCACGATCGGCATCGCCTGGAGCTGCGGCGAACTGGACGCCGACTACGCCCCCGCCGCGCACGACTTTCCGCTGGATGCCGTGCTGACGCAGGACGGCTGGGTGCCGCATGCGCCGCTGGAACAAGGCGGCGCCGGCGGCACGACGCTGCACACGTACCGGATGAACTGACGCACCAGAGCGGCCCGGCAGCGCGCACCAATGCGGTGCATGCCGCGCCGCAGGCACCTTACCCGCGACGGGGGATGGTGTTTCGGCGCCCTTGGGAGGATATTGTGCCCAAGGCGGCCGCTTGCCCGAAAAGCTGGCACGGGGGTTGCTTATTCATTTAGACCGGCCACGCATCGGCCGGGTAATGACCGTGTGCGAGGCCGCCGCCTGCCGGCGGGCCGTAGCACCCAGCATCGGAGGAGCCATGAAGGACAGATCATCCCGTCCAGCCGCTTTTGACGAAATGCGCGACAGCGCCGGCGGCATACGCTCCCAATACCAGGCCTTCGAGCGCTGGCACCAAGAGCAATCGGCCGAAGCCATGGCCGTGCGACGGCTCGAGGCAGACCTGAGTTTCCGCCGCGTCGGCATCACCTTTTCGGTTGCCGGCGACGCCGCCGGCACCGAACGCCTGATCCCGTTCGACCTGATCCCCCGGATCATCCCCGCCGACGAATGGCGCCACCTGGAGGCCGGTCTGAAGCAGCGCGTGCGCGCGCTGAACATGTTCATCCACGACATCTACCATGGCCACGACATCGTGCGCGCCGGCATCGTGCCGGCCGAACAGGTGTTTCTGAACGCCCAGTACCGCCCCGAAATGCAGGACGTGGATGTGGCGGAAGACATCTACTGCCACATCGCCGGCGTGGACATCGTGCGCGCGGGCGCGGGCGAGTTCTACGTGCTGGAAGACAACCTGCGCGTGCCCTCCGGCGTGTCGTACATGCTTGAGAACCGCAAGATGTCGATGCGGCTGATGCCGGACGCATTCAGCCGCATCAAGGTCGAGCCGGTGGCGCACTATCCCGATCTGCTGCTGGACAACCTGCGGGAAGTCGCGCCACACGGCGGCGACGACCCGACCGTGGTGGTGCTGACGCCCGGCATGTATAACTCGGCCTACTTCGAACACGCCTTCCTGGCCCAGCAGATGGGGGTGGAACTGGTAGAAGGCCAGGATCTGTTCGTGGAACAGAACACCGTCTACATGCGCACCACGCAGGGCCCGCGCAAGGTAGACGTGATCTACCGCCGGCTGGACGACGACTTCCTGGACCCCTTGTCGTTCCGCGCCGATTCGGCGCTGGGCGTGCCCGGCCTGCTGTCGGTGTACCGCGCCGGCCGCGTCACGCTCGCCAACGCCATCGGCACCGGCATTGCCGACGACAAGTCCACGTATCTGTACGTGCCGGACATGATCCGGTTCTATCTCAGCGAAGAGCCCATTCTGTCGAACGTTCCCACCTGGCGTTGCGGCCGGCCGGACGAGCTGTCCCATGTGCTGGCGAACATGCACGAGCTGGTGGTGAAGGAGGTGCACGGCGCAGGCGGCTACGGCATGCTGGTGGGCCCATCGTCCACCCACGCCGAAATCGACGCGTTCAAGGACCGCGTGCGCGCCAACCCCGCCAACTACATCGCACAACCAACGCTGGCGCTATCCACCATCCCCACTTATGTGGAATCGGGCGTGGCGCCGCGGCATGTCGACCTGCGCCCCTACGTGCTGTGCGGCAAGGACATCCGCACCGTCCCCGGCGGCCTGTGCCGCGTGGCGTTGACCGAAGGCTCGCTGGTCGTCAACAGCAGCCAGGGCGGCGGCACCAAAGACACCTGGGTTCTGGAGGACTGACCATGCTGAGCCGAACCGCCGACAACCTGTTCTGGATGTGCCGCTATATCGAACGCGCCGAGAACACGGCCCGCATGCTGGACGTGAACCTGCAGATGTCGCTGCTGCCGCAAGACCCGCAGACGCGCGAGGGTTCGTGGCTGGGCGTCCTGCGCATTTCCGAACTGCAGGGTCTGTACCAGAGCAAGTACGCCGCCATCTCGCCCCATGACGTGTTGCAGTACATGGTGCGCGACCCCGAAAACCCATCGTCCATCTATTCGTGCATGCGGGCCGCCCGTGAAAACGCGCGCGCGGTGCGCGGCAGCCTGACGACCGAAGTCTGGGAAACCTACAACACCACCTGGCTTGAACTGCTGAAGCACCTGCACACCGGCTTGCTGGAGCGGAATCCGGGCGAGTTCTTCGAATGGGTGAAGTTCCGCTCGCACCTGGCGCGCGGCGTCACCATCGGCACCATGCTGGAGGACGAAGCGCTGTACTTCCTGCGTATCGGCATGCATCTGGAACGGGCCGATAACACCGCGCGGATGCTGGACGTGAAGTTCCACGAACGGGGCGGCAACGGCGCGCAGGGCGCGTCCCAGAACGGATCGCAAAGTGGGTCCCAGGAAATTCGCACCGAGCCCACTGGCACCGCCGCACTGCAAAGCGAGTTCTACCGATGGTCCGCGCTGCTGAGCTCGGTGTCCGGGCTGGAGATTTATCGAAAGGTGTACCGCGACGTGATCACGCCCGACCGCGTCGCCGAACTGCTGATCCTGCACGGCGACATGCCGCGCTCGCTGCTGGCGTCGATGCGGGCGGTGGCCGACGATCTGGCACGCGTCTCCAACCAGCGCTCGACCGAAACCGAACGCCGCGCCGGCATGCTGTGCGCCGAGCTGCAGTACGGCCGCGTCGAAGACATCCTGGATAGCGGGCTGCACCAGTACCTGGACCACTTCCTGGACCGCATCAACGACCTGGGCAACCGGATCAGCCAGGATTTCCTGGTCCCGCTGTCGGCATAACTCGGAGACAGCCATGAAACAGTTCATCACCCACGTCACCCACTACCGATACACCGCTCCGGTCACCTACAGTATCCAGACCCTGCGCCTGACGCCCCGCGACGACGAGCACCAGCGCGTGCTGCGCTGGCACATCGAAGCGCCCGGCGCGCTGGAAAAGCAGGTGGACGCCTACGGCAACATTACCCACACGCTGACCCTGAACCACGCCCATACCGACATCGAACTGCGCGTGGTGGGGCAGGTGCAGGTGGCGCCGCTGGTACGCGGCGTGCTGGGCGGCGAAGACAGCCGCCTGCCCGTGCACGCCTATTGCGTTCAGACGCCGCTGACGCAGGCCGACGACACGATCATGGCCTTCGTGCGCGAAGTCTTGCCCAACGGCCTTGGCACGCCGGACGACATCCTGGCGCTGGCCAACGCCATCAGCGACCGGGTGGCCTATGAACCCGGCACCACCGACGTCACCACGGCAGCCAATCAGGTGCTGGCCATGGGGCACGGCGTGTGCCAGGACCATGCCCACCTGTTTTTGGCCTGCGTGCGCGGCCTGGGAGTGCCCGCGCGCTACGTCAGCGGCTACGTGTACACCACGTCGGAACACTCGGCCAGCCATGCCTGGGCCGACGTGTGGCTGGCCGACATCGGCTGGACCAGCGTCGACATCACCAACCGCCAGTTCGCCTCGGACAGCCACTGCCGCCTGGCCGTGGCGCGCGACTACGATTCGGCGTCACCGATTCGCGGCGTGCGCAGCGGCGGCGGCGAGGAATCCATGGAGATCAGCGTGCAGGTCCAGACTTCCGGGCAGCAGTAACCCCCGGAGCCGCGCCGCAATACAATGCGGCGTGGTTTTTCCAAATTTCCGATCATGACCTATTGCGTAGCAGCCCGCCTCGACGCCGGCTTGGTTTTCCTGTCCGACTCCCGCACCAATGCCGGCGTGGACCAGATCAGCGTCTTCCGCAAAATGACCGTCTTCGAGCGCCCGGGCGAGCGCGTCATGGTCCTGATGACCTCCGGCAACCTGGCAGTCAGCCAGGCGGTGCTGCATGCCCTGACTCGGCAACACGACGACGGCGGCGACACCATCTGGAACGCGGCCGACCTGTTCGAGGCCACCCGCTGCGTCGGCGCGGCCGTGCGCGAAGTCTATCAGCGCGAAGCACCGGCCCTGCACGAGCAGGGCGTGGACTTCAATGTCAGCATCATTTTCGGGGGACAGATTGGCGCGGAGCGCTGCCGGCTGTTCCAGGTCTATTCCGCGGGCAACTTCATCGAGGCCGGCCAGGAGTGCCCGTACTTCCAGATCGGCGAAGCCAAATACGGCAAGCCCATCCTGGACCGTGTGCTGCGCCCCGACACCTCGCTGGACGAGGCCGCCAAGTGCGCGCTGATCTCGATGGACTCCACGCTGCGCTCGAATATTTCCGTCGGCCTGCCGCTGGACCTGCTGGTCTACGACACGAACGCGCTGCGCGTCACGCACTTCGCCAGCATCGACGAGCACAACCAGTACTTCCGCATGATCCGCAGCACCTGGGGCGAACGCCTGCGCCAGGTTTTCGCCGAGATCCCGGACCCGCTGTGGACCAACCCGGACGACCCCGGCTCACTGGTGCCGCCCAGCCGCGTCCATCAGCCGCTGCGGCTTGAACCCGCGAACGCGCCGCAGCCCAGCTACCCCACGCCGCAGGTGCTGGCGGAAGACCCGGGCAAGGACCAGGCGAGTTAAGGCCCGCTTTTTCGTACCTGGGTTGCGCAGTACCGCGTAAACCCGCCTTTCCCGCAGCCGAAGCCCGGCTTGTGAAACGGCAAATTCTCATCCTTGGCCTGGCACGCGACACTGGTGCCGGCCCGCGCTGCGTTCGTGGGCTCGAGACAACCACAAGGAGCGAGACATGCCCCCCATTTTCAAGCGCGCGGCGACGCGTGCCGCCTGGCCCCTGCTGGCCCTGTCCTGCTTTGCCTGGGGTTCCGCCAGCGCGCAAGGCGCATATCCGAACCATCCCATTTCGCTCGTCGTGCCGTTCGCGGCAGGCGGTCCCACGGACGTGGTGGCGCGCAGCCTGGGCGCCTCCATGGCCAAGACGCTGGGCCAGAGCATCATCATCGAAAACCGCACGGGCGCGGGTGGCACGCTGGCATCCCAGCATGTGGCGCGCGCGGCGCCGGACGGGTACACCTTCCTGATCCACCACAACGGCATGGCCACCGCGCCGGCGCTATACCGCAAGCTGTCGTTCAATCCGCTGACGGACTTCGCCTACGTTGGCCAGGTGGCGGATGTGCCGATGACGCTGCTGGGCCGCAAGGACCTGCCAGCCGATGGCATGGCGGGCTTCATCAAGTACGCGAAAGAGAACGGCAACAAGGTCAACCTGGCCAACGCGGGATTGGGCGCGGTGTCGCAACTGTGCGGCATGCTGCTGCAAGAGTCGCTGGGCGTGCAGTTCACGACCGTGCCTTATGCCGGCACGGCGCCCGCGATGACCGCGCTGTTGGGCGGGCAGGTCGATGTGCTGTGCGACCAGACCACGCAGACCATCCCGCAGATCAAGGCACAACGGGTGAAGCTGTACGGCGTCACGACGCTGGACCGCATCAAGGCCCTGCCGGACGCGCCGACCCTGCAGGAAGGCGGTTTGAAGGGCTTTGAAGTGAAGGTGTGGCATGGCGTCTATGCGCCGAAGGGCACGCCGCCCGAGGCAATCGCGAAGTTCAATGCAGCGCTGCGCACGGCGCTGAAGGATCCGGCCTTCACGCAGAAAATGGCCGAGCTGGGCGCCGAGATCGTGCCCGAATCCAAACAGACGCCCGAAGGCCTGCAGACGTGGCTGCAAGCCGAGGTCGACAAGTGGGGGGGCATTATCCGCAAGGTAGGCGTGTACGCCGATTGATGGCGGCGCCGTGCGACTAGTATCGCGCACCGCCCATCCTACGATTCAATAGCGAAAAAAAGGCCGGCGGATACGCCGGCCTTTCGCATTGCGCACGGGGCGCGACGCTTACAGCGCCAGTTCCTTCCACACCGCCAGCGGCGCTTCCGCATGGTTCAAGGTGTAGAAGTGCAGGCCCGGCGCGCCGTTGTCCAGCAAGGTTTGGCACAGCTCGGTGACCACGTCCACGCCGAAGGCGCGGATGGAGGCCTTGTCATCGCCAAACTCCGCCAGGCGCAGCCGGATCCAGCGCGGCACTTCCGCCCCGCACATTTCCGAAAAGCGCAGCAGCTGCGTGTGGTTCGTGATGGGCATGATGCCCGGCACGATCGGCACGCGAACGCCCTTGGCCTGGGCCCGGTCGACAAAGTCGAAATAGGCGTCGGCGTTGAAAAAATACTGCGTGATGGCCGCATCGGCGCCGGCATTCACCTTGGTCACGAAATGGTCCAGGTCCGCGGACGGATTGGCCGCTTGCGGATGCATTTCGGGATAGGCCGCCACTTCGATGTGGAACCAGTCGCCGGTTTCCTCGCGGATGAAGGACACCAGTTCGTTGGCGTAGCGCAATTCGCCCGCATCGCCGCCCATGCCCGAAGGCAGGTCGCCGCGCAGGGCGACCACGCGCCGCACGCCCTCGTTCTTGTACGCCTGGAGGATGTCCCGCAGGTCTTGGCGAGTGGCGCCCACGCACGACAAGTGGGGCGCCGCATCACAACCCAGGTTGCGCAGCGTGCGCACGGCATCCGCCGTGCCGGCGCGCGTGGAACCGCCCGCGCCGAAGGTCACGCTGACGTACTTGGGCTGGATGGCCAGCATCTGCTTGGCCGCGCGGACCAGCCGTTCCTGGCCGGCCAGATCGCGCGGGGGGAAGAATTCCAGACTGAAAGCAGGAGACATCGAGTCGGACATTAGGGGATCAGTTTGGTAAGCAGGCCAGAGATGATGCTGTACAGAATGGCACCGCCCACGGCCCACCAGAACCCGTTGACCTGGAAGCCCTTCAGCACGGAGCCGACGAACCAGAACAACAAGGCGTTGATGACGATGAGGAAGAGCCCGAGGGTGACGACCGTGATGGGAAGCGTCAGCAGCACCAGCACCGGCTTGACCAGCATGTTCACCAAGCCCAGCACCAGCGCGGCGATGAGCGCCGATCCGAAACTGGCCACGGTGATGCCGGGCAACAAGTAGGCAACGGCCAGCAGGGCCACTGCGTTCAAGATCCAGACGAGTATCAATGTCACCATGTTCGTTCTCCTGTAAGCGCTCCGCGGCCCCTTGATCGCCAGGCGATGCCGGGGAACCCCGCGGTTCGGAAAGCCCGCGCCAACATGGCGCGGCACTTCCCTATTTTGCTACATGCATCAATAGCGGTAGTGGTTCGGCTTGAAGGGGCCTTCCACCGGCACGTTGATGTAGTCGGCCTGATCCTGGCGCAGGGTCGTCAGCTTCACACCCAGTTTCTTCAGGTGCAGGCGGGCAACCTTTTCGTCCAGGTGCTTGGGCAGCACGTAGACTTCGCCGGACTTGTAGGCGTCGTTGCGCGTGAACAGTTCGATCTGGGCGATGGTCTGGTTGGCGAACGAGGACGACATCACGAACGACGGGTGGCCGGTGGCGCAACCCAGGTTCACCAGGCGGCCCTGGGCCAGCAGGATGATGCGCTTGCCGTCCGGGAAGATCACGTGATCGACTTGCGGCTTGATCTCTTCCCACTGGCAATCCGCCAGGCCGGCAACGTCGATTTCGTTGTCGAAGTGGCCAATGTTGCAGACGATGGCCTGGTCTTTCATCACGTTCATGTGTTCGCGCGTGATGACGTGGTAGTTGCCGGTGGCGGTGACGAAGATGTCGCCGTGGGCGGCGGCTTCTTCCATCGTCACGACCTTGAAGCCTTCCATCGCGGCTTGCAGCGCGCAGATCGGGTCGACTTCGGTGACCCAGACTTGCGCGCGCAGCGCGACCAGCGCCTGGGCGCAGCCCTTGCCCACGTCGCCATAGCCGGCCACGACGGCGATCTTGCCGGCGACCATCACATCGGTGGCGCGCTTGATGCCGTCCACCAGCGATTCACGGCAGCCGTACAGGTTGTCGAACTTGGACTTGGTGACCGAGTCATTGACGTTGATGGCGGCAAAGGCCAGCTCGCCCTTTTGCGACATCTGGTACAGGCGATGCACGCCGGTCGTGGTTTCTTCCGTCACGCCCTTGATCTGCGCCAGGCGGGTGGAATACCACTTCGGATCGCGCTTGAGGGTTTCCTTGATGGCGGCGAACAGGATGCGCTCTTCGTCGCTGCCCGGGTTGGCCAGCACCGAAATATCCTTTTCGGCCTTGGTGCCCAGGTGCAACATCAACGTGGCGTCGCCGCCGTCGTCGAGGATCATGTTGGCGTGCTGGCCGTTGGGCCATTCGAAGATCTTGTGGGTGTACTGCCAGTACTCTTCCAGCGTTTCGCCCTTGACGGCGAAGACGGGCGTGCCCGACGCGGCGATCGCGGCGGCGGCGTGGTCTTGCGTGGAGAAGATGTTGCACGAGGCCCAGCGCACTTCGGCGCCCAGGGCCACCAGCGTTTCGATCAGCACGCCGGTCTGGATGGTCATGTGCAGGCTGCCCGCGATGCGCGCGCCCTTCAACGGCTGCGCGGCGGCGAATTCTTCGCGAATGGCCATCAGGCCGGGCATTTCGGTTTCGGCGATGGCCAGCTCGCGGCGGCCCCAGCCTGCCAGCGACAGGTCGGCAACCAGGTAATCGGAGAAGGATTTATCAGTCACAGCGTTCATGGTGTGTGTAGGCTCCACGTGAATTTCGAACGGCGCACGATATGGCCGGTCAACGCGAATACACCACGACAGTCGAGTGCTCGCCTTTCCCGCCATATGCGACAAAGGTGAGCGCCGTTGCTGTAGCGACGCGCAGGGCGCGGCGCTTGAACAAGGATTCCTGAGCCTGGCGAGCCGGGTTCCACTTGGCATGGCTGTGTGGGATCACAGCATGAAGGGAACCACAGGGTCGTCGCAACGCTCCTCAGGATTGCGAAGGATTGTACCGGTTTGGCGTGCCGTCCGGAAACCCGTCCCCAAAAATTTACCCGGTATCCGCCGGCGTTCACCCGGCGCGGGCCAGCGAGGGCCGCGACGATGCGTCCGCCACCAGCGGCACCAGCGAATCCAGCAGATCCGATGCCACCGAGTCCCAGCTGCGGGTCAGCGCGTGCGCCCGCACCGCGTGGCGGTCCAGCGGCAGCACGGCGTGGCAGGCGTGGGCCAGATCGTCGTCCAGGCAGCCGGTGACGCCCTGGGTCACCACGGCAAGCGGCGCCTCGCTGCGAAAGGCCGCCACCGGCGTGCCGCAAGCCATCGCCTCCAACATCACCAGGCCGAACGTGTCGGTCAGGCTGGGGAACACAAAGACGTCGGCCGCCGCGTAGAAGCCGGGCAGCGCATCGTCCTTCTGCATGCCCAGAAAGACCGCGTCGGGAAATGCCTTCTTCAACCGCGCCTCGTCGGGGCCGGCGCCCACCACGACCTTGCTGCCGGCAAGCGGAAGCGACAGGAAGGCGTCCAGGTTCTTTTCGCGCGCCACGCGGCCCACGCTCAGGTAGACAGGCCGGGGCAGATGCGCGAAGGCCGAGCTTTCCGTCGGCTGGAATTTGCGTGGATCGACCCCGCGCGACCAGACCCGCAGGTTCGTCAGGCCGCGCTGCACCAGAACGTCGCGCACCGTGGGGGTCGGCACCAGCACGCACTGCGAGGGGCGGTGAAACCAGCGCAGATAGCGCCACGGCAAGGCCGCCGGGATGCCCATGCGCGCCTGCAGATAGTCGGGAAACATCGTGTGGAACGAGGTCGTGAACTGCCAGCCGCGCGCCAGCGCCATGCGGCGCGCGGCCAGGCCCAGCGGCCCTTCGGTGGCGATGTGCAGCGCGTCGGGAATGGTGTCGCCCAGGATGCGCCGCAATTGACGCCCCGGCTGCAGGCATAGCCGCAGGTCCGGTTCGGATGGGGCCGGAATCGTCCGGCTGCCCTGCGGGTTCACCACGATCAGCTCGTGGCCCCATTCACGCAGGATCTGCTGCATGGTCGTCCAGGTGCGGACGACGCCGTTGACTTGCGGATGCCAGGCATCCGTAACCAGGACGATGCGCATGATAGGGCCGGAAGTGGGCGATAACGCGATTTAGCCCGCGCGATATGACATGCCCAAGACGGCCGGACGTTGCGGGCCGCCGTCCGCGCTTAATTGTTGCGCCGGGGATACCCTTGCGCCTTGATGCGGATCCAGACTTCGCGCTTTTCCTCTTCCGTCATGAAGACCCAGTTGGCGACTTCCATGGCGGTGCGGCCGCAGCCGCGGCAGATATCGTCGAACAGGGTTGAACACACGGCCACGCAGGGCGAGTCAGTCGCCTTGAAGACGCGTTGCGCGTCTTCGGGCTCGGGCAATTCGGAAAGATCGGCGAAGTAACGATTCATGGGGCGAAGGTTAACACCAGGGGTGCGTCCCTTATTGGATAGCCCTATCGCCCGCCCTGGCTTGATTGACAGCCTGGGCTACCGCCATCCAAAGAACGCGCCCGCCTCTTCCAGCAGCGCGTCGGGGGTTTCTTCGGCCAGGTAGTGCGCCCCCGGCAGCGATCCCCCCGAGACCTCGTCGGCGACCGCGCGCCACAGCCCCAGCACGTCGAAATTCTTGCCGACGGCGCCACGCTCGCCCCATAGCGCCCGCACCGGCATCCGCAAGCGCTCGCCGGCGGCGCGGCTGGCGCGGTCATGGTCCAGGTCCAGCGTGGCCGACGCGCGGTAGTCCTCGCACAAGCCCGTGGCCCAGCCGGGCTGCCGGGCCGCGCGCTCATATTCCGCCATGGCCTGCGCGGAAAAATGCGCCAGGCCGCCGGGCCGGCCGCCCATCACCGAGCGCAGGTAGAACACGGGGTCGTGCCCGATCATGGTTTCCGGGCCCGGCGCCGGCTGGATCAGCCAGAACCAGTGGAAGTAAGCCTGCGCAAACGCCCGCGTCGTGCCCTCGTACATGTCCAGCGTGGGCGCGATGTCCAGCAGCATCATGCGGGACACGGCGCCGGCATGATCCAGCCCGAGCCGATGCGCCACCCGGGCGCCGCGGTCGTGCGCCAGCACCTCGAAGCGCTCATGGCCCAGCGCGCGCATCACCGCGATCATGTCAGCCGCCATCTGACGCTTGGAATGGGCGGAATGATCCGCCGTGGCCGCGGGCTTGCCGCTGTCCCCGTAACCGCGCAGGTCGGCCGCCACGCAGGTGCGATGCCGCGTCAGCTCGGGCCACACGCGGTGCCAGATGGCATGCGTTTGCGGATGGCCATGCAGCAACAGCAGCGGCGGCCCTGACCCGTCGATGCGCGCGGCAATGTCTATGCCGTCGGCCGGGATGCGGCGCACGGGCAAGTCGAAGAATGCGGTCATGGGTACTGCCTCCTGTTGTTACTGTCGCCCGGCGTCCAGACGGTCGCGCACCGTGCGCGCCACGTCCTTCATCCAGGGGTGGCGCGCCCAGTGGGCCGCTTCAAAACGTTCCACCTCGGGCAATTGGGCCAGCGACGCGCCCACCATGTCCTGCCCTTGCGCGAACATGCGGCGATGCCGTTCCGGCAACGTGAAGCCCGCCGTCCAGCCATCCGCGGCGCGGACCTGGCCCGCCATCACGTCGACGGCCACGCGGTTGCCGCCCGCCACGCCCGTATTGGACACCCGCGCGAGCAGCGCGTCGACCTCGGCCGGCGGCAGGCTGACCAGCAGCAGGCCGTTGTTCAGCGCGTTGAAGTAGAAGATCTCGCCAAAGCTCGGCGCGATCACCGCGCGGATGCCGAACTGCTGCAAGCCCCACACCGCATGTTCCCGGCTGGAGCCGCAACCGAAGTTGGGGCCGGCCACCAGCAGCGATGCGCCGGCGTAGGCGTCCTGGTTCAGAACGAAGCCGGGGCGTGGCGCGCCCTCTTCGTCAAAGCGCAGGTCGTACAGCAGGCCACGATCCAGCCCTGCCTTGTCGATGATGCGCAGGAATTGCTTGGGCATGATCTGGTCGGTGTCCAGATTGGAAAACGGCAGCGGCGCGGCGATGCCTTCGATCAGCGGGTTCATTTGGCTTGCTCCCAGTCGCGGGCGTCAACGATGCGACCGGCCAGCGCGGCCGCCGCCGCCATGGCGGGGCTCATCAGGTGCGTGCGCCCTGCCCGCCCCTGGCGTCCTTCGAAATTGCGGTTGGTGGTGGAGGCGCAGCGCTCGCCGGGCCGGAGCACGTCGTCGTTCATGGCCAGGCACATCGAACAGCCCGGCTGGCGCCATTCGAAGCCGGCGTCGATCAGTTGCGCGGCCAGCCCCTCGGCTTCGGCCTGTACGCGCACTGCGCCCGACCCCGGCACGACCATCGCCCGCACGCCGGCGGCAACCTTGCGGCCGCGCACCATCGCCGCGACCACGCGCAGGTCTTCAATGCGGCCATTGGTGCAAGAACCGATGAACACCCGGTCGATCGGCACGCCGGCGATCGGCATCCCGGGCGCCAGGCCGATGTAGTCCATGGCCTTTTCCAACGCCAGCCGGGCCAGCGCGTCGGGCTCCGCCTGCGGATCCGGCACCCGTCCGGTGATCGGCATGGCCTGATCGGGGCTGGTGCCCCACGTGACAAAGGGCGCGATGTCGGCCGCGTTGAACACGTGCTGGACATCGAACGCCGCACCGTCGTCGGTGCGCAGCGTGGCCCAATAGCCGCGCGCCGCGCGCAACGCCTCGCCGCGCAAGTGGGGCGCATGCGCGGTGACATACGCGTCGGTGGTTGCATCCGGCGCGATCAGTGCGGCGCGCGCGCCGGCCTCCACGGTCATGTTGCACAGGGTCATGCGGGCTTCGGCCGACAACGCGTCGATCGCCGCGCCGCAGAACTCCACGGCGTGCCCCCGCGCGCCTTGAGCGCCGATGCGATGCACCAGATAAATGACCAGGTCTTTGGCGGACACGCCAGCGCCCAGCACGCCGTCGACACGGACGCGCATGTTGCGCGCAACGCGGTAGACGAGCGTCTGCGTGGCCAGGATGTGTTCGACTTCCGACGTGCCGATGCCGAAGCCCAATGCACCCAACGCGCCATAGGTGGTGGTGTGGCTGTCGCCGCACAACACCACCATGCCGGGCAGGATCATGCCGTGCTCGGGCGCGATCACGTGTTCGATGCCTTGCAGCGGGTCGGTGGTGTCGAACAGCGCGATGCGCTGGGTGTCGCAATTGTGTTTCAGGTTCACGGCCTGGCGCGACGAGGCATCGTCGGCGATGACGCGCAGTGCCGCCGGCACCGGGTGCGTGGGAATGATGTGGTCCACCACCGCCATCTGCTGGCCCGGCCGCAACACGGCCCTGCCGCGCGCGGCCAGGCCGCTGAAGGCTTGCGGGCTGGTGTATTCGTTCATGATGTGCAGATCGACGTAAAGCAGGATGTGCTCGTCGTCGATGCGGGCCACTTCATGGCTGGCCACCAGTTTGTCGTATAGCGTCATGCCGGGCATGTCTTGTCGTCCTTGATTGCAGTGCCCGCGACCGACCGCGGGCGCATCTTGCGGCAAGGGCCCGTCAACCTGACAGGCGCCTCGCATTCCCTCTAGTTGGCCTGGATACCGGCGTCCTTCACGATGTCCGCCCAGCGCGTCATCTCGGCGGCCACCATGTCGTCCGTCTTGGCGGGCGTGGAAATCAGGGGTTCGAACCCTTCCTTCTGCATGCGGTCTTTCAGTGCCTGCGACTGCAGCGCCTCGGCCAGCTTGGCGTTCAGCGTATCGATCACCGCTTGCGGCGTGCCGGCCGGCGCGCTGACCACGAACCAGGTGTTGAACGCGTAGCCGGGCAGGCCGGATTCCGCGATGGTGGGCACGTCGGGCAGCAGCGGCGAGCGCGTGGTGCCCGTCACGCCCAGCGCGCGGAGCTTCTTGCCGTCGACTTGCGGCTTGGCCGCGGACAGCACGGGGAAGCTCATCTGCACCTGGCCGCTGATGGTGTCCACCATGGCCGGGCCGCCGCCCTTGTACGGCACATGCAGGATCTGCGTCTTGGACACGGACTTGAACAGTTCGGCGGCCATGTGGAAGGTGCTGCCCGTGCCTGCCGAACCGAAGCTCAGGTCATTGGCGGGCCGCGCGCGGACATAGGCCAGCAGCTCGCTCACGCTGGTGACCGGCAAGGCGTTCGTCACCGTCAGAACGTGCTGCGACGTGCCTACCGTGCCCACCGACCGCAGATCCTTTCTGGTGTCGAACGGCATCTCTTTGAACAACGCGGGGTTGATGGCCAGCGACATCGTGTTGATCGCCAGCGTATAGCCGTTGGGTTGGGCGCGCGCCACGGCGGCCATGCCGATGTTGCCGGAAGCGCCGGCCCGGTTCTCCACGATCACGCTCTGGCCGAGGGCTCGGCCCCACGCGTCTGAAATCAGCCGCGCGGCGATGTCCACGCTGCCGCCGGGCGCGAACGGCACGACAAGCGTCACGGCGCGCTGGGGGAACGCGTCGGCGGCCACGGCGGGAAAGCTCCAACAGGATGCAACGGCAAGGGCGGCGCAGACCGCGCCGGCCACGGGTTTGAATTTCATTCCTGGTCTCCTCGGTTGGCCGCGTGGGTGCGGCTCTATATCGGTAGCGCCAGTGTATAAGCCGGTTTAATTCTTATAATTGCGGCCAAGACTAAATCTTTATTAAATTGAATTTATAAATAGCGATTACCAGGCCCGCCTATGGACGCCCTTTCCGACCTTGCCTTCTTCTCGCTGGTGGTCAAGCACGGCAACCTGTCCGCCACCGCGCGCGAACTGGGCCTGACGCCGCCCGCCATCAGCACGCGATTGGCCCGGCTGGAGCAGCGCCTGGGCGTCAGGCTGCTGAACCGCACCACGCGGCGGGTCAGCGTCACGCAAGAGGGCGAGCTGTATCTGGCGGAAGGCACCCGCATCCTGGCTGACCTGGAAGCCCTGGAACGGTCGGTCTCAAGCGCCCGCGCCCAACCGCAGGGCCTGCTGCGGCTGAACGCCACGTTCGGTTTCGGGCGCGCCCACATCGTGCCGGCCGTGTCGGACTTCGCGCGCCAATTTCCGGACGTCGAAGTGTTGATGCGGCTGACGGACCGGCCGCTGAACCTGATCGAGGAAGGCTTCGACGTGGCCGTGCGTTTCGGCGACCTGCCCGACGCCCGACTGACCGCACGCAAGATCGCATCCAACCGGCGGCTGCTCTGCGCGTCGCCCCGCTACCTCGACACTTACGGCGAACCCCGCGCGCCGGGCGACCTGCAGCGCCACCGCTGCATCGTGGTGCGCGAGAACGACGTGGCCTACGGCACCTGGCGGTTGGAATCCGGCCAACGTGCCGAAACCGTCAAAGTGCGCGGCCCGGTCAGTTCGAATGACGGCCAAAGCGCGTTGGAATGGGCGCTGGACGGCCACGGCATCGTCATGCGGTCCGAATGGGAGACCGCAGACCACCTGCGCGCGGGCCGGCTACGCGAAGTATTGGCGGATTGGCGCACGCCGTCCGCCGACATTCACGCGCTGTATCCCGAACGCCTGAACCTGCCGGCCAAGACAGTCGCGTTCGTGGAGTTCCTGACGCAGCGTTTCGCCCGGCACCTGCGCCCGCCGGGCGGGCACGGCGCCGTCTGGTGAAGGCCGCGCCTTAGATTTCGTCGATCGCGGTGCTGGCCGCCGTTCCCGCAGGCGCGTCCCCCGCGCCGATCGCGTAGCGGTCGCGCGTCGTGACGTAGAAGCTTGCGCCGAAACGCCCCACCGGAAAATAGTCCTGCAGGCGCACGCGCCAGGTTTCCGTGTCGATCAGGCCATCGCGCGCATGCAGCCAGCGCACCTGGCCAATGAAGATCTGCCGGCTGGCGGTTTCCATCGTTTCATACAGCGTGCATTCGAAGGCAACCGGCGCCTGCACGATGCGGGGCGGCTTGACGTGGTGGCTGGGCGCGGCGTCCAGCCCGGCGTGGGCCAGTTCACTGACGTCCGCCGGCAGACGGTCGCCGCAGCGGTGCATTTTTTCCGCCATCGCTTCGTCGGTCAGGTGCACCACGAATTCCTTATCGCGGGCAATGTTGCGGGCCGTGTCCTTCAAGCCGCCGTCTTCCAGCCGGTTGATGCTGACCATGACAATCGGCGGGTCTTCGCCCAGCATGTTGAACATGCTGAACGGCGCGGCGTTGACCACGCCGGTTTCGGACAAGGTGGTGATCAGCGCGATCGGCCGGGGCACGATCAGGCTGGCCATCAACTTGTAGCGCTGGTATTCGGTGATTGCGTCGAAATTGATTTCCATGTCAGGCCAGTCCCAGCATCTGGGCAAGAGTTTGCGCGGGTTGCGGGCGTTCAAGGCTGATACGCCGCTCCAGGTCCGCAAGGTGGTTGTCATTGATCTTCACGGCTTCCGCCACGTCGCCGCGTTCCATCAGGTCCACGATCAGCACGTGCTCGCCGTGTTCGCAGGCGGCGTTGCCGGGCGGCTCGTACAGCGCCACGATCAGCGAGCACCGCGACACCAGCTCGGCCAGATAGCCGTGCAGGATCGCGTTGCCGGACAGTTCGCCCAGACGCACGTGAAAGGCACTGGCCTGGCGCGCCCACGCGGGCTGCCCGGCGCGATGCAGCAAGGCGTGTTCGTCGCGCAATTGCTTGCGCAGCGACGCGTAGTCGGCCTTGGTGGCCCGGGCCACGGCCAGGGGCAGCAAGGCCGCTTCCAACGCGCGGCGCGCCTGGAAAATCTGCCGCGTGTCTTCGGGCGTGGGCTCGGCCACCACCGCGCCGCGGTTGTGGTGCAAATCCACGACGTGCTCGTGCGCCAGCCGCTGCAGGGCTTTGCGCGCCACGGACCGCGATACGCCGAACAACTCGCAGATCGCGGCCTCGGGCAACTTCGTGCCAGGCGTCAGCCGCTGGCTCATCACGCTTTCGTACACGGCTTCGCAGATGCGGCGCTCCATGTCACTGTCCGGCGCCGCGTCACCGTGGCCGGCGGCGTCCGGGGCGACGACGGGCGGGGCGGCCGGCTTGCTGCGAGCGGCGGGCTTGGCGCGGGGTTGGGCTGGGCTACGGGTAGGCATGCGGGACTCGGGTGGGCGGACGGAGAAAAGGTATCGGACAACCGGCGGCTCAGCGCGCGGCCACCGCGCCGGACGGCAGGCTATCCACATGGCGGCAGATCTCGCCCGGCGTGGTGAACCAGATCTCGCCCCGGTCGCGCGCCGCCGCCAGCGGCGCCAGCGCCCGGCGCAGGTGCCGCAGGCGGTACGGCTGCCCAACGATATAGGGATGCAGCGCAATGCCCATCACCAGGGGCTGGCGAACGGCTTGCGCGCGCATTTCCTCGAACTGATCAAGAATCATATCGGCAAAGTCGCGGGCGTCCATCTTGCGGCCCATGATCATCGGGATGTCGTTGAGTTCCTGCGGATACGGAATGGCCCAGAGATCGCCCGCGCGGGTGCGCATCCGCATGGGCTGGTCATCGTGGCACCAGTTCAGCGTGTAGCGGTAGCCCGCCTCGGCCAGCAGGTCCGACGTGGCGCGGCTTTCCGAAATCCATGGCGACAGCCAGCCCGCCGGGGCTTGGCCGGCGTGCTGCCGGATGCGGTCGCGGCAATGCGCCAGCAGCGCGCTTTCTTCGGCTTCGGGCAGGCCGCCCTGGCGATGCGCGTTGCTGTAGCCATGCCCGATCAGTTCATCGCCGCGTGCCAGGAAGGCGTCGACCAATTCCGGGCAATGCTCGTACAGCGCGGTGTTGAGCAATACGCCCGCGGGCAGGCGCAGTTCGTCGAACAGCTCCAGGCAGCGCCACGCGCCCACCCGGTTGCCGTACTCGCGCCATGCGTAGTTCAGCACGTCGGGATGGGGCGAGGCCGGTCCCAGTTCAGCCCCCAACCCCTCGCCAAAGGCGAAGTGCTCGATGTTGAAGCCCAGGTACACGGCCAGGCGCGCGCCGTTCGGCCAGGCGTAATCCCCCCGGCCGGTGATCGGCTGATAGGCGAAGCGGCCATGGCAGGCCAGCGGCGCGGGTGCCCATGCGGACGCGTCGCCGCGCCCCGGATTAGTGCTTGAAAGCGAGGTTGGATTCATTTTGGTGCAAATCCTGATGCATGATTGTTAACAAAATCTTGGAATCTTTGTAGACAAAACTGGAATCTGACGCGGACAAACCACGCCTGAAGACGCCACATTCCCCCTCGTGGCAGAGCGATCGCCGCCCATGGCGTCCGGTTGGAACCAGATGGCATGGATCTTGCATGGGGAAACCAGGCAGCCCTTAACCCCATGCAAGATCCGTTCCACTTTTCCAGGAGTGCCCAATGGTCCCGACCCGCCGTTCCTTTTTGCTTCGCGCCACCGCCGCCGCCCTCTTCACCGCCGGCTTGACCCTGCAACCGGCGCTTGCCGCCGACCCCATCAAGATCGGCCTGATCACGGCGCTGTCCGGCGAGTCGGCACGAGCGGGCGAAGCGCTGACGCGCGGCATGACGATCGCCATCGACGAGATCAATGCGAAAGGCGGCCTGTTGGGCGGCCGCCAGATCGTCTTGGTGCGGCGCGACGACGAAGGCAATCCCGCCAAGGGCATGGCCGCCGCGCGTGAATTGATCTTCAAGGAAAAGGTCACCGTGCTGTTTGGCGGTCTGGACACGCCGGTCTCGATGGCCATCGTGCCCATCGTGAACCAGGAAAAGGTGCCGTTCATGGGGCCGTGGGCGGCGGGCACCGCCATCACGCAAAACAAGGGCAACCCGAACTTCGTGTTTCGCGTGTCGGCCATGGACGAGATCGTGGACAGCGCGATGGTCCAGTACGCGCAAAAGACGTTCCAGAGCGCCAAGCCGGGCATGATCCTCGTGAACAATCCCTGGGGCGAATCCAACGAGAAAGGCCTAAACGCCGCGCTGGCCGCGGCCAAGGTCACGCCCGCCGGCGTCGAGAAATTCCAACCCAACGACCTGGACGTGGTGCCCCAACTGAGCCGCCTGAAGGCCGAGGGCGCCGACACGCTGTTCCTGGTCGGCAACGTCGGCCCGTCGGCGCAGGTCGTGAAGTCGCTGGACCGCATGGGCTGGAAGGTGCCGATCGTGTCGCACTGGGGCCCCGCGGGCGGCCGCTTCACCGAGCTGGCCGGCCCGAACGCCAAGAACGTGCATTTCGTGCAGACCTACAGCTTCTTCGCCAAGCAGGGCCCGGTGGGCGACAAGGTGATGCAGGCGCTGAAGGCCAAGTACTCCGACATCAAGGGCCCGCAGGACATCACGCCTGCCGTGGGCGTGGCCAATGCCTACGACGGCATGCAGCTGGCCGCGCTGGCCATCGCGCAGGCCGGCTCGACCGACGGCGACGCGGTGCGCCAGGGCTTCTACAAGATCGGCAAGTACGACGGCCTGATCAAAACCTATGAACAGCCCTTCACGCCCACTTCGCACGATGCGCTGCGCGAAGACGATTACGTGTGGACGCAGTTCATCGATAACCGCATCCTGCCCGTCAAAGGCGCGCAGTAAACAGCTGGTCCACGCGGGAGACGCGCATGTTGTTGATGTCCGCCATCGTCAGCGGCCTGGGTCTGGGAAGCATGTACGGGCTGATGGCCCTGGGCTTTTACCTGACCTACGCCGTGTCCGGCACGGTGAACTTCGCCCAGGGCAGTTCCATGATGCTGGGCGCCGTGCTGACTTTTACGTTCGCGCAGACGCTGGGCTGGCCGCTGGCGCCCGCCTTGCTGGCGGCGCTGGCGCTGTGCGCGCTGTACGGCCTGGTGGTCGAACGGCTGGCCGTGCGGCCGTTCGCCAGCCGGGGCTCCAACGCCTGGCTGATGTCCACGGTAGCGCTGGGCATCGTGCTGGATAACGTGGTGATGTTCACGTTCGGCAAAGAGCCGCGCAGCCTGCCGTCGCCACTGGCGCAGGCGCCGCTTGAAATCGGCGGGCTGGGCCTGGGCGTCTACCCGTTGCAACTGCTGATTCCGCTGGTCGGGCTGGTGCTGGCGGCAGCGCTGCACACGCTGTCGCGCCGCACGCGCTGGGGCGTGGCGCTGCTGGCCGTCGTGCAGAACCCCAGCGCGGCACGGCTGATGGGCATTCCCGTGCGCCGCGCCATCATGGCGGCATTTGCCGTATCCACGCTGTTCGCCGGCGTGGCGGGCGCGCTGGTCGCGCCGCTGTTCAACGTGCAGGCCGACATGGGCACGCTGTTCGGCCTGAAGGCCTTCGTCGTCGCGATCCTGGGCGGCATTACCAGCGCGTGGGGCGTAATGATCGCCGGCCTGCTGTTCGGCGTGGTCGAAGCGCTGATCACGGTGGCGCTGGGCTCCGGATATACCCAGATCATCAGCTTCACGTTGGTGATCGTCATGCTGGCCGTGCGTCCCAACGGACTCTTCGGCCGCGCCGATGTCAGGAAGGTCTGATGAATAAGCGACTTGCATCGCGCTGGCTGCCGCTGGCGCTCTACGCCCTGCTGGCGGCGGCCGGCCTGGCCCTGGCGGCCACCGTCAACGGCTACTACGTGTTCGTGCTGGGCAATGTGGCGCTGTTGGCGCTGGCCGGCATCGGGCTGAACGTACTGCTGGGGCTGACCGGACAGATGTCGTTCGGCCACGCCGGTTTCTACGCCATCGGCGCGTACACCGTGGCGATCCTGACCGGCCAGGCCGGCTGGAGCTTCTGGCTGGCCTGGCCGGCGGCGGCGCTTGTCGCCGGCGCCTTCGGCCTGCTGTTGGCCCTGCCCGCGCTGCGTGTGAAAGGCCCTTACCTGGCGATGATCACCATCGCCTTCGGCTTCATCGTCGAGCACGCGCTGATCGAAGGCGGCGACCTCACTGGCGGCCAGAACGGCCTGATGGGAATCGTGCAGCCGTCGCTGGCCGGCATCGGCGGGGACCGCGGCGTGGCCATGCTGGCCATCGTGGCGGCGTTCGCGGCGCTGGCGGCCTACGCGCTGCTGTCCCGCGGCACGTGGGGCGCGGCGATGCGCGCCGTCAAAGACAGCGAAACGGCCAGCGAGTCCATCGGCATCAACCCGCTGGCGGTCAAGGCCGTGGCGTTCATGGTGTCGGCGGCGGTGGTGGGCCTGGCGGGCGGCCTCTACGCGCCGCAGGCCGGCATGATCACGCCGCACAACTTCAACTTCATGCAGTCCATCCTGTTCGTGCTGGCGGTGACGCTGGGCGGCGCGCGCTCGCTGGCCGGACCGTTGCTGGGCGCGGTCGTCGTCGGACTGCTGCCAGAGCTGCTATCCAGCCTGGAGGAATACCGCCTGCTGTTCTTCGGCGCCTTCCTGCTGGTGGTGCTGTGGGCCGCGCCGGACGGCGTGGCCGGGCTGCTGTCGCGCTGGCGCCGCAATGCGGCGAGCCATGCGCTGACGCCGCGCCAGGGCAGCGCGATGCCGGCCGGCGGCCGCGCCCGGCGCATCTTGCGCGCCGACGCACTAACCATGACCTTCGGCGGCGTGCGCGCCGTGCAATCAGTGTCGTTCGCCGTGCCGCCGGCGGCCGTGACGGCGTTGATCGGACCCAACGGCGCAGGCAAGTCGACCGTCATCAACATGCTCAGCGGCTACTACCAGCCCACCGCCGGCGCGGTAGCACTGGGCGACACGGCGCTGGCCGCGCTGCCGGCCTATCGGGTGGCGCGCAGCGGCATCGGCCGCACCTACCAGACTTCGCAGCTGTTCGACACGCTGAGCGTGGAAGACAACGTGGCGCTGGGCATGGTGCGCGGCCGGCTGGGCGGGCTGCTGGCGTCGCGCCGCTTCCGGACCCCGGACGTGCGCGAACGGGCGCGCGCGCTGTTGGCGTTCTGCGGGTACGAGGGCGCGCTGGACGTACCCGCCGCCGACCTGCCTCACGTGGATCGGCGCCTGGTGGAGATCGCCCGCGCGCTGGCCACCGATGCGGACATCCTGCTGATGGACGAACCGGCGGCGGGCTTGTCCCGCGAAGACAAGACGCGGCTGGCCGGGCTGCTGCGGCGCATCGCCGAGGCCGGCGCGGGCGTGTTGCTGGTCGAACACGACATGGCGCTGGTGATGGGGGTGTCGGACCATATCGTTGCCATCGACGCCGGCCGCGAGCTGGCGCAAGGCAGCCCCGCCGACATCCAGCAATCGCCCGCCGTGCGCCAGGCCTACCTGGGCGATGACGCCGCTAGGCGCGCCCCGGCATCCCGGCAGCGGCCAGCCGGCGCCCCCATCGCGCCCGAAGTGCTGGGCGTGGGCAATCTGGTGACGGGTTATGGCGCCAACCCCGTGCTGCACGGCATCGACCTGCAAGTACGGCAGGGCGAAATGGTGGCCCTGCTGGGCGCCAACGGCGCGGGCAAGTCCACCTTGATGCGCACGCTGGCCGGCCTGCATCGGCCCGCGCAGGGCGGCATGCATCTGCAAGGTCAGGAACTCAATGGCCTGGCCGCCGACCGTATCGTGGCGCGCGGCCTGGTGCTGGTGCCCGAAGGCCGTCAAGTCTTCCCTGGCCTGAGCGTGCTGGACAACATCCGGTTGGGCGCCTTCCTGCATCCCCAGGACCGGGAAGCGCGCGTGGAAGAGATGCTGACGCGGTTTCCGCGCCTGCGTGAACGCTTGCATCAACGTGCCGGCCTCTTGTCCGGCGGCGAACAGCAGATGCTGGCGATTGCACGCGGCCTTATGTCCAAGCCCGTGATCCTGTTGCTGGACGAACCGTCGTTGGGCCTGGCGCCCAAGATCATCGACGAGTTGTTCGACGCGCTGGACCGGCTGCGCGCGGAGTCCATGACGATTCTGCTGGTGGACCAGATGGCCGCGCTGGCGCTATCGCTGGCCGACCGCGCCTATGTGCTGGAGTCCGGCCGCGTCGCGGCGCAAGGCACGGCGGCGGAAATCGCGCAGGACGGCGCGCTGGCCCGCGCTTATCTGGGCGCGTAGGGCGCCCGATGCGGCCTCCCGGCCTCACGGCGCGTGCACGCACGCACCGCGAGGGGGTAGCCACTACGGGGCGTCCGCCCCCAGCCGCGCCCCGGCGCGCACAATGCCGCAGCGCTTGTGCGCGCGCATCACCACCCCCACTTCGCTGTTCAGCACGCCATCCAGTTCACCCAGCCGGCGCGTCACCACGTCCCACAGATGCAGGCTATCGCGGCACAGCACGTGCCAGAACAACTGCGACGCGCCGCTAGTGCCGAACAGGCATCGCGTGTTGGGGTCCAGCGCCAGATGCGCGGCCAGCGCATCCACCGCTTGCGGCCGCACCTGCACCGAGATCACGGCCTCTACCGGAAAGCCCACCAGCGACGGTTCCACCTCCACGCGGAAGCTCAGCGCGCGCCGTTCGACCAGATGCTGCAGCAGACGCTGCGCCGTGGGTTCGCTGACGCCAGCCTGTTCAGCCAGCTCGGCCAGGCTGGCCCGCCCGTCGCGCATCAGATGGGCGACCATGCGTTGTTCCGGCTCGGTCAACGCCGCCGCGGGCTGCGCGGGCGGCGTTTCGGCGGCGGCATCCGGCTGCGCCTGGATACGCCATTGCCCCGCGCGGCGAAAGGGGCGCAACACCAGCCGCGCCTCCACATGCTCCACGCCATCGATCGACGGCAACACGCGCGTCACCACGTCCGGCATGTCGGCTGCGTCCGCCAGGGTCAGCTCGGCCATCAGATCGGCGGTGCCGGCCAGGGTGACGACCAGTTGGCTGATATCCAGCCGTGCCAGTTGGTCGGCCACATCCGGCACCCGGCCCGAACGGCAGCGCACCCAGGCATGCAACACCACGCCCTGGCCCATGGCCAACGGATCGGGCTCGGCAATCACCCGCAGCGCGTCCGCATCCATCAGGCGGCGAAGCCGGCGCGCCACCGTCCGCTCGGCGATGCCGGTGGCCGTGCCCAGTTCGCGCCAGGACGCGCGCGGGTCCGACTGCAAGGCAATCAGACAGGCCAGATCGGTGTCATCGAGCGCTGGCATTAGGGGCTTACCCTTACTTGACGTGACCATATTCATTAATCTAACGTTCGCGCATTGATAAAAACATAAAATTAAACGGTCTTTTTGACCAAAAATAAATTCTTATTTTGAGGACGTCATGAGCACCCCTTCCGCGACCTTGCGCAGCAAGCAAGGAGCAAGCGCCGCATCGGCCAGCGCCGCGCCGGTATCCCGCGCCCGCACCATCCTGGCCGGTAGTGTAGGCAATGCGGTCGAATGGTTCGATTGGACCATCTATGCCTCTTTCGCCATTTTCTTCTCCAGCCAGTTCTTCCCGCCGGGCAACGAGACCACGGCGTTGCTGGCCACCTTCGGCATCTTCGCCGTGGGCTTCTTCATGCGCCCGGTGGGCGGCTGGGTGCTGGGCATCTTCTCCGACCGCTACGGCCGCAAAGCCGCGCTGGGCCTGACGATCCTGATGATGGCGGGCGGCTCGCTCATCATCGCCATCACCCCCACCTACGCCACGATCGGCATTGCGGCCCCCCTGCTGCTGACCGGCGCACGCCTCTTGCAAGGCCTGTCGCTGGGCGGAGAGTATGCCTCGGCCACGACCTTTTTGGCTGAAATGGCACCGCCCGAAAAACGCGGTTTCTACTCCAGCTTCGTCTTCTTCAGCGCCGCTGTCGGCATTTTGGCCGCCTCCGCCGTGGGCTGGATCCTGACGTCGACGCTGACCAAGGCCGACATGGCGTCGTGGGGCTGGCGCATTCCCTTCTTGCTGGGCGCGCTGGGCGGCCTGGCCGGCATGTGGATCCGCCGTGCCATCCCGGAAACCGAAGCCTTCTCGCACGCCAAGAAAGCCGGCGTCGAAAAGCAGCCGCTGCGCACCCTGCTGCGCGATCACCCGCGCGAAGTGCTGCGCATCGTGGGCTTCTCCGTCCTGACCACGTTCGCGTTCTACATCTTCGTGGCCTACGTCCCCACCTACGCCATCCGCCAGGTGGGCGCCGACCCCAAGACCGCGTTCGCCGCCAACACCGTCGCGCTGGTCGTCTTCATGCTGGTGCAGCCGCTGTTCGGCATCCTCTCGGACCGCATCGGCCGCAAGCCGCAGCTGATCTTTTTCGCCACTGGCTACCTGGTGTTCTTCTATCCCCTGATGACGACGCTTGGGCCCTCGTTCGGTTCGATCCTGGCGGTGGAGCTGTTCGGCCTGGTGCTGTATGCCATGTACACGGCGATCGCGCCGGCCATCATGTCGGAACAGTTCCCCACCAGCGTGCGCGCCGTCGGTATCGGCACGCCATACAACCTGGTCGTCGCGCTGCTGGGCGGCACCACGCCCTACCTGCTGACCTGGCTGCAAAGCAAGGGCATGGAACGCTGGTTCTTCTATTACGTGCTGGCGGGCGCCGTGATCACGCTGATCACTTTCATCCGCATGCCCGAGACCAAGGGCCAGACGCTGAAGTAGCGCTCCAGGCGCCCCGTGCAAACGCTTTCCGGCCCCGCAAGGGCCGGAGAGCTTTTTCTTTCTCCATGAGCACCATGCCCGAACACGCCCACATCGACCTGCATTTCCGCGACGCCCGCGAACTCGCCCGCGCCATCCGCCAACGCGAACTGAGCTCCCGCGAGGTCACCAGGCACTTCCTGGACCGCATCCACCGCGCCCCGGCGCTTGGCGCCTACAGCGAAGTCACCGCCGAACGCGCGCTGGCGCAGGCCGATGCCGCCGACCGCCTGCAAGACGCCGGCATTCTGATGGGCCCGCTGCATGGCGTGCCGGTCGCAGTGAAAGACAGCATCCAATGGCAGGGCACGTCCGCCACGGGCGGGTCGCAGACCCGGCAAGGCGTCATCAGCGGCGAGACCTCGGCGGCGATACATGCGCTGGCCGCGCAAGGCATGGTGATTCTGGGCAAGACCCGCATGACCGAATACGCGTTCGGGCTGTCGGGCCAGAACCCGACCCAAGGCACGGCGCGTAATCCCTGGGACGCCCACGTCGCGCGCGCGCCGGGCGGATCCTCCAGCGGTTCGGGCGTGGCGGTGGCGGCCGGGCTGGCGCCGATCGCGCTGGGCGGCGATACGGGCGGCTCGGTGCGCGCCCCGGCGGCGCTCAACGGCGTGGTGGGCTACAAACCGTCCTCCGGCATGATCAGCCGCGCCGGCTGCCTGCCGCTGTCCGACACGCTGGACGTGCTGGGTCCCCTGGCCCGCAACGTGGCGGACGCCCGCTTGCTGACGCAGCTGCTGGCCCGCCCGGACGTCGACGATGCCGCCACCTTGGCCTTGCCCGCCGCCTGCTTCACCGCGCTGCGGCATCCCGCCCCGCGCCGGTCCGCCGCGGTAGCCGTGCTGGCCCCCCAGGCCTGGCCCGCGTCGCTGACCGATGCCGGCCTGCGCATCTGGCATCACGCACAAGAACGCCTGACGCAAGCGGGCCTTGCCCCCACCGCCTGGCACCCGCCCGCCGCGCTGTCGTTCGCGCGCATGGCGGACGACAACTCGGTGGTGCTGGCCTACGAGGCCTATCGCTACTACGGCGCGCTGGCCGAGAACCCTGCGGCGCCCCTGTGGGAAATCGTGCGCACGCGCATCGCCGCGGGCGGCCGGATTTCGCAAGCGGACTATGAAGCCGCCCTGCTGCGGCGCCAGGCCGACATGGCAGCGTTCGCCAGCGCCATGCAGGGCATCGACGCCTTGCTGATGCCTGCCTGCGACCAGGCCGCGCAAGCGCTGGACGCCGAAGACGGCCGCCACGCCGGTCTGGGCAAACTGCTGCGTCCCGCGAACTTCCTGGGCGCGGCCGCGATCGCTTTGCCGGCGGGTTTCGACGACGACGGCATGCCCCTCGCCGTCCAATTGCTGGCCCCCGCCGGCGGCGACGCCGCCATGCTGGATTGCGCGGCCGCACTGGAACCCGTGCTATCGCCCGCGCCACGCCTGCCGGACTTGTCGGCCTGGGGGCTGTAGGCACGATTCACGTTCGAACAAACGCCTGGCGCGACAGGCCCATGAAAAAAGCCCCTGCATCTCTCGTTGCAGGGGCTTTGTCGACACGCCGCTTTACAGCGCTTTCTTCAGGTCCTGGACCTTGTCCGTGGCTTCCCACGAGAACTCCGGCTCGGAACGGCCGAAGTGGCCATAGGCGGCGGTCTTCGCGTAGATGGGACGCAACAGGTCCAGCATGTTCACGATGCCCTTCGGACGCAGGTCGAAGTGCTCGCGCACCAGTTTGGCGATCTCGTGGTCGGGGATGACGCCGGTGCCTTCGGTGTAGACGGTGATGTTGATCGGTTCGGCGACGCCAATGGCGTAGCTGACCTGCACCTGGCACTGGCGCGCCAGACCGGCGGCCACGATGTTCTTGGCCACGTAGCGCGCGGCGTAGGCGGCCGAACGGTCGACCTTGGAAGGATCCTTGCCCGAAAACGCGCCGCCGCCGTGCGGGCATGCGCCGCCGTAGGTGTCGACGATGATCTTGCGGCCGGTCAGGCCGCAATCGCCTTGCGGACCGCCAATGACGAAGCGGCCGGTCGGATTGACCAGGAACTTCGTGTCGGGCGTGATCAGGCCTTCAGGGAAGCTCGGCTTGATGATGTCTTCGATGACGGCTTCGCGGATGGTCTCTTGCGTGACTTCCGGCGCGTGCTGTGTCGACAGCACCACCGTATCGACTTCCGCCGGGCGGCCATCGACGTAGCGGAACGTCACTTGCGACTTGGCATCCGGGCGCAGCCACGGCAGGCGGCCGTCCTTGCGCAGTTCGCTCTGGCGCTGCACCAGGCGGTGCGCGTACCAGATCGGGGCGGGCATCAGGTCGGGCGTTTCATCGCACGCGTAACCAAACATCAGGCCTTGGTCGCCCGCGCCCTGGTTCAGATAGTCTTCCGAGCTGCGGTCCACGCCTTGGGCGATGTCGGGCGATTGCTTGTCGTAAGCAACCAGCACGGCGCAACCCTTGTAGTCGATGCCGTATTCGGTGTTGTCGTACCCGATGCGGCGGATGGTGTCCCGCGCGACCTGGATATAGTCGACGTTGGCGGTGGTGGTGATCTCGCCAGCCAGGACGACCAGGCCCGTGTTGCACAGCGTTTCGGCCGCGACACGCGCGTTGGGATCCTGCGTGAAGATGGCGTCCAGAATCGAGTCTGAAATCTGGTCGGCAACCTTGTCGGGATGCCCTTCGGAGACGGATTCGGAAGTAAAGAGGAAATCGTTATTGGCCACAGATGCGTCCTTAAGGTCCGGCTTTGCCGGCGCATAGGTTCACGAGGCGCGTTGCACCCCGGAATGCATGGCATACGCTATCTGGGCGCGACGCTTTAGCGGATTCAGCAAGAGCCGCGCATGGCGCCGTACCCTTGCCGTCGCCCCGCAAGTTGTCGGTTAACTCGGCGACTGAACGCATTTTAAGCGAAAATGCCGTACTTATGCTCAAGCCGGGGATGTAAGCATATTCCCGGAAGCCGGCATTCCCCCGGCACGACCGTGCCCGTCCTTACCCATCCGCCGAATGCTGCTTGCCCTGTTCAGACTCTTCGCCGCCTTGCCGCTACCCGTCGCGCACGCCATCGGGCGCCTGGCCGGGCTTGCCGTCTACGCCTGGCCAGGCAAGTACCGGCGCCGCCTGCAGGCCAACGCCGCCCAGGCCGGCTACCCGGGCGCCGCATTTGCCCGCCAGGCCGCGGCCGAAACCGGCGCCATGATCCTGGAGAATCCGCGTGTCTGGTTCAGGAATGAACAAAGCCTGGCGCAGGTCGTGTCGGACGACAACGACATCGTCACCGCCGCCCGCGCCGAAAACCGTGGCATCCTGTTCCTGACGCCCCACCTGGGCTGCTTCGAGATCACCGCGCGCTACCTGGCGCGCCAGATGCCGATGACGGTAATGTTCCGTCCTCCGCGCAAAGACATCCTGGCCCCGCTGCTGGAAACGGCGCGCAACAGTTCCGCCGTCAACGCCGTGCCCGCCACCATGCAAGGCGTGCGCGAGTTCGTGCGCGCGCTACGCCGCGGCGAATCCGTCGGCATGTTGCCCGACCAGGCGCCCAGCGTGGGCGACGGCGTGTGGGTGCCGTTCTTCGGGCGTCTGGCCTACACCATGACCCTGCCCAGCAAGCTGGCCTCGCAAACCGGGGTGCCCATCATCCTGACCGCCGGCGAACGGCTGCCCAAGGGCCGCGGCTGGCGCATCCACTACGTGCGGGTGCCTGAACCCCTGCCCGCCGACCCCGAATCACAAGCCGCCCTGATCAACGCCTCGATGGAAACGCTGATCCGTCGCTGCCCCCAGCAATACCTCTGGAGCTACAACCGCTACAAGACCCCGCGCGGCGCCCCGCCCGCGCCCGACGCCGGCACGGCGCCCCCTGCCGCTTCGTGAAAGCGGCCGCCCGTTCCGAGTAGCCCGGTCTTATCCCTACCGCCATGAATGATCCGAAAACGCGCACGCTCGTCTCCCTGTTGAAATGGTTCAGCCGCATCAAGCCGTCGACGCGCCAGCGCATCGGCGCGGTGCTGGGCTGGCTGGCCCCCCGGCTGGCAAGATCACGCGCGCACATCGTGCGCCGCAACCTTGCGCTGTGCTTTCCCGACCAGCCCGAGTCCGTGCGCGAGCAATGGCTTGCCGATCACTTCCGGGCGCTGGCGCAATCCATCGTGGACCGCGGCGTGCTCTGGTACGGCACGGCCGAGGCCGTCAAGGAGATGGTTACGCAAACCGGCATCGAGCACATCAACGAACTGATCGTCCAGGGCCGCCCCGTGATCCTGCTGGCGCCGCACTTCATTGCACTGGACGCGACGGCCACCCGGCTGACCCTGGAGATCCCCAGCGCGGCCACCATGTACACCCCGCAGAGCGACCCGCACATCGATGCCGTCGTCGCGGCGGGCCGCGCCCGCTTCAACGAAGTCTTCCTGGTCAGCCGCAAGGATGGCGTGCGCGATCTGATCCGCCACCTGCGCGCGCCGCGCCCGGTCTATTACCTGCCCGATATGGACTTTGGCCGCCAGGGTTCGGTGTTCGTGCCGTTCTTCGGCGTGCAGGCCGCCACCCTCGTGGCCACCGCCCAATTGGCGCAAAAATGGAACGCCGCCGTGCTGCCGGTCGTGGGCTTCTGGAATCCGGAAACGGGCCGCTACCACGTGGACGTGTTGCCCGCGCTTGCCGATTTCCCGGGCGAGGACTCACTGGAAGCCGCCACCGCCCGCCTGAACCGCGAGCTGGAATCCTGGGTGCGCCGCTGCCCCAGCCAGTACTACTGGGTGCACCGCCGCTTCAAGACTCGCCCCCCGGGCGAACCCAAAGTCTATTGAACGTCCGGCCCAGGCTGTCCGCGCCTTAATAATGGGCGATAATCCCGGGATGAACTGGAACTTCACCAAAATGCATGGCGCGGGCAACGACTTCGTCGTGCTCGACGGGGTCCGCCAGACCATCGAAATGACGCCCGAGCGGGCGCGCGCCTTGGGCGACCGGCATTTCGGCATCGGCGCCGACCAGATCCTGCTGGTCGAGCGCGCCACCCGGCCGGACGCCGATTTCCGCTATCGCATTTTCAATTCCGACGGCAGCGAAGTCGAACACTGCGGCAACGGCGCCCGCTGCTTCGTGCGTTTCGTGCACGAACAAGGCTTGTCCGACCGCAATCCGCTGCGCGCCGAAATCGCCACGGGCATCCTCGTCCTGGACGAAGGCGACGACGAACAGGTCACGGTCGAAATGGGCAGCACCCGCTTCGATCCCTCCGCCCTTCCCTTCGACACCGCTGGCCTGGCGTCGCAACGCCAGGGCGAAGACACCCTTTGGGAACTGGAACTCGACGCGCCCGCCGGCGTGCCGGCCAAGGTACTGCTGTCAGCCGTGGCCATCTCCAACCCGCACGCCGTGCAGGTCGTCGATAACGTCGATACCGCTCCCGTCGCCGTGCAGGGCCCGCTGATCGAAACCCATCCGCGCTTCGCGCGCCGGGTCAATGCGGGTTTCATGCAAGTGGTCGACCCCCACAACATTCGCCTGCGCGTGTTTGAACGCGGCGCGGGCGAAACCCTGGCTTGCGGCACGGGCGCCTGCGCCGCCGTCGCGGCCGGCATCCGCCGCGGCCTGCTGCAATCGCCCGTGCGCGTGCAAACGCGCGGCGGCGTGCTTACCGTCGCCTGGAACGGCGAACAGCTCCGCATGACCGGCCCGGCCGAATCCGTATTCACGGGGCAAGTCGACATCGACAAGCTCGTCTTCTCCACGGCGCTGAACCGCTGACCCTATGACTGATACCGCATTCACCGCCCAGGACATCGCCGCCTTCCTGCAAGAGCACCCCGGCTTCTTCGACGAACACGCTGACGTCTTCGCCACCATGCAGGTCCCGCATCCGCATGGTTCGCGCGCGATTTCGCTTGGCGAACGCCAGATCCTGACGCTGCGCGAACGCAACCGCGAACTGGAATGGCGCCTGAACGAACTGGTGCGCAACGCCACCGCCAACGAAAGCATCGGCACGCATGTGGCCAAGTGGTGCAGCCGCCTGCTGTCCGAAAACGACGCGCAGCGCGTGCCGGGCGAAATCGCCCTGGGGCTGGCGGAACAGTTCGAACTCAACCACGTGGCGCTGCGCCTGTGGGACTTGTCCGAACTGCCGCCCACCGGTTACGGCGAACCCGTCTCGCAAGACGTGCGCACGTTCACCGACAGCCTGAAGACGCCGTATTGCGGCACCGACACCGCGTTCGAAGCCGCCAGCTGGCTGGATGGCACGCCGAAGTCGCTGGCGCTGGTGCCGTTGCGGCTGGAAGCCGACGGCCCCGCGGTCGGCCTGTTGGTGCTGGGCTCCGACGACCCCGAGCGCTTCATCCCGGAAATGGGCACGGCGTTCCTGGAATCCATCGGCCAACTGGCTTCGGCGGCGCTGCATCGCCTGAATCCGGCGTCGCCGAAGGCGTAGGGCAACGCCAGGGCGGGCGCACATGAGCCACACCACGCGCGACGCGCCCCCCCTCGACTCCCCGCCCGCCGATGCGGGCGCGGCAACCTTGCCCGATCCGATGCGCGCCTGGCTGCGCCATCTTGAAACCAACCGCCGCTATTCGCCCCATACGTTGGCCGGCTACCGGCGCGAACTGCACTTCTTGCAAGAACTGGCGGATCGCGCCCAACTACCGCTGGACAAGATCGCGAACGGCCACATCCGCCAGTTCGTCGCGCGCCTGCATGCCCAGGGCCGCGGCCCGCGCAGCCTGGCCCGCACGCTGGCCGCCTGGCGCGGTTTCTACCAATGGTGGGCGCCGTCAATGGAACTGGCCGGCAATCCGGTGGCCGGCGTGCGTGCGCCCAAAGCCCCGCGCGGCCTGCCCAAAGCCTTATCCGTGGAACAGACTCAGGCGCTGCTGGACCGCCCGCCGGCCAAGGTCGCGAACGAGCCCGCCGCGCTGCGCGACCAGGCCATGCTTGAATTGCTGTATTCCAGCGGCCTGCGGCTATCCGAACTGGTGGGCCTGGATCTGCGCTACACGCGGTCGGCCGGCTACGAATCCCGTGGCTGGCTGAAGCTGGACGAAGCCGAAGTGGAAGTGCTGGGCAAAGGCGGCAAGCGCCGCTCGGTGCCGGTTGGCCAGGCCGCCGTCGAAGCCTTGCAGAAATGGATTGCCGCGCGGCCGCGCCTGGCGCCGCCCAACGCCGCGCCGGAAGATGCCGCGGCCCTGTTCCTGGGCGCGCGCGGCAAGCGTATTTCTCCGCGCGTGGTGCAACTGCAGTTGGCGCAGATCGCGCAACAAGCCGGCCTGCCCACGCATGTGCATCCGCACGTGCTGCGCCACAGTTTCGCCAGCCACGTGCTGCAGTCGGCCCAAGACCTGCGCGCCGTGCAAGAGATGCTGGGCCACGCCAATATCTCCACCACCCAGGTCTACACGCGGCTGGACTTTCAACATCTGGCCAAGGCTTACGACCAGGCGCACCCGCGCGCCGGCCGCAAATCCTGAACGGCTAGCCGCCCCCCGCGACCATGCCGCCCAGCAGCATGACCCCCAGCAACAGCACCGCCAAGGCCGCCAGCGCTTCCACGCCATAGCGCAAACGCGCAGCGCCCGCGCTGGACAGGCGCTGCCCAAGACGCGTCGCCGCGCCGCCGGCCGCGACCGCCAGACAAGCCAGCGCGGCCACCGTCAAGCCCGTGCCCAGGCCCATCGCCAGGGCAGACGCCACGCCGGCCAGGAAGAAACCTTGCGACAAGGCGAACACCAGCACGATAAGCGCGCCGCTGCATGGCCGTAGCCCAACCGCCAGAATGGCTGATCCGGCGCGGCGCCAGTTCATCTGGCCCGCCACCTGTTCAGGCGGCGGCACATGCGCATGGCCGCAACCGCAGTCGTCATCATGATGATGGTGATGGCCATGCGCCGGCGCGGCGGCCGCATGCACGGAGATCGCCCGCAGCGCGGCCGCGCCCTTCAGAGCGGGCGCCGGCACATCCGCGGGACCCGCACGCCGCCGCCACAACGGACGGATCGCCTTCACCCATACCAGCCAGGCGCCCAGCAGCGTCACCAGGGCATAGGATGCCAATTCCAGCCAGCGCGTCGCCTGGTTCATCGTCGCCGCAGTGGCGTTGAACACAACCGCCAGCACCGTCACCATCGCAATCGCCACCAGCGCCTGGATCAACGCCGACGCCAGCGCCAGCAACGCGCCATTGCGCGCGGTTTGCCGATTGGCCAGCACATAGGACGAAATCACTGCCTTGCCATGCCCGGGGCCCAACGCGTGGAACACGCCATAGGCGAAAGACAGGCCGATCAAGGCCCAGGCCGCGCCGCCTTCCGCCTGCCAGGCGCGCACCGCCCCCGTGAGCTGGCGGTAGAAATGACTCTGCCAGACCGAGACCTGGCCGAAGAAGCTGGCCAGCCATCCCGGCCCGCCCATGCCCGTGCCGCTTTCCGGCACGCCAAAGGGGTGCGTGCCCTGAGCGGCCGCCACACCCATGCCGCCCGCCAGCAGCGCCGCCGCGATCAGCCACACGACCGCCGCCACGCCACGCCGGGCGTGGGCTACGGGCACCGCACCTCGATACGGTGCGTCAACCCCTTGGTGATGGCGAAAAGTTCGTCGGGCAACGCGTCCGGGTCGGCCGGGATCGCGGCCAGTTGCTGCATGGTCTTCCAATCCAGTTCCTTGGGCTTGCGGTAGTGAGACGAGCACGCCGCGGCGGCTGGGCCGCCCAGCGCAACCGCACCCTTCTCGTCGAAGGCGTAGGCGACGAAATACGTCGGGTCGTAGATGTCGACCTGTGCGCCGTCCGCCCCCATTGCCGCCGGCGCGGCCAGCGGCAACGTGAAGGACAGCGTCAATCGCTTGGTCTTCGCATTCCAGTCGACGCGCGCATCGCGCGGGGCGGCAAACGCCACCGTCTTGCCGTCCACCGTGACGCGGGTGAAGTAATGCGAGATCGGTTCGCCCAGCGCCTTCATCCAATCGTCGGCCATGCCTTTCAGGGTGGCCGGAGGCAACGCGCCGTCCTTGCCCGTCTTCAAGCCCTGCGTGGCATAAGCGCCAAACATCTCGTCGAACCGCCACACCTGGCGCACCGCCGTGATGCGGTGCTGCGCGTCGATATCGATGGCCGCGCGCGCGTCGATCCACATGTGCGGGTGCGCGCTGGCGGCGCCCGCCGCCAGCAAGGCCGCCGTGGCGCTCAGGGTTGCAAGGCCGCGGCAAGCTGACGTACGTTCCATTCAAACATTTCCAGATAAGTGGCGCCCGGTTGTCCAGGCTTGGACAACGCGTCGGAATAAAGCGTACCACCCACCTTGGCGCCGGTCTCACGCGCTATTTGCTGCACCAGCCTGGGGCTGGTGATGTTCTCGACGAAGACGGCCGGCACGCGCTCGCGCCTGACCTGTTCGATGATGGCGGCGACTTCGCCGGCCGACGGCTCGGCATCGGTCGACACGCCCATCGCGGAAACGAACACCACGCCGTAGGCGGCGCCGAAATAGCCAAAGGCGTCATGCGAGGTCACGACTTTACGGCGCTCGGTGGGAATGGCCGCGAACGTCTTCTTCGCATGGGTATCCAGCGCTTGCAGCTTGGCGATGTACGCGGTGGCGCGCTGGCGGTAGTTGGCGGCATGAGCGGGATCGGCGGCGGCCAGACCTTCGGCCACGTTGCGCGCGTAGATCACGCCATTGGCCAGATCCTGCCAGGCATGCGGGTCGGCGTCGCCGTGGTGATGGTGGCCGTCCTGATCATGATCATGGTCGTGATCGTGATCGTGATCGTCGCCATGGTCCTCTTGCTTGCCGGCGTCGCCTTGCTTCGCGAACTTGCGCGGCGTCACGCCCTGCGAGGCCACCACGGTCTGGCCGGCGAAGCCCGCGGCCTTTGTCAGCTTGGGCAGCCAGGTCTCGAAATCCAGGCCGTTCACGAATAGCACCCGCGCGGCGGACAGTTTCTTCGCATCGCCCGGGGTCGGTTCGTATTCATGCGCGTCACCGTCGGGGCCCACCAGCGTCGTCAGACTGATGTCGTTGCCGCCGACTTCGCGCACGATATCGCCCAGGATGGAAAAGCTGGCCACCGCCTTCAACGGCTCGGCGGCATGCGCCGCGCCGAAAGCGGCCGACAGGCACAACCCGGCCGCGGCCAACAAAACGCGGCGGCGCGTCGGCAGAATGGAACGCATAGCGAATCTCCTAGTGAATTCAGGCCCGGCGCATCCCGCGCGGCGCCCGCAGCAGCCCGCCATGCGGGCCGCCGACGATGGAAAACAGGTAACAGGCGCCAGCAGCCAGGATGATCGAAGGCGAGGCCGGCACGTCATAGTGATAGGACACGAGCAGGCCGCTGACGGAGGCCAGCACGCCGAACGCCGCGGCCAGCGGGATCTGCCGCGCCGCGGAACGCGCCCAGAAGCGGGCGGCGGCGGCGGGCAGCATCATGATCCCGACCACCATCAGGGTGCCCAGCACCTGGAAGCCCGCCACCAGATTCACAACCACCAGCACCAGGAAAGCCATGTGAACCCAACCGCCTGCGCCGCCGCTTGCGCGCAGAAAGCCCGGGTCCAGGCATTCGGCCACCAGCAGGCGGTAGATCGCGGCCAGCACCAACAGCGTCACGCTGGCCGTGATGGTCACCAGCAGCAGGGCCGCATCGTCCAGGCCCAACACCGTGCCGAACAACACATGCAACAGATCCATATTGGAGCCGCGCAACGACACCAGCAGCACGCCCAACCCCAGCGATATCAAATAGAAGGCCGCGAAACTGGCGTCCTCGCGCAGCGGCGTCAACCGCGCGACCAATCCCGCCAGCAAGGCCACGGCCAGACCGGTGGCGATGCCGCCCAGCATCATCGCGCCCAGCGACAGGCCGGACAGCAGGAAGCCTGCCGCCACCCCGGGCAGGATGGCGTGCGACATGGCGTCGCCCATCAGGCTCATGCGCCGCAGTACCAGGAACACGCCCAACGGCGCGGCGCCCAGCGACAGCGCGCTGGCGCCCGCCAGCGCGCGCCGCATGAATCCATAATCCAGAAATGGCGACACCACCCATTGCGCCAGGCTCATAGGTAGGCCTCCGCGTGCCATTGCCGCGCCCGCTTCAGATGCGTGTCGTTCAGGGCGTCTTCGGTGGCACCCCATGCCACGACCGACCCGCACAGCAGCAGGCAATCGGGGAAGTGGTCGCGCACCAGGTCCAGGTCGTGCAGCACCGCGATGATCGTCCGTCCCTGCCCGTGCAGCCCGCACAGCAAGGCCATCAAATCGTCGGTCGTGTGGCTGTCCACCGCCGCGAACGGTTCATCCAGCAGCAACACGGGCGAGTCCTGGACCAGCATCCGCGCAAACAGCGTGCGCTGCATCTGGCCGCCCGAGAGCGTATCCATCCCGCGCCCGGCGGCGTCAGCCAGGCCCACCATTTCCAGCGCGTCCATGCAGCGGTCAAGCTCTTCGCCGCGATATCTGCGCCAGCCGCCAACGCGGCGCCACGCCCCCATCGCCACCAGATCCAGCACCGTCACGGGAAACGACCGGTCCAATTCGGCCGCCTGCGGCAGCCAGGCCAACTCGGACCGTCCCGCGCCGCCGATGCGGACCCTGCCCGTCATCGGGCGCAACACGCCCATGATCCCCTTGATCAGCGTCGATTTTCCCGCCCCGTTGGGTCCCACCACGGCCGTCATGCCACCGGGGGCGAACCGGCCCGACACCGATTTCAGCGCGGGATGGCCGTGCCAGCCGAACGACGCGTCGTCCAGATCGATCGTCACGGGTGCGACGCTCATCGCGGCCACCAGTCCAATGCCCAGCCGGTCAACGCCCAAAGCGCCGCGGCGGCGGCCAACGCCACCGCCATGCGACGCCAGGCGGAAACCAGGAAAGCGGAACGGGGGACGGGCCCTTGCCGGCCAGCGGCGCCGGGCCGCGGAGGCAGAAGCGAGAAATGAGACATGGGAAAGCAGACGGTCAAAGACGACGGAAGGGCGGTGAAGCGTGATTTCATTATGTTATATCATAACTAATCAGGCTTGAATCCGCCCTGGCCGCCCGCATATTGGTGTTTTCTGCTACCTTCCAGGCATCTCGCGCGCGTCGCGCGCGTTTCCCATTCAGGTAAAGCCCGCCATGCCCGCTCCGCCCCGATCCCCCCGCAGCGACACCGTCGGCGCCCAGCTCAGCGTCGCCGAAACGCTGTGCGAGCAGCGCGGACGCCGCCTCACGCCCATCCGTCGCAAGGTGCTGGAACTGTTGCTGCGTCACGGCCGCAGCTTGAAGGCCTACGAACTGCTGGACGCCATGCGCGAAGTGCATCCCGGCGCCGCGCCCCCCACCGTGTACCGCGCGCTGGACTTCCTGATGGACGAAGGCCTGATCCACCGGCTGGACGCCGTCAACGCCTGGAGCGCCTGTCATGACGCGGGCGGCGCGCCCCACGACCTGCTAGTGGTCTGCACCGGTTGCGGCGCGGTGGCCGAAGTGTCCGACCCGGCGATGAGCCGGCAATTGGCCGAACGCGTCGCCCAAACGGGCTATGCGCTGGCCACCCACGAGACCGAAATCCGGGCGTTGTGTCCCCAGTGCCAGCAGAAGCAGCCCGCCGAGGCGGGTCATCACCACCATCACCACTAGGCGTCACGGCCGGGCATCGGTGAAGCCGCCGACGGCGCCCGCCCGCAGCCCTGCCCGGCATGACCGGGCGGGCTCGCCGCTCCTCCCGCATCGGGGCGCAACCGCCCTTGAAATTCGGAAAACCGCCCCAAAATAGTGATATCGCCGGATACTTCACGGCGTACAGCCGCGATCCGGACGGCTTCAGCCCCTGGGTTGACCCGGGGTTTGCCCCCTGCCCCCGACTGTGCTGTAATCCTGCGTCCGGCCGCTATTGGCGGCCTTCGCAGCCTGTGGCAAACCTCATCCTGCACGGGGAAATCCCCTGCCAGGCCGTGTGTTGAATGCCTAGACTTCAGCCTTGACCTCACGCTAGCAGCTTCGCCATGAACACCCCGCGCAGTTTGGACAAAATGGTTCCCGTCACCATCCTCACCGGCTTTCTCGGTGCAGGCAAGACCACCCTGCTCAAACGCATCCTGACCGAATTCCACGGCCGCCGCGTTGCGGTCATCGAAAACGAATTCGGACCGGAAAGCATCGACAACGACCTGCTCGTGCAAGACAGCGATGAAGAGATCATCGAACTGTCCAACGGCTGCGTCTGCTGCACGGTCCGTGGCGACCTGATGCGCACGCTGTCCGAGCTGCGCGTCAAGCGCGAAGCCGGCGAACTGACTTTCGAACGCGTCATCCTTGAAACCACCGGCATGGCCAACCCCGGCCCCGTCTGCCAGACGTTCTTCATGGATGACGACATCGCCGAATACTATCGCCTGGACGCGGTGGTGACCGTGGTCGATGCCAAGCACGGCATGGCCACGCTGGACGCGCAACCCGAAGCCCAGAAGCAGGTCGGTTTCGCCGACCGCATCCTGATTTCGAAGCGGGACCTGGTCAACGAAGCCGACTACGAAGCGCTGCGCCACCGCCTGGTTCACATGAACCCGCGCGCGCCGATCACGCCGGTCAACTTCGGCGAAGTCGACCTGAAGTCCATCATCGACATCAGTGGCTTCAACCTGAATTCCATTTTGGACATCGACCCGGAATTCCTGGCCGATGAACACCCCGACGCCGCCCACAGCCACGCCCACGATCATGGGCATGACCACGGGCACGATCACGGCCATGACCACGATCATGACCACGAAGGCGATTGCGGGGCGCATTGCGATCATGCCCACCATCATCACCACCACCAGCACGACGACGAAATCGGCGCGTTCGTGTTCCGTTCCAACAAGCCGTTCGATCCCGCGCGTCTTGAGGAATTCCTGGGCGGCGTGGTGCAGGTCTATGGTCCCGACCTGATGCGTTACAAGGGCATCCTGTACATGAAGGGCATCAACCGCCGCATGTTGTTCCAGGGTGTGCACATGATGATGGGCGCCGAACCCGGCAAGCCGTGGACCGCGGCCGAAAAACCGTCCACCAAGATGGTGTTCATTGGACGTAAGCTGCCCCAGGAGATTTTCACCCGGGGCTTGGAGCAGTGCCTGGCGGGGTAATCCCCCTTCCTGACGTGACGCAATGCGACGAAGGCAGTACTGTGAGGTACGAATAGCGTAAGCAGCAAGCAACACGGACCGGGAAAGGACGCCCGCGCCAGGATCGATTCATAGTGGAGTGTTTTCATGGCTACCAAGGCAGCAACCAAAAAATCAAGTAAGTCGACGAGCGATACGGCGATTGATCTGCCCAGCGAGAAGGAATTGCTGGCCATGCCCGAGTCCGACTATATGAACGAACGCCAGCTGGCTTTCTTCAAGGAACGGCTCAAACAACTCGAACAGGACATCCTGGCCAACGCCGGCGAGACCACCGAGCACCTGCGCGAAACGCAGTTCGTGCCCGATCCCGCCGACCGCGCCACCATCGAGGAAGAACACGCCCTGGAGCTGCGCACCCGCGACCGCGAGCGCAAGCTGCTGAAAAAGGTGCAACAGTCCATCGCCCGCATCGACAGCGGCGAATATGGCTGGTGTGAAGAAACCGGCGAACCGATCGGCGTACCCCGCCTGTTGGCCCGCCCCACGGCCACCCTGTCGCTGGAAGCCCAGGAGCGCCGTGAAATGCGCCAGAAGCTGTACGGCGACTGATCCGTCACGTTTTCATGCCATGCCCTGAAAGGCTATGCTGGTTACCAGCATGGCCTTTTTTATTGGCCGTTGCACACCGCGCTTGATTTCCTTGGAACCGCCCCCAGCTAGTCCTTTCAAAGGAAGGAACGCATGGAACAATTTCACGCCACCACCATCGTGTGTGTGCGCCGCGGTAACCGCGTCGCGCTCGGCGGCGATGGCCAGGTCACCCTGGGCAACATCGTCGTCAAGGGCACGGCCCGCAAGATCCGCCGCCTGTACCACGACAAGATCCTGGCCGGTTTCGCCGGCGCCACCGCCGACGCGTTCACGTTGCAGGAACGCTTCGAAGCCAAGCTGGAAAAACACCAGGGCAATCTGATGCGCGCCGCGGTCGAACTGACTCGCGACTGGCGCACCGACCGCGTCCTGCGCCGGCTGGAAGCCATGCTTATCGTGGCCGACACCGAGCACACGCTGGTGCTGACCGGCAACGGCGACGTGCTTGAACCCGAACATGGCCTGGCGGCCATCGGCTCCGGCGGCGCCTATGCGCAATCGGCGGCGCTTGCCCTGCTGCGCAACACTGAGTTGTCACCCGAGGCCGTCGTCAAGCAATCGCTGGAAATTGCCGGCGACCTCTGCATCTACACCAACCAGAACCACGTCATCGAAACGCTGGGCGACTGACGCCCGCCACGCGGCGCGTGGGGTGATCCCCGCGCCGTGGCCGCTTCCCCAGCCCGCCTCAAGCTCCAAGGATTCGCCCTCATGTCCGCATCCAACATGACGCCCGGAGAGATCGTCTCCGAACTCGACAAATACATCGTCGGCCAGAATCGCGCCAAGCGCGCGGTGGCGGTCGCCCTGCGCAACCGCTGGCGCCGCCAGCAGGTCGCTGAACCCCTGCGCCACGAAATCCACCCCAAGAACATCCTGATGATCGGCCCCACCGGCGTGGGCAAGACCGAGATCGCCCGCCGCCTGGCCAAGCTGGCCAACGCGCCCTTCATCAAGATCGAAGCCACCAAGTTCACGGAAGTGGGCTACGTGGGCCGCGACGTCGACACCATCATCCGCGACCTGACCGAATACTCGATCAAGCAGACGCGTGAACTGGAAATGCGCCGCGTGCGTACCCAGGCCGAAGACGCCGCCGAAGATCGCATCCTGGACGCCCTGGTGCCGCCGGCCCGCGGCGCATCCGGCGAACCTGACCGCGGCGAAGACAACAGCGCCCGCCAGACCTTCAGGAAGCGCCTGCGCGAAGGCAAGATCGACGATCTTGAGATCGAAATCGAAGTCGCCCAGGCCGCGCCGCAGATGGACGTCATGACGCCCCCCGGCATGGAAGAAATGGCCGAGCAGCTGCGCGGCATGTTCGCCGGCATGGCCCGCGACAAGAAAAAGCCCAAGAAGATGAAGGTGCGTGAAGCCTTCAAACTGATTGTCGACGAGGAAGCCGCCAAGCGGGTCAATGAAGAAGACCTGCGCACCGTGGCCATCAACAATGTCGAGCAGAACGGCATCGTCTTCCTGGACGAAATCGACAAGATCGCCGCCCGCCAGGAATCCGGTGGCGCCGACGTGTCGCGCCAGGGCGTGCAGCGCGACCTGCTGCCGCTGGTTGAAGGCACCACCGTCAACACGCGCTACGGCATGGTCCGCACCGATCACATCCTGTTCATCGCGTCGGGCGCGTTCCACCTGGCTCGCCCGTCGGACCTGATCCCCGAGCTGCAAGGCCGTTTCCCGATCCGCGTGGAACTGGAATCGCTGACCGCCGAGGACTTTGTGCGCATCCTGTCCGACACGGACGCCTCGCTGACCAAGCAGTACACCGCGCTGATGGCCACCGAAGACGTGCAACTAGAGTTCACGGATGAGGGCGTGCGCCGGCTGGCCGAACTGGCCTACGACGTGAACGAAACCACCGAGAACATCGGGGCGCGCCGCCTGTACACGGTGATGGAAAAGCTGTTGGACGAACTGTCGTTCGACGCCACGTCCAGCCAGGACAAGCACGTGAAAATCGACGCCGCCTACGTCAACTCGCAGTTGGCGGAAGCCGCCAGCAGCCAGGACCTGGCACGCTACGTGCTGTAAGGCAAGCGGCGCGCGTCACACGCCCGCTGCCTGACGCCGTTTACCCCTGGTTTGGGGTAAACGGCGTTTTCCATTGGGGGTCAGTTGGCGATCGCCGTCACGACATACTTGCCATCCTTGCGGGTGGCCGTGAAGCGGACTTTGTCGCCCGCCTTGATCTTGGCCAGCAGGGTCGGCGGGTCCGCCTCGTAGACCAGCGTCATGGCCGGCAGGTCCAGCGCCTTGATCTCGTCGTGCTTGATCGTGACTTTGCCCGCGGCCGGGTCCACCCGGCGAACTTCACCGCTGGCATCGGCCGTTTGCGCGAACGCCAACGGCGTAGCCAGGGTAACGACAGCCATCGCGGTGGCGATGGCCATGGGCATTGCGTATTTGCGGTCAAAAGCCATACAGGCGTCCTCCATTGACAGCGAAAGCCAGGGCTTGGCCCTGCTTGCTTTCCACAATGCTAGGATACCGCCGTTATGAAACAGTTCCGGCGGCATGACGCAACAATCCTGACAGTTGATTGCGAATGGGCCGCCCGCCCGGGCGGCCGCTTACCGCCGGACGCAATCCCCTTCCCATTTCCAGATTCAGGACGTCTTCCCCATGGCCAACCGCTTATCCGTCATTGCCACCCGTACGGGAGACGACGGCACCACCGGGCTCGGGGACGGATCACGCAGCCCCAAGGACGCCCCGCGCATCGCAGCACTGGGCGATGTCGACGAGCTCAATAGCGTCATCGGCCTGCTGCTGACCGATCCCCTGCCGCCCGAGGTATCGCTGGACCTGATGGCAATTCAGCATGACCTGTTCGATATGGGCGCGGAACTCTGCATCCCCGGTCACGCAGCGGTCACGGAGACGCAGATCGCCCGCCTGGACGCGCGGTTGGCCCACTACAACGCGATGTTGGCCCCCTTGCGCGAATTCATCCTGCCCGGCGGCACCCGGGCCGCGGCCCAGGCGCACGTGGCGCGCACCGTATGCCGGCGGGCGGAACGCGCGGTGGTGGCGCTGGCCAAGACGGAGACGGTAAACCCGCCAGTCCGGCAGTACCTGAACCGCCTGTCCGACCTGATGTTCGTGCTGGCGCGTTGTATAAATCAGGATGCGGGGCAGAAAGACACGTTCTGGGCAGGCGCCCAGGCGCGCCGATAAGGCGCGGCCGGATTACGCCGGACGCCCTCGGGTCCTGAGGTTTCCAAGCACATGAGCATTATCGTCACCGGCGGCGCCGGCTTCATCGGATCCAACTTCGTGCTGGACTGGCTTGCCCGCAGCGACGAGCCAGTCGTCACGCTGGACAAGCTGACCTACGCGGGCAACCTGGACAATCTTGCGCCGCTGGCGCAAGACCCCCGGCACACCTTCGTCCACGGCGACATCGCCGACCAGGCGGCGGTACTGGCCCTGCTGCAATCGCACCGCCCGCGCGCCGTGCTCAATTTCGCGGCCGAGACCCACGTCGACCGCTCCATCGCCGATCCGGGCGCCTTCCTGCAGGCCAATGTGATGGGCACCTTCCACTTGCTGGAGGCGGTGCGCGCCTACTGGACGGCGCTAGACCCCGGCGACAAGTCCGGCTTCCGCTTCCTGCATGTCTCGACCGATGAAGTCTATGGCTCGCTGGACGACGACGGCTCGCCGTTCACCGAACTGACGTGCTACGCGCCGAATAGCCCCTATTCCGCCAGCAAGGCCGCCAGCGACCATTTGGTGCGCGCCTACCACCAGACCTACGGCCTGCCGGTGCTGACGTCGAATTGCTCCAACAACTACGGGCCACGGCAATTTCCGGAAAAACTGATCCCGCTGGTTATCCACAACGCGTTTGCCGGCAAGCCGCTGCCGATCTACGGCGACGGCCTCCAACGGCGGGATTGGCTGTATGTGGCCGACCATTGCGATGCCATCCGCAGAATGCTGGAAGCTGGCGCGCCGGGCGCCACCTACAACGTGGGCGGCTGGAACGAAAAGACCAACCTGGAGCTGGTGCGCGGCCTATGCGCGCTGCTGGACCAGTGCCGGCCGCGGGCCGATGGCCAGTCATACGCGACGCAGATCATCCACGTGCCGGACCGCGCCGGCCATGACCGCCGCTATGCCGTGGACGCAACGCGGTTGCAGCGCGACTTGGGGTGGATGCCCAACGAGACCTTCGAGTCCGGCATCCGCAAGACGGTGCAGTGGTACCTGGACGAGGCGCAGTGGGTGGCGAACGTCGCCAGCGGGGCCTATCGCTTCCAATACCCGGTATAGCGGAGATCGCGTGAAGATCCTTCTGCTTGGCAAAGCGGGCCAGGTTGGCCAGGAATTGCGGCATGCGTTGCCCCCCTTGGGGCAACTCGTCGCGCTCGGCCGAGGCGATAGCGATCTGCGTGACCAGGATGCCCTGTTGCGCACCGTGGCTGCGCACCGCCCCGACATCATCATCAATGCGGCAGCCTATACCGCCGTCGATCAGGCCGAAACCGACCAAAACGCGGCCGCCCAGGTCAATACGCAAGCGGTGGCCACGCTGGCCGCGTATGCGAAGGACGCGCGCGCGCTGCTGGTGCACTATTCCACCGACTATGTTTTTGATGGCAACAAGAGCCAGCCCTACACGGAAACCGATGCGCCCCATCCACTGAATGTCTATGGCGCAACCAAGCTCGCAGGGGAATCCGCGATCCTGGCGAGCGGCTGCGATGCGCTGGTGTTCCGTTGCAGCTGGGCCTACGCGCCGCACGGGAAGAACTTCCCTGCGACCATCCTGCGCCTGGCGCGAACCCGGAACAGCCTGGATGTCGTGGCGGACCAGATCGGTGCGCCGACCCCGGCCGCGCTGATCGCGGACGTTACCGCGCGGGCCATCGCCCGCCACCGCCAGCACCCGCTGCCGGGCGGCATCTACCATCTGGCCGCCAGCGGCGCCACCAACTGGCATGCTTTGGCGCGATACGTGGTTGCCGGCGCGGCCGCCAGAGGCGCGGCCTTGGCGCTGACGCCAGACCGGATCCGCCCCATCGCATCGAAAGACTACCCAGCCGCGGCCAAACGCCCGCACAATTCAAGATTGGACACGACGCGGCTATCCGACGCGCTGGGGCTGCGCCTGCCCTCCTGGACGGAAGGCATGGACCGCTTCCTGGATCAACTTTCCGCGCGCGGGGAATTCACATGATGCGCAAAGGCATAGTGCTGGCCGGCGGCGCCGGCGAACGACTGCACCCGGCGACGCTTGCCGTCAGCAAGCAGCTATTGCCGGTCTTCGACAAGCCGATGGTCTACTACCCGCTCACGACCTTGATGCTGGCGGGCATCCGCGACATTCTCGTCATCTCGACGCCGCAAGACACACCACGATTCCAGCAGTTGCTGGGCGATGGATCGCAGTGGGGTCTGAGCCTCAGCTACGCAGTCCAGCCTTCACCCGACGGGCTGGCGCAGGCTTTCCTGATCGGCGCGCCGTTCATCGGCCAAGACTCCTGCGCGCTGGTGTTGGGTGACAACATCTTCTACGGTCACGAGCTGCCCAGGCTGCTGCAAAGCGCCAACGGACGAACGAACGGCGCCACGGTGTTCTGCTACCACGTGCAGGACCCGGAACGCTATGGCGTGGCCGAATTCAACCGCGACGGCAGGGTGCTGTCCATCGAGGAAAAGCCGGCTCATCCCCGATCCAACTATGCCGTCACCGGCCTGTACTTCTACGACAACGACGTGGTCGACATCGCCCGCGGCATCCGGCCATCGGCGCGCGGCGAGCTTGAGATCACCGACGTCAACCGCCACTACTTGCAAGAAGGCAAGCTGGCCGTGGAAATCATGGGCCGGGGCTTCGCCTGGCTCGACACCGGCACCCACGAATCGTTGCTCGAAGCCAGCCAGTTCATCGCCACGTTGGAGCACCGTCAGGGCCTGAAGGTCGCCTGCCCCGAAGAGATCGCCTTCCGCCAACGGTGGATCACCGCCGAGGCCCTGGCGAAATTGGCCGCGCCCCTGTCC
>Ga0307412_10000107_pt1 | contig 66833 bp, 61 predicted proteins | sample DK1Cmetagenome_3_FD_203823 | JGI IMG/M metagenome (GOLD analysis project Ga0307412, IMG submission 203823) | Maize rhizosphere microbial communities from greenhouse at UC Davis, California, United States - DK15-C-1 | ecosystem: Host-associated > Plants > Roots > Rhizosphere > Soil | place: USA...
TGACTTTGACTTCTTCGACTGTTCCCCCTCTGGCCGCCGTCATCACGATCGACGGCCCCACCGCTTCGGGCAAGGGCACCGTGGCGCATCGGGTCGCCAAGGCGTTGGGCTGGGATGTGCTGGACAGCGGCGCGCTGTACCGGCTGACCGCGCTGGCCGCCATCAATCAGGGCGTCGCCGCCGACGACGAAGCAGGCGTGGCCCGTGTGGCCGAAACGCTGGATGTGCGCTTCGACGGCCCCCATGTGTATCTGGAAGGCGCCGACGTGGGCCATGACATCCGCCGCGAGGAAGTGGGCAATTTCGCCTCCCGCGTGGCGGCTTTCCCGGGCGTGCGCCAGGCGTTGCTCGAGCGCCAGCGCGCTTTTCGCGTGCCGCCCGGCCTGGTGGCGGACGGCCGCGACATGGGCACCGTCGTGTTCCCGGATGCGTCCCTGAAGGTCTTCCTGGTCGCCGACGTGGTCGCCCGGGCGGAGAGACGCCGTAAGCAGTTGATCGAAAAGGGAATTTCTGCTAATCTAGATGACCTACTGCGAGACATGCGCGAGCGGGACGCCCGCGATACCGAACGGGCGACTGCGCCGTTGGCTCCTGCAGCAGATGCACACGTGCTGGATTCGTCTGATTTGACGATTGCAGAGACGGTGCAGGCAATACTGGATTTTTGGCAGCAAGCACAAGCCAAGCACGGATAAAGGCTGCAAGCCCCACTCTGATGCGATGTGCCAGGCCTGCGATGAGCCAAGCCGATCCACTTTGATTTTTTGATTAGGCCCTGTCCTAGCCAGGCGCAACCCCCACGGGACACCCCGCAGGGCAAACCGGCAGGCAGGTATTTTGACTCCACTGTGGCGGGCAATCCGCTGCGGTGTGTTCTTAACGGCCATTTCGGCCCAATGGATTTCAACCCCATGTCTTCCGTTTCCACTACCGCCACCGGCGGCGAAAGTTTCGCCGACCTTTTCGCACAAAGCCTCAAGAGCCAGGACATGAAGTCCGGCGAGGTCATCAGCGCCGAAGTCGTGCGCGTCGACCATAATTTCGTCGTCGTCAACGCCGGCCTGAAGTCCGAAGCGCTGATCCCCCTGGAAGAGTTCCTGAATGACCAGGGCGAGCTCGAAGTGCAACCCGGCGATTTCGTCTCGGTGGCCATCGATTCCCTGGAAAACGGCTACGGCGACACCATCCTGTCGCGTGACCGCGCCAAGCGCCTGTCGGCCTGGCTGCAGCTGGAAAAGGCCCTGGAAAACGGCGAACTGGTTACCGGCACCATCACCGGCAAGGTGAAGGGCGGCCTGACCGTCATGACCAACGGCATCCGCGCGTTCCTGCCGGGTTCGCTGGTGGATCTGCGTCCGGTCAAGGACACCACCCCGTACGAAGGCAAGACCCTCGAATTCAAGGTCATCAAGCTCGACCGCAAGCGCAACAACGTTGTGCTGTCGCGTCGCCAGGTGCTGGAAGCCAGCATGGGCGAAGAGCGTCAAAAGCTGCTCGAAACCCTGCACGAAGGTGCCGTGGTCAAGGGCGTGGTCAAGAACATCACCGACTACGGCGCGTTCGTTGACCTGGGCGGTATCGACGGCCTGCTGCACATCACCGACATGGCATGGCGTCGCGTGCGTCACCCGTCCGAAGTCCTGCAAGTGGGTCAAGAAGTCGAAGCCAAGGTCCTCAAGTTCGACCAGGAAAAGAGCCGCGTCTCGCTGGGCGTCAAGCAGCTGGGCGAAGATCCGTGGGTGGGCCTGGCTCGCCGCTACCCGCAAGGCACCCGCCTGTTCGGTAAGGTCACGAACCTGACCGACTACGGCGCTTTCGTCGAAGTCGAAGCCGGCATCGAAGGCCTGGTTCACGTCTCCGAAATGGACTGGACCAACAAGAACGTCGACCCGCGCAAGGTTGTTACCCTGGGCGAAGAAGTCGAAGTCATGGTCCTGGAAATCGACGAAGACCGTCGTCGTATCTCGCTGGGCATGAAGCAGTGCCGTCAGAACCCGTGGGAAGAGTTCGCTACGAACTTCAAGCGCGGCGACAAGGTCCGTGGCGCCATCAAGTCGATCACCGACTTCGGCGTGTTCGTCGGCCTGCCTGGCGGCATCGACGGCCTGGTTCACCTGTCCGACCTGTCCTGGACGGAAACGGGCGAAGAAGCCGTGCGCAACTTCAAGAAGGGCGACGAGATCGAAGCCGTGGTTCTGGGCATCGATACCGACAAGGAACGCATCTCGCTGGGCATCAAGCAGCTGGAAGGCGACCCCTTCAACAACTTCGTCGCCACGTTTGACAAGGGCGCCGTTGTTCCGGGCACCATCAAGTCCGTCGAAGCCAAGGGCGCTGTTGTTACGCTGTCCGTGGACGTTGAAGGCTACCTGCGCGCTTCCGAGATCTCCTCGGGCCGCGTTGAAGATGCCACCACCGTTCTGAACGCTGGCGAGAACATCGAAGCCATGATCGTCAACATCGACCGCAAGACGCGTTCGATCCAACTGTCGATCAAGGCCCGTGACAACGCCGAGACCGCCGACACGATCCAGCGCATGTCCGACGCCAGCGCTTCGTCCGGCACCACCAACCTCGGCGCGCTGCTGAAGGCCAAGCTGGACCAACAGCGCAACGACGGTTAATTCGTGACCAAGTCGGAGCTGATCGCCGCCTTGGCGGCCCGCTATCCTCAGCTGGCCGCCCGCGACACCGATTACGCGGTCAAGACCGTGCTGGATGCAATGACCCAGGCCCTGGCCTCGGGTCAGCGCATCGAGATCCGCGGTTTTGGCAGCTTCTCGTTGTCGCAGCGGTCTCCCCGAATCGGTCGCAATCCGAAATCCGGCGAACAAGTGCTGGTACCTGGTAAACAGGTGCCGCACTTCAAGGCGGGCAAGGAACTGCGCGAGCGGGTAGACCTGGTCGGCGGCAATGACGAGGACGCTCAATCTTCTGGATCGAGTGAACCGATGCCGTCCATGGCCAGCTTGCACGCCATGCATTGACGGATCGGCGTAAAGGCTGCCTACGGGCAGATCGGACCGAGAAAACAGGCCCCTTGAGAAATCAAGGGGCTTTGTTTTTTCCGACCCCTAATGCGTCGGCCGGGCGGCGCTCGGGATTTTTTTTCTTGCTGCTTTGCGGCGTCGCTTACAATTGACAGTCTTGAATTCTCTGGAGCATGCGTCATGCGCTATCTCGTCTGGGCCCTGCGATTGCTCGTGTTTATTGCGGTATTGATGTTCGCCTTGAAGAACACCGATCCGGTCGCCGTGAAGTTCTACGCGGACTACGTCGTGCAAGATGTGCCGTTGATCGTCGTGATGCTGGTCGTATTCGTTGCCGGCGCCCTGTTTGGCCTGTTGCTGACCGTGCCTGCCGCCATGCGCCGCCGCCGTGAAGCCATGCGCTTGCGCCGCGAACTGGACCGTGTCCAGGCCGCCGTCAATGGCACCACCCCCGTCGTGCCGCCGGAAGCCGTTGCGCCGATGTCGCCGCTGTGACGGCGCGCCGTCCGCCGCACGTCCCCCTTTTCGCACTGAATTACCGCAAGAGCCCGAACAGTGGATTTTGAACCTTGGTGGTTGATTTTCGTGCCGGTATTGTTTGCGCTCGGCTGGCTGGCCGCGCGCTTCGATATTCGGCAGATGCTTCGGGAAACCCGCAGCCTGCCCGACTCGTATTTCCGGGGGCTGAACTTCCTGCTGAACGAACAGCCGGACCGCGCAATCGACGCGTTCGTCGAAGTCGCCAAGCTGGACCCCGAGACGACCGAGCTGCACTTCGCGCTGGGCAGCCTTTTCCGCCGCCGCGGCGAAATGGAACGTGCCATCCGCGTGCATCAAAGCCTGCTGAGCCGGTCCGACCTGCCGGCCGCCGAGCGCGAACACGCGCAGCATGAGCTGGCGCAGGACTTTCTCAAGGCCGGCATGCTGGACCGCGCGGAAAGCGGATTTGAACAGCTCAAGGACACGCGCTATGCGCTGCCGGCCCTGCGCTCACTGATCCGCATCTTTGAATCCGAACACGATTGGCCGCGCGCGATTGAAGCCGTCAAGACGCTGCAAGGCCTGGTCGACGAGCCGGTGCCGCAGATCGTGCATTACTACTGCGAGCAGGCGCAGACCGCCCTGACCGCCAAGCCCGCCGACGTCGATGCCGCGCACAAGGCGCTTGATGCCGCCGATCATGCCCTCTCGATGACCGACGCGTCGCTGAGCAAGGGCGCGATGGTGCGCACCGCCATGCTGCGCGCGCGCCTGGCGCTGATGGAACAGGATCCCAAGCGCGAGCGGCTGTATCTGGAGTCGGTCATGACCGACGCGCCGGAGTACGCCGGCTTGGTGGCCGAACAGTTGCTGGCGAACTATCGCGCCGCCGCTCAGGTCCAAGCCGGGCTGGAATTCCTGCAGAAGCAATATCAGCGTCATGCGTCGCTGGACCTGTTCAACGTGGTGTTCCGCGAGCTGCGCGTCCAGCAAGGCTCGGCTGTTGCCTGGGCATTCGCGCGCGGCGCGCTGCGCAGTCATCCGTCCCTGTTGGGCCTGGACCGCCTTCTGGAAGCCGAATTGGCCAGCCCGGAAACCGGCGTTACGGAACAGGGGCCGGTGCCCGGCGCCGACCTGACGCTGCTGCGCAGTCTGATCCACAAGCATACACAGCGGCTGGACCGCTATGCGTGCCGCAGTTGCGGTTTTCAAGCGCGTCGTTTTTACTGGCAATGTCCCGGCTGCAATGCCTGGGAAACCTATGCGCCGCGCCGTTTGGAAGAACTTGAATGAAGCCTTTCCCCGCCGAAGCTATTTCGCGTAGCCGCGTTCTTGTGGTTGGCGACGTGATGCTGGACCGTTATTGGTTTGGTGAAGTCGAACGTATTTCGCCGGAAGCGCCGGTGCCCGTGGTGCGCGTGGCGCGCCGCGAAGACCGTTTGGGCGGCGCCGCCAACGTGGCCCGCAACGTCGCGGCGCTGGGCGGCCAGGTGACCCTGGTTGGCGTGTTGGGCGAGGACGAGGCGGGCGACAGCATCCGCCGCCTATCCGCCGAGGCCGGCATTCATGCCGACCTGATCGCCGACCCATCGCTGCACACCACGCTGAAGATGCGCGTGCTGGGCCGCCAGCAGCAGTTGCTGCGCGTGGATTTCGAACAGCAACCGGAGCAGGCCGCGCTGGATCGCGTGGACGCCGCGTTAGCCCGCCATCTGGCCAACCACGACATCGTCGTGCTGTCCGACTATGCCAAAGGCGTGCTGACCCGCGTCGAGTCGCTACTGGCCATGGCGCGCCATGCCGGCATACCGGTACTGGTGGATCCCAAAGGCGACGACTACGCGCGCTATCGCGGCGCGACGCTGGTCACGCCGAACCGCTCGGAAATGCAGCAGGCCGTGGGCCGTTGGAATTCCGAGGCCGAACTCACCGATCGGGCGCAGCGCTTGCGCGCCGACCTGGACCTGGAAGCCTTGCTTGTGACGCGTTCCGAGCAGGGCATGACGTTGTTTACCGACACGGGACGCGACCACATCGACGCGCAAGCGCACGAAGTGTTCGACGTGTCTGGCGCGGGTGACACCGTGCTGGCGACGCTGGCGGTCTCGCGCGCCATCGGCTTGCCGTGGGCCGAGGCGATGGGCTGGGCCAACAAGGCCGGCGGCATCGCCGTGGGCAAACTTGGCACGTCCGTCGTCACTGCAGCCGAACTGGCAGGAGAACCCTCATGATCGTCGTAACCGGAGCCGCAGGCTTCATTGGCAGCAATCTGGTGCGCGGGCTGAACCGCCGCGGCATCCAGGACATCATCGCGGTGGATGATCTGACCGAAGGCGACAAGTTCGTCAATCTGGTCGATTGCCAGATCGCCGAGTACATGGACAAGGATGATTTCCGCCGCCGGGTGGCCGACGGCAGCTTGCCCGGGGTGCGCGCCGTGCTGCATCAGGGCGCGTGCTCGGACACGACCGAGCGCAATGGCCGTTACATGATGGACAACAACTACCGGGTCACGCTGGAGTTGTTCGAGTTCTGCCAGGCGCGGCGCATTCCGTTCCTGTATGCCTCGTCGGCGGCCGTGTACGGAGGTTCGTCCATCTACGTCGAACATCCGGATAACGAAGGCCCCTTGAACGTCTACGGTTATTCCAAGCTGCTGTTCGACCAGGTGTTGCGCAAGCGCATGGACAGCCTGACGGCGCAAGTCGTGGGGCTGCGCTATTTCAACGTCTATGGGCCGCACGAGCAGCACAAGGGGCGCATGGCCTCGGTGGCATTCCACAACATGAACCAGTTCCTGGAGCATGGCCATGTGCGCCTGTTCGCGGGTTGGGACGGCTACGTGGACGGCGGACAGAGCCGCGACTTCATCTCGGTCGAAGACGTGGTGGCCGTGAACCTGCATTTCCTGGACCACCCGGAACAGTCGGGCATCTTCAATTGCGGCACGGGGCGTGCCCAGCCGTTCAACGACGTGGCGGCGGCGGTGGTCAATACCCTGCGCGCCGAGCGCGGCGAAGCGGAGCTGACGCTGGCTCAATTGGTGGAACTGGACCTTATCCGCTATATCCCGTTCCCCGATGACCTCAAAGGCCGCTACCAGAGCTACACGCAGGCGGATGTGACGCAACTGCGCGCGGCCGGTTTCCAGGCGCCCATGCGCGACGTGCAGACGGGCGTGGCCGAATACGTGCGCTATTGGCGCGCGCGCCGTTAAGAGCGGCATGGCCGGCGGGGCCCTGGCATCGCGTTGCCCCGCATTGAAAAAACCACCGTTCCGGTGGTTTTTTTTGCCTCCGCGTATTTGCCTCTCCGTAGTTGCCGAGGTGGATCTTTCCGTTCACCGAACCACTGGGCAGAGGGCCGGTTGGCCATGATTCAAGGGTGGCGCGACAGCCGTTGCGTCCGTTCCATCCGGAGACCCTTATGAATCCACTGTATCCGTCCTCGCCCGCCGCGAATGGCGCCTGCCCGGCAGGGCCTCTGCCTTGCCGGCCGGGGCGATCCGCGTTTCCCCGGCGCATCCCGCGCGGCCTGCGCCGGACGTTGGGCGTGCTGCTGGTGACGGCGGGGCTTGGCGTGGCGGCGGCGCCAGCCCATGCGTTGGATGTCAACCAGGCCAGCGCTCAACAACTTGAAGGCATCCGCGGCATCGGTCCGCGCACCGCCGAGATCATCGTGGGCGAGCGTGACCGCGGCGGCAAGTTCGATTCATTCGAAGACCTGGCGGAGCGCGTGCGGGGCATCGGCCTGAAAAAGGCGCAAGCCCTGGAATCGGCCGGTTTGCAGATTGGAGCCGGCGGCCCGGCGACAACGGCAGCGCCCTCCGCCAAGCCGGGAGACAAACCGGGAGTCAATCCAGGGGCCAAACCGGAAGCCAAATCGGCAACCAAACCCGCATCTGGACCGGCCACCTTGAAGGCAAAGGCGACGCCTCGGCCTTGAACGGCCGCCGCCTGACGGGGGAACCCCTGGCGGGAGCGCGGCTTTTGGCCGCGTCCGCCGCCGGGCGGAGTTATTATCGTCCGCATGACTACTACCTACCCCACTATCGAGCAGACCGTCGGCAATACGCCGCTGGTGCGTTTGCAGCGCATTCCCGGTGCCGCGGGCGACGCGCGTGGCAACGTCATCCTGGCCAAGCTGGAAGGCAACAATCCCGCCGGCTCCGTGAAGGACCGTCCGGCCTTGTCGATGATCAAGCATGCGGAAGCGCGCGGCGACATCAAGCCGGGCGATACCCTGATTGAGGCCACCAGTGGCAACACCGGCATCGCGCTGGCCATGGCCGCCGCAATGAAGGGCTACCGCATGATCCTGATCATGCCGGACAACCTGTCGGTGGAGCGCCGGGCGGCCATGGCGGCCTATGGCGCCGAATTGATCCTGACGCCGGCCGACAAGGGCGGCATGGAATACGCCCGCGACCTGGCCACCGAGATGCAAGCGGACGGCAGGGGCGTGGTGCTGGACCAGTTCGCCAACCCCGACAACCCCCGCGCGCACGTCGAAACCACCGGCCCCGAGCTCTGGGACCAGACCGATGGCCGCATCACGCACTTTGTCAGCGCGATGGGCACGACGGGCACCATCATGGGGGTTTCGACGTACCTGAAGTCGCGCAATCCGGCGGTGCAGGTGGTGGGTGCGCAGCCGGCCGAAGGTTCTCAGATCCCCGGCATCCGGAAGTGGCCCGAAGCCTATCTGCCGAAGATCTTCGACCGTAGCCGCGTAGACGCCTACGAGTCCATCGAGCAGTCGGAAGCCGAAGTCATGGCGCGCCGCCTGGCGGCGGAAGAGGGCATCTTTGGCGGCATTTCGTCGGCTGGCGCCCTGGTCGCCGCCTTGCGCGTGGCCGAGCGCGTCAACGACGCCACCATCGTTTTCATCGTGTGCGACCGTGGCGACCGCTATCTGTCCACGGGCGTCTTCAACTGAAAACCTGACCATCGCCGCAGCGGCGGTCCGCGATCAGAAGCGCCCCGTTCTGCGGGGCGTTTCTGATTTCCGCCAGCGCCAGGTCAGCGCGTGACGCGGGCTTCGATCTCGCTAGCCAGGTCTGCGACCGAGGTGGCGTAGAAATAGCTGCGGTTGTATTTCGTCAGCGCAAAGAAGTTGGGCGTGCCGACGCGGTACTGCGCCGTGCCGCGCGCTTCTTCCACCAAGTCGACCACGCCCAGCGGCTGGCTGCCCCAGCCAGTCACGGAAGCGCCCGCTTGCAGGCGCGCGCCCGCGGCCGACAACGTGCTCCAGCTCTGCTTGGGTTCCAGGCCGCCATCAACAAGCGCCGTCGGATCGGCCGGCAGCACCACCGGCGCGAACACGGGCAGGCCGCGTTGCCAGCCGTGCTGGGCCAGGAAGCTGCCCACGGACATGATGGCGTCCTGCGTGTTGTTCGTCAGGTCGATATGGCCGTTGTCATCGCCGTCCACCGCGTAATGCATGATGCTGGTCGGCATGAACTGGGGCATGCCGATGGCGCCGGCGTACGAGCCGCGCGTTTCCAGTTCCAGCTTGTCTTTCATGACCAGCGTCAGGAAGTCGCCCAACTGGCCGCGGAACATCGTTGCGCGTTCAGGCTTGTTGGGATCGGGGTAGTCAAAGGCCAGGGTGGCCAGCGCATCCAGCACCCTGAAATTGCCCATGTTGCGGCCGTACAGCGTTTCGACGCCGATGATCGACGCGATGATGGGCGCGGGCACACCGAAACGCTGTGCGGCCTGATTGAGCAGGTCGCGGTTTTCGTTGTAGAAATCCACGCCCCAGCCGATGCGCTTGGGTTCGACAAAGCGCGAGCGGTATGTCAGCCAGCTGCGCCAGATTTTCTTGCCGGGTGGAGCGGGCGCAATCAGGCGCGACACGGTGGCGTTGTAGCGCGACCCTTCCAGCGCCTTGACCATCGGGTCCAGCGGCAACTGGCGTTCCGCGGCCAGCGCTTCCACGAAACTGCGCACTTCCGGCCGCAACGCACCGGTGGCGGTCAGCGTGGCGGGCGCGTCGTCCGGCAGTTCGGAGCCTGGTGTCGGCGTACTAGGTCCGATGCGGATGGCGGTGTTGCCAGAGGCGGCCACGGATGGGGTGGCAAGGGAATTCGGGGCAGTGGGAGCGGTGGTGGAGCAGCCCGCCAACAGGGCGGAGAGCGCTCCGAGTTGCAGTAATCGCCGACAGATGAACATAATCTTCCTTATGGAGACCATGTATCTTACCCACCCGGCATGCCGCTTGCATGAAATGGGCAGTTGGCATCCCGAAAGCCCGCAGAGGCTGGACGCCATTTCCGACCAGCTTCTGGCCAGCGGCTTGATGCCCTATCTGGATGACAGGCAGGCGCCTCAGGCGTCGCGTCACGACCTGCTGCGCGTGCACACCGTCCAGTATCTGGACAGTTTGCAAGAACATACGCCGGACCAAGGGTATTACCCGATAGATCCGGACACCCTGATGAATCCCCATACGTATGAAGCCGCGTTGTATGCGGCTGGCGCGGGCGTGGCGGCGGTGGATGCGGTGATGGGCGGCGAGGCGCGCACGGCCTTCTGCGCGGTCCGTCCGCCCGGGCACCATGCCTGCCGCTCGCAGGCGATGGGATTCTGCTTTCTGAACAACGTGGCGATCGCGGCGCGCCATGCGCTGGATTTCCACGGTTTGTCGCGCGTGGCCATCGTGGACTTCGACGTGCATCACGGCAATGGCACCGAAGACGTGTTCGCGGGCGATGACCGCGTGCTGATGTGCAGCTTTTTCCAGCACCCCTTCTTTCCGAACAGCGGCACGGAACATCCGGCCGCCAACATGTTGAACGTTCCCGTGGCTGCTTACACGACGGGCGCCTCGGTCAAGGCGATCGTGACGGACACGTGGCTGCCCCGGCTGGAGGCCCATCGCCCGGAACTGATCCTGGTGTCGGCCGGTTTCGACGCGCACCGGGAAGACGACATGGGCCAGATGGGGCTGGTCGAGGCCGACTATGCCTGGATGACCGAGCAGCTTGTGGACGTGGCGGAACGCCACTGCCAGGGACGGATCGTCAGCACGCTGGAGGGCGGTTACAACTTGTCGGCCTTGGGCCGCAGCGTGGTTGCGCATATACGAGCGCTGGCGAAGCTGTAGAATCAGGAAAAAATTGTGCAATGCGATCCTGGCGCATCGCCGGGTCATTATTTCCATTTGGAGGCAGCGGGATGAAGGTGTTGGTACCTGTCAAGCGCGTCGTTGACTACAACGTCAAGGTGCGAGTCAAGTCGGATCAGACTGGCGTGGATATCGCCAATGTGAAGATGTCCATGAACCCCTTTGACGAAATCGCCGTCGAAGAAGCGACCCGCCTCAAGGAAAAGGGTGCCGTCGCTGAAGTCGTGGCGGTTTCTTGCGGCGTTGCGCAATGCCAGGAGACGCTGCGCACCGCCATGGCCATTGGCGCCGACCGCGGCGTGCTGGTCCAGACCGACGCCGAGCTGCAGCCGCTGGCCGTCGCCAAGCTGTTGAAGGCGCTGGTCGACAAGGAACAGCCGCAACTGGTGATCCTGGGCAAGCAAGCCATCGACGACGACGCCAACCAGACCGGCCAGATGTTGGCTGCGCTGCTGGACTGGCCGCAAGCCACGTTCGCCAGCAAGGTCGAACTGGCCGACGGCAAAGTCACGGTCACGCGCGAAGTGGACGGCGGCCTGGAAACACTGACGCTGAAGCTGCCGGCGATCGTCACCACCGACTTGCGCCTGAACGAGCCGCGTTACGTCACGCTGCCGAACATCATGAAGGCCAAGAAGAAGCAGTTGGACACCGTCACGCCCGAAGAATTGGGCGTTGATGCGGCTCCGCGCCTGAAGACGCTGAAAGTCAGCGAACCGCCCGCCCGCAAGGCCGGCATCAAGGTGGCGGACGTTGCAGCCCTGGTGGACAAACTCAAGAACGAAGCGAAGGTGGTCTGAACATGACGACGCTGGTTATTGCCGAACACGATAACGCCCAGTTGAAGGGCGCAACCCTGAACGCCGTCGCCGCCGCCGCCAAGATCGGAGGCGATGTGCACGTGCTGGTCGCCGGCGCCAACGCGCGCGCCGTGGCCGATCAGGCCGCCGCCGCCGCAGGCGTGGCCAAGGTCTTGCTGGCCGATGCGCCGCAATTGGCCGACGGCCTGGCGGAAAACGTCGCGGCGCAGGTGCTGGCCGTGGCATCCAACTACAGCCACATCCTGTTCCCCGCCACCGCCTCGGGCAAGAACGTGGCACCGCGCGTGGCCGCCAAGCTCGATGTTGCGCAGATTTCCGACATCATCGGCGTGGAATCCGCCGACACGTTCCTGCGCCCCATCTACGCGGGTAACGCCATTGCCACCGTGCAATCGGCCGATGCCGTGAAGGTCATCACCGTGCGCACGACGGGCTTTGACGCCGTCGCCGCGCAAGGGGGTTCGGCGGCCGTCGAAGACGTGGCTGCCGTGGCTGATTCGGGCCTGTCCACGTTCGTGGGCCGCGAAGTCGCCAAGAGCGATCGCCCCGAACTGGCTGGCGCTCGCGTGGTGGTGTCGGGCGGCCGTGGGTTGGGCAGCGCCGAGAACTTCAAGATCCTGGATCCGCTGGCCGACAAGCTGGGCGCGGCATTGGGTGCGTCGCGCGCCGCCGTCGATGCCGGTTATGCCCCGAACGACTGGCAGGTTGGCCAGACCGGCAAAATTGTTGCGCCGCAGTTGTACGTGGCCGTCGGTATTTCCGGTGCCATCCAGCATTTGGCCGGCATGAAGGATTCCAAGGTCATCGTCGCCATCAATAAAGACGCCGAAGCCCCGATTTTCGGGGTGGCGGATTATGGCCTGGTGGGCGATTTGTTCCAGGTCGTGCCTGAACTGACCAGCGCGTTGTAAAACGCCCGGTCATGCAATATCAAAAACCGCAGGCATTCGCCTGCGGTTTTTTTTGCCCCGGATAATCTGCATCCATTTGTCATGGCTTTAGTATTTCTTTTGATTTTCTGAAAGATTCTGATAATGTGTTCCGCGCGCAGCAGGATTGTTTGCGCACGTGCTCGACCTGTACAGAACGAAGGAGATTCGGGATGGATTGGTTCTTTGACACATTGCGGAAGTACCCAGAATTAGCGATCTTCCTGACCTTGGGATTGGGTTATTGGATCGGCGCCAAGAAGATCTTCGGTTTTAATCTAGGCGCGGTAACAGGTACTTTGCTGGTGGGCGTGCTGGTCGGGCAACTCGACATCACCATCGCCCCAATTCTCAAGCAGGTGTTCTTCCTGCTCTTCCTCTTCGGTCTAGGCTACGGCGTCGGGCCACAATTCTTCCGCGGCATGAAAAGCGATGGCCTTCCCCAGGTCATTTTTGCAGTCATCATTTGCGTAATTTGCTTGCTGGTCACCTGGGCCACCGCCGTCGGATTCGGATTTGACGCCGGTACCGGTGCGGGGTTGCTGGCCGGTGCGCAGACCATTTCAGCGGTGATGGGTGTGGCGACGGACACGATCAACGGCCTGGGCGTGGATGCCGCGACCAAGAAGAAGTGGATCGACAGCATCCCGGTGGCCTACGCGGTCTGCTACATCTTCGGTACGGTCGGCAGCGCTTGGTTGCTGGCATCGCTGGGCCCCAAGCTGATGGGCGTGGACATCGTCAAAGAGTGCAAGGAATACGAAGCCAAGATGTCTGGCGGCGCCGATTCCATGGAGCTGTCCGGCTACCGCAAGTTCACGGCGCGCGCCTATAAGCTGGATCACACCGATCTGGTCGGCAAGACGGTGGGCGATCTGGAAGCGCGTTTCGTCGACGCTCGCGTGTTTGTGGAGCGTATCCGCCGGGGCGACCAGATCATCGATAACGACTCCAGCACGGTGCTGCAGGCGGGCGATGTGCTGGGCATGGCGGGGCGCCACGACGCGCTGGTCTTGCAGGCAGGCGGCATCATCGGCAATGAAGTCGAGGACAAAGAAGTCATCAATCTGCCCGCCGAGATCGTCGAGGTGGTGCTGACCAACAAGAACGTGGCCGGCAAGACGCTCAAGGAACTGGTCGAAAACGAAACCGTGCGTGAGCTTGGCCGGGGCGTGTTCCTGCGCAAGGTTGTACGAGGCGGCCATGAGATGCCGGTCAATTGGGGGTTGAAGCTTGACCGCGGCGATCGCCTGTTCGTGCTGGGTGCCAAGCGTGACGTTGAGCGCGTCGTGGGCAAGCTGGGATATGTGGACCGTGCGACCGAGCAGACCGACATGGTGTTCGTCGGCTTCGGCATTTTGCTGGGCGGGCTGTTCGGTTCGCTGGTGCTGACGGTCAGCGGCGTTCCCATCACCTTGTCGACCTCCGGCGGCGCGCTGATATCGGGCCTGATTTTCGGTTATCTGCGGTCCGTGCATCCCACCTTCGGCCGCGTACCGGAACCGGTGCATTGGTTCCTGACGTCGGTGGGGCTGACGGCCTTCGTGGCGGTGGTCGGCATCACGTCCGGGCCGGGCTTCGTGCAAGGTTTCCAGCAATTGGGCGCCAAGCTGTTCGTGGCCGGCATCATTGCCACCAGCGTGCCAATGATCCTGGGCGTGTTCATCGCCCGATATGTCTTCAAATTCCATCCTGCCATCGTGCTGGGCGTTTGCGCTGGCGCTCGCACCACGACGGCTGCGATCGGCCAGATCACCGAGACGGCCAAGAGCCAGGTGCCCGCCCTGGGCTACACGGTGCCCTATGCAATCGGCAATACCCTGCTCATCATCTGGGGCATTGTCATTGTCATGTTGATGACCTAGTGGGACGCCCCGCAAGCCTGTTTCGGGCTTGCGGGCAGCACCTCGGGGCTGCGGGCGTGCCCGCCCGCGCCGCCCCGGCCAGCGATTGTCAATACGCAACCCAGGAGTACTGAATAATGGCTTCCACCGCGCCTCTCACCGTCAGTTTGGCTTCCACCTTGAAGACGACCCGCTCGCGTCAACGCGACCTTGAACAACTGTCGCCGTTTGAACTGAAGGATTATCTGATTACGTTGGCCAAGGAAAATCAGCAGACGGCCGCTTTGACCATGTTGAACGCGGGCCGGGGCAACCCGAACTGGATCGCCACCGAGCCGCGCGACGCCTTCTTCCTGATGGGCCAGTTCGCCATGAAAGAGGCGCGCCGCGTGCGCGACGATGCCATCCTGGCGGGCATGCCGGCAAAGAAAGGTTGCGCCGACCGCTTGCGAAAATTCCTGTCCAAACACAAGGGCGAGGATGGCTACGACTTCCTGGTGGGCGTGCTTGAATACGGCGTCAAGATCAAGGGTTTCGATCCGGATGAATGGATCCACGAACTGAGCGACAGCATCATCGGGGACAACTACCCCGTGCCGCCGCGCGCGCTGGTGCATACCGAACAGATCGTGCATGACTACCTGATCAAGGAAATGTGCGATGGCCGGCCGCCCAAGGGCAAGTTCGATTTGTTCCCGGTTGAAGGCGGCACCGCCGCCATGTGCTACATCTTCGACTCGATGATGCAGAACGGCCTGTTGAAGCAGGGCGACACGATTGCGCTGTTCCTGCCGACCTTCACGCCGTATATCGAAATCGCGCACCTTGAGCGTTTCCAATTCAAGATCGTCGCCATCAACGCCAGCAGCCTGCGGGCCGACGGCACGCACGATTGGCACTATCCCGCCTCCGAAATCGCCAAGCTGGAAAATCCGAAGATCAAGCTCGCCGTGACGGTGAACCCCAGCAATCCGCCGTCGGTCGCGTTCAGCCCGGTCGAGATGAAGCAGATCGTGCGCTTGATCCGCAAGAATCCCGATCTGGTGCTGGTCACGGATGATGTGTACGGCACCTTCGTGCCGAACTTCCGGTCGTTGATGGCCGAAGTGCCGCACAACACCATCTGCGTCTATTCCTTTTCCAAGAACTTCGGTTGCACGGGCTGGCGTCTGGGCGTGATCGCCACGCACGAGAAAAACACCATGGACCGGCGCATCGCCGAACTTCCTGCGGCGTGGAAGCAGCGTCTGAACAAGCGCTACGGGGCGATGACGATGGAGCCCGAAAAGCTGAAGTTCATCGACCGCATGGTGGCTGACAGCCGCAACGTGGCGCTGAACCACACGGCCGGCCTGTCCTTGCCGCAGCAGGTGCAGATGTGCTTTTTTGCGCTGTCTCACCTGCTGGATCTGAAGGACGCCTACAAGCACCTGACGATGCAGATCGTGCGTGCGCGCCGCGACTCGCTGTGGAGCGGCCTGGGTATTCCGTTGCCGCCGGAAGATCCCATGCGTGCCTGGTATTACGTAGAACTGGACTTCATGGTGTGGGCCAAGGTCATGTATGGCGACGCCTTCTGCAAGTACATGACATCGAACTACGAGCCGGTGGACTTCCTGTTCCGCCTGGCCGAAAAATCCGGTGTGGTCTTGATGGATGGCGGCGGCTTCGGCGGCCCGCCGTGGTCCATCCGCATCTCGCTGGCCAACCTTGACGATGCCGATTACGCCAAGATCGGCAAATACATGGTCGAGTGCGCGACCGAATACGTCGAGGCATGGAAGGCGTCCGAACTGGTGCGTTCGGGTCCGACTGCCGGCAAGGGCCAGACGGTGAAAGCGGGTGCGGCCAAGCGCGTGGCAAAGACGGCCACGAAGAAGGTCGCCAAGACGGCGGTGAAGAAAGCCGTGAAGAAAGCAGTCAAGCAAGCGGACACGGCGGCCAAATCCGCCAAGAAGGCCACCGCCCGCAAGTAGACAACCACAGGCGACATGAGCTATGACGTGCTCGATTGGATTTTTCAATAACGTCCCCATCGCGGTGTTGTTCGTCACGGTGGGTTTGGGATATCTGATCGGCAAACTGAAGGTCGGGCCGATCCAGCTGGGGGGGGTGTGCGGAACGCTCATCGTCGCCCTGCTGATCGGCCAGACGGGTTGCCAGATGCGCGGCGACCTGAAAGAGGTTGCGTTCGCTCTGTTCATTTTCGCCATGGGCTACTCCGGTGGCCCGCAGTTCTTCGCCAACCTCAACCGGTCCAGCCTGCGCTACATCGTGCTGCCGATCATCGAGGCCCTGTTGGTGCTGACCATCGTGCTGGCGGCCGTGCCTTTGTTCGGCCTGGACGCCGGCACGGCGGCTGGCCTGGCGGCGGGGGCGGCCACGGAATCCGCCGTGGTGGGCACGGCTGCCGAGGCGCTCAAGCACCTGGGACTGCCGGATGCCGAGGTGCAGCGCATGGAGGCCAACATCGCCACGGCCTACACGCTGACCTATCTGGTGGGACTGATCAGCATCGTCTTCTTCACTAGCCAAGTTGCGCCGGCGCTGTTGCGCATCAATCTGCGCGAAGCCTCCAAGGCCCTGGAGGAAAAGCTGGGCGTGGCGTCGGGCGACGAGGAAGACGTCAATCTGCCGACATTGCCAAGACTGGTGGGGCGTGCCCATGTGGTGAAGGACGCCAACGGCATGAACGTGGCCGACGTCGAGGCGCAACTGGGCGGGCGGACGGTGATCAGCCGCATCCTGCGCAATGGCGAGGCGGTCGACGCCACGCCGGAAGACACCCTGGCCACGGGTGACATCGTGGTGGTGCTGGGCCTGCGCCGCTTCGCGTTGCGCGCCGGTTCAGTGGTCGGCCCTGAAATCCAGTTGCCCGAAGCGCATGCGGAGGACCTGCAACTGAGTGAACTGGCCATCATCGTCAGCAAGAAGGCGATCAACGGGCACACGCTGGCCGAATTGGGCAAGCGGCCCGGCGCCCGGCGCGCGCGCGGCGTTTTCGTTCAATCCATCGTGCGGTCCGGCCATGTGCTGCCCCTGACGCCGGCTACTGTCGTTCAATACGGCGATCTGGTGACCTTGGTGGGCACCGAGCCGGAGCTGTCACAAGCCGGTGCCGCGTTGGGCAACGAATTGCGCCGCAGCGGCGTGACCGATCTGGTGTTCCTGGCGTTCGGCATCCTTGTTGGCCTGATGATCGGCGCCCTGAGCGCCCGCTTGTGGGGCATCCCGGTGTCGCTGGGCAGCGGGGGCGGCGCCCTGGTCAGCGGCCTGGTCTGCGGCTGGATCAACGCCAAGCGGCCCGCCATCGGCCATATGCCGGACCATGCGGTGCAGCTGCTGAAAGATCTGGGCCTGGCGGTATTCGTGGCCTGCGTGGGCTTGTCCGCGGGGCCCGAGGCAATTTCGCTGATTCGCGAACACGGTGCCGTGCTGCCCTTGATCGGGCTGCTGGTGTCGCTGGGGCCGGCCTGCCTGTCGCTGTGGGTGGGCCACAAGATCCTGAAGATCGAGGGGCCGCTTCTGGTGGGTGCCATCGCCGGGCAGCACGTCAGCACGCCCGCGATCAGCGCTATCCTGGGGGCCAGCGGCAGCTCCGTGCCGCTATTGGGTTACACCGTGACCTATGCCATTGCCAATGTGCTGCTGCCGGTGCTGGGGCCGATCATTGTGTCATTGGCGTACCATCTGAGTTAGCGCCCGTCCGGCTATCCGCCGGATGATGCGGCGCTTGACGCATCCCGACGCGCGCAATCAGACGCGCGTATCAAGAAACGCATCCGACCCCGAGGCGCTCCGCGCCTCGGGGTCCGTTGCACACGGAGACACCATGCCTTACGTAACCCCGCTGCAGGACTTCCGCTTCGCCCTGAAGGAACTGGCCGGACTGGACGATATCCTGAAACTTCCCGGATTCGGTGACGTCACCCCCGACCTGGTGGACGCCATCCTGGAAGAGAACGGGCGCTTCGTGGAGCAGGCGGTGGCCCCCTTGAACGTGCCCGGTGACACGCAGCCGCCGGTTTGGAAGGATGGGCAGGTAACGACCACGCCGGGCTACGCCCAGGGTTTCAAGGATTACGCGGCGGGGGGCTGGCAAGGCTTGCAGCATCCGCAGGCATGGGGCGGGCAAGGCCTGCCCAAACTGGTCGCCGCGGCGCCTGGAGAGAACATCCAGGCGGCCAGCCTGGCCTTCTCTTTATGCCCGATGTTGACGGACGGCGTGATCGAAGCCGTGCTGACCGTGGGGTCGGAGGCGCAGCGCAAGCAATACGTCCCCAACCTGATCAGCGGCAAGTGGACCGGCACCATGAACCTGACCGAGCCGCAGGCCGGTTCGGACCTGGCCCAGGTCGCCACGCGCGCCGTCCGGCAGGACGACGGCAGCTTCCGCCTGTCGGGCCAGAAGATCTTCATTACCTATGGCGAGCACGACCTGGCCGAGAACATCATCCATCTGGTGCTGGCCCGCACCCCGGACGCGCCAGCGGGGGTGAAGGGGATTTCGCTTTTCATCGTACCGAAGTTCATGGTCGAGGCCGACGGCAGCCTGGGCAAGCGCAATGATGTCTGGTGCGCCTCGCTGGAACACAAATTGGGCATCCATGGCAGCCCCACGGCGGTGCTGCTGTACGGCGCCGGCAAGGGCGAAGTGGGCGAGGGCGCCGTGGGCTATCTGGTCGGTGAATTGAACCGTGGCCTGGAATACATGTTCATCATGATGAACGCCGCGCGCTATGCCGTGGGGCAGCAAGGCATCGGCGTGTCCGAACGCGCCTACCAGCATGCGCTGGCGTATGCGCGCGAACGCGTGCAGGGACGCGCGGTGGAAGGGTCGGCGGGGCCGGTGGCGATTGTGCGGCATCCCGATGTGCAACGCATGCTGCTGACCATGAAATCGTTGACGGAGGCCGCCCGCGCGGTGTCCTACGTGACGGCGGCGGCGCACGACAAGGGCACGCACCATCCCGATCCCGAGCAGCGTTCGCGCAACCGCGCGTTCTACGAATACATGGTGCCCATCGTGAAAGGCTTCTCGACCGAGATCGCGGTAGAGGTTGCGTCACTGGGCATCCAGGTTCACGGCGGCATGGGATTCATCGAGGAAACCGGCGCGGCGCAGTTCTACCGCGACGCCCGCATCCTGCCCATCTATGAAGGCACCACCGCGATTCAGGCCAACGATCTGGTTAGCCGCAAAACGCAGCGTGACGGCGGCGCCACTGCCTATGCGGCCATTGCCGCCATGCGCGAAACGCTGCGTGCCGTGGAAGCGGAATCCACGCGCGCCGCCGCAGCGGAACGCGACGCGCTGCGGCTGCTGCGCGACAACCTGGATGGCGCCATCCAGGCGTACGAGGCGGGTGTGGGCTTCATCCTGGAGCAGTCGGCCGCCAACATCCGGGCGGTCTACTCCAGCAGCGTTCCATACCTGATGCTGGCCGGCGTGGTGCATGGCGGATGGCAGATGGCGCGCGCGGTGCTGGCGTGCCGAAAACACCTGGCCGCGGGGTCCACGGACCCGTTCCACAAATCGAAAATCGCGACGGGATTGTTCTATGCCGCGCACATCCTGCCGCGCGCGTTGGCGCTCTCCGCCGCGGTGCGTGCCGGAGTGGTCGCAGAGGCGTGCGGCGCCGCTGCAGATATTGCATAAGGTTATATGGCTTGCGTATTTCCCCAGCCAAAGGTTTGATGGAAGAATCGTTTTACCCGCGGTAATCTCCGCATGGAACGACTTTCCCGGTGGCAGCGGTCGCGCGCCGCCGGTCCCCCACTGAATCCGCATACAGGAGACACCATGAGTCATCTACGTCTGGGCGATACCGCCCCTGATTTCGAACAGGAATCCTCGGCTGGCCCTATCCGCTTCCACGAGTATCTGGGCAACAGCTGGGGGGTGCTCTTTTCGCATCCGGCCGACTTCACGCCCGTGTGCACGACCGAACTCGGCTACACCGCCAAGCTGGCGGACGAATTCGCCAAGCGCAACGTGAAGGTGCTGGCGCTGTCGGTGGACGGCGCCGATTCCCATTCCAAGTGGATCGAGGACATCAACGACACGCAATCGACCAAGGTCAACTTCCCGATCCTGGCCGACAAGGACCGCAAGGTGTCCGAGCTGTACGACATGATCCACCCGAACGCCAACGCCACGCTGACGGTGCGTTCGGTGTTCATCGTCGACCCCAATAAAAAGGTGCGCCTGATCATCACGTATCCGGCCAGCACCGGCCGCAACTTCAACGAGATCCTGCGCGTCATTGATTCGCTGCAATTGACCGACAGCCACAGCGTGGCCACCCCGGTCAACTGGGAAGACGGCGATGACGTAATCATCGTGCCGTCCTTGCAGGACGAAGCGGTGATCAAGCAGAAATTCCCCAAGGGCTACAAGGCCGTGCGTCCGTACCTGCGCATTACGCCCCAGCCGAATAAGTAAATTCGGAATCCGGGGGGTAGCCTCCGCATTCCGCAGGCGTTCCACCGCCGCCCGAACCGCCGCCTTTCCATAGGGAAACGCGGCGGTTTTTCATTGTTGGGACACGGATCCTATATGTCTGGGAGCGATGAGCAATCAAAAAATGATTCGTTCCGTTCAGAATGGCAAGCCAGCACACTTGCTTCCATATTGCCAAATACAGGGAGCAAGGGATGTCTTTCGGGAAAGCCGGTTGGTTGGCCGCGTTAGCGGCGGTGACATTTTCGCTGGCGGCGGTCGCGCCGGCGCAGGCTCAGCAAAAGCAGACGCTGCTGAACGTCTCGTACGACCCGACGCGCGAGCTGTACCGCGCCATCGACGACGCCTTCATCAAGCAATACAAGGACAAGGCCAACGTCGACCTGACGATCCGCCAATCGCACGGCGGCTCCGGCCGCCAGGCGCGCTCTGTCATCGACGGCCTGGAAGCCGACGTGGTGACGCTGGCGCTGGCCTACGACATCGACGCCATCGCCGACCGCGGCCTGCTGCCCGCGAACTGGCAGAGCCGTCTGCCGCAAAACAGCTCGCCCTATACCTCCACCATCGTCTTCCTGGTGCGCAAGGGCAACCCCAAGGCCATCAAGGACTGGGACGACCTGGTGAAGGACGGCGTCCAGGTCATTACCCCGAACCCGAAGACGTCGGGCGGCGCGCGCTGGAACTACCTGGCCGCGTGGGCCTATGCGCTGGAGAAGAACGGCGGCAGCGAAGAGAAGGCGCGCGCCTATGTGGGCGACCTGCTCAAGCACGTGCCGGTGCTGGACACCGGCGCTCGCGGCGCCACCACCACCTTTGTCGAACGCGGCGTCGGCGATGTGCTGCTGGCCTGGGAGAACGAAGCGTTCCTGGCGCTTGAAGAACTGGGGCCTGACAAGTTCGACATCGTGGTGCCGTCGCTGTCGATCCTGGCCGAGCCGCCGATCGCGATCGTGGACAAGATCGTGGACAAGAAGGGAACACGGGCCGCGGCGCAGGCCTACCTGGAATTCCTGTACACGCCCGCCGCGCAGGAGATCATCGCGAAGAACTATTACCGCCCGATCGACAAGACGGTGGCCGCCAAGTACGAAAGCAAGTTTCCCAAGGTCAAGCTCGTCACCATCGACGACAAGATCTTCGGCGGCTGGCGCAAGGCGCAGAAGGACCACTTCAGCGACGGCGGCACGTTCGATCAGATCTATCTGCCGCAGAAGAAATAAACGGACAACGAGCGGACGATAGTCATGACTACAGCCTCGAACCCGGCGGCAAACGGCGCGCAAGCGCCTTTTGCCGTTCGGCGCAACAGCCCGGGCGTGCTGCCCGGATTCGGCATTTCCATGGGATACGCGGTGCTGTACCTGAGTGTGCTGGTGCTGATCCCGCTGGCCGCACTGCCCTTGAGAAGCGCCGAGCTGGGATGGCAGGGGTTCTGGGATACCGTGACGGCGCCTCGGGTGCTGGCGTCGTATCAGCTGACCTTCGGCGCGTCGTTGCTGGCCGCGCTGGTGAACCTGGTGTTCGGCACCGTAGTGGCGTGGGTGCTGGTGCGGTACCGTTTCCCCGGCAAGAAAATCCTGGACGCGCTGGTCGACCTGCCGTTCGCGTTGCCGACCGCCGTGGCTGGTATCGCGCTGACCGCGCTGTATTCCGAAAAAGGCTGGCTGGGCGCGCCGTTGTCAAAATGGTTCGACCTGAAAGTGGCGTTCACCCCGCTGGGCATCGTGATCGCGCTTATCTTCATCGGCGTGCCGTTCGTGGTACGTACCGTGCAGCCCGTGCTGGAAGACGTCGAGCGCGAGATCGAGGAGGCCGCCGCCAGCCTGGGCGCCAGCCGCTGGCAGACCATCCGCCGCGTGTTGCTGCCGACCATCCTGCCTGCGCTGATGACGGGCTTCGCCCTGGCGTTCGCGCGCGCGGTGGGTGAATACGGATCGGTGGTCTTCATCGCGGGCAACATGCCCATGGTGTCCGAAATCACGCCGCTGCTGATCATTTCCAAACTTGAGCAGTTCGACTACGCCGGGGCCGCCGCCATCGCGACGGTGATGCTGGTGCTGTCGTTTGCGCTGTTGTTCATCATCAATCTGTTGCAAGGCTGGCAGGCCCGCCGCAACCAGGGGAGGCTCGCATGAGCGCATCGGACCGTCCGCCGCATCTGACCGAGCCGCGCTGGGTGCGCGGCGTGCTGCTGTTCATCGCCTTGGGATTCCTGACGCTGTTTCTGCTGGTGCCGTTGGCGGCGGTGTTCGCCGAGGCGTTCAAGAAGGGCTGGGAGTTGTACCTGGCGGCCATCGTCGAACCCGATGCGTTGTCGGCCATCTGGCTGACCTTGCTGGTGGCGGCGATCGCGCTGCCGGTGAACCTGGTGTTCGGGGTAGCCGCCGCCTGGGCCATCACGAAGTTCCAGTTTCGGGGCAAGCAGTTCCTGATCACGTTGATCGATCTGCCGTTTTCGGTGTCGCCCGTTGTGGCCGGCCTGGTGTTCATCCTGCTGTTCGGCACGCAAGGCTGGCTGGGCGGCTGGCTACAGGAACACGACGTCAAGATCGTATACGCCGTGCCCGGCATCATCCTGGCCACCCTCTTCGTGACCTTTCCGTTCGTCGCGCGCGAACTGATTCCGCTGATGCAGGCGCAAGGCAGCGAGGAAGAGCAGGCCGCGCTGACGCTTGGCGCCAATGGCTGGCAGATCTTCTGGCGCGTCACGCTGCCCAACATCAAGTGGGGCCTGCTGTACGGCGCGATCCTGTGCAACGCGCGGGCCATGGGCGAGTTCGGGGCGGTGTCGGTCGTGTCCGGGCAGATACGGGGGCTGACCAACACGATGACCCTGCATGTAGAGATTCTCTATAACGAATATCAATATTCCGCGGCATTCGCGGTGGCCTCGCTGCTGGCGTTGCTGGCGCTGGTGACGCTGGTGGCCAAGAACGTGGTCGAGTGGCGCAACGCGCGCTTCCTGCGCGCGGCGGACCTGCCCACCGAGTACCCCGGTCCGGCGGCGGCAACCCTCAAACCTGCCGTCGCCTGACGCGGCCGGTTCAGACGGAGACAAGCATGAGTATCGAAGTTCGCAATCTATCCAAGCAGTTTGGCCAATTCCGCGCGCTGAACGACGTGTCGCTGCACATCGAAACGGGCGAGCTGGTGGCGCTGCTGGGGCCGTCTGGCTGCGGCAAGACCACGCTGCTGCGCATCATCGCCGGGCTGGAGGCGCCGGATTCCGGCAGCGTGCTGTTCGCCGGTGAAGACGCCACCTCGGTCGACGTGCGCCAGCGCCAGGTCGGGTTCGTGTTCCAGCACTATGCGCTGTTCAAGCACATGACGGTGTTCGAAAACGTGGCCTTCGGCCTGCGCGTCAAGCACCGGTCGCAGCGCCCCGCCGAGGACCAGATCCGCCGCAAAGTGCACGAACTCTTGACGCTGGTTCAACTGGACTGGCTGGCGGATCGTTACCCCGCGCAATTGTCGGGCGGCCAACGGCAGCGCATTGCGCTGGCGCGCGCGCTGGCCGTCGAACCGCGCGTGCTGCTGCTGGACGAGCCCTTCGGCGCGTTGGATGCCAAGGTGCGCAAGGAACTGCGGCGTTGGCTGCGCCGGTTGCACGACGAACTGAACGTGGCCAGCGTGTTCGTCACGCACGATCAGGAAGAGGCGCTGGAGGTGGCCGACCGCGTCGTGCTGATGAACGCCGGCCGTATCGAGCAGGTGGGCACGCCGCGCGAAGTCTGGGAACAGCCGGCCACGCCATTCGTCTACGGTTTCCTGGGCGATGTAAACCAGTTGCAGGGCGTGGCGGCGCGCGAGGTCTGGGAAGGCGCCGGCCTGTCGTTGCCCGCGCCCGGCCTGGCACAAGCCGAAGCCCGGCGCGCTACCGCCTATGTGCGGCCGCACGAATTCGATATCGAGCGCTATCGCGCGGGCCGCGAGGGCATCGCGGTGCGCCTGTCGCACGCATATCTGGCCGGACCCAGCGCCTATCTGGAATTGGCCCGCGAGGATTCCGACACCATCATCGAAGCGGAGGTGCCCGAATACCTGTACCGGGAGCTGGACCTGCGCGACGGCGAGGTTCTGTTGGCGCGTCCCCGCCGTGCACGCATTTTCGCGGTGCAGCCATGACGGTGTCTGCTGCGGTTTCTTCAGAGTTTGCTGCCGCGCTTCCGGCCGGTTTGGATGCGGGGTTGGCCCGCCGCTGGCGAGAGCTGCTTGACCGGTTGGCGCAGGTTCAGCGCCGCTACCCCGACGCGGCGCTGGCGTCGTCGCTGGCGGCCGAGGATATGGTTCTGACGCACGCCATCTACGGTTCGGGGTTGGGCCTGGAAGTGTTCACGCTGGACACCGGCCGACTGCATGCCGAGACCCTTGGCGTGCTGGACGCCGTGGACGCGCGCTATGGGCGCCGCGTCACGGTGTACCGGCCCGACGCGGCTGCGGTCGACGCGCACGTGGCGGCGCATGGCGCCTATGCCTTTTACGAAAGCGTCGACCTGCGCAAAGCCTGTTGCCAGATCCGCAAAGTCGAACCGCTCAAGCGCGCGCTGGCCGGCCGCGGCGCGTGGATCACCGGCCAGCGCCGGCAGCAGTCCACGACGCGCGGCGAGCTGCCGCTGGAAGAACACGACACGACCTTCGGCCTCTACAAGTTCAATCCGCTGGCCGAGTGGAGCGAAGAAGAAGTCTGGGCCGTGATCCGCGCCCTGGGTATTCCGTACAACCCGTTGCACGACCAGGGCTACCCGTCGATCGGGTGCGAGCCCTGTACGCGCGCGATCCGCCCGGGCGAAGACCTGCGGGCAGGGCGCTGGTGGTGGGAGTCGTCGGACTCCAAGGAATGCGGCCTGCATGCAGGCAACCGGGTCATCAGTGTCGTGGCGCGCGGCGACTGACGCCGACCATGAATTCGAAATCTGTTTTAGGGGAATACCTATGTCTGCTGTGATCCAACGCAGCCACCTGGATTGGCTGGAATCGGAAGCAATATTCATCTTGCGCGAGGTCGCTGCCGAAAGCGAAAACCCCGTCTTGCTGTTCTCGGGTGGCAAGGACTCTGTGGTGCTGCTGCGCCTGGCCGAAAAGGCCTTCCGGCCGGGGCGCTTTCCGTTTCCGCTCATGCATATCGATACGGGGCACAACTTCGATGAGGTGATTGCCTTTCGCGACCAGCGCGCCGCCGAACTGGGCGAGACGCTGATCGTGCGCAGCGTGGAAGATTCGATCAAGCGCGGCAGCGTGGTGCTGCGGCGCGAAACCGATTCCCGCAACGCGGCCCAGGCGGTGACCTTGCTGGAGGCGATCGAGGAGTTCGGGTTCGACGCCTGCATCGGCGGCGCCCGGCGCGACGAGGAAAAGGCGCGCGCCAAGGAACGCATCTTTTCGTTCCGCGACGAGTTCGGCCAATGGGATCCCAAGGCACAGCGTCCGGAACTCTGGAACCTGTTCAACACCCGCGTGCACCGGGGCGAGAACATGCGCGTCTTCCCGATCTCGAACTGGACCGAACTGGACGTCTGGCAATACATCCAGCGCGAACAGCTGGCGTTGCCGTCCATCTATTTCAGCCATGAACGCGAGGTGGTCCGCCGCAAGGGCCTGCTGGTGCCGGTCACGCGCCTGACGCCGCCGCAGGACGGCGAGCAGGTCGAACGCCTGCCCGTGCGTTTTCGCACGGTGGGAGATATCTCGTGCACCTGCCCGGTGGCGTCCGACGCCACGGACACCATCGCCATCATCGCCGAGACCGCGGTGACCGACATCACCGAGCGCGGCGCCACGCGCATGGACGACCAGACTTCCGAGGCCTCGATGGAGCGCCGCAAGAAGGAAGGCTATTTCTGAATGCAGGATACGCCGGCTGCGGCCGGCGGCAGGGGACGCACATGAATGCACTGAATGACTCTTTTCTTTCTGGCGCCGGCAACGGCGTGTTGCGCCTGATCACGGCGGGTTCCGTCGACGACGGCAAATCCACGCTGATCGGCCGCCTGCTGTATGACAGCAAGGGCGTGTTCGCCGACCAGCTGGACGCGATTTCGCGTGCCAAGCACAAGCGCGTGGCCGGCGACGGGATCGACTTCTCACTGCTGACCGACGGGCTGGAAGCCGAGCGGGAGCAGGGCATCACCATCGACGTGGCCTACCGCTACTTCTCCACGCCGGCGCGCAAATTCATCATCGCCGACGCGCCGGGGCACGAACAGTACACACGCAACATGGTCACGGGCGCATCGACGGCGGACGTCGCCGTCATCCTGATCGACGCCACGCGCGCCGCGGACGGCAAGCTGCTGGCGCAGACCAAGCGCCACAGCACCATCGCCCGCCTGCTGGGCATTCGCCACATCGTGGTGGCGGTGAACAAGATGGACCTGGTGGACTGGGACCGCGCCGTGTTCGAGCGCATCCGCGAGGCCTATGCCGACCTGGCGGGCAAGCTGGGCATTGCGCATTTCGACGCGCTGCCGCTGTCGGCCCTGAATGGCGACAACGTTGTCACGCTATCGCCCAAAACGCCGTGGTACGAAGGGCAGCCGCTGCTGGCGCTGTTGGAGTCGCTGGACCTGGCCAGCGACGGCCGCGCGTTGCCGCTGCGCTTCCCCGTGCAATGGGTGGCGCGCCACGATGGCGACCGCAAGGAAGACTTCCGTGGCTATGCGGGCCGGGTGGCCAGCGGCGTGCTGCGCGCGGGTGATGCGGTCACCGTGCAACCCTCGGGCGTCACGGCGGTGGTGCGTGAAGTGCGCGCCTTCGACCGCGTGCAGGATGAAGCGGTGGCAGGCGATTCGGTCACGCTGGTGCTGGACCGCGATGTGGACGTGTCGCGCGGCGACGTGATCGTGCACTCGTCCGCGCCTGCGCAGGTAACGCGCGAGTTCGAAGCCGAGCTGTGCTGGCTGGATGCGCAGGCGTTGAATCCCGCGCGTAAATATCTGCTGAAGTCCGGCACGCGCCTGACGTCGGCGAAGATCCGCGCCGTGCTCTCGCATCGCGACATCCACGAGTTGCAGGAGGTCGAAAACACCGAAGGCACCTTGCGCATGAACGATATCGGACGCGTGACGTTCACCACGCGCGAAGCGCTGGCGGTTGATCGTTATGCCGACGTGCCAGCGACCGGAGCCTTCATCCTGATCGACGAAGCCACGCATCAGACCGCGGCGGCGGGCATGCTGCGCTGAGCGCGGGGGTGGGCTGGAAAACAACGGCTCCTGAGGCTGAATTTCGCTGTTGTTTTTCTTCCAAATCCAATGCTGGCGCGGCTCTCCGGCCCATATCGCCTGGTGAAATCGATTTGTTCAGACGGGGCTCTCGTCTTGCGGTAAAGTGGGGTTGTCTTACGAAAAGGCTTTTGGTGCTTGTCAAAACCACTGTGTTTTTGTACAGTAGTTTTTATGGCACGCACCGATCATTCTTTTCCCGCCGGTTCTGGGTCCCCGGCTGCCGCCCCCGCCGCCTTGCGCGGTCGGGGTGCGGTTACTAATGTTCGGCATCGCTTTCAACGCGATGACCGCGTGCAGGTCGATGACGGCTGGTCCACTTCCGGCCTGCCGGCCGATTACGTAGATTCCGTCCCCGAATTCCCTTCCGAATTTCCTGCTGATACGCCCTCCCGCGAGCGGGTCATTCCGATCCTGCCCGATTCGCGCGTGGCGCCTGCCGCGCCCAAGACCACCGTCACGGCCGAAGAAGCGCGCAAGATGCTGTCGCGCAACGACTCGCCCGACATTCCTTTCGACGTGGCCGTCAACCCGTACCGGGGCTGCGAACATGGCTGCGTCTACTGCTACGCCCGGCCCACGCATTCCTACCTGGGGCTGTCCCCCGGGCTCGACTTCGAAACCCGGCTGGTCGCCAAGGCGAATGCCGTGCAGGCGCTGCGAGCCGAACTCAGCCGCCCCGGTTACAAGCCGTCTCCCATCAACATCGGCTCCGCCACGGACGCCTACCAGCCCATCGAACGCGACTGGCGGCTCACCCGTGGCATGCTGGAGCTCATGCTGGAAACCCGGCATCCGGTCACGATCGTCACGAAAAACGCGCTGGTCGCTCGCGACGTGGACCTGTTGGCGGCGCTGGCCGAGCAAAAGCTCGTGGTGGTCTACATGAGCATCACCACGCTGGATGCCGGCATGGCCCGCACGCTGGAACCCCGGGCTGCCGCCCCCTGGCGCCGGCTGGAAACGGTACGCACGCTGACTGAAGCGGGCGTGCCGGTGGGCGTGTTGGTGGCACCGGTCATTCCGTTCATCAACGACGACTCCATGGAACATATCCTCCAGGAATCCAAGGCGGCCGGCGCGCATTACGCCAGCTACACCGTCTTGCGCCTGCCCTGGGAGGTCAAGACCTTGTTCGAGGACTGGCTTAACGCCCATTTCCCCGATCGCGCCCAGCGCGTGTTGCACCGCATTGAAGACCTGCGCAATGGCCGCCGCAATGATCCAAATTTCGGGTCGCGCATGCGCGGCACCGGCATCTGGGCAGATCTGCTGCGCCAACGTTTCGCCGTGGCGACCCGCAAGCTGGGCCTGAACCGTCATCGTCTTGCCCTGGACTGCGAACGCTTCCAGCCGCCGCTGGCCTCGAACGCGACGCCGTCGCTGTTCACCGCGGCCGAGCCTGGCGCGTCCGTCGCGTCCTCTTCCGTCGCGTCTTCTTCCGCCGCGTCTTCTTCCGATTTCCTATCCCCGGTTGGCGCGCAAGCGTCTTCAGGGGTCCCTTTTTCTGATGGATTGCCCGCGGTCAGCGGCGCAGTGGGCCGCGGTGCGCGCCAACTGCGCGCAATGGCGGCAGGCCAGTTGTCATTGTTCGACTGATTGCCGGTCGACGCCGCGGTGCCCGCCGCGGCCTGGAATCTTTCTCCAAGGAGTTCCCATGAACACCGCTGATATTTCCGTTTTGTCGGACGAGCTTGCCGTTACGCTCAACCCGTTGCGCCGCAGCGCGCATCGCGCCCGGGCGGTATGCGCCAAGCTGGTGGGCCTGGCGATGCCCTGGACTCCATCGGCCGATGCCCAGCCGCGTCATCGTGCGCGTCCTGGCTCCATGCCCGCCCGTTGGCCGTTCCCGCCCGCGCCGGCGGAAGAGGGCTCTGCCAGCCACGGGGTGGTTCCCGCCCCGGCGCCGGTGGCCACGGGGCGCCCCGTGGCGCCGGTTGCCGTCAGCACGCCCACGGCAGCCGTCGTGCGCGAACGCAGCCTGGGCAACGCCACGGTTGAACCCGTTACGTCTCAGGTCACCATGAAGGCCATGGTGATCGATGTGGTGATGGTGTTGGCCTGGGGCGCAATCATCCCCGGTCTGATGTGGCTGGGCGCGGCCGCCGGTTTCTAAGCGGCAGGAGGTTCAGCTGGAACCCAGCAGGATGACGCCCGCCAGAATGGACAGGCAGCCGGCCAGACGCCCGGGCCCGACCTTTTCGCGCAGCAGGAACATGCCCGCCAAGGTGCCCAGCATCATGGACATTTCGCGCGCAGGGGCCACCAGGCTCAGCGGCGCGCCGTTGCGCAAGGCGTAGAGCACCAGGATGTATCCCAGCGGAGACAGCAGGCCCACGGCCAGCGCCAGATGCCAATGCCCCCGCATCGATTCCCAGGCCTGAGCGCGGCGGCCCAGCATGTGGGGCGTCATCATGGCGGTGCGGGTCACGCACGTGAACCAGTCGAACAGCACCGGGCTGATCAGCAAGACCTTGACGCCGTAGGCGTCCACCACGGTGTAGGCGGCGATGAACAGGCCGATCACCACGCCCCAGCGCACCCCCACCCAGGCTTGCGCCTGCTTGAAGATGGTCAGCCGGCCCTGGGTCGCGATCAGCAATACGCCGATCACCACGCACAGCATGCCGATGATGCCGGTGCTGGTGGCGGGTTCCCCCAGCAGCAGGAAGGCGCCAGTGGTCGAAAGCAGGGGGCCGGTGCCCCGGGCGATGGGGTACACCACGGACAGGTCGGCCACTTGATAGCCGCGTTGCAGGCACAGGCTGTAGCCCAGATGCAACAGGCTCGAGGTCAGGATGGCGGCCACGACTGGCCACGTCCACGTCATGCCGTCATGCATCAGCACCCAGATCACCCAAGGCGCATACAGCACCGAGGCGCACAAGCCGTACGCGAAGACAAATGGGGCGCCCACCATGGCCGCTCGCTTGGCCAGCAGGTTCCACGTCGCGTGGGCCATTGCCGCCAGGACAACCAATAACAGGGACGTATACGACATGGGGGAACAGCGTCAGATGACGTGTTTGTTACAGAAGTGGCAAGCGTACATCAAAGCCACCAGAAGGTCGCCATTCTACCCGACGCCCAACCGAATTTTTGGTGTAGAATCATTGGTTTGCCAAATCTCATCCTCTGCTTGCGGTACGAGCATTGCGGGAAATCATGAGTGGCCCCGTGTAGAACTTTGAGTAGACCTACTTCAAGCGAACCCTGGGCACACGCATCGATTGCCAACCATGCACACGGAAAGTCTGCCATCTGATGGCTACGCTTTACGTGAACAACATCGAACGGCAAAAGTTTTAGTCCGCAAAGACATGATGACTTAGGAGTTCTAATGAACCTTATCGCTATCCTGGAACAGGAAGAAATTGCCCGTCTGACCGGCGGCCAAGCCAAGCCTGAATTTGCTCCTGGTGACACCGTCATCGTGAGCGTGAACGTCGTTGAAGGCACCCGCAAGCGCGTGCAGGCTTTCGAAGGCGTTGTCATCGCCAAGCGCAACCGCGGCCTGAACTCCGCGTTCACCGTGCGCAAGATTTCGTCGGGTGAAGCCGTGGAACGTACGTTCCAGCTGTACTCGCCGCAAATCGCTGGCATCGAAGTCAAGCGCCGCGGCGACGTGCGCCGCGCCAAGCTGTACTACCTGCGCAACCGCTCGGGCAAGTCGGCGCGTATCAAGGAAAAGCTGGTCAGCAAGCAAGCCCCGGCGGCTTGATCGCTTATCGGCACACGGCCCTACCAGTGTCGGACGTCCGCGCCATTCAGCGTTTCCGTCCGGCACAGGTTTCCGGGTTAAAAAGGCACCTGCGAGGGTGCCTTTTTCTTATTGCAAAGCCGTATGTCTGATTCCTCGTATTCCGCGCGGCCTAGACGGCCGCTCGCGCGTCCCGGCTTCGATCCCGCGACGCAACCGTGGGTGGTGGCCAACGAGTCCTTGCCGGCCGTGCCTGCCAGCCTGCTGACCCCGGACTCCTTGCGGGGCACGCTCAGCCAGCCGTCCACCTGGACGCTGGAGCTTTCCCGCGACAACGACCTGCGCTATCCAGGTCGCGAAGGCACGCCCGTGCCCGCCGCGGTGCTGATTCCGCTGGTCACCCGCGACAACGGTGTGCACATCATGCTGACCCAGCGTGCCGCGCACTTGCACGACCATGCCGGCCAGATCAGCTTTCCGGGTGGACGCATCGAAACCAGCGATTCGACGCCGGTGGCTGCGGCCCTGCGCGAGGCGCAGGAGGAAACGGGCCTGCCCTCGAACCATGTGGAAGTGCTGGGTAGCATGCCGCCGTACCTGACGGCGACGGGCTTTTCCATCATTCCCGTGGTGTCGCTGGTGCGCCCGGGTTTCGATCTGGCGCCCGACGCATTTGAAGTGGCCGAAGTGTTCGAAGTGCCGCTGTCTTTCCTGATGGATCCCGCCAACCACCGCCTGTACGAAGCGCGATTGGACGACGGACGGGTACGCAACTATTACGGCATGCCTTATGGCGACCATTTCATCTGGGGCGCCACTGCCGGCATGCTGCGCAATCTTTATCACCTGCTACGCAACGGCTTCCAGCCGCGCTGACGGCCCCTCGCCGCGCGTCCAAATAAAAACGGCCCCTCATCGGGGCCGTCATCATGCCGGGTGGCACGGTTGCTGGTCGGGCGCGACGTGCGCCGCTGACCTTCAATAGCGCTGCTGTCCGGCCAGGTTTTCTTCCAGGATGCGTTCGTACAGTGCATAGCGCAGCGGATTGATCTCGCCTGCCTGCAGCGCCGCAAGGACGCCGCAGCCCGGTTCCTGCCGATGCGTGCAGTTGTAGAAACGGCATGCTTCGATGGGCTTCGTGAATTCCGGAAAGCCGCGAATGATGTCGTCGCGGGTCAGGTGCTGCAACCCGAACGCCTGGAATCCCGGCGAGTCGATCAGGTCGCCGCCCGGCTCGGGCAGGTGATAGAGCCGCGTGCTGGTCGTGGTGTGCTTGCCCATGTCCAGCGCGGTCGAGTGTTCGCGCGTGGCGGCGCCGGCGGTGGGGATCAACGCGTTGAGCAGCGTGGATTTCCCCATGCCGCTCTGGCCCAGCAACAGGTTGGTGCGGCCGGCCAGGTGTGGCGCCAGCAGGGTATGGACTTTTTCAGGTTCCAGCGCACTGAGTTCGATGACCGGCACACCCAGCGCCGCGATCGGCGCCAGGCGGGCGCGCGCGGCGGGCAATTCGTCGGTCAGATCCGTTTTGTTCAGAATGATGAGCGGCGAGATGCCCGCGCTCCAGGCCCCGGCAAGCGCACGGCCGGTCAGGTCGTCCGAGAACGTCGGCCGCACGGCGATCACGATCAGAAGCTGGTCTACGTTGGAGGCGAACTGCTTGGAGCGCATGTCGTCCGAGCGGTACAACAGGTTGCTGCGGGGCAGGATGGTGTCGATGGCGCCTTCATCGTTGCCCTGGGGCGTGATCTGGACGCGGTCGCCCACGGCGGCGCCGGCCTTCTTGCCGCGGGGGAAGCACTTGCGCACCGAGCCGTCGGCCAGCTCCACGGTGTAATGCCGCCCATGCGCCGCGATGATGCGGCCTTCTAGCCCGACTTGCGCGGCCGGGGTGCCCGCAGGCGCCGTATTGGGAGGTTTCCTGCTGCTGTTGTTGCGGGCGTTCATGCGGCGGTCGCCATCAGGTGGCGGATGCGCTCGGCGGCGGGGGGATGGCTGTCGTAGAAGGCGGAGTGCACGGGATCGGGGGTGAGCGTAGAGGCGTTGTCGTCGTAGAGTTTGACCAGCGCGGACACCAGGCGTTCCGGCGAACTCTGCTCGGCCGCATAGCGGTCGGCTTCGAATTCGTCGCGGCGCGAGTACCAGCTGGCCAGCGGGGTGAACATGAAAGTGAAAACGGGAATGGCCAGGAAGAACAGCAGCAATGCCATGGCATCGTTGCGCCCGCCCAATTGCGGCATCACGCCCAGGTCCACATAGAACCAGGGTTGTTGGGCGACCCAGCCCAGGATGGCGAAAAAGGCAAATGCCATGCCGAAACTGAAGATGATGCGCTTGATGATGTGACGCTTGGCGAAATGGCCCAGCTCGTGGGCCAGCACGGCTTCGATTTCGTCGCCGTTCAAGCGGGCCAGCAAGGTGTCGAAGAACACGATGCGGCGCGACCGGCCGAATCCCGTGAAATAGGCGTTGCCGTGGGCGGAGCGGCGCGAACCGTCCATCACGAACAGGCCGTTGAGGGAGAAGCCGCAGCGTTGCGCCAGGCTCTGGATGCGTCCCGCCAATTCCGGGTCGGACAGCGGGGTGAACTTGTTGAACAGCGGGGCGATGAACATCGGGTAGATAACCAGAAGCGCCAGGTTGAACACGGTCCAAAGCGCCCACGCCCAGATCCACCAGTAGGCGCCCGCGCTGCCCATCAGCCAGAGCACCGCAGCGGCCAGCGGCAAGCCCAGCACGGCGGCCACCAGCAGGCCCTTGGCCGCATCGGCGATGAAGAGCTCGGGCGTCATGCGGTTGAATCCGAAGCGCGCCTCCAGTTTGAACTGCCGCCACAATGTGAACGGCAACCCCAGCACGCCGAGCAGCAGCGCCACGGCCACCAGCAGCAACATCTGGCGCAGGAAGTCGTTGCTGGTAAGCTGGCTTACCATCAGGTCAATGAACTGCAGTCCGCCCATCAGCGTCAGGCACACCAGCAGGATCGCGTCGTAGGTGCGCTCCAGCATGCCCAGCTTGACCCGCGCGACCGTGTAATCCGCCGCACGCTGGTGGCTGGACAGCCCGATGCGATGGGAAAACTCCACGGGCACCTGGTCGCGATTGCGTGCCACGTGGCGAATCTGGCGTGTCGCCAGCCACAGACGCACGGCAATATCGGTCAGCAGGAAAGCAACGAACAGCAATGTGAACATGGGCGAAGCGGTCGACTCAAGTAGGGATGTGCGAAAATCGCGCGTTTTATAGGCAAATTATATGGCTGTGAACGAAAATCGCCTGGTTTGGCTCGACATGGAAATGACGGGCCTGGAACCTGAGAAAGAACGCATCATCGAGGTGGCCGTCGTGGTGACGGAGCCTGATCTGACGGTCGTGGCCGAAGGCCCGGTGCTGGTGATCCACCAGCCCGACAGCCTGCTTGACGCCATGGATAACTGGAACAAGTCCACCCACGGCAAGAGCGGCCTGATCGACAAGGTCAAGGCATCCACGGTGTCCGAGGCGCAGGCAGAGGATACGCTGTTGGCGTTTCTTGCGCAGCATGTGCCGGCCGGTAAGTCGCCGTTGTGCGGCAACACCATCAGCCAGGACCGCCGCTTCATGTTTGCTTACATGCCGCGCCTGGAGCAGTTCTTCCATTACCGCAACCTTGACGTCAGCACGCTGAAGGAATTGGCGCGCCGCTGGGCGCCTGCGGTGTACAAGGGCTTCGAAAAGAAGAGCCGCCACGAAGCACTGGCGGACATCTACGAATCCATCGACGAACTCAAGTACTACCGCGAGCACTTCCTGAAGGTGTGAGCGGCAGGCCGGGCCGCGGCGTAAACTGGGTAAGACCTTTGGTCTGGATCCCTCCGCCGCGCCTTCGCCATGCCGTCTTACTCCGTCGCTCAGATACGCCGCGCCGAACAGCTAGCCCTGGCTTCGGGCCGGGCGCTGATGCCGTTGGCCGGCCGGGCTGCCGCCGAGTTCATCGCGGCCCGTTTCTCCCCTGATCACACCCTTCTGGCCCTGGCCGGCCCCGGCAATAACGGGGGCGACGCGCTGGAAGCCGCGACGCGCCTGCTCGCCCTGGGATACACGGTAAGGGTGCTGCTGCCATCCGACCCCGCCCGCTTGCCACCGGACGCGGCCCGCGCCTGGGCCGGCTGGCACGCCGCCGGCGGCGAGACGCAGACGTCGCTTGGGTCCGGAGACGTCCCCGATATCGTCATTGACGGCTTGTTCGGCATCGGCTTGAACCGTACGCTGGACGCGGACTGGCAGGCGCTGGTCGATACGGTCAACAGCTGGAACGTGCCGGTCCTGGCGCTGGATGTGCCCAGCGGCATCGACGCCGATACCGGCGCGGCGCTGGGGCGGCCCATCCAGGCGCACTGGACGCTTTCCTTCATCGCCGCCACGGTCGGGCTATCGCGTCCCGGCCCCGGCCAGATCGCCGCCGGCGAGCGTCACGTCGATTCGCTGGGCGTGACCCTGTCTCCGCCCGCTTGAAGCCGGGCGTTCAGGCCGGGCGTCCGCCGAAGCGACCGGCGATGTCTCCCGCGAGGGGGGCAAAGCGTTCGTTGTCCTGGCCGGCCAAGGCTGCCAGGTGCGTCTCCGACGCGTCGAACACCTTCCAGTAGATCCTTCCGCACAACTCGCGCGCCGCGTGGCCGGGCCAGTTGTCGGGAAGCATCGGGCCGGGCAACTGCGGGTCATGCAGGACGATCCGTCGCCAATGGTGCAGCAGCATGACGCGGACGACGAACGCCTCGGGCGGAGAGGGCGGTTCTTCCAGCAGTTTCTCCAACGGGCCGAAGTTTCGCGAGAACTGAAGGTATTGCTCGGCGACGTCGTCCAGGTTCCAGCATTGCGACGCCAGGCTGGCGATGGGCAGGCCGCCTGCGCCGGCCAGGTCACGTGCCGACAACACCAGCGCCCGGTCCGGGATGCCCAGCTTGTCCAGGATGTCGTGCGCCGCCCGTGCTTCGGTGTGCGGATGGGCGAACAAACCCGGCGCAATCATGCCGAAGCCTTCCCAGACCAGTTCGCGCCGCAGCTCCGCGCGTTCGGCCAGGCCGTTGCCCGTGCGCGGCAACGCCACCAATGTCCATTCCCCATTCCAATCCCGCGCCGCGCCCTCGTAGATGCGCTGCGACGCGTGCGCCGTATGGCGCAGGCCTTGCTCGGAAATCAGATAAAGGCTGCGCCGGCCATGGCGTTCGGATTGCAGCCAGTTCTGGGCGACCAGCCGGAACACGCTGGTGCGCAGCAGCCGCTCGTTGATGCCCAGCGGTGCCAGCAGCGCGATCAGGTCGCCGAGCCAAATGGCGCCGCCATGGGGCGCGAGCGCGTCGCCCAGCAAGCTGACGCACAGGGATTTGGCGCGGGGCGGATCGCTTTTCAATAAGCGGGACAGAAAGCGGTCCAGGGGCGACTGAGGGTTTGCCATAAGGGGGGGCCGCAAGCGGCCGATATCGGGGTCCGCAATATGATACATAAATCCAATGTGATACAGATTTGAGTTTGACAATGATTTTTTTGTATTAAATAATCCGCCTATGACATGACGGCACTGCGGAACGTTTGCTTTGCGTTTTCGCAAACCGTCTCTAGGAGACAGAACATGTACGCTCAACTCGTCGAAACCGGCGTCAAGCAGGTCAAGACCGCCGATCAGCTTGAAGGCCGCGACCAGACGTTCCAGCGCCGCATTGACGACGGCGTGCGCATCGAGGCCAAGGACTGGATGCCGGACGCCTACCGCAAGACGCTGGTTCGCCAGATCTCGCAGCACGCGCATTCGGAAATCGTGGGGATGCTGCCGGAAGGCAACTGGATCACCCGGGCGCCGTCCCTCAAGCGCAAGGCGATCCTGCTGGCCAAGGTGCAGGACGAAGCCGGCCACGGGCTGTACCTGTACAGCGCTGCGGAAACGTTGGGCGTGTCGCGCGACGAGCTGATCGACGACTTGCATGCCGGCCGCGCCAAGTACTCCAGCATCTTCAACTACCCCACGCTCAGCTGGGCGGACATCGGCATGATCGGCTGGCTGGTCGACGGCTCGGCCATCATCAACCAGATTCCGCTGTGCCGCTGCTCCTACGGCCCGTACGCGCGGGCCATGGTGCGCGTCTGTAAGGAAGAGTCCTTCCACCAACGCCAGGGCTACGACCTGTTGATGCAGATGTGCCTGCATGGCACGCCGGAGCAGAAGGCCATGGTCCAGGATTCGCTGAACCGCTGGTGGTGGCCCGCACTGATGATGTTCGGCCCGTCGGATGCCGACTCGCCCAACAGCGCCCAGTCCATGGCGTGGAAGATCAAGCTGTTCTCCAACGACGAACTGCGCCAGAAGATGGTCGACCAGACCGTGCCCCAGGCCGAATACCTGGGCCTGACCGTGCCGGACCCCGATCTGAAGTGGAACGCCGAGCGCGGCCACTACGACTTCGGCGAGATCGACTGGAGCGAGTTCTACGCGGTGCTCAAGGGCAACGGCCCCTGCAACCGGGAACGCCTGGCTGCGCGCGTCAAGGCGCACGAGGACGGCGCCTGGGTGCGCGACGCCCTGGTCGCCTACGCCGACAAGCAGGCCCAGCGCAAAGCCGCCTGAGCCGCACCCGGCCGCATTCTCCATCCCATCATCATCGTAGACCGGTGCGCGCGGCGCGCGCCCGGCATTCCAAGGATATCCATCATGAGCAAAGACTGGCCTTTGTGGGAAGTGTTCATCCGCAGCCAGCACGGCCTGGCCCACAAGCACGTCGGTAGCCTGCATGCGTCCGACGCCGAAATGGCGATCAACCACGCCCGCGACGTCTATACCCGCCGCAACGAAGGCCTGAGCATCTGGGTCGTGCGCGCCTCGGACATCTCGGCCAGCAGCCCCGGCGACAAGGAACCCCTGTTCGAACCGGCCAACAGCAAGGTCTACCGGCATCCCACGTTTTTCCCGATGCCTGAAGAAATCAAGCACATGTGAGGCGGTGGGGGAGACATGGACAAGACTCTGTTTGAATACCTGTTGCGGTTGGGCGATACGTCGCTGATCCTGTCGCAGCGTCTGGGCGCATGGACGGGCCACGGCCCCATCCTGGAAGAAGACCTGGCGCTGACCAACACCGCGCTGGACCTGCTCGGCCAGGCCCGCATGTGGCTGACGCTGGCCGGTGAAGTGGAAGGCGCCGGCCGCGACGAAGACGCGCTGGCCTATCACCGCGACGCGCACCAGTTCCACAACGCGCTGCTGGTGGAGCGCGCCAATGGCAATTACGCCGACACCATGGCGCGCCAATTCCTGTTCGACGTATGGCACTACTTCCTGCTGCAACGTCTGGAGCAATCCTCGGACGAGCGCGTGGCCGCCATCGCGGCCAAGTCGATCAAGGAAGTGACCTATCACGTGCGCCGCTCGTCGGACATGGTGGTCCGACTGGGCGACGGCACGGCGGAAAGCCACGCCAAGATGCAAGCTGCCATCGACGACGCCTGGCGCTTCACGGGTGAACTGTTCGCCGACGACGCCGTGGACCAGGACCTGGCGACCCGTGGCATCGGCTGTGAGCTGGCCGCCTTGCGCCAGCCGTGGCTGGCCCATGTGCAAGAAGTGCTGGAAGAAGCCACGCTGACCGTGCCGGACGAAACCGCCGCCAACCATCTGGCCTACCGTGGCGGACGCCAGGGCAGGCACACCGAAGAACTGGGCTACGTGCTGGCGGAAATGCAGTACCTGCCGCGCGCTTATCCGGGAGCCACGTGGTGAACGCGCTGGCGCCCATTTCCGCCGACCAGGTCTACGCCTGGCTGCAGGAGGTCCCCGATCCGGAGATCCCCGTGCTGTCCGTGGTGGACCTGGGCGTGGTGCGGGACGTGTCCTGGGACGGCGACGCCTGCGTCGTCGTCATCACGCCCACGTACTCTGGCTGCCCGGCCATGCGCGAGATCACGCAGGACATCCAGCAGACGCTGGCCCGCCACGGTATTGACGAGGTCCGTGTCGAAACCCGCCTGGCGCCGGCCTGGACCACCGATTGGATGAGCGAGAAGGGGCGCGAAGCGCTCAAGGGCTACGGCATCGCCGCGCCCGCGGAACGCGCCATCGACATCTCGGGCATCAGCCGCCGCGCCGCCGCGCCCGCCATCGCATGCCCGCGCTGCGGTTCACGCGACACGCGGATGGTCAGCAACTTCGGGTCCACGTCATGCAAGGCGCTGTACCGTTGCGTCGCCTGCCGCGAACCCTTCGATTATTTCAAGACTCACTGAGAGCGGTTTCGAGATGAGCCAGAATCAATTTCATTCGTTGAAGGTGGCCTCGGTAGCGCGCAATACGCGCGACGCCGTCGTCGTGACTTTCGATCTGCCCGACACGCTGACCGAGGAATTCGCGTTCCTGCCGGGCCAGTACCTGACGCTGCGCACGCAATTGAACGGCGAAGAGCTGCGCCGTTCGTATTCGATCTGTTCCGCGCCGCACGACAAGCTGCTGCGCGTGGCGATCAAGAAGGTGGACGAAGGCACGTTCTCCAGCTGGGCCAACCAAGAGCTGCAACCCGGCCAGACGCTGGAAGTCATGGCGCCGGCGGGCAATTTCACGGTCGATTTTTCTCCCGAAAATAAACGTCACTACGTGGCCTTCGCCGTGGGTAGCGGCATCACGCCGGTGTTCTCGCTGGTCAAGACGGCGCTGTCTACCGAGCCGGGCAGCAAGTTCACGCTGTTCTTTGGCAACCGCGCGTCCTCGGCGGTGCTTTTCCGCGAAGAAATCGAAGACCTGAAGAATCTGTACATGGACCGCTTTTCGCTGGTCTACGTCATGAGCCGCGAGTCCCAGGACATCGAACTGTTCAACGGCCGTCTGGATGGCGACAAGGTCGACCAGCTGATGTCGGCCTGGATGAGCCCCGAGGATATCGATTACGCTTTTGTCTGTGGTCCGCAGACCATGACGGAAAGCGTGGTCGAGCGGTTGCAGGCCCGCGGCATTCCGAAGTCGAACATCAAGTTCGAGTTGTTCGGCGCGCCCAAGGGGCCGCGTGCGCTGCGCACCGGCCACGACGCCCGCCAGGCGCCCGGCAAGGGCCAGTGCGAAGTCACCGTGGTGCAGGACGGCCATAGCCGCAAGTTCGTCATTGAAAAGAATAAAGACAGCGTGCTGGACTCGGCGCTGGCGCAAGGGATCGAGTTGCCGTATTCGTGCAAGGGCGGGGTGTGTTCCACCTGCCGTTGCAAAGTGGTCGAAGGCGAGGTGGACATGGATGCCAACTTCGCGCTGGAAGACTACGAAGTGGCGCGCGGTTTTGTCCTGAGCTGCCAGAGCTTCCCCGTCAGCGATCGCCTGGTCATCGACTTCGACCAGGAAACCTGATCCGGCGCACGCCAGACAGACATCCCTAATTCATTGGAGAGACACAGTGTCCCAGAAATTCTTCGAACGCCATCAGCCCCTGCTGGAACAATCCCTGGCCGCCGCCGCGCTGCGCGGCTACTGGAGCCCGTTTGCCGAATCGCCCAGCCCCCGCAACTATGGCGAAACGGCCAATGACGACGGCCGCGCGGCTTTCGAAGCGCTGCAGGGCAAACCGTTTCCGCTGAACCTGCATGATGCCGACGGCACAGTGGGCGGCGAGAAATCGCCCTACGGCTTCGAGCTGGGCATCACCTATCCGCACGTGCCCGTGGACAAGCTGATCGCCGCTTCCAAGCGCGCGCTGGAAGACTGGCGTCGCGCCGGCCCGCAGGCATGGGTCGGCGTGTCGCTTGAAATCCTGGCCCGGCTGAACAAGCTCAGCTTCGAGATCGCCTACGCGGTCCAGCACACCACCGGCCAGGGCTTCATGATGGCCTTCCAGGCTGGCGGCCCGCACGCGCAGGACCGCGGCTTCGAGGCCGTGACCTACGCCTGGCAGGAAATGTCGCGCATTCCTGGCGTCTCGATTTGGGAAAAGCCGCAGGGCAAGAACGACCCGATCCGCATGGAAAAGCAGTTCACCGTGGTGCCGCGCGGCGTCGCGCTGGTGATCGGTTGCTCAACCTTCCCGACCTGGAACGGCTATCCGGGGATGTTCGCCAGCCTGGCCACCGGCAACACCGTCATCGTGAAGCCGCATCCCGGCGCGATCCTGCCGCTGGCCATCACGGTCAAGGTGGCGCGCGAAGTGCTGCAGGAAGCGGGCTTCGATCCCGACGTCGTGCTGCTGGCCGCGCACGAAGCCGGCGACGACACCGCACAGAAGCTGGCGTTGGACCCGGCAGTCAAGATCGTCGACTTCACGGGCAGCACCGCCAATGGCGACTGGCTGGAGAACAACGCCCGCCAGGCGCTGGTGTACACCGAGAAGGCCGGCGTCAACCAGGTCATCATCGATTCCACGGATGACCTGAAGGGCGTGGCGCGCAACCTGGCGTTTTCGCTGGCCCTGTATTCGGGCCAGATGTGCACGGCGCCGCAGAACATCTACGTGCCGCGCGACGGCATCAATACGCCGGAAGGCCGCGTCAGCTTCGACGACGTCGCCGCCGCGCTGGGCGTGGCGCTGGAAAAGGTCGGCGCCGACGCCGCGCGCGCGGTCGAACTGACCGGCGCGATCCAGAACGAAGGCATCGTCGAGCGCATCGAACGCGCCCGTGCCCTGGGCCTGCCGGTCGTCGCCGACAGCAAGACGCTGACGCATCCGCAGTTCGAGAATGCCTGCGTGCGCACGCCGCTGTTGCTGCGTACGGAAGCGGGCAATGCCGCCATCAGCCAGGAATGGTTTGGTCCTATCGCTTTCGTGGTGGCCACCGACTCCACGGCGCACAGCATCCAGCTGGCCCGCGACAGCGTCGTCCAGCACGGTGCCCTGTCGCTGTCCGCCTACACGACCGACGCGCAGGTGGCTGACCAGGTCCAGGACGCGGCGGAAGTGTCCGGCGTGTCGCTGTCGCTGAACTTGACGGGCGCGGTGTTCGTGAACCAGACGGCGGCTTTCAGCGACTTCCACGGTACCGGCGCCAACCCGGCCGCCAATGCGGCGCTGTCCGACACGGCGTTCGTGTCGAACCGCTTCCGCGTGGTGCAAACCCGCCGTCATATCTAGCCCACCCCCGAAGCGCTACGCGCTTCCCCCTCGAGGGGGCGCCGCTGCGGCCCGGCAAAGCCGGCTCCGCGCGGCGCGGATAGGGGGTACCGATTACTTTTAATGCCAGTAGCGTGCCCGCAATGGATAACTGACATGAACTACCAAGACATCAAATTCGATCTGTCCAACGGTATCGCGCGCCTGACGCTGAACCGCCCGGACAAGCTGAACAGCTTTACCGCCAACATGCACGCCGAAGTGGCCGACGCGTTGACGCGCGTTGAAACCGAAGGCGCGCGCGTGCTGGTCTTGACCGGCGCGGGGCGCGGCTTTTGCGCGGGGCAGGACTTAAGCGAGCGCAAGCCCGCCGAAGACGGCACGCCGCCCGATCTGGGCGAAACGGTCGACAAGTTCTACGGTCCGCTGGTGCGGCGCCTGAACGCCTTGCCCCTGCCCGTCGTGGTGGGCGTGAACGGCGTGGCGGCCGGCGCGGGCGCCAACCTGGCGTTCGCGGGCGATATCGTCATCGCCCGCGCGTCGGCCAACTTCATCCAGTCGTTCTGCCGCCTGGGGCTGATCCCCGACACCGGCGGCACCTTCGTGCTGCCGCGCCTGGTCGGCCGCGCGCGCGCCATGGGCTTGGCGATGCTGGGCGACAAGCTCAGCGCCAGGCAGGCGGAAGCATGGGGCCTGATCTGGCAATGCGTGGAGGACGACGAGTTCGACGCCACGCTGGACCGCCTGGCCCAGCATTTCTCCACGGCGCCCACGAAGGGCCTGGCATTCACCAAGCGGGCCATGCAGGCCAGCCTGGGCAACGACCTGTCCACGCAGCTGGACCTCGAACGCGACATGATGCGTGAACTGGGCCGCAGCGCTGATTACGCCGAAGGCGTAGCTGCGTTCCTGGGCAAGCGCGAACCGCAATTCAAGGGGCAATGATGAATGTGCACGTTCCCGTAGTTGAAGTGCCGGCGGACCCCCAGGAGTTGGCGCAGGCGGTCGGTACCGTGATGTACGCAGGCGACGCGGCCTCACAAGGCCTGGACATGAAAGTCGAGGAAATGGCGCCCGGCTACGCGCGGCTGACGATGCGCGTGCGCGCCGACATGTTGAACGGGCACAAGACCTGCCACGGCGGCTTCATCTTCGCCCTGGCCGATAGCGCCTTCGCGTTTTCCTGCAATTCGCGCAACGTCAGCACCGTGGCGTCCGGCTGCACCATCGATTATCTGGCGCCCGGTTTCGAAGGCGACGTGCTGACTGCCGTGGCCCAGGAACGGTCGCTGGCAGGCCGCACGGGCGTCTACGACGTGACCGTGACCAATCAGGAAGGCCGCAATGTCGCGTTGTTCCGGGGACGTTCGTATCGCATCAAGGGCCAGATCGTCGGCGTTCCCGCCGACGCGTAACGCAATCCGCCAAAGATAAGGCCGCCAGTCGGGCGGCGCGCGCCAGGGAGTTCAGGCCCCTGTTGCCGCCCGAACCGGCGCAGAGAGAATTTCAGGAGAGAGATAATCATGTCCAACACCATGAGCAAGCCGGGGCTGGACCCCATCGAGCATGCCAGCGAGGATGAGCTTCGCGGGTTGCAGCTGGAACGTCTTAAGTGGACGCTGAAGCATGCCTACGAAAACGTCCCGCACTACAAGAAGGCGTTCGACGAAGCGGGAGTGCATCCCGACGATCTGAAGCAGCTGTCCGACATTGCGAAGTTTCCGTTCACGACCAAGAAAGAACTGCGCGAGAACTATCCCTTTGGCATGTTCGCCGTCCCGCGCGACCGGATCTCGCGTATTCACGCATCCAGCGGCACCACGGGCAAGCCGACGGTGGTGGGCTACACCAAGGGCGACCTGGACAACTGGGCAAACCTCGTGGCGCGTTCCATCCGCGCGGCTGGCGGCAAGCCGGGCGACACCGTGCACGTGGCCTACGGCTACGGCCTGTTCACGGGCGGCCTGGGCGCGCATTACGGAGCCGAACGCCTGGGGTGCACGGTCATTCCGATGTCGGGTGGGCAGACCGAAAAGCAGGTGCAGCTGATCAGCGATTTCCGTCCGGACATCATCATGGTCACGCCCTCCTATTTCTGCAATATTCTGGAAGAGCAGCGCCGCCAGGGCATTGATCCGCGTCAAAGCTCGCTGCGTATCGGAATCTTTGGCGCCGAGCCCTGGACCGGCCAGATGCGTGCCGATATCGAGACCGAAGCCGGCATTGATGCGGTGGACATCTATGGCCTGTCCGAAGTGATGGGGCCGGGCGTGGCCAGCGAATGCGTCGAGACCAAAGACGGCCCCGTGGTCTGGGAAGACCATTTCTACGCCGAGATCATCAATCCGGACACGGGCGAGCCCGTGGCCGACGGTGAGCCGGGCGAACTGGTGTTCACGTCGTTGACCAAGGAAGCGATGCCCATCATCCGCTACCGCACGCGCGACCTGACCCGGCTGTTGCCGCCCACGGCGCGCAGCATGCGCCGCATCGGCAAGATCACCGGCCGCAGCGACGATATGCTGATCGTGCGCGGCGTGAACATGTTCCCGACACAGGTCGAGGAGCTGGTGCTGAAGATCGCCCAACTGGCCCCGCACTATCAGTTGGTGCTGTCGCGCACCGGCAACATGGACGAGCTGGAAATCCTGACCGAAGTGCGGGCCGAGTTCTCGGGCCTGTCGGACGCCGAGCGCAACGACCTGGGTCGGCAACTGCAGCATGCGGTGAAAACGCACATCGGCGTCAGTGCGCGCATCCAGGTGTCGGACTCCGGGCATGTGGAACGCACCTTGACCGGCAAGGCGCGCCGCGTGATCGATAAGCGACCCAAAGGGTAGATCCCACCCGAAAAAAATGGCGGCCTTTGGGCCGCCATTTTTTTTCGGTTGCTGTGTTTGCCGCTAGGCCAGCGTCCGCACGATTCGCCGATACCAGAAGTGCAGCAGGACGGCGGACAGGGCCAGGCCGACCATGGCCATCAGCCACATACTGCCCGCCCCGACGGGCGATCCCGGCACGAGGACGTTGCGGATAGCGTCCAGGCCACCTTGGCCCGGACCGAAGCCGAACCACCAGCCGCCCACCAGGCCAACGCCTGCCAGCGCCACCACCTGCAGCAGCAGGGGCACGACCGCGACCTTATAAGCACGCAGCAGGTAGGAGTTAATGCACTGCATCGAATCGAACAGATGGAACAGCGGCAGCACCGCCAGCAAGGTCGTCGCGACGGCCGCCACGCCGGCGTCATCGGTATAGGCGGCCAGGATGAGCGGACGGCCGGCCAATAGCACCGCCGACGTCAGCAGCGCGCCGATCAGGCCCAGCGCCAGTCCGGCCATGCCGGTGCGGTGCGCATGAGCCAAGTTGCCTGCGCCGATCGCCTGGGCGGTCAGGGCGGCGGTGGCCACCCCCAGCGCCATCGGCATCATGTAGCACAGCGCGGCCAGATTCGACATGATCTGGTGCCCGCCTGTCACGTAGGTGCCTTCGCGCGCGACCAGCAAAGCCATGAACGTGAAGGCCGACACTTCCACCAGGTACGAGCCGCCCATCGGGATGCCCAGCCGCAACAGTTCCTTCAGCGTCTTCCAGTCGGGCTTGCCGATCCGCAACTGGAAGCGGCGGTAGAAGCGGTCATGGGTAATCACCCACAGGCCAAGCCCCAGGCTCATCCACGACACCAGGGCCGTCGCCAGGCCAGCGCCGGTGGCGCCCATGGCCGGCAGGCCCAGCTTGCCGTAGATGAAGATCCAATTGAACAAGGCCTTGAAGCCGATGGCCGACAAGTTGATGGCCATGACGAGTTTAGGGCGTGACACCGAGGTGCCCAACGCATAGATCGTGCGAAACACCAGCGCGGCGGGCAGGGCAAGCACCAGCGCCTGCAGGTAGGATCCGATCCGTTCCCGCACTGCGGGGGCTACCTCGCCGGACATCGACAGCCAGACGTCCGGGAATAGCATCAGGATGGCGCCCACCCCCGACAGGCCTAGCGCCAGCCAGACGCCCTGGCCCCAGCTGCGGCCCACTTCCAGGTTGTTGCCGGCGCCGTAGTGCTGGGCCAGGATGGGGATCAGGGCATGGACCACGCCCATCAAGCCGACGAAAACGGTGATGTAGATCGAGGCGGACAGCGCCATCGCCGCCAGGTCGCTGGCGCTGGAGTGGCCCGTCATGGCGGTGTCCAGCACGCCGAACGAGATGCCGGCCCATTGGCTGATCAGCACGGGCCAGGCCTGCTTGGCGATGCCGCGCAGGGTGGCGCCGAAAGAGATCGGCGCCGCGTTCCCGGAACTCATCGGTTGGCGCCGACCCGAAGCAGGCGGAACACTTCCTGCCGATCGGCCCGGCGGCCGCCCTGCCACAGCACGTCGGCGCCGTCGCTATAGGCGGCGGTGTTGTCACGCAGGCTCTGGTTGCTGGTCTGTTGCAGGATCAGCGTGCACTTCGCGTCGAACGTGAAGGTCAGATTGTTGAAGATCAGGAACGATGCGCGTTGGCCGCTGCCCAGACTCAGGCCGCGGACGCATTCGCCCGGCCGCATGTTCTGCTCCAGCGCCTGGGCCAGTTGTCCCGAAACGGTGCGGTAGCTGCGGGCGTAGTCCACGGCGGGCTGCCACAGCAGCACCAGCAGGATCCACGTCACGGTCAAGCCGCCAGCCGACAGCACCGTGCCGCGCCACAAGGCTTGCGGACGCACGCGCAGCCGCCAGACGACCAGCGCGATCCAGGCCACGGTGAAGATGGCCGCCAGCGTGAACGCGGTCCAGGAGATGACCGGCTCATAGCCTGTCGTCTGACGGGCGATGTTGCGCGATATCTGGGCTGGCCAGTTGAAGTGCAGGGCCACCCAGCCCAGCCAGGCAGTGGCCGCCGTCAGCGAAAAGCACATGACGGCGAACCAGTCCAGCGTGTTGACGACGCCGCGGCGCAGGGTCGGCAGCGAGAAGGCGCCAAGCACGGCGCAAGGCACCACCAGCATCACATATTCGGAATCGGTGGCTTCATCCAGGCCGAACAAGACCAGGGCGGAGCACGCCAGCAGCATCAGCGGCAGCCAGATGTGGGGCGCATAGATCCAGGCGCGCCAGCGCCACACGGCCAGCAGCGCGAGAGGCCAGGTCGGCCACAGGTACCATGGCAGGTCGCGCAGCGTGCGGCCCATGTCGCGCCAGGACGGCCACGCGAACGACGCCAGGTTCCAGGTCTTCCAGTTGCGGATCCAGTATTCGCTGCTTTCACTGGCCGGGATCCACCAGGCCAGAATCAGGGCAACGGTCACCAGCGCCGCCCACGGCAACCAGCGCTTGCACTTCCAGAGTTGGCTGCGCGGGTAGAAAGCCAGCAGGGCGCCGATCATGATGGGCAAGGCGCCGACCCAGCCGCGGGTCAGGAAACTGGCCGCCAGGGCAATCCCCAGCGTGGTCGTGCCAGTCACGGGGCGGTCGACGCTACGGGCCAGCGAATAGAATGCCAGCGCCTGGCACGCCATGATGGCGGGCACGACAGTGGTTTCGTGGGTGCGTTGCAGGATGCCCACCGTGGCCAGCAGCAGCAGCAGGGCCGCGTCCGCCAGCATGCGTCCGTAGTCGCGTGGGGCGGGCTCGCCGCCGAAGGGCAGGGCCAGCGGCTGGGCTTCAGTGCGGCGGCCCAGCAGATAGGTGCCGTACCAGACGCTGGACGCTGTGATGGCGAACCACAACAGGTTGGGCAAGCGTCCGGCCGTGATATCGCCCACGAAAGGGCCGAACAGCCAAATACTGGCGGCGCCGACCCAGGTGATCAGCGGACCTTCCTCGGCATGCGCCAGCAGTCCCACTTGCGGCAGCAGCCAGGTGATGCCGCCTTCGCGGATCGCCGTGATCATGGTCGCCAATCCGACCGCATCGTCCGTTTTCCACGGGTCACGCATGAACAGGCCGGCCACGATATAGGCCAGCGATAAGCCCAGCAGAATCAGTCTGGGGAGCTTTGCGGTTGCCACGGACGTGAGCCGGGCCGGAGTGGAAAGAGAAAGTGGGGACACGGGCGTTAATGTAACCGAGTGGTCTGGTTGCGCCAGCCCCCAGCGCGTAACAAGCTGGCTAGGGGGGAAAAAAAAGCAGCCCGGAGGCTGCCTTTTTGCTGCGACTCCCGCGGGAGCGGCAGGATCAGGAAGCGGACTTGACCGTGCCAGCCGTACGGGCGAAGCGGGCGCGGAACTTCTCCACACGGCCGGTTTCGACGATACGCGTTTGGGCGCCCGTATAGAACGGGTGCGATTCGGAGGTCACGTCGCACTTGAAGAGCGGGTACGTCTTGCCGTCGATTTCGACGGTTTCGCGCGTGTGGACGGTCGAACGGGTGATGAACTTGTTGCCCGTTTGCAGGTCGGCGAAAACGACGTCGCGGTATTCGGGGTGAATGCCTTCTTTCATGGTGCTTTCCTAGGACTCGCAAGGAGTCTTTCTCAAAGTGTTAGGGTCGCCAGCCAGGACGCGAAAAACAATTCACAGGAAACGAGTTCATAAAGAACGGGTTCACAAGTAACGTTTACGCAAGAACGCTAGCCACGTATCCGAAAAGTAACCCCAAATTCTAGCACGGGAAAATCCCGGTGCGCCAGCGGCCGAAGGCTGGCACGACCCGCGCCGCCTTCCTTTCGTCAATTGGGGACAGGCTTCAGAGTTCCGTGCGCAGCTTCCAGATCTCCGGAAACAGCACCACGTCCAGCATGCGCCGCAGGTAATCGACACCGGACGTGCCGCCAGTGCCCCGTTTGAAGCCGATGACCCGCTCGACCGTCGTGACGTGGCGGAATCGCCACAGGCGGAATGCATCTTCCAGGTCCGTCAGCTTTTCACCCAACTGGTACAGGTCCCAATAGCGGTCGGTGTCGCGGTAGACGGTCAGCCAGGCCGCTTCGACGCCGGCCGAGGCCTCATAGGGCTGCGTCCAGTCGCGCTCCAGGCGGTCGGCCGGCACGGTCACCCCGTGGCGGGCCAGCAGGCGCAGCGCCTCGTCATACAGCGAAGGGGCCTCGTAGGCGGTGCGTACCTGCGCCAGCAGGTCTTCACGGTGCGCATGCGGTTTGAGCATCGCCGCGTTCTTGTTGCCCAGCAGGAATTCCACCTGGCGGTATTGATAGCTCTGGAAGCCGCTCGAGCGGGCCAGATACGGGCGCAGCGCGGAATATTCGGGGGGCGTCATGGTGGCCAGCACGTCCCAGGCATGGACCAGCTGTTCCATGATCTTGCTGACGCGCGCCAGCATCTTGAAGGCGGGCTGCAGCCGGTCGGCGGCCACGTTGGCGATGGCGGCGCGCAGCTCGTGCAGCATCAGCTTCATCCAGAGTTCACTGGTCTGGTGCTGGATGATGAACAGCATCTCGTTGTGCTCGGGCGACAGCGGGTGCTGCGCGCCCAGCAATTCGTCCAGATGCAGGTAGTCGCCGTAGGTCATGTCGCGCGCGAAATCCAGCTGCGCCTTTTCCTCGCGGACGATATCTTCGGGGCGGTGGGGGCAGCTCATGCTCGGCCTCCGTGGCAGGGAGGCGCCGCGCGGCGGGCGGATGCGGGCAACGCGCGCCAATGGGGCGCGTAGGGGGAAACAGGTTTCATGGTCGTGCCTAGTCGAAAATGGGCAGCCGGCGGGGCCGGCCAGCCCATGGCAAGCGGACCAGCCTACAGTTCGCGCAAGACGGCGCGCACCGGGCTGGCATCAGCCTGGACCAGCGCCAACGGCAGGGCGATCAACTCGTAATCGCCCTCGGGCACGTCATCAAGCACCAGGTTCTCCAGTACTCGCATGTCATGCCGCAGTATCGTGTGGTGGCTGTCCAGGGTCTTGCTGGACGCGGGGTCGATGCTGGCGGTATCCAGCCCGATCAGCATGACGCCGCGTTCGGCCAGCCATTCGATGGTTTGGGGCGCGTAGGCCGAGAAATCGTCGGTCCACCAGTCTTGCGCCGCATGCTTGGCCGTGCGCACCAGCACGCGGGGCGGCAGGTTCAAGGCGGCATGGGCCAGGTGGTCGGTAGTGATCAGCGGGCCGCAATCGATGGCGTGGATGACGCGGCAAGGGCCCAGGAAGGGTTCCAGCGATACCGCGCCGATGGCGGCGGCGCCGTTCTGGTAGTGCAGCGGGGCATCCGCGTGCGCGCCGATGTGCGGCGACAGCGTGATTTCACTGACATTGACCGGACAGCCGGGCGTCAGCGACCACTTCCATTGCTGGCGGTACGGCGTATCGCCGGGAAAGACAGGCGAAGCCGTGGAGACGGGAGGGGAAATATCCCACAGGCGTTTCATGGTGGCGGGGAAGCGGTCGGATGAGGCCGGAACAGGTTAAAGCCTAAAGCAATTCAGGGCGGTAGTCTAACGAATTCCGGCATGCCGCGCTGCGGCTACAGGTCGCCCAGTTCGGCCATGGAGACGACCGTCGAGCCGGCGACGATCAGGTGGTCCAGCAGCTTGATGTCCACCAGCGCCAGGGCCTGTTTCAGTTGCGAGGTGAAGCCACGGTCGGCGGCGCTGGCTTCGGCCAGGCCGGAGGGGTGGTTGTGGGCCACGATCAGCGCCGCGGCATGGTGGCGCAGGGCTTCCCGGACGACCTCGCGCGGGTAGACCGAGGCCTGGGACAGGGTGCCGCGAGCCAGTTCGCCGGTGGTGATGACGCGTAATTGGTTGTCCAGGTACAGGGCAATGCAGTGCTCGACCCGGCGATGCCCCAGCGCGGTCATGCAATATTGTTTCACTTGGCCGGGGTGGCGCAGGGTGTCGTTGCGGGTCAGGTCTTCCTCGATCGTTCGGCGCGCCAGCTCCAGCAGGGCGGCAAGCGTGCAGGATTTGGCCTCGCCCAGGCCGGATACGGTCATTAATTCCTCGGGAGTGGCGCCCAGCAGGCCTCGCAGGCCCGAAAAGCGCTCCAGCAGGCGGTAGGACAAATCCATCACGTTCAGCCCGGAAATGCCGGTGCGCAGGGCGATGGCAAGCAGTTCGGCGTCCTGGAGCGCGGCGGCTCCGTGGCGCAGCAGCCGCTCTCGGGGACGCTCATGTTTTGACAGCCGCACAGACAATTTCATAAGAGGCTCTAAAATCAGGGTTTATCCAATATCTATACGGTGGCAGATCTTGAGCATCGCCTCTAACGAAGTGAACGTTTTTGTCCGTCAGGATTCCTACCTAACGCTGCACTACCGGATCACGCTGGCTTCCGGGCCGGGCAAGGACTCGGTGTTCGCCGATACCTTCGACGGCCGTCCCGGCACGCTGCAAATGGGCAGCGGCCAGTGGGCGCCCGGCCTGGAGGCCGCGTTGATCGGCCATGCTGAAGGTGAGCGGTTCAGCGTCACGCTGGAGCCGGCCGACGCCTATGGCGACCGCAACCCCGAACTGATCCAGCGCGTCACGCGCACGATGCTGGCCGAACACGCGGGCGCGGATGCTGGTTTCGAACCGGGCGACCTGGTGGAATTCACCGCACCCAACGGCGGCCGCTATTCGGGCGTCCTGAAGGAAATCAACGACGAGTCGGCCCTGTTCGACTTCAACCACCCGCTTGCGGGCATCAGCTTGCGCGTGGACGTGGCGCTGCTGGGAGTCCTCTGACATGAGCAAGGCCGTTACCGCCGTCGGCGCCGAAGTCCTGCTGGCGCAGCCCCGGGGCTTCTGTGCCGGCGTTGACCGCGCCATCGACATCGTCGAACGCGCGATCGAACTGCATGGCGCGCCGATCTACGTGCGCCACGAGATCGTCCACAACCGTTATGTGGTGGAAGACCTGCGCGCCAAGGGCGCGATCTTCATCGATGAACTCGACGACGCGCCCGCGGGCTCGATCGTCGTGTTCTCGGCGCATGGCGTGTCCAAGGCGGTGAGGGCGGAAGCGGAGTCCCGCGGCCTGCAAGTATTCGATGCCACCTGCCCGCTGGTCACCAAGGTCCATATTGAAGTGGCCCGCATGCGCGCCGCCGGCCGCGAGATCATCATGATCGGCCACAAGGGCCATCCCGAGGTCGAGGGCACGCTCGGTCAGGCGCAAGGCGGCATGTACCTGGTCGAGACCGTGGAGGATGTCGCCGGGCTTGACGTGGTCAACCCGGAAAACCTGGCCTACGTCACGCAGACGACCTTGTCGGTGGACGACGCGGCGGCGGTGTCGAAGGCGCTGAAGACGCGCTTCCCTTCGATCGTCGAACCCAAGAAAAGCGATATTTGCTATGCGACCCAGAACCGCCAGGACGCAGTCAAGGTGATGGCGCCCGACTGCGATCTGGTGCTGGTCGTGGGCAGCCCCAATAGCTCGAATTCGAACCGGCTGCGCGAAGTGGCCGAGCGCAAGGGCGTGGCGTCCTACCTGATCGATGGCGCCGACTCCATTGATCCGGCGTGGCTGGTGGATCGCAAGCGCATCGGCGTGACCGCAGGCGCGTCCGCGCCCGAAGTGCTGGTGCAGCAGGTGATCGACCGCGTCAAGGAATTGGGCGCGGTATCCGTGCGCACGATGCCGGGCCTGGAAGAGAACGTGGCGTTCCCGCTTCCGAAGGGCCTGTCGCGCAAGGCCGCGCAGACGGAGTCGCTGGAATAGCGTCGGATTGCGCGGCTGAAAATACAGGCGCCCGCAGCGCCGGAGAACACCAAGGAGACGTGATGCAGTTGTATAGCTATTTCCGCAGCTCGGCCGCGTATCGCGTGCGCATCGCCCTGAACCTGAAGGGCTTGTCGTACGAATACCTGCCGGTGCATCTGTTGAAGGATGGCGGGCAGCAATTGTCGGAGGGGTATCGCAAGATGAACCCGACGGCGCTGGTGCCTACCCTGATTGATGGCGATGCCGTCATCGGGCAGTCGCTTGCCATCATCGAGTACCTGGAAGAGACGCATCCCCAGCCGCCGCTGCTGCCGGCTGATGCCGTCGGCCGCGCCCGCGTGCGCGATCTGGCGCTTGGCATCGCCTGCGACACGCACCCGCTGAACAATCTGCGCGTGCTGAAATACCTGAAGCACACGCTGGGCGTGGACGAAGCTGCCAAGAACGCCTGGTACAGGCATTGGGTGCATCAGGGGCTGGAAGCGCTGGAGGCGCAACTGGCGCGGTCTGGTGCCACGGGCCGCTTCTGCCACGGCGACACGCCGACCATCGCCGACCTGTGCCTGGTGCCGCAAGTGGCCAATGCGCATCGCCTTGAGTGTGACCTGTCCGCCATGCCCAATGTGGTGCGCATCGATGCTGCCTGCCGTGAACTGCCTGCCTTCGCGGACGCCGCGCCGGGTAAGCAGCCCGACGCGGAGTAACGCCTGCGGATCGGCTTAGCCGATCTGCACCGGCACGAAGATCTTGTCTTCGCCGCGCTGGACCAGCAGGGCGACGGTCTTGCCCGCTTTGGACAGCGCTTCCTTTACTTGCCCGATGTTGTGCACGGGCACGCCATTCAAAGACAGCAGCACGTCGCCCGGTTCGATGCCCGCCTTGGCGGCCGGGCCGGCGGCGCGTTCGATCAGCAAGCCTTCGGTGCCTGACGCTTGCTGTTCCTGCGGGCTCAGTGGGCGCAGCGCCAGGCCCAATTGGCCGCGCTGCACGTCCTGATCGCCCGCCGACGCCTGCGTCTTGTCTTTGGGAATACCCCCCAGCGTGGCCACCAGTTCCTTGGGAGCGCCGGCGCGCCACACGTCCATCTTGATCTTTTCGCCCGGCGAGGCGAGCGTGATCAGGGAGGCCAGGTCGCCCGAGGACACGATGGTCTTGTCGTCGATCTTTCGCACCACGTCGCCGGGCTGCAGGCCGGCTTTGTCGGCAGCGCTGCCTTTCTCGACGCTGGACACCAGTGCGCCCGACGGGGACGCAAGCTTGAAGGAGTTGGCCAGGTCCTGGTTCACTTCCTGCACCGTCACGCCCAGCCGGGCATGCTGCACCTTGCCGTGCTCCAGGATCTGGTCCTTGATCTTGTAGGCTACATCGATGGGGATGGAGAACGACAGGCCCTGGAACCCGCCAGTGCGGCTATAGATCTGGGAATTGATACCCACGACTTCGCCGCGGTCGTTGAACAACGGGCCGCCCGAATTCCCGGGGTTGACCGCCACGTCCGTCTGGATGAATGGGACTGAGGTGTCGTCGGGCAGCGAGCGGCCTTTGGCGCTGACGATGCCCGCGGTCGCCGTGTTTTCCAGGCCGTAGGGCGAACCGATGGCCAGCACCCATTCGCCCACTTGCAACTGGTTCACGTCGCCCACCTTCACAACCGGCAGGTTCTTGGCGTCGATCTTGAGCACGGCTACGTCCGTTTGCGGATCCGCGCCCAGCACCTTGGCCTTGTATTCGCGGCGGTCCGTCAGCTTTACCGTGACTTCCTTGGCGTCTTGCACGACGTGCGCGTTGGTCAGGATGATGCCGTCATTGCTGATGATGAAGCCGGATCCTTCCCCGCGCATGGGGACTTCGCGCGAAGGCATGCGGCCTCGGGATCCGGGGATCTGGCCGAAGAACTGGGCAAAGGGGTCATCGTCGTCAGCGGACACCTTGCGGGTGCCGCTGACGCTGATGTTGACGACGGCAGGCCCGAAGTCGCGGGTGATCTGCGCGAAATTCGGCGGGCTGGAGGGGGCGATCGTTTGCGGTGCGGCCACGGCGGCCGGCGCGTTGGCCGCCATCGACACGCTGCCGGTCATGGCAGTTGCGCCGGCGCCACCAATGGCGCCAGCGGCCAGCAGCGCCAGCACCAGGCGGGAAGGGGTCAGTTGCGAGGTTTTCATGTCGGCTCCTGCGTTCATGTTTGAGGGCATGGCGCAATCATCGGGCCTGACACTTAGGGGAATCTTAAATCGCGGGACTCATCGAGGGCGGGGGAATTCCACCCGGGCGCGCAGTCCCGAGCCGCCGGGCGCGTCTTCCAGCAAGATGCGGGCGCCGTGTCGCTCGGCGATGGCGCGGGCGATCGACAGCCCCAGGCCGCTGCCGTGCTGCGTATTGCCCTCGGCGCGGTAGAAGCGGTCGAACACACGTTCGCGTTCCGCTGGCGGGATGCCCGGGCCTTCGTCGTCGATCACGAATTGGGTCTTGTCCGCCGTCTGTTCCAGGCGCAGTCGGATGTGTTTGCCCTCGGGCGTATGCTTGACCGCGTTGTCGAGCAGGTTGCGCGCCAACAGTACCAACGCATCGCGATGCCCCTGAAGCGGGGCTTGCGCCGCCCCTTCCAGCTCGATGCTGATCGACTTGGCGTTGGCTTGCGGCAGCGTTTCGGATAAAGCCTGGCGCAACACATCAGCCAGGTCCACCGGGGCGGCAGGCGAGGGCGCCGCCGCGCTTTCGTGGCGCGCCATGGACAGTAGCTGCTCGACTAGTCGGGTGGCGCGGTCGATGCCGGCCGCCAGCCGTTGTTCGGCCAGTTGGCGGCTATCGGCGTCGCCGGCGCGTTGCAATGCCTGCAATTGCAGGCGCAACGCGGCCAGCGGCGAACGCAGTTCATGCGCCGCGTCGCCCACGAACTGCTTCTGTTGGGCGAAGGCGCCGCGCATGCGTTCCAGCAGCAGGTTCAGTTCCTGGATCAGGGGTTGGATCTCATCGGGCAAGCCTTGCACATTGACCGGCGACAGGTCTTCGGGCTGGCGTGCCGCTACCTGGGCGCGGGCACGCTTGACCGGCCGCAGTGACCAGCTGACCACGCACCAGATAATCAGCATCAGCAGCGGCGCGGCGGCAGCGATGGGGGCGATGGTTCGCAGCGCGAGCGCGCGCGCCATGTCCTTGCGAACGTCCATATCCTGCGCCACCTGGATCACCTGGAACGGCGTGGCCAGCGAATACACGCGATAGGTAATGCCTTCCATCCGGGCGTCGGAAAAGCCCAGCACGATTTGATCGGGCAAGGGCCTGCGCGACCGCGAATTGAACACGCGCAGGCCGTCCGGGGTCCATATCTGGATGATCAGATCGTCGGCGACGGGCGAGCCCGCGCCGCGCGCATGGGTCGGGCCGGTTCTAAGCAGCCCGTCGCCGGTGCCCAGCGACAGGGCGGTTCGTTGCAGCAGGGAATCAAAGATATCGTCGGCCTGCGCCAGCGTGCTGCGGTAGGCGATTGCGCCTTGCACCAGCGCGCCGACCGCAATGGCGGCCAGAAGGAAGAAAAGCAGGCGGGCTCTCAGCGAGTAGCTAAGCCGCATGCTCATGTTTTGGGAATGACATAGCCGACGCCCCTGACGTTCTGAATCAGGTTCTGACCCAGTTTTTTGCGCAGGCCATGAATATAAACCTCAACGGCGTTGCTGCTGACGCTGTCTTTCCAGCTGTAGAGCTTCTCTTCCAGCTGCGCGCGCGAAAAGATCATGCCAGGGCGGGCGATCAGGGGCTCCAGCACCGCCCATTCGCGCGCGGTCAGGGCCACCGGGGTGCCGTCCACCATGGCCGCGTGCGATTGCGGGTCGATGGTGATCCCGTCGTGTTCGAACACCGGCTCGGCGCGGCCGGCGCTGCGACGAATCAGCGCGCGCATGCGGGCCAGGAGTTCGTCCACGTCATAGGGTTTGACAATGTAGTCGTCCGCGCCAGCGTCCAATCCGGCGATGCGGTCGCTGACGGCGTCGCGCGCGGTGGCGATGAGCACCGGCGTGCGGTCCTTGCGGGTGCGCAGGTCGCGCAGCAAGGTCAGGCCGTCGCGTTTGGGCAAGCCCAGGTCCAGCAGGATCAGGTCATAAGTGTCGGTGCGCAGGGCAAGTTCCGCGGCGTTGCCGTCCTTGACCCAGTCGACGGCGTAATGCTCCGCACGCAGGCAGTCCAATACGCTTTCACCGATCATGATGTCGTCTTCGACGAGTAGGATGCGCATGGTGGTCTTCGCTTGGTGGTGACGGAAATCCAGCAAGTTGGACGCGTGGCAGGCGGATGGAGTTCCCGTGATCGGGCCCGCAAGAGGGATGGCGGAGCAGAAATGAAAAAAGCAGCCCGAGAGGGCTGCTTTTTGAATTTGGTGCCGGCAATAGGAGTCGAACCTACGACCTTCGCATTACGAATGCGCTGCTCTACCAACTGAGCTATGCCGGCAAGACCATTTGCTTCGATTCTTGCGTGCCGGTGTTGAATTCGGCAATGCTGAACTTCAAGCAAAGCATCTTTATTCTTCCCAGTTCGCTGCCCTGTTTATGGGGCCTGATCTGGAAAGACCGAAATCATATCAGAGTTTTTTCGCGATGGGAAACAAAGGGCTCAAAAAGAACCAAAAAAATCGCGATTTGCATGCCAAAAAAATTTAGGTCATAATTACGTTCTTGGCAGATCCCCGATAGCTCAGTCGGTAGAGCGACGGACTGTTAATCCGCAGGTCGCTGGTTCGAGCCCAGCTCGGGGAGCCAAAAGAATTCAGTACCGATAAGTTCAGCGCCAGGCTGGCGCCGAATGCAGAAGGGTCACCCACGAAAGTGAGTGGCCCTTTTTGTTTGGGCCGCCTTTTGTTTAGGTCTTTTGTTTAGTATTTGTTCGCATAGTTGTTGTCCCGCGAATGAGGGGGCTGCGCTGGCGGATCCGTTCCTGGTGTGCGGGGGCGGCCGCAAAATCCGGGGTGGCACCCGTTGGACGAATGGGTATGGACGAGGACAAGCGCATTGGCGTGGCGGTGATTTCAGGGTTTCTGGGCAGCGGCAAGACCACGCTGCTCAATCGCTTGCTGCACGAGCCGGCGTATGCCGACGCACTCGTCATCGTCAATGAATATGGCGACGTCGGTGTGGACCATCATCTGGTGCGCCTGGCGCCGGCGAACGTCGTGTTGATCGAGGGCGGTTGCCTCTGCTGTGTCGTCAGCGGCGCGGTGGTGGATGCGCTGCGCGACCTTTTCATGCTGGCGCTCAGCCGCCGGATCAAGCCGTTTCGCCGCGTGCTGATTGAAACCAGCGGGTTGGCGGATCCCGCGTCGATCCTGTTCATGCTCAAACATGACCGGTTCCTGGCCGAGCGCTACGCTTATCGTGGCGCCATCGTGGTGGTGGATGTGCGGCACGGCGAGGACCAATTGGCGTCACAGCCGGAAGCGGCGCGGCAATTGGCGTTGGCCGATGCCGTCGTGCTGGGCAAATCGGATTTGGCGGACGCGGCGCAGTTGCGGCGGGTGGAGCAGGCGGTCATCGCCATCAATCCTGGTGCGCAACGTTGCGTCCAGCGCCAGGATGCGCCCTTGGCCGGAATATTGCGAGACGGCCCCGATGCGCTCGCGCGCCGCGATGGCGTCGCGCTGGCGAACTGGCTGCAGGCCTTCACGCATCCCGTCGCGGGCCGCCACGCGCAGGTCGCCAGTTTTTCGCTGATCTTGTCCGCGCCGTTGAGCCGGGCCGCCTTCCTGGCCGGGGTGTCGCGCATCCAGGAGCGCTTCGGCCAGGGGCTGCTGCGGATGAAGGGGCTGGTGTGCTTCGAGGGCGAGGCGCTGCCATGCGAGGTGCATGGCGTCCACGGCGAACTCTATCCCTTGCGCCCGCTGTTGCAATGGCCCAGCGATGATCGCGCGTCGCGCCTGGTCTACATCTTGCGCGGGCTGGACGCGGAGAGCGTGCGCGCCGAGGTCCTTCAGGCCTTGGGCCAGTTGCCCGCCTGAGTGCCGCCGTCCGGGTTTCATAGCGGTACCCGCTGAATACTCGTGTCGCTATTTCTGCACGGATGTTGCATGGAAATACGGTATAACCGGTACGGTCTGATGCAAGAACCGAGACAATCATGGATCGTCTGAAAGCCATGCAGGTGTTCGTCGAAGTCGCCGACCGGGGAAGCCTGTCGGCGGCGGCCGTCCATTTGGACATGTCGCGAGCGATGGTGTCGCGGTACCTGGCTGAAATGGAGCAGTGGGTGGGGGTGCGCTTGTTGCATCGCACCACGCGCCGGCTCAGCCTCACGCCGGCGGGGGCGGAAACCTTGCCCCGATGCCGGCAGATGCTGGACATGGTGGGTGACCTGCGCAGCGCGGTGTCCACGCCGGAAGACACGCCGCGCGGCTTGTTGCGCATCACGACCAGCATGTCCTTCGGTTCAAGGCATCTGGCCAGCGTGGTTACCGATTACGTCAAACAACATCCCGGCACCTCCGTGGATCTGATGTTGGTCGAGCGCGCCGTCAATCTGGTCGAAGAGCGGGTAGATCTGGCGGTCCGGATCACGAATGACCTGGATCCTAATCTGATCGCGCGCAAATTGGCCGTCTGCCGCTCGGTGGTGTGCGCATCGCCGGAATACCTGGCGCGCGAAGGCGTGCCGGCGCGCATCGAGGATTTGTCGTTGCGCAACTGCCTGACGCATTCCTATTTTGGCAAAAGCCTGTGGCGATTCGAGCGCGACGGCCAGCCGGTGGATGTGCCGGTCAGCGGCAATATCAGCGCGAATGAGGTCTCGGTGCTGTCGAGCGCCGCGCTGGAAGGGGCGGGCATCGCCATGCTGCCGACTTACTACGCGGCCGAGGACTTGGCGGCCGGGCGCTTGAAAGCTATTTTGCCGCAGTGCAAGCCGCAGGAATTGGGTATTTATGGCGTCTATGCCTCGCGCCGCCAGATGCCGTTGATCTTGCGTTCGATGCTGGATTTTCTGGTCGAGCGCCTGGGTTCCGCGCCGTGGGACAAGCCCGTCGTGGCGCCGCGTGCGCCCGCTTGAGGGGTGGTCTTGCGGGCGGCCGGGCTTGAGGGGCTGGGTTATGGCGGTATAATTTCCGTATTGCTTTGGCGGACGAGCCACATTTCTTTCCGGGCTTTCGCCAGCAAACCATATTGCGGCGGGCCAATGTCCGCTAGCATGTAGTCGTCGAAAACAGCTAAGAATCGTAAGTCCGGCCTGGGGTTGGTCATCGCATCACGAAGCGGGTCTTCGTATGCGCGAGGGGGTGCATGGGATTCAAAGGTGGCGGCCAGCCACAATGCCGAATCCGATGCCTGACGATCCAGGTCTTGATACTGATCGCCGCAGGAAGCAGTCGCCGGGTTACCGGCGTGTCCCGCAGGCTAGTGTTGGCGTGTAATGCCAGCTTTTCCAGAATTTGCTTAAGGCGTCTGCCGCGATGGAAATCCGGCAGGCATATCGCCCTATCTTGATTGGTGCGGCCGTTTTGGCGCATAGCCAGCGTGCGGTCCGCCGCGCAGCCCGTCATGCATGGCAGTCAACCCAGGAATGTTGTGAACACTACGCAAACCCACGCTGTCTGTAGCGAGCCCGCTTTTGTCGGGATCTTGCCGGCGGGTGCGGGCGTGAGGTTCGTTGCGCAGTCCGCGTCAGTCGCGGGGGCGGGGTTGGGTGCCGAGTTTGTGGGGTTCGTGCCCGTTGCTGCTAACGGTTTGGTGCGCACGAATGAATTTTGCGGGCGCGAATTTGCGGGCACCAATGAAAAAGGCCCGGCGCATTCGCCAGGCCTTCGTCAATTTGGTTGCGGGGGCAGGATTTGAACCTACGACCTTCGGGTTATGAGCCCGACGAGCTGCCAGACTGCTCCACCCCGCGTCTGAGAAAAGAATATTAACCTTATTTTCAACCTAGCGCAAGTTAGCCCTTTTTGAATTTGAATGTCGATGAACGATAGCGAGGCAATACTCGTGCTGGAAACCGCGCTGCTATGCGCGGTGCAGCCGATGCAACTGTCCGATATGCGCAAGCTATTCGGGGACGATGAACAATTCGACAACAGCAAGCTGCGCGGGCTGTTGGAGACGCTGCAGAGCAATTGGGCCGATGGCGGCCTTGAGCTGGTGCAACTGGCTAGCGGATGGCGATTCCAAAGCCGCCCGCACATGCAGCGCTACCTTGAGCGGCTCAGCCCTGAAAAGCCGCCCAAGTATTCGCGTGCTGTCATGGAGACGCTGGCCATCGTGGCCTGGCGTCAGCCGGTCACGCGCGGCGATATCGAGGACATTCGCGGGGTCACCGTGTCTTCGCAGATCGTGAAGGCGCTGGAGGATCGGGGCTGGATCGAGGTAATCGGGCATCGCGATGCGCCGGGCCGTCCCGCCCTCTTCGGCACGACGCGCCAGTTCCTGGACGATCTGGGCTTGCGGGCGCTGGATGAGCTTCCGCCGCTGGAATCGGCGCAAGCCGCTGCGGCGCTGGCCGGCCTGGACTTGGGCGAAGTGCAGCAACTGACAGGCGAGGGGGCTGCGCCCGCCGACGCCGCCGCGCCTGACGGTGCCGCCGCCGACGCCGACGGCGAAACGAGCGATGGAATCGGTGATGAAACCAGCGGTTTGCAGGGTGAAATCGCCGTCGACGAGCCGCCGGGCGTGGAAGAAAATGACGCTATCCCAGTTGCGGAATTGTCTGTTTCGGAACACGATGCAACCATAGCCCCGGGCGATAGCGTAGAATCCGTCGTTTCGCGCACAGAAGAAGGCGCGGATCCCGCAGACGAACCCACCGTCCGGGAGCAAGCCGAAGGCTTGTCCAATACGCCAACCCCGTCCGGTTTTCCCGACGAAGGGGCTGGCAACGACCTTTCCGATATGGCCGCCGACGTCACAGAAGCCGGTGCTGCAAAGGAAAGTGTCGAGAACGCAAAACACGCGGAACCGACCGAACCGATTGACGAGACCGATCACGCAGCGCCTGGCGCCGCCGGGCATGAGCCCGCCATCGGCCTTGACGAATCTGTTCGGCCCGACCCTGATGTCGTCCCCACGGCATCGGGCGAGGCAGATCCGGAGCGGCCTCGCGCCGGCCGTGAGTCGGCGTCCCCTGATGATGACGAGCCTGCCCCTGGCAGGCCTACCCAAGTTTGAAATTCGGAGCTGTCCCAGTGACAACGAATACAGCAATGCAGGACGACAATCCCCGTTCGGATGACACCGTTTCCAACGGTCAACCGGAAGCTTCCGCCGCGCGCGAGCCGGCAGCCGAAGGTGAGGCCGGCGCCCGTGGGCGCGGGCGCAAGCTGAGGACGCCGTTCCGTCGCCGTCGCGGCGATGCGACGGCCGAACAGGCGCCGGCCGTTGAGGGCCAGCAGCCTGCTGCCGCCGCTGCTACGGTCGAGTCGCCTGACTCCCGAGGCGGCGAGCAGGAAGCCGAGCAGGCCCTGTCGTACCTGGACTCGGCGGACCGCATGGAGCAGCGCCTGGGCAAGTACCTGAACAGCGATTCGGTCATGCCCAAGCTGCACAAGGTGCTGGCTGATGCCGGTATCGGTTCGCGCCGCGAGATGGAAGAGTTGATCGTCGCGGGCCGCGTGTCGGTCAACGGCGAGCCGGCCCATATTGGCCAGCGCGTGGCGCCGAATGATCAGGTTCGTGTCAACGGCAAGCCGATCATGCGCGTGAATACGAAGAAGCCGCCGCGCGTGATCCTGTATCACAAGCCGGCAGGCGAGATCGTCAGCCACGACGATCCGGGTGGTCGCGCCAGCGTTTTCGCGCGCTTGCCCAAGCTGCGCACCGGCAAATGGTTGTCGGTCGGGCGTCTGGACTTGAATACCGAAGGTCTGCTGATTTTCACGACCTCGGGCGACATGGCCAACCGCATCATGCACCCCCGTTACGGCACCGAACGCGAATACGCCGTCCGCGTGTTGGGCGAAATGGACGAGGCGCAGCGCCAGTCGCTGGTCGATGGCATTGAGCTGGAAGACGGCCTGGCCGCTTTCGGCGCGCTGGAATACCTGGGTGGCGATGGCAGCAACCGCTGGTATCGCGTGACCTTGCAGGAGGGCCGCAACCGCGAAGTCCGCCGCATGTTCGAAGCCGTCGGCGTCACGGTCAGTCGCCTGATCCGTACCCGTTTCGGCGATGTGGTGCTGCCGCGCACGCTACGGCGCGGCCGTTGGGAAGAATTGGACGGTTCGCTCGTGACCGCGCTGATGGTCCAGCTGGGACTGTTGCGTGAAGACGACGAATCCGGTGGCAACCGCCGCCGCTCGAAGCAGCCGCAATCGCATGACAGCGCCTTGCCTCCCGGCTTCGGCACCATGGACCGCAATGGCATGAATGGCGCCCGCATTGGTCGCCGCGGCAAGCTGCAGGGCGGTCGTCTGGGTAGTGCAGGCCAAACGGCGGCGTGTCCGTCGGATCCGTTCGGTACCGGTTTGATGATTGCCGGTGGCTATGCCAACGGCCATCCGTTGGCCGCGGAAGGCGCGGGCGGCAATCGCAAGGGCGGCAAGCCCGGTGGCGGCCGTTCGGCGGCGCCGGCGGGCGGTGGCCGTCCGGGTGGAAAGTCGGGCGGAAAGCCTGGTGGCAAACCGGGCGGCAAGCCTCGCGGTCCGCGTTCGGCGGCGGCCAACGGCCCGTCGGGCCCCATGGCGTCGGCGGATGCCGTCGGCAATGTGGCCGAAGCCCCCGTGGGTGGTGGTGGCCGCAAGCCTTCCGGCCGTAAGCCGGGTGGTGGCAAACCGGCGGGCGCGGGCGGCGGCAACAGCCGCGGCGGCAAGCCGGCAGGCGCCGGTCGTGGCGGCAGCAAGACCGAAGGCTCGCCGCGCGCGGCGGGTGGCGGCGCCGGCAACAACAAGGGGCCGGGGGCGGGCGGCAAGCCGCGTGCTCCGCGCAATGCCTCGTCGTCGTCATCCCCGCGTGGCGATGATTGGCAGCCGCGTGGCGCTTCGGCCCACGAATCCCGCCTTGGCGTGATGGGCGGACGTGGCCGTCAGGGCCGCTAAACGCTGTCAGGCGGCGCGCAGGGCGCGCCGCCTGGTCCGATGTGTCCCATATAAACGTAAGCCCGTGACGAATCAGGCGTTTTTCCAGTTTATCTGGTAAAATCAATGGTTTTCATGGCTTCGCGCCATTGCCTTGCGCCCGACATTGGCCTTACAACGTGTCCGGTAGCGTGTGGTGGTCGTACTTGGTGTGCGGCAAGAAAGTATCTGGCGCATGGGAAGTATCAAGCGCATGGCCTATAGGGCATTGCCTGTAAAGGACATCGCCGGTAGGCAAAGCGCGGTAGGCAAGAGCAGTTGGCATCGGAGTTGCGCTAAGCGCCGCCGGGCCCGGATTGACGGGTTGGGGCGGGGCTGTATGGGGGAATCCCGTGGCGCAAACCACAAATTAGGTCGCAATATAGGGCGCTGCCCAGCATTGCTCCTTACGTGCAGTAGGGAAGCGGCTGGGCTCTGCGCAATATCGGTGGGCTGGGCGTGCAGCCCATTTTTTTTGAGTATATGGCTGATTTATTCGCATTGACCGAAGAGGCTTTGGCCGGCATGGACCTCGAACTCGTAGACGTCGAGCGTGCCGCCCTGGGCCTTTTGCGCGTGACGATCGATCGGGTCGGCGGTGTGCGCATCGAAGACTGTGAGCAGGTTTCGCGCCAATTGTCGCGGGTGTTTGAAGTCGAGAACATCGACTATAAGCGGCTGGAAGTCGGTTCGCCGGGCATTGATCGCCCGCTGCGCAACGAGAACGAATTCCGCCGTTTCGCAGGCGAGCGCATCGAAATCAAGCTGCGCGAGGCATTAGACGGACGTAAGGTCTTCTCCGGCACGCTGACCGTGCCCGAAGACGCCGCCGCCTCGGACGCCGCTGCTGGCATGCACAAGACCGTCTTCGGTCTCGAATTTGAGGCAAAAAAGAACGATGTCCAGGTTTTGAACTTCACGGTCGATGACATCGAACGTGCAAAACTGGATCCCGTTCTGGATTTCAAGGGCAAAAAGCGATGAGTCGCGAAATTCTTCTGTTGGTCGATGCCTTGGCGCGTGAAAAGAACGTCACGCGCGACGTCGTGTTCGGTGCGCTGGAAAGTGCGCTGGCCTCGGCCATGAAAAAGCGCTTCAAGGATGATGCGGACATTCGTGTCGCCATCGATAGGGAAACCGGCGATCACGAGGGCTTCCGCCGTTGGCTGGTCGTGCCCGACGAAGCCGGGCTGCAAGAACCCGATAAGCAGGAAATGCTGTCGGACGCGGTGGAAATCGTCCCTGGCATCCAGGAAGGCGAATACATCGAAGAGCCCCTCGAGCCCATCGAATTCGGCCGTATCGGCGCGCAGGCGGCCAAGCAGGCCATTCTGCAAAAGATCCGTGACGCCGAGCGCGAGCAGGTGCTGAACGACTTCCTGGACCGTGGCGAAACCATCGTGTCCGGAACGATCAAGCGCATGGACAAGGGCGACGCCATTGTCGAAACCGGCAAGATCGAAGCGCGTCTGCCGCGTTCCGAGATGATCCCGAAGGAAAACCTCCGGGTCGCCGACCGCGTCCGCGCCTTCGTGTTGCGTGTTGACCACGCCGCCCGTGGCCAGCAAGTGATCCTGTCGCGCACCTCGCCCGAGTTCATTCGCCAGCTGTTCGAGAATGAAGTTCCGGAAATCGAACAAGGCCTGCTGGAGATCAAGGCCGCTGCCCGCGATGCCGGCGTGCGTGCGAAGATCGCCGTGGTGGCTTACGATAAGCGTATCGACCCCATCGGCACGTGTGTGGGCATGCGCGGTTCGCGTGTTACCGCGGTTCGCAACGAGCTGGGCGGCGAGCAGGTCGATATCGTGCTGTGGTCGGAAGACCCCGCGCAGTTTGTCATTGGCGCCCTGGCGCCGGCCAACGTCGAATCGATCGTCGTTGATGAAGACAAGCATGCGATGGACGTTGTCGTTGACGAAGAAAACCTGCCCAAGGCCATCGGCGCCAAGGGTCAGAACGTGCGCCTGGCGTCCGAGCTGACGGGCTGGCAGATCAACATCATGACGCCGGAAGAAAGCCTGAATCGCCAGGAAGTCGAGCGGTCGGGTCTGCGCGCCACGTTCATGAGCAAGCTGGACGTTGATGAGGAAGTCGCTGACATCCTGATCGACGAAGGTTTCACCGGTATCGAGGAAATCGCTTACGTGCCCATGCAGGAACTGCTGGAAATCGAAGCGTTTGACGAAGACACCATCAATGAATTGCGCGCCCGTGCCCGCAATGCGTTGCTGACTGAGGCGATTGCCCAGGAAGAGCGCCTTGAGACCGCACAGGATTTGCTTGAACTCGAAGGCATGACGCAGGAACTGGCTGGCAAGCTGGCCGAGCGTCAAGTGCATACGCGTGATGATCTGGCCGAACTGGCAACGGACGAACTGGCGGAAATCGCCGGCTTGACCGAGCAGGAAGCCAGCGACCTCATCATGCGTGCCCGCGCCCATTGGTTCGACGAAGAATAACCAAAAGGACACGGGTCTGCGGTGGGTAGTGCTGGTTTTATCCACCGCAAGTTCACGTTGTTTGTAATAGCTGCATATAGGGAAGAGAGAGCCTAATGTCGAGTAACACCGTCGCCCAGTTCGCTACCGAGCTGAAAATGCCTGCCAATGTGCTGCTGGATCAGC
>Ga0307412_10000108_pt1 | contig 65318 bp, 57 predicted proteins | sample DK1Cmetagenome_3_FD_203823 | JGI IMG/M metagenome (GOLD analysis project Ga0307412, IMG submission 203823) | Maize rhizosphere microbial communities from greenhouse at UC Davis, California, United States - DK15-C-1 | ecosystem: Host-associated > Plants > Roots > Rhizosphere > Soil | place: USA...
ATATGGTGAACCCCCGAGTAACGCCGAATGCCCGCAATCGTGTTCCGCGTTTCAAAAGTGCAAACCCAGCATCCGTCGTAATGCATCTGAGCGCATCGACGACGGATATTTCAACGGCCTGTTAGGGTAATTATCGAGCGCCGCGCCTCACGAGTTCGGCCAGTACTGTCCGATAAGCGGTCTCGCCGATCACATGCTCGTTCGCGCCGCCCTCGAAGTCGATCCATCCGGAGTTAAAGCCGTCGAGCATTTCAATGCGCGGCGTCGGCCACGCCGTGCCTTGCGACTGGAACCGCGCTTCCCATTCGGCGCGCGGCACCGCCTGAGCCTTCACGTCGCGCTCCAGTACACTGCCCAGCAACGCCGCGATCTCATGCTGCGTGTAACGCTGCGGCCCTTCTATTTCGATGACGCGCCGCCCCTGCCACGTCTGCGTGAGCGTATCGGCAATCACGCGGCCGATGTCCGCCGTCGCGACCATCGGATAAGCGCGCTCGAGTGGCTGCAGAAAGCCCGGCATGACGCCCATATCGCGCGCCGGTGCAACGTCCCATAGCGAGTTCTCCATGAACCACGCGGGCCGCATGATCGCAGTGGGTATGTGCAAAGCGGGCAGTTCCGCCAGTGCCTGCTCCAGAATGTGCACTTGAGCAATGAGCCCGAGGCCGGATTCACGGTGCCCGCCAACCGACGACAATGCCGCCACCCGCTCCGGCCGCGCATCGACTAGCGCTTTTTTCAGCACTGCAACTGCCCGATGTGCGTTCGGATAACCGGGCTCCGGTGCGAAATTCGGCGCGAGCATCACAAACACGCCTGCTGTTCCGCGAAATGCTGCGGCGAGCGCGTCGGCGTCTTCGAATGATGCGATGGCAATCTCGGCACCGCGCTCACGCCACTGCACGGCCTTCGTCTCGTCGCGCAATACCGCACGCACCTCATGTCCCGCAGCCAGTAAAGCGCGCGCCGCCGCGCCGCCCACCTGCCCTGTCACACCGGTAATGGCATACATATCAATCGCTCCTTGAATGGTTAATGCGGTAGTGCGACGCATTCTCGCTGTTTAACCGTCATTTCACGAGAGCATGAATGTCATTTGTCTAATGACGGACCGGCATGCATATGTTTCAGGAATGTTGCGCGCGAAACCAACGTGCTCGTTACTTGCTCGTTAAGCGGACAACCGTTCAACGTTTCGCGCCGCGCTCGACTCGCGCCGCCTCGCGATGTCTATGCTTGGTTGCAATGCAACAGATCGAACAGCGCCAGTACTTTCGTATGAATCGCTGCGGAATCAGGAGACCTTCCATGTGCGGAATCGTAGGAGCAGTGGATCGCCGCGATGTCACTTCCACGTTGACCGAGGGCTTGCGGCGACTCGAGTATCGCGGCTACGACTCGTGCGGAATCGCGGTTCTTCAGCAAGGCGCACTGCGTCGAGTGCGCAGCGTCGCGCGCGTCGCGAGTCTCGCGGCAGAAGTTGCCGAAGCTAACCTGTCGGGAATGATCGGTATCGCACATACACGTTGGGCGACTCATGGAGCGCCTGTCACGAGGAATGCCCATCCGATCTTCTCCAGCGGCGAAATCGCCATCGTGCATAACGGCATCATTGAAAACCACGAGGCGTTACGAGAAGAACTGGGAGTACTCGGCTACGTGTTTGAGTCGGACACCGATACGGAAGTTGTCGCGCATCTGATTCACCATGCGTGGAAAAAGCAAGGCGGAGAACATGAAAGCGACCTGCTTTCTGCCGTGCGCCATGCGCTCGAACGGCTTCACGGCGCTTACGCAATTGCCGTATTCGCGAGTAGCGATCCGGGCCGGGTGATCGGTGCACGGGCCGGTTCTCCGCTCGTCGTCGGCCTGGGAGAGCAAGGCAACTATCTCGCGTCCGACGTCATGGCGCTTGCCGGGACGGTGGAGAACTTCATTTATCTGGAAGAAGGCGATATAGCGGAATTGACACTGGACGGTGTACGAGTCGTCGATCGCGCCGGCCATGCAGTGCAGCGCGAAATCAAATTGCAGCGATCGAGCACGAGCGCAGTGGAACTCGGCCCGTATCGGCATTACATGCACAAAGAGATCTTCGAGCAGCCAAGTGTCATTGCAGACGCAATTGAAAACGTTCACACCATTACCGCCGACCTATTCGGCGCGGGGGCGCGGCACGCGTTTCGCGAAATCGACTCGCTTCTGATAGTGGCGTGCGGCACGAGTTATTACGCGGGCATGACAGCGAAGTACTGGTTCGAATCGCTCGCCAAAGTACCGGCGCAAGTGGAAGTCGCGAGCGAATACCGGTATCGCAGCAGTGTGGCGAGTCCCAATACGCTGGTCGTGGTCGTATCGCAATCGGGCGAAACCGCCGATACGCTCGCCGCGCTCAAGCACGCTCAATCTCAGGGCCATCGGCACACGTTGGCTATTTGCAATGTCGCAAGCAGCACGATGATGCGGCAGGCGCAGTTCCAGCATTTGACTAGCGCGGGACCGGAAATCGGCGTTGCGTCGACAAAAGCCTTCACAACGCAGCTAGTTGCGCTGTTCCTGCTCGCATTGACGCTCAGCAAACAGCGCGGGCGCCTTCCGGCCGCGCAAGAAGCGGCGTTTCTCGATCAACTGCATCGCTTGCCGGCGAAACTGAACAGCGTGCTCGCGCTGGAAACACAAATCGTCGCGTGGGCAGAAGCGTTCGCGCGTACAGAACATGCACTCTTTCTCGGCCGCGGCCTGCATTATCCGATCGCGCTGGAAGGCGCATTAAAGCTGAAAGAGATCTCGTACGTGCACGCGGAAGCCTATCCCGCAGGCGAATTGAAACATGGGCCACTTGCACTGGTGACGAGCCAGATGCCGGTCGTCACGGTGGCGCCCAACGACGCGCTGCTCGACAAGCTCAAATCGAATATGCAGGAAGTCAGGGCACGCAGCGGCCAATTGTATGTATTCGCCGATGCGGATTCGCGAATTGCGAGTGGCGATGGACTTCGCGTGATCCGCATGCCCGAGCACTACGGCAGCCTGTCGCCGATCCTGCATGTCGTGCCGCTGCAACTGCTTGCGTATCACACCGCATGCGCACGCGGCACCGACGTCGACAAGCCGCGAAATCTCGCGAAGTCCGTCACTGTCGAATGAGGCATAGCGCACAGACGCACTGCGCGCATGGGTGTACAAGCAAACGGTTGCGCGGACATAAACCGCGCGCCGCAATGTAATCGGAACTCATTGGCGGGCCACTGCCTCGCTTATTCGCGCAAGGAAAGCGAACATGCAGATCTATCCGATTCATCCGAGCTTTACTGCGGGAGCCAGCTTTGAACTCGCGGTGCAGCCCGGCAGGCGCTTTAGCATCGCCATTTATCAGCAGCAGGACGACGACTCGCTCACGAGCCTGTGCGGCGTGGTGGTTACAGGTAAGAACAATGTGACCGCCAATCTGCTGGACGGCAAATACGTATTCCAATCTACAGGCAATAGCGCGGCAAAGCGCTTCGACGAGGATTGGAATTGGCCGACAATCGACATTCACCCGAACGTCGCGAACTTGCACAGCGGCGCCTATGTGGCGATCGCCTATGAAGTCGACGCCGCAGGAAAGCCGACGCAGGAACTCGGGCGCGCGTGCGCCGCGCATCGGCCGATCTTCGCAGCACGGCCCGACAGCGACAGCATGGCGCTTGTGATCGCGCGCCCACGCACGCCCACCGCCACGCTCGCGTACATCATTCCGACGGCGACCTACCACGCCTATAACTCGACGGGTGGTGGAAGCTTCTATGACGACCGCATTCACCGTTATCGCGCCGCAAACAAGGTGAGCTTGCTTCGCCCCGGCGGCGGACTCGGCGCACGGCTCGGCGAACCGGACGATCCCTACGACAAACGCTCGACCCGCCAGCAATTCGCTCACTGGGACGCGAAGTTTATCCGGTGGCTGCGCAACGAAGGCATTGCCTGCGACTTTTATACGGATCTCGACTTGCACAGCGCGACCGCGCTCGACCTGACTCGCTACCGCTGCATGCTGAGCGTCGGTCATCACGAGTACTGGAGCGAGGAAATGCGCGCACATGTCGCGTATTTCGTCACGCAAGGCGGAAACGTCGCTGTTTTCAGCGGCAATACGTGTTATCGGCCTGTGAGGTTTATCGGCGCTGAACCGGGTCAACTCAGCGAGATGCGCAAGCTTGCGGACAACTGGGATGTACTCAAGGAACAGATCGATCTCGATCCGCGCGTAAGCGGCAATGAAAGCCATTTGATTGGACTGACCTATAAGCACGGCGGCGGCCACTGGGGCACGTGGTCGCGGTGGCGTCGCCGCTGGGTGAAGTGCGAGCGTCAGGCAATTGGCTTTACCGTCAAACGGCCGGACCATTGGGTATTTGCAGGAACTCAACTGCAACAAGGTGAAAGCTTTGGCGCAGAAGATCGGCTCGTCGGCTATGAAGCGGACGGCATCCCGCCGGACTGGCCCGACGATGCAATCGAAAGGCTTGCGGTTACCGAACGGCTCACAGGATGGGAAATGGGCGGTGCTGGCGCGATCGGCTTATTTCGTCCACTGCTGCGAGACGGCCGCCGCAGTGCGGGAGAAGTCTTTAATGTGGGTACGACAGACTGGGCTCGTGTGCTGACGGACAGCACGGCGCAGAGCCATGACGTCGTGCAGCAGATCAGCCGCAACGTGATTCGCCAATACACCGGCGCGCAGGAGATAAACGCATCACAGCAGAAGCGTCCGCTGCACGAAGCGGCCGATGCAGGCGGCGAAGCCGCATTGCAAACCGACGCGGGTTGAGCGCAATGATGGTCATGAACGCAGTGACCGTTGCGCACACGATGTTGTCCGCTCATGACGCGCTTGAGTCGATCCTTCAAGCGTGTGAACAAACGTTTTCTAAGGCATTTTGTACCGCTTCTCAGAACTTTCGAAACGGGCTTCATTACGCGTTTTTCTTGCCACATTTCTTATCGGTTTAACGCCTTTGACACAGTACTCGAACCGGCGGTTGAGCCGTCCGGCGCCCGCGCTCGTTCGTCGCGCGGCACGCCATCGAGCACCTCTACGTTGTCAGCCAAGGTTGGCCGGTGGAGGCTGAATTTAGGTGAGCACGCAACCAGCCTTACAGCGTATCCTTCCATTCAAATCCCAAACGAAGAAAGATTGCGTAAGCATCGTCTTCTCCAACGCTTCTTCGCTCGCGCCCAACACAAGCACTGTCATACCTGAGCGGCATTACCAATAACTCGTTAGACCTTGAACACCAGGAGACAGCATGAATAAACTCGGCCCCGCTAGTTGCCTCCTGCCGACTGATAAAGCGGCACAAGTACTTCGTCTAATTAATACGAATGCACATATCGACATCGTTTCAAGCCGCGATCTTCAATCCGGCGAAAACGAAATGCATCTCGATCAATCGGCTACTGCAAACGCGACGTCTATTCCTCGCGCGCCCGAGCACGCCGATAAGATGCAAATGCTGATTGCGCCGGATACGGATGCAACTCTCGCTTCCATCGTAAGGTCCAATTTGAATTGTCAAGATTTAATTGCGCCGGTATGGATCCTGGACCACACAGTTCAGGGCGCCGTGATTGCACGCGCCGCCGAAATACGCATTAGCTTCTTTCCGCAGGCAGATGATGCTACCGGCGCAACGTCCGTTAAGCCGAAGCGCGAAGACGAGAAGATTCACGCGCTCGCGCAGTGGCTCACTGAAAACTGCGAGCACGACATTTCGATTGCCGAGGTCGCTCAGCGCGCTGCGATCAGCGAACGAACCTTCTTGCGCCGGTTCCGGCAACAGATCGGCACGCCGCCTTCCGAATACCTGTTGAGGGCTCGGCTCGACCGGTCGCGCAGGCTGCTAGCCGACTCCGATCTTCCGGTCGACAAGATCGCTCGGCGCAGCGGCATGGGCAACGGGTCGCAACTCGCCAAGCTCTTTCGCAAGCGCTTCGGAGTCTCGCCAACGGAGTTTCGGCGCCGCGCCCGCACGGGTTCCGCCTAAGCGAGTGCGACCATGGAAGAAGGCCGGCCGCGGGGTCACTGGCGAGACCAGCCCTTGGCTTCGCGTGCCGAAAGGTTTGCGTTCACCGTGATATTGACTGGCTTTGCAACGGTTTATGTCGTGGCGGTGATTGTCGTTTTTCTGGTGGTGGCGATTGTATTGATTCCGGTGCGGATTTTCTGCTCCATTGCCGACGCTATCCGGGCCGCAAAGCGGCGCGAATAAACCGCGGTTTCAGAAGATCCGCGCATTGGCGAGGCGCGACAAGCAATTGGCGGCTGCGCCGCCGATTAGCGGACTTTTACCGAATCCGCGCTCACTACAATTCAGGCTGTTGCCAGACTTTTAGTGCATTTGATAAATATATTGGGAGCCCTAATCGTGATGGATCTCGTTGAACTCTCCAGGCCGCACGTCGATGAGAAGCCCGACTGTCTGGAACCGCCGAGGCACATTGGCCTTCTCGTGTCGCAGAACTTCTTCACGGCAAGTACTGGCGCGATTGGCGATGCTTTTCGCCTTGCGAACATGGCGCAACTGCATCGTGGCGAAGACCCGCCGTACCGGCTTACGGTATTGTCAGAAGAAGGCGGCGTCGTCACGAGTTCGTGCGGCATTTCGATCTTCACGGAACAACTGAGCCGTTACAGCGTGGGCGACTTTCACGCGTTCTTCGTGGCGTGCCGCGACACGGCGGCGCCAACGGAACCGAATGACCGGCTGCATTCATGGATCACGCGTCACGGCGCAATGGCATCGCTTCGCATCACGCAAGGGTCGAAGCTCGCAGTGGTTTACAAAAACGCTTCACGGCTGGCAGTACCTGTCTTTCTATTCGACGATGACTTCGTGGCGTCCCGCATTAACGGCGCAACGCCCGCCGAGCTAGCCCTTTCGCAGATCGAGCGCGACCTCGGTCCGCAGATCGCCAGAAAGGTCGCGCTTGAACTGCAGACGAATGCGATCAAGCACACAAGGCCACGCGAAGGCGACGCCAAATCGCTCACCACCGCAAGCAAGGTTCGCGAGTCGGCACGCTGGATCCAGGAGAACTACAGCAAGCCGATTTCCGTTGCGCAGGCAGCCGAATCCGCGGCAATGAGCAAGCGCAATTTCCGGCGCCGTTTCAAGCAGGAGTTCGGCATGACGCCGCTGGAGTACCTGCTGCGCACGCGCTTCGACGTGGTCCGGACAATGCTGAGTTCCACCAATATCCCGGTGGGGAAAATTGCGCGGCGGTGCGGAATGGGCGACGGCAATCGTCTGGGCCGTCTCTTCAAGGAAAGGTACGGCATGTCGCCCACCGAATTCCGTGCACAGCGGCATTTGAGCCTGTAGAGCGGCTTGACGCATGAGGAAAGCCACTATTGCACCAGGCGTATTTTTATGACGACTCCGATTCGCAACACGCTGTTCTATCTGATTCTGATTCAGGGCGGCAATTACATCGTACCGTTGCTGATGTTGCCGTACCTGGGTCATGTACTCGGTGCAAGAGAGTTCGGGGTGTTGGCCTATTGTCAGGCTGTCGCGCAATACATGGTGCTGCTGACCGACTATGGCTTCAACTTCACCGCAACGCGACTCGTATCGGTCAAACGCGGCGACGCTCACGGGCTCGCCGAGGTCTATACGAGTACATCGGCCGCGCGGCTCGTACTGGTTGCAGCGGCGCTTCTTCTGATCGTAGCGGGCATTGCATTCGTGCCGGATCTGCGAGATCACGCCGATGTACTCGGCGCGCTATTTCTCGGCATCGTCGCCAACGCGGTTACGCCGGTATGGCTGTTTCAGGGCCTGGAACGCATGCGCGCGTTGGTGTTGCCGACGTTTGTTTCGCGGCTTCTCGGTCTCGCCTTCGTCTATCTTGCAGTGAAAGGACCGGGCGATGCCGCGCTTGCTGCATTGGGCGTCAGTCTCGGCAATGTACTGCTCGCCATTTGCGCGCTGTGGATTCTTCATCGCAACAGGCTGGTGAAACTCGTCGGCATATCCACGAGAAAGATTGTCGACGCGCTGAAAGACGGCTTTCCGTTGTTCCTCTCTTTTGTATTGATCAGCTTCTATGTGAACTTCAACTCGATTCTTCTGAACTACTTCCACGGACCGGAAGTGGTCGGTCAGTTCGCGATGGCGGACAAGATTCGCGTGGCCGCGCAGGCCATGTTCATGGTGATCAGTCAGGCTTTCTATCCGCGCATCAGTCAATACCACGCGACCGATCCGCAAGCCGCGCAGCGCCTGATGCGAATGGCGATGCTCGCCGTGTTCTCGACATCGATCAGCCTTTTTGTCGGCATCGAATTGCTCGCGGCGTGGGGTATCGAAACATGGGTTGGGCCGCAGTTTCATGCATCGATTCCTCTCTTGAGACTCGAAGCCGTCTTGCCGCCCATCATCAGCGTCGCTGTCGTATTCGGCGATCTCGGGTTGCTCGCTCAAGGCCGCGCGCGTTCGCTCACGAATGTGTTTCTCGGCGCGACTGTTCTGCATCTTCTCTATGTGGTTCCGCTCACCCGCTACGGCGGCGCGAAAGGAACGATCGTCGCCGTGATCCTGACCGAGGTGGTCGGCGCGGTGGCCTTCATGTGGCTGTATTTCCGCGGCGTTGCACCTGCCTCGCGAGGCGCGGCGCTCATGCCGGTTGCATCCGGGGCGCGTCAGGAAGCACGCGGCGCGGATGCTGGTTGAGTTGCGGTTCTGCTATCAAACAATCGAGGTGCCTTATGCCCGCTTTTTCCATCATCGTGCCGGCCTACAACGTTGAGCACTATCTCGACGAAGCGCTCGCGAGCGTTGCGGCCCAGTCCTTCACGGACTTCGAGCTGATCCTTGTCGACGACGGCTCCACGGACGGCACCGCCGCGATTGCACAGCGCTATTGCGACAGCGACCCGCGCTTTCGCTACGTCTATCAGCCGAATCGCGGGCAATCCGCGGCACGCAATCTCGGCACTTCGTTGACCACGGGCACGTATGTGTACTACATGGACAGCGACGACCTGATCGACACCGACACGTTGAGCGTCTGCCACCGCGAATTCAGCAATCCCGAGATCGACGCGGTGATGTTCGAAGCCGCGGTATTCCCGAACGATGCGCCGATGTACAAGCAGGAAGTCAACGGCTACCGCCGGCCGCTCGGAAGCGCGACGTTGTGGTCGGAAGAGTTCGTCGTCGAATCGTTGCGGCAAGGGCGCTATTTTGTTTCGCCGTGCTGCTTTATCACGCGACGTTCGGCCATCGGCAATCTGCGTTTCATAGAAGGCATCGTGTATGAGGACAATCACTTCTTCGCTGCGTTGTTGCTACAGCAACGACTTAAGCTGGCAGTGCTGAACCAGGCGCTCTTTAAAAGAAGATTGCGCATGGATTCGACGATGTTCACGACGAAGACGCTGCACCACTACAACAGCATGTACCGGCTGCTTCACGAGGTGTCGGCGCTGTCTTTCATTGCGCTCGATCCACCGGAGCGCGCGCGCATCAAGCAGGAGATCATCGGCAAGACGCTCGGCGATCTGCATTTTGCAAGCGCGCTGGTCGGCCCCGATCTGAAGCTGCGCAGCATGAACGTGGCGGCGACATGGTATGTGGCCACGCATATCTCGCCGCGGCTTTTTTCGGCGAAGCGTCTGTTGCTCGCGCTCGTGCCGGAACTGTATCGGCTGAAGCCGGAAGTTTGAGTTGCTGTAAAGCTGAGTCGCTTTTAGAGCGCGGCGTCGCCACTTTGCGGCGCCGCGCGCTAATAGCAATACTCCATAAAGCCACTGCCTTCACATTCCGGAAGTTGCCATATCCTCTTCCACGAAACGCAGAATCGCCTCTGTCAGTGCCTCGCGAGGGTAGGCATTTTGCGTGACGAACAACGATGCGATCGTCGTGTGGGTTCGAGAGACAGGCACGGCCAGTGCCCAATGATCCGCATTGACGTAACCCATCAAGACGCTGCCGGGCACGACCTGATCGTAGAAGATCACCTGGCTGTCGTTGCGGGCGTCGACTCGTGAGAGTTTTTCGTAGCTCGATTCGAGTATCGACGAAATGCGCTCCGGCTGCGGAAAGGTCACGAGCGAGTAGTAATGCAGATCGCGCGGAAGCGGATGGCTGGCCATCCACGCCCTGCGCGTGGCCGGCCGCAGGCTTTGCACAGCGCCGCCGTCTCCCGAGTGGCAAGCCGCGCCCGGAAAGTGCCGCAGCATGTCCGCCTGGTATTGCTCGGCGTCGTTGGCAAGCGGCGATCCGCCAACCGCCCCCGCCGCGCTGACGACAGCCGCCACGCGGCTGCGAATCTCCGGATACGCGACGACGGCCTCGAGAATATCGGCCGCGCCCTTCGAGTAGCCGATCAGCACCAGTTGCGCTGCGCCTTCGGACATCGGCATGGCCATCACGGCGTCGCGGATCTGGCGTGCATTGTTCGCCGAGCCCGACAGCCCGTCCACCTTCAGCATGATCCCGTCGTAACCGGATTGCCGCAGGTTTTGAACGACGGTGTTCGGAGGATTCAGCCAGGGCCTGAAGCAGTCGTACCCGATGCCGGGTACCACTGCCGCGATGAGGTGGCGTCCCGATTGCCCGAGATCGACGGGCGCACTTGTACCGGCAGGCTCGGCGCCGACCCGTGTGAGTGCGTCTTCGCAAGGACGGTAGTCAGGCAGCGCTGAGCCGTGCGCTTCGAGCACCGCACAGTAAATCTCGCGAAAGCGAGCCCGCTTGTCTTGCACGCCGGCCTGCGATGCCTCGACGAGAGCGAGGGGCGGCGTCTCCGTCGAGTAGGGAATGAGCGGCTTCGTTGCGCATGCAGCGAGCGCGAGAATGGCCGCTAGCGCCGCGCCGTGCATGCAGTGCCTGCTCCATGCCCGCCGATGCACAACACGCCGGCGCACGGCGCCGCTTCGTTGCTGACAGACCGCCTTACTTGCCGGCATCGCCACCCTCCCGGTTCGTGGAGGACTCGCGCTGCTCCAGGTAAGGCACCCACTGGAGCAATTCCACGTTCGCAAAACTGAGCGGACGAGTGGCAAAGAACATCACGGCGCGTAGTCCGTCGGTGTGATACGGCGCGCCGTTCAGCGTTGTCCGCGGCTGTGCCTGTGGCGATGGACCGACGCCGTACACAAAACCGAGCTTGTCGAGACCGCCCGAATACATCATGTCCTGAATGAGGAAGTTCCTGGCCTCGTCGACGTCATCATGAAGCGTGTCATCCGCCGTATCGTGATGCGCGAAGCGGCCCCCGACAGGACGTCCGGCTTGCGCGACATACACCGGGTCGCCGTTAAAGCGAATGGGCGTGAGCCACGCGCGCAATGAAGTCGACAACGCACCCGCCTGGGCCTGCTTGCGCAGCACGACGTCGGGCGTGCGTCCAAATAGCCACTGCGAATAGTCGCTCTTTCGCATCTCCCGGCGATAGCTACGGCGCACCATCGCGGCGCCGATGTCTCCCAGTTTGCCGATCACGATCACATTCAGAGGATCGCCTTCGGTCTCGCCATTCTCGCTCGTCGCGCAGCGCGGCATCCGTTCGAGCGCGGCCCGCAGCGACGCGAGGTCGTGGTAGTCGGTCAAAGCCGCCTGCTGGTACTGGAATGGAGTGAGCGCGAAACGCGGGTCGGCGGCGTCGTCCGGTACGGGTAGAAACAGTGAGAAAGGAATCAGTGTTCTGCTTGCGAAAAGATCGATGTTAACGAGTTTGATCTGCCGGTCCGGGTTGGCGAATAGAAAGCCGCTGCGCGTTTCTCCAGCCGGGACAGGATTTTTGAATCCGAGCTTGTTCAGGTGGCTGTCGATGTCCGCGTTCGTCGCGCCGCCGAGAAGCGTGTGCATCGACCATGCGACTTCGAGTGGCGAAAAGTAGTCCGGGTCGGTTCCGGAGTGCAGCAACCATAATGCTTGCGGTGTATGGTTCTCGACTTCGATCCAGAGCGGCTGAATGTTGCTGCTGCCAATGTCGGCGCCGATCATGCGCCTGCTGTCGTCGGCGCCTAGAACGGCTACGCTGACGCGCGCGCCTTGCCTCGTGTCGCTCACCGCACGCTGACGCAGCGGCGCATCGTCGGTGCTGACGGGCGCGGTCCAGGTCGCACAGCCGCCACAAACGAATAGAAGCACAACGCTGCCGGCAACGCGCGTCAACGCACGCCAAAGCGTTGGCCATTCGTTCATTGATCTGCTCCCGCGGGCACCGCGTTGAACTTTGCAACCGACTCCCATGGAAAAAATTCGATACCCGAGAGCGAGGTGGGCTGCCGGTCGAATACGAGGACCTGGCGAAGGCCGTCGGTGTAGTACGGGTCGGTAGTCAGATTCTGGCCCGGTGCGTTTTGCGGGGCTGCGCCGACTCCTTTCACGAAGCCGATCTTCTGCAGGTTCTGTGAATAGGCCATGTCTTCGGTCAGCGCGGTACGTGCTTCGTCGACATCGGGATCGATCTTGTGCGTCGTCAGCGTGGGCGAGTGGAATGTCAGACGCACGCCGATATCCCGGCTGATCTGACCGACCCACACGGGCTTGCCACGGTAGCGCATCGGGCTGAGCCAGAGCCGCAAGTGATTGCGCTGGTGGATGGTGTCGCGCGCCTTCTGCAATGCGAGGTCCTGCGCCCGCCCGAACAGATAGAGATCGCTCACGGGTGCATTGACATAGCGCTCGCCGGAAAATGCGGACGTGACGGTCTTCATGATCGAGCCGGACCATTTCTGTTCGGTCGGACTCCAGCCTCGTCTAACGAGTGCGGGAAATGCGTCGTCGAGACCGCCCACGATGACGAGATTGAGCGGGTCGCCATTCTTCGCGCCGTCTTCGCTGGTTGCGCAGCACGGAAGCGATTCGAGCGCGGCGCGCAACGCGCCGTCGTCGGTGTAGTCCACCATCCTCCCCGGCGGATAGACCTCACGGCGAAACACCGCGCTAACGTGGTAATCCGCGTAAAAGCCGGGCACCACCATGAGGAAGGAAAATGTTTGTGCCCGACCGCTTGCGACAAGATCAAGCTGAATGAGCTTGGCGCCCTCGGAGAGATTGGTCAGGATATAACCGGACACAGTGTGGCCCGGCAGCACGGGGTTACGGAAGGCGAGTGCGCGAAAGCGTCGCTCGATGTCATCGCCTGCCACCGACGATTTGCTGCCGGCGAATGCTTCGGCCGCTTCGGAGGCGGGAAAGAAGTTGGGGTCGAGGCCCGGCGACATCAGAAAGTAGCTGGACGTGTCGTCGTTTTGCACCTCGACCCATACGGGCTGAATGCCCTTTTTCGCGAGCGCTACGCCATAAACGCTCTCGCTCTCTTCGGCCGAAAGCACCGAGCCGGAAACACGGAGTCCTCGTTCGCTACGCGTGACGGCGCGGCTTTGATAGTCGAGTCCGCCGGCGCCCGGCAACGTAATAGCGCAACCGCATAGCATGAAAGCAACGACAACTGCAGGCAGCAGTCGATTCACGATGTGATCCATCGCGTCACCCATTTGCCGCGACCCGGGGCGGCGTTCCCGTCAGTGAACCGGGGTGAATGCTTCTGGAGGCAGAGTCATTTGAGTACCTGTTCGCCGCCTAAAGGCAGCCTCCTACATCTCCCATCGCATTGCTGCCTCCCCCGCTACCTGCACGGAAGCCGACCGACGTTTTGCTATTACCCGTCCACGATGGCCGCACCACGGCGGCTGCACCACCCGGAGGCTGCTGACCTGGCACATAGACATCCATGGCCTGGTCGTTCGCCACGATCACCTGCGATATGACTTGTTGTTGCGACCGGTCGGCCCAGTCCTTCGCGATGCATTGCGCAACGACAGGCGTAGACCGTTGGCTTTCTCCGACCGCTTGCGCGCCCGGCGGCATGGGTTGGTTTGCACAGGCTGACACAGCAGCGGTCACGAGAAGAAGCGATAACGGTTTCATTTTTCACGTCCGGTTGAATGTTGCTTTTGAAAAGGCGCGTGGATCAACGCCGCGGTGGTCCTCGAGTTACTGCTGACGGGCCGGCTCCAGAGCATGGGCACTGGATACGGTTACCGTCGCGGCGGATTCAGAGGGTGGTGGCAACGCGACCTCGCTACCCGCGATAGAGCCAACGGCAGACGGCGTCACGGCAGCGACGGCGGCAGGCGGTTCCGGTGTACGCGGAGCCGCTATAAGAAAGCCACTCGATGTCAAAAAGATTGCGAGTAACAGGACAAATTCCACGGCCACTCCAGTTCGATATCATTGCAGGCTCGCATGGCACCTGTGAGTACTTGGCAGCTCACCGGTCCATCCGCTCGCTCTTTACAAGCTTAACCAGCCGATATACCAGGCCAATAGGACCTTGGTCCTACACTTCGCGGGCCGGCTTTGAAAACCGGGCCGCGTGGCGCCTTTCAAGCTGCGTAGTTATTTGCAGAATGACATTTGATCGGCGCGCAACGTTGGCTATCTTTGATTCACGAACGTCGGAATCAACAGGAGAGGCAATCATGAAAACACCGCACGCCGTGAGTTGTTTTGTCTTCGCGGGATGTGTCGCGTTAATGCCAAACGTCCATGCGCAAACCGCCAACGCCATGCCGGTGGCGTCGAGTCCCGGCGCAGGTTCAGGCAGTGCCACGCAGGCGGACAAGAAGCTGGCCCGCGACGTTCGCAAGGCGTTGTCCAGAGCGCCCAACTTCAACGTATCGAACGTATTCGTCAAGGCGCGTGGCGGTGTCGTGACATTATCCGGAAGCGTGCCGGACGGTCCTCAGATCGAGCAGGCAGCAGAGGTGGTGATGAGCGTGCCGGGTGTAACGTCGGTGAGCAATCATCTCTCGCTTTACACGAGAGGGTATTAACGCTTCGCCGTGGACAAGCGTGGCGCTTGCGACGATCCTCAAGCCGCTCGCGGCTCGAATGCAAACCGCTCGACCTCGCCGCCGCGCGCCACCACCGCCGTGCTCTCCGGAATCTCCTGCCACCAGCCCGGTAAATCGGCGAGCGGCTCCGACACGACCAGAAACGCGTCCTGCCCGGCCATCGCAATGCGCGGATCGTCGGGATACAACTCGTGCATTTGACGGAACGACGTATTGTGAAACAGCGTGCGGGACTGCCGTTCGCTCGAATAACGCACAGCGATAATCTGCTCGCCGTCGGTTGCACAGACGGTCATGTTCAGCGGCTCTTCAACGCCGTGGCGGCGGCCCGTTTCTTCGACGAACGCGACCATCCTCTCGAGCGCAGTGACGGGCGCGAGTTCCAGACCAAAGGTTAGCGCGAGGAAGAACAGCACTTCCGAATCGGTCGAGCCCTCGATAGAAGCGAACAGTTCGGGCGCAATCGCGACCATCAGGTCGCGGCGCACGGCCGGATACTTGCGCACGACACCGTTGTGCGCGAACAGCCAGCGGCCATGACGAAACGGATGACAGTTGGTTTCCTGTGACGGCGTGTCGGTCGCGGCCCGGATGTGCGCCATGAACATCGGCGCGTGGATTGCCCGCGCCGCTTCGCGCAGGTTGCGGTCGCTCCATGCCGGCTGAATGCAGCGGTAGCGAAACGGAATGTCGGTCGGATGGCCGTACCAGCCGATCCCGAAACCGTCGCCATTGGTGGTCGTGTGGCCGAGACGCGAATGAAGGCTTTGATCGATCAGCGAATGCTTCGCGTTGAAAAGCACCGTTTCAAGCTGAAGGGGATTGCCGGAATAAGCGAGCCAGCGGCACATGAGATGTCTCCGTGTATCGGATACGCGTAAGTTCCGCCAGCCAGTTGCAGCGGAGCGCTATCCAGAACGTCATCAAGAAGGGAAAGAACAAACCGCCCGCGCCACTCGGGTGAGAAGCTGGTCCGCAGCACACACAGTGCTATCGTGAGACCGGCTTCTTTTTGCTGGAGAGGCCTGGAACGGATATCAGGTTGAGCGCAATCACCGCGATCGCGATACCCAGAAAAACCGCGAGTACGCCATAGCGGAATTCGGGTTGGCGGTCGTACAGCAAGCCAGTGATGGTCGCATAGAGACCAGCCAGCCAGATAGCGACGCCGACCAATGCGATCGCAACCCGTCTTTCCGATTTTTTCATCACGACCTCGGCAATCAGCGCTGGTTCTCTAAACATATTAGTGCGGCGGAGCCATGTTTTCCAGAACTGGTCGTATACGTGCCGAAGAAAACCAGCGCCGTTCAACGCGAGCGCCGTGCAGCGGTGGCAGGAAGACATGAGCCGCATTCTTCTCGCCGCCCGCTGCGTTAAAAACTCACAGCGAAGCCGATCGAAACGCCGTGCACGTTGTGCCCGAAAACATACCTTGCGATCAACCGTGTGCGGGTAATGACAACGGGATACCTGCTGCTATCGAGTTCAAGTCCCACACCCAATGACGTCAGGTCGTTGAATCCAAGCACGCCTGCGCTGTCCCCGAAATAGTGCGAATAGGCAGTTTCGAGCACGTAGCGCACCGGCCGGTCCAGTGCGTGCCAGCCGGTCGGCGCGCGCCAGCGGGCCCACAGGCTGAACTGCTGCGCGGTCGCCGAACCCTGCACCGCCTCGGACGAGCCACCGAAGCTGCGAAGGTAGATATCGGTCGCACGAAGTTCGACGTCGATTTCATAGTTCTCCCGATAGTGTTCGTAATCGAGCATGAGCGAGCCGCCATAGCCGTATGCGTCGAGTGAGCCGTTGTCGAGAAACTGCAGATTGCTGTCCGTGACGCGATTGATAACCGTCTGCCCTACCCTCAGATCGCTCGAAACGCGCCCGATGGTGCCGTTCAGTATCGGCCGAAATACCAGTTCATCGGTGATGTGGAAGTCCCACCCGATGCCCGCCGTCGTGCTGAACGTGTTCCAGCGCGTCGGCAACGGCCGCTGTTGCGCGCCATCCGTGGCGACGAATGTCGGATCGTAGCGGCTATACGCCAGCGTGCCTTCCAGATACAACGGAAATGACTTGCTGAGCGTGAAGCCACCGCCCAGTTGTGTCTGGCCGAAGCCGGGATTGCCAGTGGTGCCGCTATTGATCGAAAGCGAACTGGTGGTCACATCGGGTACTGTCGTGTAGCTCATGACGGCGAGTACCGCATCTGCGTGCCGTTTCACGTTACCGCCTACAACGGCGCGGCTCGACAGCGCATCCGGCGCGACCTGCGCGCGGGACTGCAAGGAGATCACAATCAGGACGATACCCGCGCACGTTATCGCCCTACTGTTCGCACGGTGGCGCCGCGCGCGCAACTGGTTTGAAGCCGACTTCATGGCTGTGCTGCGCATACGCACTCCAGTTCGTATCGGCACCTCTCGGGCCGGCGGTACATTTCAGACATCGTCATGAAAAATCCGCCAATCGCCCGTGAAGCCATTCAATGAATGAACGGCGACCGTGTCACGCTCTCGCAATTGCCCCGAGCGCCGCATCGATTAACGAAGCGTAGCGGCTCGCGGTGAATAAAACTTCGCGATCTGCCGCATGAAATCGGCAAATGATGTCGGCATTAAGGTTCCAACATCCCGGGGATGTTCTAAGATTGTATTAAGCACTATTTCGTGTTCAGCATAGTATCTGCAATTCACCGTCGTTCACAACCGGCCCGATTATTTCGGACACCTTCTTACCATCCCGAAGGAGCGGCCATGTTCCTGTGGAATCAACGATGGAGCACGGCGCTATGCCGGTGGTCACTGGTCGCCCTGACCGTCGCCATGACCGTCGCCATGACGACAGGTATCGCGCATGCGCAAAACGACGCTGCACCGCCAACGCAGCCCTTCAAGCCCGAAGAAATAGAGGCGCTGGTCGCGCCGATCGCTCTCTATCCGGACTCGGTGCTGTCGCAGGTGCTCATGGCCTCGACGTATCCGCTCGAGATCGTGCACGCGGCGCGCTGGGTCAAATCCAATCCGAAAGTCAAGGGCGACGCCGCCGTGAAAGCCGTCGAGAATCAGCCGTGGGATGTCAGCGTTAAATCGATGGTTGCCTTCCCGCAAATTCTCGAGCCGATGAACGACAAGCTCGACTGGACGCAGAAACTCGGCGACGCATTCCTGGCGCAGCAGAAAGATGTACTTGATGCCGTTCAGAGACTCCGCGCCCGCGCCAAGGAATCGGGCAACCTGAAGTCGAACGAACAGCAGAACGTCGTGGTGGAGCAGGCGCCCGCCGGTGGGCAAACCATCGTCAAAATCGAGCCTTCGAACCCGCAGGTCATTTACGTACCCGCGTATAACCCGACTGTGGTCTACGGCTCGTGGAGCTACCCGACTTATCCGCCGACGTACTGGCCGCCCTACCCAGCCTACTACCCGGGCGGCGCGCTGATGACCGGCTTCGCATGGGGCGTCGGGCTGGCGGCCGCGGGTGCGATCTTCGGTAATTGCAACTGGGGAGGCGGCGACGTCAACATCAACGTCAACAAGGCCGCCAACATCGACCGCAACTTCGACCGCACCAAGGTCCAGGGCGGCGGACGCTGGCAGCACGACGGCAGCCATCGCCAGGGCGTCGCGTATCGCGACAATGCCACTCGCGACAAATATTCGCGCAACGTCGGTGGGGCCGAGGGGCGTAACGACTTTCGCGGCCGCGACTCCGGCAACGGCGCACGTGCCAATACTGCCGACCGTGCGAACGCCGGCGATCGAGGCAGAACCGGCGACCGCACGAACGCAGGTAATCGCGATTCGGCGGCGGACAGATCGAATGCGGGTAATCGTGATTCGGTGGCGGACAGGTCGAATGCAGGCAATCGCGGAGGAACAGCTGACAGATCGAACGCAGGCGATCGCGGCGGCGTCTCGAACCGCCCGAGCACCGGTGAAGTGTCCCGCGCCAGCGACCGCGCAGGCGGCGCAGGCGGCGGCGTAGGCGCAGGCAGCGCAGGCGGTGCTGCCGGCGGAGGGCGCGACAATGCCTTCCAGGGCGTAGGCGCGGGCGGCGCAACTCAGCGCAGCGCCGATCGCGGGCGTTCCAGCATGCAAAGCTCGAACTTCAGCCGCCCGAGCGGCGGAGGCGGAGGCGGAGGTGGCATGCGCGCGGGCGGTGGACGCGGTGGAAGACGTTAGGGAGACCACAACATGTCATCGATGTCACGAAGCCGGCGGCTCACCGCAAACAGCGCGTTGCGCATCTTCACGTTTGCATGTGCAATGGCTCTGGGCGGATTGCCCTCGGCGCATGCGGAGCAAGACTTCCGTTCTCCCGATGCCGCGATGAACGCATTGGGCGAAGCGGTCAGCCGCAACGAAGAGACGGCCCTGCAATCCATTCTCGGTCAGAACTTCCGCACGCTCATTCCACCCGTCGGCGCCGAGATCCGCAGCCGCTTTCTCGATGAATGGGCTCAGTCGCATACAGTGCAGCAGATCGACGATCGTCATGCGCGCATTGCGGTCGGCACCGACAACTGGACTTTTCCCATCCCACTCGTGAAGCGCGCAACAGGATGGCAGTTCGACATGAAGGCAGGCGCCGAAGAAATGCGGGAACGCCGGATCGGCCGCAACGAGCTTGCCGTCATCCAGACGATGCTTGCTATCTATGACGCTCAGCATGACTACGCGCTCACGGACCACGATGGCGACGGCCTGCTTTCCTATGCGTCGAAGCTCGCGAGTTCGCCCGGAAGACAGGACGGCCTCTACTGGCCGACGCAGGCAAACACGCCGGCCAGCCCGTTGGGACCCGCGTTCATTCAGGCGCGCGCGCGGCAGTCAGCGGATGCCGGTTATCACGGCTACCAATACAGGCTGCTGACCTCGCAAGGACCGCACGCACCAGGCGGCGCTTACGACTATCTCGCGCATGGCAAGCTCTATGGCGGCTTTGCTGTCGTCGCGTGGCCCGTGCGATACGGCGACACGGGTATCAAAAGTTTCATGGTCAGTCACGCGGGCCAGGTCTACGAGCGTGACCTGGGTCCGGATAGCGCGGCCAAGGCGAAGGCGATGACGTCGTTCGATCCCGGACCCGGCTGGGCAGAAGTGCAGCCACAGCGTTGATAATCAGCCGGACCTGGCGTTCGGCCGCCACAATCGTCAGGCCCCGCTCTGTCGAGCAAATTGCGCGATACGTCGCGTGACTGGCGCAGCCGCCGCACAGCCTGGCGACGCATTGCCGGCTTCTGTTCGCCGCAACGCTCGTGAATGCACAGCACACGAGGCCGACGCATTTCCTATTGAGGCGCGCTCGTCTGAATGGCCGCAGCAATCTCGCGGCTCACGCCGCCGAGCGCCCGGTCGCTGGCCGACACCAGGGCCTCGTAACCCGGCGTGCTCATCTCCTCACGCACAAGCGACTTTCCGGCAAGGGGCACGGCTTTGCCCGGGGGCAGCACAGTCCACAGCGCCTCGATCGTGACCGATTCGCCCAGCATTGCATCGAAACGCATCACGTCCACCCGCACGCGCCACGTACGCGTTGCATCCAGACCGGTATCGAAGATCGACGCCCGTTGGGATCCAAGCAGCGTCGCCAGGTTGCCGGCGACCGCACGCGCGATGCCGCCCTTGAGCGGCTGCCCCCAGCGGGCAAACTCGTCGAGCGTCACCTGGTTACTACCGAGGCGCGTCACGATCTGCGGCCTGTCCAGTATTTCCGGCACGGTGACCGGACTCACCACCACGTTCACCGGCGTGGCCGGCGTAAGCGGCCCGAGCGTGCGGTCAGGGCCGAGCGTGTAGAAGCTCGCCGTAGCCGACCTGCCGCACGCGCCGAGCAGCGAGCCTGCGAGCACCGGCAGCACGATTAGTGCGGCTAACATCGCGACGATAAACAAAGGCCCGCGTCTCATGGCTGTTCCTCCCGCTTGCCGCGCACCAGCGCCTCGGGGTGGCGCTCGAGGTAATCCGCGAGCGTGCGCACGGCGGCCGCCGTTTGCGCGAGCTGATTCATCGCGTCGCCGACATTCTGCTGCAACGCCGAGTCCGGCTGCAGCGCGCCGTTCGCGGAAGTCATGGTTCCCTGGGCTGCGGTCAACGCGTCTCTCGCTGACGGAACCACGTCCTTGTCGACATGCGTAAGCAGCGAATTCGCGCTTTGCAGGGTTGCTTGCGCGTTCTTGCCGATCGCTTCGAATGGAATGGTGTTCAGTTTCGCCACGAGCCGCGACATGGAATCCTGTAGCGACTGCAGCGTGTTGGGAACGGTCGGGTATTGAGGTGGATTTTTGTTCCAGTCTATTTTGCTCTTCGGGGCATCGGGGAAGAAGTCGACTGCGAGGTAACGCTGCCCGGTCAGCAGATTGCCGGTTCTCAATTGCAGGCGCAGGCCTTTGGAAACGAGGTAATCGGCGAAATCGCGCGTGTTCTTCACCACTGGGCCGCCGGTCGGTCCACTCTCATAACGGTTCGTGAAGCGTTCGGGATAGAAGGCGACCTCCACCACGATACTGAGCTTTCTCGCCTCGCGGTCGAACCGGGTATAGATGCCGCTCACCTCGCCGATCGTGATGCCGCGAAAATCGAGCGGCGCGCCGACCGTCAATCCACGCACCGAGTCGTCGAACTCGGCGACGAACCGGGTGACAATGCGGTCTTGCCGCTTCATGGCTTCGCCGAGGTTCTCGAACAGCGTGAACGATGCGCCGGCCGCGGCCGGCGGCTCGTTAAGCGAATGCTCGAGCGTGTCGAAAGCGACGCCGCCCACCAGGATCGACACGAGCGATTGCGTGTTGATCTTCACGCCATTGGTGTCCAATGCAATGTCCACGCCGCTCGCATGCCAGAAGCGCGTATCGGGTCTAACGAACTTGTCGTACGGTGCATTGACGAACACGTGCAAGGTCACGCTTCTGCCATCCGGATCGAGAGCGAAGGATGTGATCTGTCCCACCTGCAACCTGCGGTAAAAGATTGGCGTGCCGGCATCCACCGAGCCCATGTCCTTGCTTTTGAGCACGAAAGCGCGCCCTGGAATATCGCTTGCGATGACGGGCGGCGTCTCGAGCCCGGTGAATTGCTGGCGCGCCTTGGGCGAACCTCCCGCATCCATTCCGACGAACGAACCGGAGAGCAGCGTCCCAAGGCCCGATACCGTGCCGCCGGAAATGCGCGGGCGCACGACCCAGAAACGCGTGTCGTCCACGAGCAGATCGGACGCGTCCTTCACGACCTCCGCGGTCGCGATCACATGCTTGTGGTCTCTCGACAAACTGACTTCCTTGACGACGCCGATATCGACGTCGCGGTATTTGATCCTGGTCTTGCCCGCCTCCAGCCCTTCGCCAGTGATGAATGTGATGGCAATCTTCGGCCCCTCGTCGAGAACCGCCTTCACGGCCAGCCATCCGCCGATCAGCACGGCGACGATCGGCACGAGCCATACGACTTGCAGCCGCCAGCGTGCGCGCGGCGCAGCCACGGCCTCCGGAAGATCCGGCAGCTCAGGTGTGTTTCCGGATTCCGGCATGATCTTGCGTGGCCTCGTCCCAGATCAGACGCGGGTCTAACGACATGGCGGCGAACATGGTCAGTACGACGACCGCGCCGAACGCGACGGCGGCCGGTCCTGCCTGGATCGTGGCCAGCGCCTTGAACTGGACAAGAGCGACCAGCATGGTGATGACGTAGATATCGAGCATCGACCACCGTCCGACCAGTTCGACCACCCGATAGATGCGCGCGCGCTGTTCGGGATTCCAGCGCGAATGAAACTGTATCGAGAGTGAGAGAAACGCGATCGCCAGTATCTTCAGCATCGGCACCGCGATGCTCGCGATGAACACCACGAGCGCGAGCAACCACGAGCCCGATGTCCAGAGATAAACGACGCCGCTCATGATGGTGTCTTTCGCGGCCCCGAAAAGCGAACTCGTGTACATGACCGGCAGCACGTTGGCGGGAACGTACAGCACCATTGCGGCGAATAGAAACGCCCAGGTGCGCGCGAGGCTGTCCTGCTTGCGACGATGCACCGAGGCTCCGCAGCGCGGACACGACAGCTCGTGCGCATGGGCGGGCGCCCTCGCAAGCAGGCCGCAGTCGTGACATTGCACCAGCCCGCACTCGGCCGCGCTCAGCCAGCCGCGCAGCACGGAACGCTCGCCGGACGCGTTGCTGCCGCCCTGCTCCAGCGCACCGATGTGCAGCCACAGGCTGCGTGGATCGAAGGCCGCGCCCACCGCGGCAAGCGTCAGCGTGAGCGCGCCGAACGACCACAGGCCGATGCCCGGAACGACGCTGGCAATGTGGGAAAGCTTGACGAGCGCGACCAGCAGTCCAAGGATCAGCACCTCGATCATGCCCCACGGCTGAACCAGACGGGACAGCCGGAACACGACGCCGGCGGCCCACGGCACGCGATTCAAACGCAACGGCACGAGCAACCACAGCACCGTCGCAATGTGCAGGATGGGCGTGAGAATGGTGGTGGCGAAAACGAGCCCGGCGATCGGCCACATTCCGTCCCTGTACAGCACGCGGACCGAGCCGATCAGCGTGGTGTTGACCAGCGTGCCGTTCACCGAGAGCCCCACGATCGGAAACGAGTTGGCGATCACGAGCAAAACGGTCGCGCCTAACGAGAGCGCGAACGCGCGGCCGAGCCAGTCAGCCCGATTGCGGTAAAGCTCGCCATGACAGCGCCGGCACCGGAGCACGCCGCCTTCGGGAACACCTGCATCCCGTTGCAGCAGGTCGCATTCGTGACAGGCGAGAAGAGTGGCGCGCGTCATCGTTGGGCCTCGGCTGTCGGCGCGCCCGCTATCGGCTGCTGGACAGCGGGCGGCTGCGTCAGTTCCTGTGCCTTGATAACCCAGCCGCCGCCCATTGCCTTGTACAGATTCACGAACGACGTCAACTGGACGCCTTGCGTCTGCGTGTAGCTCAACTGCGCGTTGAAGAGACTCCGCTCGGCGTCGAGCACCTCGATGTAACTCGTATATCCGCCTTCGTAGCGCAGCCGCGCGAGGTGTGCGTACATGGCGAGCGCGCTCACCTGGTCGCCCTGCACGCTCAGTTGTTCGCCCGACTTTTGCAGGTTGATGAGCGCATCGGAGACTTCCTGGAACGCGACCTGAATCGCCTTTCGGTAGGCGAAAAGCGCTTCCTGTTGCCGTGCCTCGGCCTGATGCACTTGCCCTTCGATATTGCCGGCCGTGAAGATCGGCAACGACACCGCACCGGCGAACGACCATATGCGCGCGGGTCCGGAAAACAGGCTGGCGAAGTCGGTGCTGAGCGAGCCGAACAGCCCGGTCAGCGAGATCGACGGGAAATACAGCGCACGGGCTGCGCCGATCAGCGCATTCTGTGCGACCAGATTCTGCTCGGCCTGCAGCAGATCGGGGCGGCGTTCGAGCAGATCGGACGGCAGCCCGGACGGGATTGTCGGCGCGGCCAGCGCATCGAGATCGTGGCCGCGCACGATCGGTTCGGGATTGCGTCCCAGCAGCACGGCGAGCGCATCCTCCTGCACCGCAATCTGCGCCTCGAGTTGCGGAAGCGTCGCGCGGGCCGCCTGATATTCGGACTGGCTCTGCGCCAGTTCCAGTTGCGATACCTCGCCGCCCTTGAAGCGCAACGTGAATACGTTGACCGAGTCGGCGCGGCTCTGCACGGTCGCTTTGGCAATGTCCAACTGTTTGTCGAGGCTGCGCAGATTGATGTAGGACGAAGCGACGGAAGCCACGAGAGAAAGAATCGTCCCGCGGCGGCCCTCTTCGCTGGCGAGGAGATTCGCGCGCGCGGCTTCGCTTTGACGCCTGATTTTGCCGAACAGATCGATTTCCCACGACGCCGACACGCTCGCATCGACCTGGTTATAGACGGCGCCGACACCGGCCGGCAGCGGCACCGCGCCGCTCTGCGACGCGCGCTGGCGCGACGCATCGAAGTTGGCTCCCACTTGCGGAAAGAGTCCGGAGCGAGTCGTCACGAACTGACCGCGAAATTCTTCGACGCGCGCAGCGGCGATCTTGACGTCCAGGTTATCGGCGAGCGCCGCGGCGATCAGTTCGTTCAGAACGGGATCCTGAAACTGCTCCCACCAGACGGTGTTCGCGGTCTCGGCGGTTTGTTCCATGCTGAAGCGGAACGTGGCCGGCACCTCGGTTTTTGGCCGCTCGTAGTTCGGCCCGAGCAGACAGCCGTAGAGGCTGGTCAGCACAAGAACCGCGAGCAGGCGCTCGAATGCCGGTCCACGCATGTCAGTCGTCCTCGTGCCTGGCTGAAGGCGTGGCGTTGGGCGCACCGGGACCGCCCGCAGCGGGCACCACGGGCACCACAGGCGTCACCGGCACGGGGGTGCCGGCGTCCGCCCCCGGCTTGGTCTTCGGTCCGCTCTTGCGTGACGACCACGATTCGAGCACGTAATAGAACATTGGGATGAAGAACACCGCGATAACGGTTGCGCCGAGCATTCCGCCGATCACGCCGGTGCCGATCGAATGCCGGCTGTTCGCCGACGCGCCCACCGCGATGGCGAGCGGAACGCAGCCGAGAATGAACGCGAGCGAGGTCATGACGATCGGGCGCAGCCGCTCTTCGGACGCGCGCACGGTCGCATCCAGGACCGACGCGCCCGCCTCCCGGTTGATCACCGCGAACTCGAAGATGAGAATCGCATTCTTCGCCGCGAGCGCGACCAGCATCGTGAGACCGATCTGGAAATAGATGTCGTTTTCGAGGCCGCGCATCATGATCGCGAGGAATGCCCCGAATAGCGCAAACGGAACCGCCATCAGCACGCCGACCGGCAGCGACCACTTTTCGTACTGGGCGGCGAGGATCAGGAACACCATGATCAGGCCGAAGATGAACACCGCGCCGGAGGTCCCGCCGGACTTGCGTGCTTCATAAGCCTCACCGCTCCACGCTACGCCGTAGCCGGCGGGCATCTGCGCGGCGAGTTCTTCCAGCGTGCTGATCACCTGGCCCGAACTGTAGCCGGGCGCCGCATTCGCCGTGACCAGAACCGCCGGGAAATTGTTGAAACGTGTCAGCAGATCCGGACCCGTGACGTATCGGTAAGTCGCGACCGCCCTCAAAGGAATCATCGATCCGCTCTTGCCGCGCACGAAGATCTGATCCAGGTCCTGAGGCCTGAGGCGGTATACCGGATCGGCCTGCAAGATGACCTGCCACAGCCGGCTGGAGCGGTTGAATTGCGAGACATAGAGGGAGCCGAACATCGTCTGCATGGAGCTGTAAATGTCTTCAATCGGCACGCCGAGCGTCTGCGCCCTCTCACGGTCCACCTCGACCAGCAACTGCTGCGACGAAGCGTTGAACGTCGTCGTGACGCGCGAAAGTTCGGGGCGCTTGCGCGCCTGCTCGATGAATTGCTGAACGACGCCGGCGAGCTGATCAATCGTCGCGTCGCCCTTGCTCTGTATCCAGACTTCGGTTCCGCCCGTTGTGCCGAGGCCTGGAATGGATGGCGGATTGACCGGAATGACGAGCCCGGCCGTCACTTTCGACAAGGTCCGGTAAGCGTCCGTCAGCACCGCTTTTGCGTTTTGCGTGCTGCGGTTCGCGCGCGTGTAGCGCTCGTCGAAACCCTTCAGGCCAACGAAAAAGGTGCTGGCATTATTCTTGTTCTGCACATCCAGCAAGCTGTAACCGTCGACCGTGGTGATGCTGCCGACCGCCTCCTGCTTCATGAAGTACTCGGTAACCTGGTCGGATACCGACGCCGTGCGATCCAGGCTCGCGGCATCGGGCAACTGGACCGCGCCGAGCAGATAGCCCTGGTCCTCGGGCGGCAGGAACGCACCCGGAATGGCTTTAACGATCACCACGGTCAGCGCGATCATCCCCACAAAGATCAGCAAGCCTAGTACGAAACGCTTGATGATGAACTGGATCGCGCGCGAGTAGCCGCTTGTCATTCGCGCGAACGCATTCTCGAACCAGCGGAAAAAGCCCTTCTTTTCCTTGTGCGTGCTCTTGAGCAGCACCGCGGCCAGCGCCGGCGACAAGGTCAGTGCCACGAGACCGGAGATGACCACCGAGATCGCAATCGTGATAGCGAACTGCTTGTATAACTGACCGGTGATTCCGCTCACGAACGCCACTGGCACGAACACCGCGCACAGCACGAGCACGATCGCGATGACCGGTCCCGCGACCTCGTCCATCGCCGCCTTGGCAGCTTCCTTCGGAGGGAGCTTGTGGACCGTCATGTTGCGCTCGACGTTCTCGATCACCACGATTGCGTCGTCAACCACGATGCCGATCGCGAGCACCATCCCGAAGAGCGTGAGCATGTTGATCGAGAAACCCAGCAGCGCCATGCCCATGCACGTCCCGACAATCGAAATCGGCACTGCCAGCACCGGGATGAGCGTCGCGCGAAGGCTTTGCAGGAAGATGTACACGACGATCACGACCAGCACCAGCGCTTCGAAGAACGTGTGGATCACGTCGGAGATGGACGCTCGCGTGAACTCCGTGGTGTCCATCGCGATGTCGTATTTGATGCCCTCCGGGAACGACTTGCTGAGTTCCGCAAGACTCGCGCGCACCTGCTTCGATACATCGAGCGCGTTTGCACCGGGTTGCTGATAAACCGCGATGATCGTGGCGGGCTTGCCCTGGAAACGGCTGCGGATCGAATAGTCTTTTTGCCCGAGTTCGGCCCTGCCTACGTCCTTCAGCCGCACGATCGCCGAACCTTCGCTGGCGGCGCGCAGGATGATGTTTTCGAACTGCGCCGGCTCGGCGAGACGGCCGCTCGTCGTCACCGCGAAAGACTGTTCGACGGGCGATCCCGTAGGCGACTGCCCAATGCGGCCGACCGCGAACTGCTGGTTCTGGTTCTGAACCGCGGTTTGCACATCGGTCGCCGTGATGGCGAGCTGCGCCATGCGGTCGGGCTTTAGCCACACTCGCATCGCGTAGTCAGGCGTACCGAAGATGCTCGACTGGTTGGCGCCGGGAATGCGCTTCAGTGCATCGAGCACATAGATGTTCGCGTAGTTCGCGATATACGTGCTGTTAAAGCGCTGGTCCGGCGAATAGATGGCGATGACCATCATGAATGCCGACGACTTCTTCTGCACCTGGACGCCCTGCGCCTGAACCGACTGCGGCAGTTGCGGCAGTGCGAGGTTCACGCGGTTCTGTACGTCGACCTGCGCGAGCTGCGGATTCGTGCCGATTTCGAAGAACGCGTTAATGGTCAGATTGCCGGTCGACGAACTCGACGAGTTCATGTAAATCATGTTGTCCGCGCCGTTCACCTGCTGCTCGATCGGTGCGGCCACATTGTTCGCGACAACATCGGCGCTCGCTCCCGGATAGGTGGCGGAGATCGTGATCTGCGGCGGCGTGATATCCGGATACTGGGCGACGGGCAATGAGAACATCGTCAACGCGCCTCCCAGCGTGATGACGATGGAGATCACGGACGCGAAGATCGGCCGGTCGATGCAGTAGTGGGAAATACTCATCGTTGCCGTCCTTTATTGCGTGCCGCCGGCGCTTGTCGGCCGCTGGACGATTTTTAGCGGCACGCCGGCCGTCACGCGGATCGCGCCGTCGACGACGACACGCTCGCCGGCCTTCAGTCCGTCTGTGATGAACCAGTCGTCGCCTTGCCATTCACCGACTTCGACGACCCGCTGATGGCCCTTCGACTCGTTGTCCACGACCCACAGAAAGTGGCTCTTCGAGCCTTGCAGCACCGCGCGCTGAGGCACGAGAATCGCGTTGGGCCGGATCGCGCCGGCCACGCGCGCGCGCACGAATTGTCCGGGACGCAGGACGGACTTCGCATTGTCGAACACGGCCCGCACGAGGAAGGTTCCCGTCTCCGTGCTGAAAGCAGGATTGGCAAAGTCGATGGAGCCTTGCTCCGGATACACCCCGCCGTCGGCCAGGACCAGCGACACCGTGAAGCCGTTATTCGGAGGGAAGCGCAGACGTCCGGTGGCAATCTGATCGCGGTATCTCAGCATTTCATTCTCGGAGATGCTGAAGTTGACCCACATCGGGTCCAACTGATAGACGGTCGTCAGCAATCCCGATTGCGTCGCCGTAACGTAGCTGCCATCCTGTTGCCGCGCGAAGCTCGACAGGCCGGTCAGCGGCGATTTGATCGTCGTATAGCTGAGGTTCAGATTCGCGGTGTCCACTTCGCCTTTGGCGGCGATAACCGCCGCGGCGGCTTGCGCTTCGCCGCCGACCGCGTCGTCGAGATCTTTTTTGCTCAACGCGTTCTGCGCCACCAGCGGTTGCACGCGCGCCAGATTGGCCTTTGCCACCTGGTGCCGCGCCTGCTGCTGCGCCAGTTGACCTTTTGCGGTACGCAGCGCGGCCTCGAACGGCTTGGGGTCCATCAAAAACATGGTCTGCCCCGTCTTCACCAGCGAGCCCTCGACGTACGCGCGCCGATCGAGAAAGCCGTCGACCCGCGCGCGTATCTGAACTTCACGCGAGCTCTCTGTCTGCGCGGTGAATTCAAACTGCACAGGCGTGTCGCGCGGCGTCACCGTCATCACAGTGACTTCGGGCGCACTGGGTTGCGGCAATGCCTCGCTCTTGCCGCAGCCCGCGACGAGCGCGAGCAGCGCAAGAGCCAGCATCGACATCAGCAACGGGATCAGCAACTGCCGCAGTGTCGACTGCGAATGCCGGATAGGCCCAGCATCGTCGGGCGTGCCCGTCAGCGCTCGAGAAAGGCGCACCGGCAGCCCTGGCAGCAAGCAGGTAACGGAGGCAGTATTCATCGCATGCTCCGGCTAAATGCGTCCGGGGTCTTTATCACCGTATTCTCCGGATGGCGTCAGCGCGGCTGACGGCTGCGGGAATTCCAGTTTGGTCATCGCGCAAAGGCAGGGCAATGGGACTTTGGTCTCATATCGCGGCGCGTGCGCCTCTGCGTAGACAGACGCGGCAACAGCGGCGTCAGGGCGTGAGCGGAATGCCCAGCGCCATCTGAACGGTGCGGATCAGGACCGAACCGTTGAATGGTTTGCGCAAATAGCCGACTGCGCCTGCGGCCAGAACCTGCTCCCGCACGGCGGCATCGTCGTGAGCCGTTATGATGACGACGCGAATCAGACTTCCCGCCAGCCGGCGCTGCACATCGAGCCCGCTGATGCCGGGCATCTGAACGTCGAGAACCGCGCAGCCAGGACGGAATGACGGAACCGACGACAGCCTGTCGAGGAACTGTTCCCCTGTGGTGAAGACCTCGGCCTCCATGCCAACCGACCTCAGCAGGCGCTTGATCGCCCTTCCGACCGACTCTTCATCGTCGACCACGGCCGTTGTTGGTGTGGCATTACCCATATGGTGTGTCGGACCTTTCAGACGGTGCGGCAAAAAGGCGATTGAGTAGAGAAGCGTAGCCGTCCGGCGCGTAGACGGAAATAGGACTTTGGTCTCGTGCCCTGACGGATTGCGAAGGATTGCGAGGAATTGCAACGATTTGCGGTTAGGCACAACGCCCGTACACGGATGACACGCGTGCGTTCCGCTAGCGCCCGGGGTCCGCGCTCTGTGCCAAACGAGCCTTCTCGGCAAGACGGACGAGTTCAGCAAGCGAACCGGCCTTCATCTTTTCCATCACACGTGCGCGATGGATCTTGATGGTCTTTTCCGCCGCCCCGAGTTCGCTCGCCACCTGCTTGTTCAGATAGCCTTCCACCACGAGCATCATCACCTCGCGCTCGCGCGGCGTAAGCTGATTCAGGCGGCTATGGATGTCGGCGAGTTCCGCGCGCGCCGCGAAAATGCGCCGTGCCCTTTCTAGCGCACGTTCGAGCACGTCGAGCAACACGGCGTCATGGACAGGCTTCGGCAGGAAGTCAGCCGCGCCGGCCTTCATTGCATCGATGGCGGAATCCAGGTCGCCATGACCGGAGATGACGATGACCGGCACGCACTCGTGCAACCGGCGTTGGAGCGCGAGTCCGCTCAGATCGGGAAGTTGCAGGTCCAGCAACAGACATGCCGGAGCCGCTTCCAGATCGGCGTCTTCGATAAACGCTTCCGCACTGGCGAACGTTTCCACGCGATGCCCCGCGGAGCGGATCAGTCGTGCCAGAGCAGTGCGGACGTGTTCGTCGTCATCGACGATGAACACCACGGGAGCGGAAGCGTTCACGACGTATAGCGAGAACCGGATGCCAGGCCTTCAGCGCCGCCCGCCGATGGAAGCAGGATGTGAAATGTTGCACCCCCATCATCGTTGTTGTCGGCCCACAGACGGCCGCCATGCATCGAGATTATCGAACTGCTGATCGACAGGCCGAGGCCGAGCCCATGCATCTTCGACGTGAAAAAAGGTTTGAATACGTCGCCGACCTGGTCCGCATTGAGCCCCTGCCCCCGATCGTTCACGGTGATGCTGACGCCTGCCTGCTGAGGCGCTGCCCTGATTCTCACCGACACCACTCGATGTTCCGCACTGCACTGTTCGACGGCGTCGAATGCGTTTTGCAACAGATTGATCATCACCTGCTGCAACTGCGTGTTGTCGCCGCGTACTTGCGGCAAATGCTTCTCGACGTCGAGCGTGACGCTTACGCCAAGTGCGAGCGCACTGCGGCGCATCAGGTGGGTCGCGCCGCGCACGAGCGTGTCGATCGCGAGCGGCCGCGTTTCGGGCGTCGCGCCTCTGACCAGCTGGCGCAGTTTGCGAACAATTTCAGTGGCTCTGAAGCTGTCGTCGACGATGTCCGCGAGCGCTTCCCGCAAATTGTCAGGGTCGCTTACGGGCGACTGGAGAAATCGCTGCGCCGCCTGCGCGTTGCCGAGAATCGCGGTGAGCGGCTGATTGATTTCATGCGCGAGAGCCGCCGCCATTTCGCTCAGATCCGACACCCGCGCGGGTTGCACACTCTTCAGGTCGTCTGCGGTGGCGTGCGCGTGTTCGCACGGATCGACGATAGTCACGATCCACGGCGATGCGCCCGCTTCATATCGCGTGCATTGCACGCTGACCGGACGCTCGCCACCGTCCCTGCACCGGGCGACCGCCATGCGTCGCACGCCTGCGGTCCCAGCGCGCGAACCCGGCACGAAGGCGCCCGAGGGTATGGCCTGCTTATCTGTGTGGTCGGCTGTGTCGTCCGCGGTGTCGTCCGCCATGCGCGGACACAATTGCATGAAGGACAGACTGCACAGTTCGTTTGTCGTATACCCGAAGAGCGCCGCCGCCGGTTCATTGACCTGCATGACCCGATAGTCGTCATCGACGACCATCACCGCAACCGGCATCGCATCCAGCAGCGGCCTCAGATCGGCGCCTGCGTAGGCAGACGGCGCGTCGTTCGCGCGGCGGTGCCACCAGGGTATATATCCGGCTAGCACAGCGCTCAATCGGCTCGCCCGTCCGGCTTGAGCTACCGCGGAATGCCTGTGAGCGCGTGTGCTGCGCGGGTCCCGACGCACCGTATTCTGGCCCGCTGCGGACCGGTCGCGGGGGAGATGAAATCCTGCGTCGTGCAGATGCATGGGTGTCCTAATTGTGCCCGCCATAAGCTCGAGCGCTGAACCGGAAGCGGCGGCGCGAACCCGCCCTGGAGAAATGAGCCGCTCAACTGCTGCCACGACTTCGGACACTACGTTGCGATGATGATGCCTGAGACCATTCATGATCGAACTCTCCGTAGGATGCCTTACGGTGTCGAGCAGCAACGTCGATTTGCAGCAGTTTGCAGCCGATGCTTGCCGCGTGGCCGCGAACCTTCTCGCTGACGAGCCAGCGCACCGACCTGTGAATTCAGCAGTGATCCACTAATAGCGAAGTATTCGACCGCGGGCCCGGCTAAGACGATGTTCCGTCTGCGCGTCTTTTGAGAAAGATATACTTAAGCGTAATGAAATGACAGGCTTGTTGTCAGATTTTCCCTAATATTTGACTGACCCTCGATCTCGACCAAGTAAAAAAGACTGAATGATTCACCCGGTCTATTGAGGCTGTCCGTACATAGCCTGAACGCCGTTGGAATGACGTGCCGCATTGCGTTTCAGGGCTGGAATACGGGCATGAAGCGCCGTCACACCGCCGAAGGTTCGAAGCGCTGATATATTGTGCGCAAGTCGTCTGGATACGCAAACCGTATAACCCGTGTCAAAATTTTTCGGGTACATATTTATACGGATAAGCGGGCTCCTGATAGCTCTTCGCCTTCTGTCGCGACGGCAATTGAATTGCTTCGCGTCGCACGGGCTCATACGGAATCTGGCTCAATAGATGGCTAATGAGATTCAGGCGTGCCCGCTTCTTATCGTTCGAGATCACGACATGCCACGGTGCGAATTCCGTATCGGTCATCGCGAACATATCGTCGCGGGCGCGTGAATAATCGTACCAGCGCCGGTACGATTCGATGTCCATCGGAGAAAGCTTCCAGATCTTGCGCTCGTCCTTGATGCGCGCTTCGAGCCGCCGCGTCTGCTCCTCGGGACTCACCTCCAGCCAGTACTTGAGGAGAATCACGCCCGAATGAATAATCGCGCGTTCGACGAGTGGCACGACGCGCAGAAACTCCTGCACCTGTTCATCGGTGCAAAAACCCATGACGCGTTCGACGCCCGCCCGGTTGTACCAGCTTCGGTCGAACAGCATGATTTCTCCCGCTGCTGGCAGGTAGGGCAGATAGCGCTGAATGTACATCTGACTCTTTTCACGCTCGGTGGGTGCAGGCAGTGCGACGACCCGGAAGACGCGCGGACTGACGCGTTCTGTAATCGCTTTAATGGTGCCGCCCTTGCCCGCGCCATCGCGGCCCTCGAAGATCACGCATATTTTCGCGCCGCTTGCTTTCGTCCATTCCTGAAGCTGGACCAGTTCGACATGAAGCCTCGCAAGCTCCTTCATATACGCCTTGTTGTCGAGCTTGCGCGCACGTCCGGCGTCTTCGACGTTGCTGGCATCGGCCATTCTGGACATAGTCTCGCCTCCATATTCTGTGCCCGCGCGGCACCGCTTGCCTTCTCGACTATCGACGCCGGATAAGACGCGGGCAATAGGACCTTAGGCCGATGCTGGCGAGCGGCCACCATGATCCAATGCATGGCGTAGCCGGTTCAACGCAGCGCGCATCTGTCGATAGCGCAAATAGCCGCGCCCGAAGACGCCGTCAGGTAATGAACAATGAACAATCGGTAAGAGGTGTTCATGGAGCAGGATAAGCGTGTGCCATTGCTCAATCTCATCGATCGCGTCTCCGAAATCCTGTTCGGCCTCCTCATGGCCGTGACAATTATGGGCTCCGTATCGATAGCTTCCACCTCGCGCGACCCGGCCCGTGCGGCGACCATTGCCGCCCTCGGCTGCAATATCGCGTGGGGTCTTGTTGACGCAGTCATGTATCTGATGCGGACCGCGACCGAACGCACGCGGATACGCCGCATCGCACACAAGGCGCTCGGCGCGGACGTGAACGGCGCACGCCGACTGATTGCCGATGAATTGCCGGAGCACGTGCGGGTCATTACGGGCGACGACGAACTCGAGGGTATGCGCAGGCGTTTGCAGACGATCGAGCCGCTTCGTCGTCACGCACTCGGGCCGCGGGACTTTGTCGAAGCCGCCGGCATCTTCGCGCTAGTGGTCATTGCCACTTTTCCGGTCGTCGTCCCTTTTCTGCTGTTGAGCGACGTGAAGGCCGCCATGAACACGTCACGGGTAATCACCGTCGCGATGCTGTTCGTGCTTGGCGTCGCGCTTGGCCGCTACGCGGAATATCTGAAGCCGCTGCGCACGGGCCTTGCTATGGCCTTGCTCGGCGTCGTGCTCATCGCGGCGGTGAAAGCGCTGGGAGGTTAGCGTGGCTGCATCGGGACAGAGGCCATGCGGAGAAACCGGTGCATTAGAGCGACCGCCGTGCGCGTGTAGGACTTTGGTCTAATTGCCAGGGTCAACTGCCGCCTTCAGGATCAAAGCGATGGCGAGCCGCCCCCCGCTGATCCCACGCTTGGCCCGAGAGCCGCCGTATAGCGGCGGCGGCGTCAACCTCATGGCCCGACCGATGAATTGACGGACACTCAAGGAGCGCATCATGGCCGATCTCTGGATAGGAAACGTCGAAGAGAGCACTTCGGACGACGAAATCAGGGACTTTCTTATCAAGTACGGATTTCCACCGTTTGATCAGGTCATGCGCTATCACGGAACCGGAGCACGGCCCGCGCTCGTGCTCACCTTCCACGACACTCCGCCGGACGCATTGCGCCGCCTGCAGTCCCGAATCCACAACATGTTCTGGAAGAGCCGGACCATCGTCGCGCAGGTCATGCCGGAGCACGACGACAGCTAGGAGAAGCCGCGCACGTGGCGCGGCGCGTTCATATCGTCAGCCGGGTCACTTTCGCGCCGTTGACCGACGCATCGGCCATCAGACCGACATTGGTCAGCACGAGCGCCACGACTTGCGACGACGCGGACGTCGTATCGATAGCCCCGTTGGCACCGACCTTGGCGATCGACACCCCCACATCGCCACCCGCCGACCAGCCTGCCGAACTTTGGAACGCAGCGAGCGAATCCTGGGTCATGAAGAGGAAAATGACCGCGGTCGACTGTGCCCCTGCCTGGAACCCAAACGACGCTCCCGCCACGCTGAAGTAGCCGGCCGTCTTGCCGCCGGAACGCAATGCGCCCTCGCCATACTCGGCGCCGACGATAAACGCCGCCTTCTTCACGTCCGGGAACACGAGGATGCCTTGAGCCTTCGACATGAGCTCGCGCGAACCTTGCACCGTCGATGACAGCCGGCTCAACGTGCCATCGACGCTCGCATCTATCGCCTGGCGCTTCGAAGCATCGGTCTCGCCACTCTTGCCGCTGCTGGACGTCATCGTGCAACCGGCAAGAACCAGAGTCCCGGCGGCCGCGGCAGCAGTAGTCGTCAGCACAAAATGCCGTCTGTTCATTGTTCACCTCCATAGTGTTGCCGTGGCGAAACTTTCCGTGCCCGATTACATGATGTCATGGCGGCCGAATCGGCGAATCGGACTTTGGTCTTACAGCGCGCTCGTATCCGCGTCGCGGGAGGCGCGCAACTCGTTGCGTCGCTTAGGATGCCTCTTTCGCCTCATTTCACCGAATATCCGCGCCCCTGCATGCATGCGGCCCATGCGCGATCATAAGTATCGATAGCCCCTTGCGATTGAGCCTGAGTGGAGGCCGCTGCAGCCCGTTGATTGTTGCGAGCCCGCGCGCCGCCGGCCATCGTGCCACCCGCTGCACCGATTGCGGCGCCCTTGCCCGCGTCGCCGGCAATCGCGCCTATCGCTGCGCCTCCAGCGGCGCCGCGCGCGGCGCCTCTAACACGCTCGCCGCCGCCGACCGCAGGTCCCGAAGGTGGTGGCGGGCTGGTGTTCACCGTCGCTGGATCGATGCCCGTGTTGCTCTTGGCCCACGAATAGCATGCGCCGTCGTCCTTCTGCTGCTGTTGCTGGCTTTGCCCTTTGGCGGGATAGGCAACCGGCTTGGCCTGCACGGCGGAGCCAAACAACACTCCGCTCGCAAGCACCGCGCAAAAGCAGCGTTCCCTGTAAGTGTTCACAGCGACTCCTCGATTGGGCGCGCGATGACGGCAACGGATTGCATCTGCCCGTGCGTGCCGCGCCGTCGGATACAGCGGCCCGCATGCGGCGCCGTCGACGCATATCGTCATGGACGCTGACGAACCTCACCGCTGCGCCGAAGCCCATCGACCGTCGGCCGCCGTCAGCGTGTCTGTGCGACTCGTCCCTATCCGTCACGCACGCGCGCAGGTCGCGCAGGCGCGCCGCGAACCTGGGAACGCACAGTCCTGCTTCAAAGATTGTGTCGCCTGCCGGGCGAACACAATCGGACCATGGTCGTATCCGTTCGACGATGCCATCAGGCAGCCGCAATCTGCACCAGGACCAAAGTCCGATGTGCACCGGTTCTCCCCCGCACTATGCTGAACAATCGGTACATGATCGTCGCCGTGAATGGGTGACGCCCGGACGGCTCTGTTCGCGCCCCGCTACGAGCTCGAACCGGCTCCGCGAAAGGAGACCTCGCGATGAGCGACCCGCCTCGCCCACAGCCATCCATGTTGAACCCGGAGCGTGTCGCCGGCTGGCGTGCGGTATTTCCCGTCGCGCAGTGGCTTCCTGCCTATCGGGCCGAGTGGCTGAGGCACGACGCGATTGCGGGCGTGACGCTTGCGGCCTACGGCATTCCAGTGTCGCTCGCGTATGCAACGCTTGCCGGGTTGCCGCCCCAATACGGCATCTACTGTTATCTGCTCGGCGGCCTCTGCTACGCCATCTTCGGATCCTCGCGGCAGCTTGCGGTCGGACCGACATCGGCCATTTCAATGCTCGTCGGCGTGACGGTCGCGGGCCTCGCAGGTGGAGACCCTGAGCGCTTCGCGTCCATCGCGGCGCTGACGGCAATACTGCTGGGAGCGATGTGCGTCGTGGCATGGATACTTCGGCTCAGCTCCCTCGTCAACTTCATCAGCGAAACGATTCTGCTTGGCTTCAAGGCCGGCGCGGCGCTCACGATCGCGCTCACGCAGTTGCCCAAGCTGTTCGGTGTCCAGGGTGGAGGCGAACAGTTCTTCGAGCGCATCGTCGTACTGGCCCGGCAACTGCCCGATACGAATTTCACGGTGCTCGCGTTCGGACTAGCCGTCATCGTCCTGCTGCTGCTCGGAGAACGGCATCTGCCGGGGCGCCCTGTCGCGCTGCTGCTGGTCGTGGCCTCCATCATCCTGATGTCGGTCACACCGCTCGCATCGATGGGCGTCAAGGTCGTCGGTGCGATCCCACAGGGCTTGCCCGCGTTTCATGCGCCGGGCCTACGCTTGCGCGACGTGGACGGAGTGATTCCGCTCGCCTTCGCCTGTCTGCTGCTCGCTTATGTAGAAAGCGTCTCCGCCGCGCGCGCCATCGCGCACACGCGAGGCTATGAGATCGATCCGCGTCAGGAATTGCTGGGCCTCGGCGCTGCAAATCTGGCGGCTGGCTTTTTTCAGGGTTTCCCTGTGGCCGGCGGACTCTCCCAATCGTCGGTGAACGATAAAGCCGGCGCAAAGACGCCCCTCTCGCTCGTGTTCGCTTCCGTGACGATCGGGCTTTGCCTGATGTTCCTGACAGGACTCCTCGCCAATCTGCCCAACGTGGTTCTCGCGGCGATCGTGCTCATCGCGGTTAAAGGTCTCATCGACGTCGACGAACTGCGCCACGTATGGCGGGTCAGCCGCTATGAATTTCTCGTTGCGATGGTGGCTTTTGCCGCGGTGCTGTTGCTTGGGATTCTGAAAGGCGTCATTTTCGCCGTGCTCGTCTCCATGTTGCTGCTTATCAGACGCGCTGCCTGTCCGCACGTCGCGGTTCTGGGCCGCATTCCCGGCACGCGCCGCTATTCGGACATCGAGCGCAATCCCGACAATCAGCCAGTACCTGGCGCATTGATGTTCCGGGTCGAAGCATCGTTGCTCTACTTCAACGCCGACTATGTTCGCGCCACGGTGTGGGCACATATTCGCGCTTCCGCGCAGACGCACTCGCTCGTGATATGCGATCTCTCCGCTTCGCCGTTCGTCGATCTTGCGGGCGCGCGCATGCTGTCGGCGTTGCACGCCGAACTGGCAGCGGCCGGCATACGCCTGCGGCTCGTCAGTGCTCATGCAAGCGCGCGCGATATCCTGCGCGCCGAGGGAGTGGAACAACAGGTGGGTTATATCGGACGGCGCGTGTCGGTGGCCGATGTCATCGATGAGTGGCGTGGCGTTGCCAGCGCCGGCGTTATCGCGCCGCCCAACTGACAGCCACAGGGAGGAACTGCAAACAGACAGAAGAAGGCGTCCAACGATCCGGCATGCCAATGCCTTGCTTGCCCTGCTTTGCACCTGGTGGTCCAAGGCATGGCGGATTCCCGGCATGTTCGGACTGTCAACGAAAGAGTGTCCTCACCCAATGGAGAATTCAATGAAGCACAGAACAGCGCTACTCATCGCCACGATGATCGCCATCGCCCCGACAGCGTGGGCACAGACGGAAAATGTGGAGACGATGAAAGCTCCCGGCCACGCCAGCATTAAAGGCACCAGCCGGATGACGGCGACCGTGGACTCCATCGATGCTGCGACCCGAACTGTCACGTTAAAAACGCAGCAAGGAAAAATGGTCGAAGTCGAAGTCGGCCCCGAGGCGCGCAACTTCGACCAGCTAAAGGTAGGCGACGTGGTGACAACGGTCTACCGCGAATCGCTGAGCCTCAGTCTCAAGAAAAACGGCACTGAGCCCGCGTCGATTTCGGAACAGCCTTCAATGGAGCGCGCGGCCAAAGGCCAAAAACCCGGCGGCACATTAGGGCGACAAGTCACAATCGTCGCCGACGTGATCGCAGTTCACCCCAAAACCAAAACCGTCACGCTGAAGGGTCCCAAGGGCAACATAGTAGACCTGGTTGTCGAAGATCCGGAACAGATCGCGAACATAAAAAAGGGCGATCAGGTGGAGGCCGTGTATACCGAAGCGCTTGCCATCTCTGTCGAACCGGCCGTCAAGAAGTAGTGCTCTTGCGCTGACTTGGGGTCTCGCAAAAAAACGGCAAAGCCGACGAAACTGCACCAATAGGACCAAGGTCCGATACATCGCGAAATGTCGGAAATGTAATCTTGATAGGGTCGCGAAAACAAGGCGTCGCAGAGAAACTGTATCGGACCAACTGCTTCCTTTGGACGGAGTACTTTCCATCAGGAGTGCGTATGTCATGGCTCTCGGAAACACTACGCAGTTACCCGGAAATTGCAATTTTCCTGTCTCTTGGAATTGGCTATTGGGTCGGCGGAAAAAGCTTCAAGGGATTTAGTCTCGGCGCGGTGACGGCAACGCTTCTCGCCGCCATAGCGATAGGCCAGCTAGGCATTACTGTTTCGCCGAATGTGAAGTCAGTTTTCTTCCTGATGTTCCTCTTCGCAGTGGGATACGGCGTGGGTCCGCAATTCGTACGGGGCATCGCGAAGGACGGCATTCCGCAAGCGCTTTTCTCCGTGGTTCAGTGCCTGCTATGTCTGGCGGCGCCTGTGGTCGCGGCAAAAGTCGCGGGTTACAGCATCGGCTCGGCTGCCGGGCTGTTGGCCGGCTCGCAAACAATCTCGGCGTCGATGGGCCTTGCCACCGACGCCATCAATCGCCTCGGCTTGCCGGCGGACGAGAGCAAGGCGCTTCTCAACGCCATGCCGACCGCCTATGCCGTCACCTATATATTCGGCACGATCGGCTCTGCACTGATACTCGCCACGCTCGGCCCCCGGCTATTGCGCATCGACCTCGTGGCCGCCTGCAAGGAGTATGAAGCAAGCCTTGGCGCCACGCGCGAACTGGGCGGCGCTGGTCAGGCATGGCATAAATTCGAATTCCGCGCATATCGTGTTCAAAGCAACGGGCCTGCCGCAGGGTTGACAGTTGCACAGGCCGAAACAATGGCTGCGGTAAACAGCAGGCTTTTTATTGAACGCATCAGACGCGACGGCCAGATACGGGACGCCACACTCGATCTGGTTTTACAACCCGACGACATCGTCGCGGTGGCGGGACGCCGTGAACAACTTGTCAACGCCATCGGGCCCGCGGCACTGGAGATCGACGATCCCGATCTTCTCGCGGTTCCTGTCGAAGGCGTCGACATCTACGTGACCAGCAAGGCAATCGACAACAAGACGCTGCAGGAACTGAGCACACTCCCCGCTGCAAGAGGAGTGTTTTTACGGAAGATCAAGCGCGGACCGACTGAGACGCCCATTCCGATACTGCCCAACACCAGGTTGCACCGCGGCGATGTGATCACCGTCGTCGGACGCACGCAGGATACAACCGCTGCAGCCGAGGCCATCGGCGTGCTGGACCGGTCGACAAGCGTAGCCGATATGGCTTTCGTCTCGCTCGCCATTGCGGTGGGCGCCCTGATCGGTGCAGTGGTGATCCGTGTCGGCGCGATTCCAATTACGTTGTCGACGGCGGGCGGCGCGCTCATCGCCGGCATCGCATTCGGCTGGTTCCGTGCGATACATCCGACGTTCGGCCGCATTCCCGAACCGACGATCTGGTTCATGAACTCGGTGGGGTTGAACGTGTTTATCGCGGTGGTGGGCATCACCGCCGGTCCCGGTTTCGTCGCCGGATTGCAGCAACTCGGCGTCAGTCTGTTTCTTTGGGGCATCGTCGCAACATCGGTTCCGCTGATCCTCGGCATGTTCATCGCCAAATACATATTCAAATTCCATCCCGCGCTGCTGTTCGGCATCTGTGCGGGTGCCCGAACCACGACGGCAGCGCTCGGCATGGTCTGCGATGCTGCGAAAAGCCAGGTGCCCGGTCTGGGATACACCGTCACCTACGCGGTCGGCAACACACTCCTCACGATCTGGGGGATGGTGATCGTGATAGTCCTTTCATGACAGCGCAATGCGTGCGTGGCTACCTGAATACGCAATACTCGATCTGGAGGTAAGTGATGGAGAAGTCCCGCAAATCGGCGGCAGGCGATACTTCGAAACTGGCCGCACTCAGCCCCTTCGAGCTGAAAGATGAACTCATCAAAGCCGCTGGCGGCAGCGCGGTGGAACGCCCAGCGAATCTGGCCATGCTCAACGCGGGCCGCGGCAACCCGAACTTTCTCGCGACGATTCCGCGCCACGGTTTCTGGCAACTCGGTCTCTTTGCGATGCGCGAGTCGGAACGTTCATTCGCGTACATGCCCGAGGGCGTCGGCGGATTTCCGAAGCGAGATGGGCTCTCCGAACGCTTCGAGCTGTTCGTGCGTGAGAACAAGGGCACGCCGGGCATCGACTTCCTGGCGGGCGCCGTTTCCTATGTGCGCGACCAGCTCGGGCTTTCCGCCAACGATTTTCTGTATGAGATGTGCGAGGGCATTCTCGCGTCGAACTATCCGGTGCCCGACAGGATGCTGAAGCTGTCGGAAATCATCGTCGGACAGTATCTGCGACGCGAGATGATCGGCAAGCATCCGTTCGTCGGCGAATTCGACCTCTTCGCGGTTGAAGGCGGGACGGCGGCAATGACCTATATCTTCAACACGATGCGCGAGAACCGGCTCATCAAACCGGGCGACAGGATTGCGCTCGGCATGCCGATTTTTACGCCTTACATCGAAATTCCACGGCTAAACGACTATGAGCTCGACGTAGTCAATCTGAACGCCACGGTGGAGAACAACTGGCAGTACTCGAATGAGGAACTCGACAAACTACGCGACCCAACGGTGAAGGCATTCTTTCTCGTCAATCCGAGCAACCCGTCGTCTGTCAAGGTCAGCGACGACAGTCTCCGGTATATCGCCGACATCGTGAAAGAACGCCCCGACCTGATTCTGCTGACTGACGACGTGTACGGCACATTCGCCGATGACTTCGTGTCGCTCTTTGCCCTCGCGCCTCACAACACGATTCTCGTCTATTCGTACTCGAAATACTTCGGCGCGACGGGCTGGCGGCTTGGCGCGATCGCGACGCATCGAGACAATGTGCTGGACCGTCTGCTCGCCGAATTGCCGCAAGACGTCAAAAAAGTGATGCATCACCGATACGAGTCGATCACGACCGAGCCCGACCAGCTCAAGTTTATTGACCGCCTGGTGGCCGATAGCCGTACTGTGGCACTCAACCATACGGCCGGGTTGTCGACGCCGCAGCAGGTTCAGATGGTGCTCTTCTCGCTGTTTTCGTTAATGGATACGCCCGACGCGTACAAGAACGCATTGAAGCGGCTCATCCGCAACCGTAAGAAAGCACTCTACGACGAGATCGGCATTTCATTCGAGGATAGCGATCCCAATCAGGTCGATTACTACGCGGTTCTCGATCTCGAGTATCTCGCCGAGCGGGCGTACGGTCGCGAGTTCGTCGAATGGCTGCTCAAGAATACCGCGCCCACTGAGCTGCTGTTCCGTCTCGCGCGTGAAGCTCGTGTCGTACTTCTGCCGGGGCGCGGCTTTGGGACGATGCATCCATCGGGTCGCGTTTCGCTCGCCAATCTCAACGAGTCGGACTACAGGCAGATCGGCAAGGCCGTACGGCACATGCTTTCCGAGCATGTCGACCGATACAACAGTGAAACAGGCAACACGCTCGACCGGAACAAAACCTTATAGATCCGTCTCGAGCCGCACCGCAATGTCTGCGCGCGGGTCGGCAAGCAGCCGACCCGCGTCCGCTATTCCTGTTGAGGAGACGCATATGACCACGCCACCCGAAAAGATGACCCCGTATGACGAATTCAACCTGGAGGTGCCTGAAAACGCATTTCCGCAACAGGGCATGTCGGCGAAAGCGGCAGCAGCGCTCGTGATCAGCGACGAATGGACCGACGCCAATCCGATGCTCAACATGTCGTCGTTCGTGACGACATGGGCCGAGCCCGAAGCGGCAGAAGTTGCAAAACGCAACATCTTCAAGAACTACATCGACCACGACATGTACCCGCAGGTTTTCGCAACCGAAACGCGCATGGTGAAGTGGCTGCATCAACTATGGAATGGCCCGGCAGGAGTCGAGCCGTACGGCACGGCTACGATTGGGTCGTCGGAAGCCTGCATGCTCGCCGGGCTCGCACACAAGTGGAACTGGCGCCAGAAGCGCGAGCGTGAAGGCAAGGATGCGACCCGGCCTAATATGGTGACGGGCGGCAATGTGCAGATTGTGTGGAAAAAATTCCTGCGCTATTTCGACGTCGAGCCCCGCATCGTTCCGCTCAGACCGGGCAACTATCGGCTAACCGCGGAGCAACTGGACAAGTATGTCGACGAAAACACGATCGCCGTAGTCGCCATTGCCGGCCAGACTTTCACTGGCGAAGACGACGACATCAAGGGCATTCATGACTGGCTCGACGCCTATGAGCAGAAGACCGGCATTTCGGTTCCGATGCATATCGACGGCGCGTCGGGGGGATTCGTTAATCCGTTCCTTTATCCCGACTACGAATGGGACTTCAGGTTGCCACGCGTGCAATCGATCAACGCGTCCGGTCACAAATACGGACTGGCGCCGCCCGGACTCGGCTGGGTGGTTTTTCGGGAACGGAAAATATTCAACGAAGACCTGGTGTTCTACGTGAACTACCTGGGCGGCGAAATGCCGACCGCCACGTTGAACTTCAGCCGCAACGCGTTTCAGGTCGCGGTTCAGTACTACATGTTCTTGCGCCTTGGGTTCGACGGCTATAGACGAATCATGAAGCACACCTTGAACAACGCCATCGCGCTGCGAGAAATGATCGTGAAGAGCGGCTATTTCACGATCATGAACGAGACGCAACGCATCCCCGTTGTCGCCGTGACGTTGGACAAACGAATCACGAACTTCAACGAATTCGACGTTTCGAACAAGGTTCGCGAAAAAGGCTGGGTGCTGTCCGCCTATTCAATGCCGCCCGATGCCGAAGAGGTGAAGAGCCTTCGGATCGTGGTGCGGCCTCACATCAACCGCAACTCCGCGTTACTGCTCGGCGGCGATATCATTCGCGCCTGCAGATTCCTCGCGGAACACGGCGGAAACGCGACCCCGCCCAGGCTGCACACGCACAGCGTGGAAACGTCCTCTACAGTGAAATGCTGAAGTGCTTATCGCGACGTGGACGCGAGCCGGCGCCGTGTGGCAGCGTCACGAATGCTTCGGTACTTCGGCTCCCTCTGTCTGCGCGAGGCGCGCGGGCTCGTTCTCGTCGATCCGCTCGGCCTGCGGCTGGTCTTTTACCCATCGCCAGAACAACTCGTAACCGACAGCAAGCATGACGGGGCCGATGAACAGCCCAATGACGCCGCCTGTCACCATGCCGCCCAGCGCGCCGATCAGCACCACGGGCATCGGCACCGCGACGCCTCGGCCCAGCAGCAACGGCTTGAGCACGTTATCGGCCAGGCCCGCGACGAACACATACGCAGAGAAAGCGATCGTCGCCGTGCTGACGCCTTCCGTGAGCATCACGAACGCGATCACCGGAAGCGTGATCAGCGTGGCAGGCAATTGCATGATGCCGATAAGCAGTACGCCGAGCGCCAGCAAGCCCGCAGCCGGAATACCCATCACCACGAACCCGCCGCCGATCAGCAACATCTGGATGAACGCGATGCCCACCACGCCTTGAGCGACCGCGCGAATCGTCGCCGTACAGAGATCGGTGATCTGCGCGCCCCGCTCAGGGCCGGAGATGCGCGACGCAATCTGCTGCGCGCTGCGGTGCCCTCTTTCGCCATACGCCATGAGAATTCCCGCGACGATCAGCGCGACGAAGAAAACGAGCAGTCCCGCGCCCAAGCCAGTGACGGTGCCGAGCAACGCACGGCCGGCTTCTTTAAGTTGCGGCGCGAACCGCTGCGCGAGACCCGTCAGGTCTGTCGAGGCCTGCTGCCAGAAGTCGTGCACGTGCTGGCCGACCAGCGGCCAGCCTGCAACCGATTCTGCCGGCGGCGGAATGCGGAAGCTGCCGCTTTTCACCACCGCCATCACATGCTCGATGGAATCGGCGACCGCGACGCCCAGCAGATAGCTCGGCACCAGAATGACGCCGAACGCGACGAGGACGATCAGCGTGGCAACGAGACCGTCCCGGTTGCGCAAGCTCCTGCGCAACCGGATGTGCAACGGATAAAGCGTGATCGCAAGTATCAGCCCCCAGACCATCAGGTCGAGGAACGGAACGACGATCCGGAAGCAAAATACGGCAAGAACAGTGATCAGCCCGGCGCGAATCAATACGTCGAGCATTTCCCGGGATAGCGTTCTGTGAACGGTCGGTGTGGGCAGCATCGGGTTATCTCCGCGCAGGAATAGCGCAATGCACGCGTGCGCGAGAAGAAGCGTCAGGTTCAGGATCGCAGCACGGGATTGGCCGAAAGCGGCATCGTCCAGCGGAACAGGCGCAAGCGTCGCTCGCTGCCACAGCGAAGGCAATACGCGACGCTGTAACGCAGCGTCGGGCCGTCGCTCTGCACTGCCGCTACTACTGGTCCGCGCCCTGACGCGCAGCGGCTACAGCCACGTCGCGTTTCTTTTTGGCGTCGCTTTTCTTATGGTCAAAGACCTTTTTGGCAGCCGCGACTTCCCTGTCGTACTCGCGATTCGCCGCAGCGACCTGCTGGTGCATTTTCACGATCTCATCGGGATGGTCAGCCGCTGACGGTGCAGTTGCTCCAGAAGCGCCTTGCGCCCAGACACCAGGAACGGATGCCAGTGCAAGAGAAGCGGCCGCCGCGACCGCGATCAGGTGTTTCATGACGGACTCCAGACGTTATGCTCGCATCGTTGAATCTGCCGATTAAAGCCGGCGAGCTTCCAGCCTATACACGTCCAGACGAAAGTTGTATTGGACTTTGGTCCCATGATCGGGCTGCCTGGCTGCGCATTCGTCTTCCTGGCACGCGGCGGTGCGTGTGCGCGTCACCGCATGAAATGCGCGAGCGCGAACACATAGACCGCCGACGCCGCCAATTGCGCAACGGTGACAGGCAGCCCGTAGCGCAGAAAGCGGACAAACGTAATGGGCTTGCCTTCGCGTGCGCAGATTCCCGCTGCCACTATGTTGGCCGCGGCTCCGACAAGTGTCGCATTGCCGCCGAGCGTCGCACCGAACATCATGCCGACGAACACTGCAATCGTAGGCGCAGGCCACTGCGTGAACTGATCGGAGAGCGCGACTTCGGGCACGAATTCCGCCGCCACCAGGTAGCCCTTCACCATCACGATAGACGCCGCCGCTACGGGCACGTTGGCAAGCAGTGACGAAAGCAGCCCGATGCCCGCGATCATCGCGAGCGCGACGAGCGTAAGGCGCGTGCCGAACAACTCGTATAGCTTGACCGACATGACCTGAAGAAGCCCCGTCTTCGCCATCGCCTGAACCAGACAGAAAATGCAGGCGAGGAACAGCAGCGTTTTCCAGTCGACATCGCGCAGCACGTTGTCGGTCGGTTCGACTTTCGCCGCGTAACCGACGAGTAGCGCCAGCGCACTGGCAATCAGCGCGACCATGGGCGGGAGGAGGCGCGTCGGCAGCGCTTCGCCGAACACGAACAGCACCATCATTGCGGCCAGCACCGCGAGCGACAGACCGGCGTATGCGGGCCTCGCGATGCGCGCGCGCTGTTCCGCAGGCGGCAAGGTCCGCCGCACTCGCCAGATGTCGGGCATCAGGAACGGCAACAACGGCACCACGACGGCGAGCGCCAGCAGGCCGCCAAGACTTACGTGCTTCAGATAGTTGCCGAACGTCATGCCGATCGAGCTGCCGACCAGAAACGTCGCCGGATCGCCGACCAGCGTCAGCAGTCCGGCGGCATTGCTGACGATCGCCGTGAGGATCATCGGCAGCACGATATCCACTTCGAGTGCCACCGCCACGCGAATGATGATGGGTGCGAGGAGGATCACCGTCGTGGCATTCGGCAGCAACGCGCACAAGGGCGCGACGACAACGATGAGAAGCAGAAGAAAACGCCGCCCGCTGCCGCCGGTCGCCCGCAGATACACATCGCCGATCAGATCGAACACTCCGGTGGTCGAGAGGATGCGCGCGACGACCATGCCGCCGAACAGAAGACTGATCGGCCCGGCGGCGATTCGCACCGCAGCGAGAAGATCCTGCTCGTCGAGAATGTTCAGCACGATCAGCACGCACATGCCGACGAGCGCCGCCACGGCCATGTCGATCACATTGAACGCGATTGCGAGTATCACTGCCGCGAACACGCCCACCACGATATAGACCTGCATTGCGCTCATGCCAGCCCTCGCGCGATTCAACGAATGGGCGGCGCGTACATCAGGCCGCCACGGGTCCATAAGTCGTTCGTTCCGCGCGCGAGACCGAGAGGACTGTGCGCGCCGACGTTGCGATCGAACATCTGCCCGTAGTTGCCCACGCTTTCGAGAGCTCGCACGGTCCAGCCCGGCTCAACGCCGATTGTGCGGGTCACCGTGTCGTCCGGCACGAGAGCCCTGGATACCGATGGATTGCGCAGGCGAATCTCAAGGTTCTCCCGCGTCACGTCCATCTCTTCGGCGGCTATCAACGTCAGCAGCACCCAACGCACAAGCGTGAGCCATGCCTGATCGCCCCCGCGCACGACGGGCCCAAGCGGCTCTTTCGAGATCCGCTCGGGAAGGATCGCGAAGGCCTGCGAGCCGCCCGGTGCGTGCAGAAGCAGCGCGGCAAGGTACGATGCGTCCGCTGTGTAGGCGGCGCAGCGGCCCGCGAAGAATGCCCGCCTCGCCTCGTCCGCGGAACCCGCCACGAGAGGCTTGATGTCCGCCCCGCTTGCATCCGAATACGCGATGAGATGGCTAAGCGTAGACGTGTCCTTCTGTACGCACACCGTTGCCCCTTTTAGCGCGCCGGCCAATTGCGATGCGCTTGCGGCCGGAACCATGAAAGCCTGGTTGTCGTAGAACAGCACGCCTGCGAACTGCGCCTTGAGTGCGCCTTCGCGCAGCAAAGTCCAGGTGGTGTTGCGGGACAGTACGTCGATTCGCCGCGTCTCGAGCGCGGGAAATCGCTCCGACGCCTTCAACGGCACGAACGCGACCTTGCGGCTATCGCCAAGCGCCGCTGCTGCCAACGCCCGGCAGAAGTCGACATCGATACCCGACCATTGTCCGGCGGCGTCCTGAGAGGAGAACCCCGCGACGCCTTCGCTAACACCGCAACGCAGGACGCCGCGAGTCTTCACGCTCGCCAGGGCTTCGCCATCGGCGGCATTCGAAATTGAAGGCACGCTCGCCAGCGAGAGCCACAGACCCAGCAGTACTGCACCGGCAATCGGACTCGCGGCCGCCATGATCGTGTCCTCTTGCTGCCTGTAAGAGACCATCAATGCAGATGCGGTCCGACGGCAACCGCTGACTATGTGTAATCGGCGGCGTATTGCAGCCGGACACCGCGAGTGACAAAGCAATCGACAAAGCAATCGACAAACCAATTGAGGGCGCAGCGAGATGGACGCGCATGCGGATTCCTTCCGGAGCGTGCATGACTGGCGCGAGCCGGCGGTCTGGTCCTGTACGTTGAGCAAACTGCGTGCGACGACAGTGCGAAAGCAGATGTGCTTCCAGCCTATATGGGTCTATACGAATGTTGTATCGGACTTTGGTCCGATGACGGGATAGTCGCGTGCTGTCCCGTCGAGACCGAACCGAAACGGCACTGACAACCGCCTACGCCAATCGCAGATCCCACAAGACATCGAGTACGTGTTGAGTGGCACGCTCAACGTGCCCTGCACGATGTGCAATGCCGAGTCGGCGCCACAACGCCGGGCGCAGCGGACGCATGACAACGCGCCTGTCGGGTAATGGCGTGGTGGCCTCGTGAGGCAAAAGCGCCGCGCCGTAACCTGCCGCTACCAGACTCTTGATTGCGTCGTTGAAGTTGAGCTGAATGCGCGGCGCAGGATGATGCCCCGCGGTCGCAAACCACTCCGCCGTTAAGCGCGAGAGCCGCGTGGTCGCGTCATTGAGAATGAGAGGCTGTGCGGCAAGCCATGCAGGCGTTACACGGGCGGGACAGCGCCAATGCGCCGGCACGAAGGCCATCACGGGGTCACGCCGCCAGGCCTTTATCGCGAGTCCGGCCACGGGAGGCTGAGGCAGTGCGACCAGCCCGACATCCAGCGTTCCATCCGCCAATCGGGACAGCGTCTCACGCGATGTGAGCACCGCAAGCTGAATATCGATCGCGGGATTGCGCTGGCGCAGCGCCTCGAGCGCTTGCGGCAACAGGTACGCGATCACGCCGGTCGACGCACCGAGCCGCACGCGCCCTTCGAGCCCCTGCACCTGGCGTTGAATATCGTCCAACGCCTGCTCCGCATCGGCCAGCAATCGACGCGCGCGCTCCACCAGCACCTCGCCTATCGCCGACGGCCTTACCTGCCCGCGCTTGCGAGACAGGAGCGGCGCCCCGATGCGGTCCTCCAGCTCGGCGATATGGAGGCTGACCGTCGGAGGGGCGAGATTCAATGCGCGCGCTGCGTCGGCGAATGAGCCACGCTCGGTTATCGCAATCAAAGTGCGCAGGCGGTCCAGGCTGATCTCTCGCATGTCGGCGTCCCGATTCAGGAAAACTGAACTTTAGGGTCATCAATTTCAACTTTCCCTATTCTAGCCGCTCAGGGAACATAGGGCTCATTCTTCCCTTAGCCACCACCCGGAGTATTCCGCGTATGAGCGATCCCCTTGTTTTCATCGACGGCGACCAAGGCACTACCGGACTGCAGATCCACGAACGGCTGCGCGATCGGACCGACATCTCGCTGTTCACGCTCCCCGCCGCCGACCGCAAGGATGCGCGCCGTCGCGCGGAAGCCATCAACACCTGCGACATCGCCATTCTCTGTTTGCCCGATGCCGCCGCACGCCAGGCGGTGGACGCTATCGTCAATCCTGCCGTCAGAGTCATCGACGCAAGCTCGGCGCACCGGACACAGCCGGGCTGGACATACGGCTTCCCGGAAATGACGCCGGGACAGGACGAACGCATCGCGAGCGCCCGCCGCGTCACCAATCCCGGCTGCTATCCGACGGGGGCAATCGGATTGCTTCGTCCGCTGTTGCAGGCTGGGCTGATACCAGACAGCTACCCCATCACCATTCATGCAGTGTCCGGCTACTCCGGACGCGGTCGTGCCGGCGTTGAGCAACACGAGGGACAAGATGCCGTCGACGCGCCTCCGTTCCAGGTGTACGGCCTGGCGCTCGCGCACAAGCACACTCCGGAAATCCAGACGCACGCAGGACTCGCGCAGCGGCCCATTTTCGTCCCTGCGTATGGCGCGTTTCGCCAAGGCATTGTGCTGACCGTGCCGCTCCAGTTGCGGCTGCTCGAACCTGATGTGGACGGCGCGAAGTTGCACGCATGCCTCGCACGCCACTATGCGGACGCAGCGCACGTCCATGTTTCGCCGCTGCATGAATCGGAGGTCTTGACGCACCTGGATCCGCAAGCGCTAAACGGTACGAACGACATGCGTTTAAGCGTATTTCCTAACATGGAACACGGACATGTCCTGCTGTCCGCGGTTTTCGACAATCTCGGCAAAGGCGCATCCGGCGCTGCGGTTCAGAACCTGGACCTGATGCTGGGCCGGTAATAGTCGCCGATGGCTCGAGCTAACGGTCGGTCGGCCGCAAGTGCGTTCAACGAGTGTCGGGAATCTCGCGCTCGCATTGTCATGACGCAGCTTCAACCAGCACATTTCGCGATGGCAGATTGGCGTTGTTCAAGCCGCGTCCTGGCCACCACGAGGCTTAAGAGCGTCGTCGCAAACGCGAGGGTCACCGCGATATGCAGCCCTGCAACGATATCGTTGGACTCGGGCCTGACCAGCGAGCCGAACACTCCGACTCCGACCACGCCGCCGATCTGGCGCGCGCTATTCAGCACCCCCGACGCGATCCCGACGCGGGACGGCCCGGCATGCGTGAGCACCGCCGTGTTGATCGATGGGACCGCGAGCGCAACTCCACTGCCCACCGCCAGTAACGGCAACGCTATCGCCAGCGCGCTGCTGTCCGCGTGCACGAACACGAGCGCAAGGTAGCCGAGCGCCGCCAATGTTTGACCATAGAGCATCGGCAGGCGATAGCCGAAGCGCGCGGTGAGCCTGCCGGATACAAGGTTCGCGACTGTCACTACGGCAGTCATCGGCAGGAACGCGAGGCCGGTTTCCAGCGGCGTGTCATGGCGCACGCTCTGGAAAAACAAACTCATCGCGAACATCAGGCCGTAGTACCCGAAGTTCAGCGACAACCCCGTCAGCGCGCTCACACTCACCGCGGCGCTGCGAAACAGCGCGAGCGGCAACAGCGGTTGCGCAGATCGCGCCTCGACGGTGATGAACAGCGCAGCCATGACGACCGATATCGTGAGCCCCGACAGCACGATCGTGCTCGTCCATCCGAGCCGGCCACTCTCGACGACCGCATACGTCAGCGCGGCCAGTGTGACAACGGCGAGCGTCTGCCCGGCCAGATCGATCCGACGCGCTGCATGACGCAGCGTTTCGGGCGCATGAGCGAGCGTCAGCCAGATGCCCGCCACGCCAATCGGCACGTTGATTAGAAAGATGGAAGGCCAGCCGAACCGGTCGACCAGCAACCCGCCCACCAGCGGCCCGGCACCGAGCGCTAGCGCCGCCGTGCCCGCCCAGATGCTGACGGCCTTGGCGCGCGCATCGGCGTCCGGAAACGCCGCGCCCAGCAGCGCCATGGACGACGGCACGCACAGCGCCGCGCCCACGCCCTGCACTGCACGCGACGCCACGAGCATGCCCGCGCCATCCGACAGCGCGCAGCCGATCGACGCACACGTGAAAACCGCGAAGCCGCCAACGAAGATGCGCCGCGCTCCCAGACGATCCGCCAGCGCACCGGCCGTGAGCAGCAAGCTCGCGAATGCGAGCGTATATGCGTTGACGACCCACTCGAGCGCGGTCGAGTCGATCTGCAGGCCGTCGCGCATCCTCGCTAGTGCGACGTTCACGACCGTGACGTCGAGACAGATGATGACGAAGCCAAGGCTGGTCGCGAGCAGCGCGAGTCTTGGAGACCGGTTGGATGAGTGGATGTGTGTGCGCATGATGTCCGTGCATGGAATGGCGCGAAGCGAGCCGGACTGGCTCGCGCGTCGAGCATGGACACACTCTATTACCTTCGCAAAATTTGATAAACGCACGGCGAATGGCAACAGAACCAATTAATATGGGGGAATGGATCTTCTCAAAGCGATGACCGTATTCGTGCGGGTGGTGGAAACCGGCAGTCTGACGGCAGCCGCGGTAGCGTGCGAGCTCTCTCCGACCATGGTGGGCAACCACCTGCAGGCACTGGAGACGCGGCTCGGCACGCGCCTCATCCATCGCACGACCCGCAAGCAGCAGGTCAGCGCGTTCGGGCAGGCGTATTACCAACGTTGCGTCGAGATTCTCGGGTTGATCGACGATTCCGAGCAGCTCGCGCTCGACCATCTCGCGACGCCGCGCGGCCGCCTGCGCGTCACCGCACCCATCGTGTTCAGCAACGAATGCCTGATTCCGGCGATCGCGGATTACTGCGCGCGTTATCCCGAGGTGAAGCTCGACATTGTCGCGACGGACGCGCTCTCCGATCTTATGGACGATGGCTTTGAAGCGGCGATCCGTATCGGTGCGCTGGCCAACCCGGACCTGGTCGCACGGCCTCTCACGCCGTACAGGCTGGTGCTGTGCGCGTCGCCGGCTTATCTGAAGGCGCATGGCAGTCCCGCGACGCCCGATGAACTCTCGGCGCATCAGTGCCTGACGTATGCGTATCCGCCGCGTTCGGAATGGCACGCGGCACAGGCCGAATGGATCTTGCATGGACGGGACGGTCGCGCGAGCGTGCCAGTAGATGGCCGCCTGAAAATCGACAACGCCGAGGCGTTGCGCAAGGCCGTTTTGCGTGGCCTCGGTATCGCGATGCTGCCGGCAATTCTCATCGACGAAGATCTGCGCGCGAAGCGGTTGCGCAAAGTACTGCCTGAGTATTCGGCGCCCGAGCGACAGCTAAGTCTGCTTTATCTGCGCGAGCGGCAGATGTCGCTTAAGCTGCGAAGCTTCATCGATTTTGTGGTCGAACGGTTTGGCGCGGATGAGGACCGCTGAGTCTACGTTGCGGAGTGTCGCAGTCCTTCCGCCTTATCGACGGAGCACTCCTGCCGCAGATACTCGATGAAACCCGACTGCACCGCTGTGCCGAGCCAGTCCGCCCGCACCGTGTAGCCGACCGCACGATCGGCTTCCGGCGTTTTCAACTCGAGTGCAACGATCTCGCTGCCCGGATAAGCCTCGCGAATTTGCGAACGCGATAGCAGCGTGATGCAATCGCTTTCCACCAGCATCGCCATCATCATCGCAAGAGAACTCGTCTCGACGACGACCGGCGGCCTGATCGGCAACCGCGCGAAGATCGAATCGATCACCGAGCGGCGCGGCACATTCTGCTGCGGGACGACCCACTCGTAATTGGCGATGTCTCGAGGCGCGATAGACTTTTTACGCGCGAGGCGATGCCCCTTACGCACCGCGACCACATACGGATCGGCAAACAGTTCGGTCTCCCGCACGGCTCCCGTGAGACGCGGCTCACGCAACCCGCCGACGATGATGTCGATCGTGCCCATCCGCAGATCACGAAGCAGCGCCGCGTGCGAGCCCTCATCGACAGTGACGTGCGCGGACGGATAGCGCTCGCGCAACCGCTGGATCACACGTGCGACGAGACGCGGCGGCATCAGCGGCAACACGCCGATCGCCACCTTGCCGCTCAATTGCCCCCGGGCGTACGCGATCTCCTCGCGCGCCTGCGCAATTTCATAGAGCGCGAGGCTCAGGCAGCGCGCGAATTCGAGTCCAGCGGCATTGGCCGACACGCTGTGCACGCGTCGCCGATATAACGATACGCCGACCGTCTGCTCAATCTGCCGCGCCGCGCGATGCACGGCGGGCTGCGAAATGCCAAGCTGCTGTGCCGCTTCCGACGCCGATCCGGCGCGTGCGATCGCGATATGACAACGGACTTGCGTATCGGTCAGATGGCGGCAGACGTTGCGCGCATTCATGGCCGACGAATTTTGCCCCGTCAGGCCCATGACCGCGCGCTCCATCTGATCGAGCATGCGCCGTACGCGCCGTTGCAGTATCGCGCCTTGCGCAGTCAATTCGCAGCCGCCAAAACCCCGCTCGAAAAGCACGCCGCCGAAACTCGCCTCCAGCTTGCTGATTGCCAGGCTGACGGCCGGCTGCGTGCGGCCCGCGCGCGTCGCAGCCTGGCCGATGCCGCCTGCCTCGCACACTGCATCGAACAGAAATAAGCGCCTCAGCCGCGTCAGATCGTCGTCGGGCGATTCGTCCGGGTGCTTCGCCATCGCCTTCCCCATGCCCTGTGAAAGCCCTCAGCTTAACTGGAATTTATGCCTTATGCCGAAGTTCGTATTAAGGGGTTTTGCGTCAGGAGGCTTACAGTTGAGCCCATTCGATCGAGACGTTTTCAGCAAGGAGCCCGCTTATGTCCGTCGTTATCGACACTCACACGCACGCCATTTCCCCGGATAACCAGCGCTATCCGCTCGCGCCCGTCGGCGGTCACCAGTCGGAATGGTCGGCCAAGCGCCCTGTCAGCTTCGAAGGCTTGCTTGCGTCGCTCGACGAGGCCGGCATTGACCGGGCGGTCGTCGTGCAGGCATCGACGGTTTATGGCAACGACAATAGTTATGTGGTCGACGCGGTGAGAAACCACCCGGACCGCTTCGCGGGCGTGTTTTCGATCGACGTGCTGGCAAGCGACGCCGTGATGCAGATGCAGCGCTGGCTCGACGCGGGCCTCTCCGGCCTGCGCCTGTTCACGACCGGCAGCACGATGCCGGGGCAAGCAGGCTGGCTCGATGACGAGCGTTCCTTCCCGGTGTGGGACTATGCGCAGCGCCATAACGTGTCGATCTGCTTGCAGATGACGGCACAAGGCATTCCGGCGCTGCTGAATATGCTGGCGCGCTTTCCGGATATCCGCGTGCTGCTCGATCACCTTGCGCGGCCCGACTTGGCGGGCGGCCCGCCGTATGAAGCCGCCGCGCCGCTCTTTGGCCTCGCTTCGCACGAGGGCGTTTATCTGAAGCTCACAAACCGCACGATCGCCGAAGCATCCCGCGGCGCGTCGACGCCGGACGCATTCTTCCCGCGTGTGCTCGACGCGTTCGGTGCGCATCGCATCGCATGGGGCTCGAATTTCCCGGCCGCCGAAGGCACGCTGCCGCAACTGCTTGCCGATGCGCGCAATAGCCTTGCGATGCTGCCCGCCGACGCGCGCGACGCGATCTTCGGCGGCACCGCGCGCGCGGTCTATCCGGTGCTCGCCGCTTGAGGATCGACTCAATGACCCAAGAACATACGGACGCGAGCACTGAGATGCCACCGCTTGAATTGAAAATTGCACTGAAGACTTATCCGCACACGCGGCCGCTGAAAGATGGCGAACTGACCGATCCCAACGTGCAACTGATGTTCGAGGATATCGAACCGATTCACCGCGCCTTCGCACCGATGGCGCGCCGCCAGGCGTATGACGTCAGCGAAATGGCAATCGTCACGTATTTGCAGGCGAAAGCTTATAACAAGCCCGTCGTGCTGCTGCCCGCTGTAGTCGCCGCGCGCTTTCAGCAAGGCTGCATTATTTATAATGCTCAACGCGGCAAGCTCGGCGTGAGCAACCTGGTGGGCAAGGCAGTCGGCGTGCGCTCGTATTCGCAGACCACCGCAATGTGGGTGCGCGCGATTCTCGCGAACACCTATGGCGTGCCGCTCGAGGAAATCGACTGGGTCACGACCGAGGGCGCGCATCTGGATGAGTATCGCGATCCGTCCTTCGTGCGTCGCGCGGAGCCGGGCAAGCAGCTATTGCCGATGCTGCGCGCGGGCGAGATCGACGCCGCCATCCTCGGCAACGATCTGCCCGACGAAGCCGGCCTTGAACCCGTGATCGACGATGCGGCCAGCGCCGATCTCGCGTGGTACGCGATTCATCGCTACGTGCCTCTGAACCACGTCGTGGTAGTGACGCAATCGCTTGCGGATACACATCCGCAAGCGGTGCGCGCAATGTACGACCTGCTGTGCCGCGGCAAAGCGTCAGTGGCCTCGCACAACGCGGGCAAGCCCGACAAGCTGCTGTTCGGCTACGACGCGTTGCGAGGCCCGCTTGAGGAAACAATCGCGTTCTGCGAGCAACAGCAACTGCTGCCGCGTAAGCTGAGCGTCGACGATATTTTCGCTGACAGCATCGATATTCTCGGCGGCATCGCGAGCTGAATAACGGCTCTTTCAACGTTTTCGAGCGGACTCCAGTTCGCCAAAGCTTCACCGCAGCCCATCGTGGATGGGCCTAAGCAAGGAGACACCATGAGCTTGCCTCGCACGGGCGCCATGAAACCAAAGCCACGTCCGCCGTTCTATCGCGACCTGTCATTCCAGGTGCTGGCCGGCATGGCGCTTGGAATCGCCACGGGCTACTTCTTTCCGAAGTTCGGCATCAATCTGCAGCCCGTCGGCGACGCCTTTATCCGCATCATCCAGATGCTGATCGGGCCGATCATTTTCTGCACCGTATGCAGCGGCATTGCGGGCGTCAAAGACTTCGGGAAGGTCGGCCGCGTCGCGATCAAGGCCCTCTTCTATTTCGAGGTGGTGACTTCTCTCGCGCTGGTGCTGGGGCTTGTAACGATCAACGTGCTGAAGCCGGGCGTCGGCATGAACGTCGACATGCATAGCGTGCACTCGGCCACCGTCGATGCCTATGTCGCGAAAGCTCATCACGCGGTCACCACGAGCGACTTTCTGCTCAACGTCATTCCGCACACGGCGATCAGCGCATTTGCTGGCGGTGACGTCCTGCAAGTGCTGTTCTTTTCGGTGCTATTCGCCTTTGGGCTGGCCGCAATCGGGGAACGCGCGCAGCCCGCGCTCGACTTCATCGATTCGGTATCCGGTGCGCTGTTCTGGGTAATCGGCCTGACCATGAAGATCGCACCACTCGCAGCGTTCGGCGCCATCGCCTTCACCGTGAGCAAATTCGGTTTCGGCACGCTGCTCTCGCTCGGCAAGCTAGTGCTGGAGTTCTATCTGACGTGCGCGCTCTTTTTCCTGCTGATCCTGTGGCCCATCGCAAAGGTAAACGGCTTCAGCCTTTTGCGCCTGATGCGCTATATCGGCGCAGAACTGCTTCTCGTAATCGGTACGAGTTCTTCAGAAACCGTGTTCCCGCAACTGATCGACAAGCTCGAACGCCTTGGCTGCGAGAAGTCGGTGGTTGGCCTCGTGCTGCCAACTGCCTATACGTTCAATCATGACGGCACGTGCCTTTACTTCGCCGCAGCCGCCGTGTTTCTCGCTCAGGCAACCAATACACCGATGAACTGGCACGATCAGTTGGTGTTGCTTGCGGTGCTGCTGCTCACGTCGAAGGGAGCCGCCGGCGTGTCGGGCGCTGCAATCGCAGTGCTTGCTGCAACGCTGGCTGCGTCGAACACGATTCCGGTTGAATCCATCGCGCTGATTCTCGGCGTTCACAAGGCCATGTCCAGCGCGTTCGTCTTCACCAACATCGTAGGCAACAGCGTAGCCACTATCGTGGTGGCGAATTGGGAAAAGGCACTGGACCGCGTCGCCTTGCGCCATGAACTGAAGACGGGCTTCAACCCCGCCGAAACCGCGCACTCGCTCGAACAGCCGGGCAGCACTTCAGCCGGCCACTAACGCAGGACCGGCGGTACGTCCGCGTTGTGCCGGCCGGTCCCGGCGAGTAGATCAAAAGTAACCCCAATAGGCAATTTGATTAGGGTTACGTATCAAGCAGTACATTAAAAACACAACGAAAATCAGGAGACAAGCGGTGGACAAGGTTTGGAAAATCATCGGATTGGGCATCTCGGCCACTGCGGGCGCATTGGCAACGAATCCCGCACACGCGCAAACGAGCGTGCAGTTATACGGAACGGTGGATGGCGGCATACGTCATCAGACCAACGCCGCAAAAGGCGGCGGCTCGGTGACGACAATGAACTCGAACGGCTACTACAGTTCGAACAAGCTCGACTTTCGCGCGAAGGAAGACCTTGGCGACGGCTGGAACGCGCATTTTCTGCTGGAAAGCGGCTTTAACGTCGGCAATGGCCAGTTCGATAACACGACAGGCACCGAATTCAATCGCCAGGCGTTTGTCGGCATCGGCCATACGAAATTCGGCTCGCTCGATCTCGGCCGGCAGTACACCATTGCTCATGACATCATCAGCATTTACGATCCGTTCGGCTTTCATTTCACGCCGATCATTCCGCTGACCACGGCCTCGGACGGTACTCGCAACAATAATGACCTCAAATACAAGAACACGTTCGGGCCGCTGCTGTTCGAAGTGGACAACTCCTTCGGCGGCGTGGCAGGCAATTTCAGCAGCGGCGCAGCGCGCGCCGTGGGCGTGAGCTATGCGACAGGTCCTGTTGCGATCGGCGGCGTCTATGGGCATCGCAGTGTACTGACTGGCTCGACCTATCTGGGCGACAGCTACTACATGGTCGGCGCCAGCTACAAGATCGGGCCGGTGCGTTTGTCGGGCGGTTTCATGTCCGAGGACTTGCAGAATCCAGCCACGCCCCACCAGGTAACGAACAATGGGTTCGGCGGCCTCTCGTGGACCATCACGCCGACTCTGGTTTTCCGCGGCAGCTACTACCAGACCACGGTAACGAACGACAAGTCCAGCCGGCGCGGACTCTCGGTGCTCTCGCTTGGCTACCTGCTGTCCAAGCGCACCACGCTCTACAGTGAACTCGACTACACCTCGTACAAGCATGGGGTGGTGAGCACGCTCAACCCGGCCGGCGTGAAGAGTCAGACCGCGTTCACCATCGGCATCGACCATTTGTTTTAAATGATCTGCTTCACCGAGTGCTTTCTTCGGAGGCGCCCAAGACGCTGCTGACTCAGACCTACTCGCTTCCATTCGATCGGATTGTTCAATGCCTCGAGATATCGACTATTGATATCGTGGATATCAATGCAGGCTCTGTGGCTGCCGCCTGTTAATATCTATCTCAACCATAGGCGCAGGCATGCAGCGCGCCGTTCCGGTCATACGAGCAATCGTCGATTCAGGCGTGCCACGACACGCACTACGAGATCATGCAACTCATTCGCGACGGCAATGTGCGCAAAGCCTGCACCGAACTGCGCAATCACATTCGAAGCACGGAGGACTCGTATATCCGTGCAAGCATCAGCGGAGAAGCGCCATGAAGCACGATCTTGTCCGTCTGCTCGGCGACATCGTCGGTAGCCAGTTCGTCTTTACGGGCTCGGCTGAAACGCGGCGCTTCCGCCAGGGATATCGCTATGGCAGCGGTCCACTATTGGCTGCTGTGCAGCCTGGCACATTGGTCCAGATGTGGCAGGCGCTAAAGGCGTGCCATGATGCGAATGTCATCGTCATTTGTCAGGCCGCCAACACCGGCTTGACCGGCGGATCGACGCCGGCTGCGGACGGCTACGATCGTCCGGTAGTCGTGATCAATACGATGCGGTTGCGCCGGCTCGACGTGATTCGCAATGGCGAACAGGTCGTTTGTCAGCCGGGCGTTACCCTGGACCAACTGGAAAGGCGTCTCGCGCCGCTCAAGCGCGAGCCCCATTCTGTGATCGGATCGAGTTGCATCGGCGCGTCCGTGACGGGAGGCGTTTGCAACAACTCGGGCGGGTCTCTCATTCGCCGCGGTCCCGCGTTTACCCAGCTTTCGATACATGCCCGCGTCACAGCCGACGGCGAACTGAAGCTGGTGAACCACCTGGGAATCGATTTGGGCGATTCCGCCGAAGCCATACTTGGCCGCCTCGACGCAGGCGAACTGCCGGACGATATCCCGCCAGCGATGGGACTTCTCGCGTCCGACCACGAATACAGCACCCACGTGCGGGATATCTCGGCATCGACTCCCGCGCGCTTTAACGCAGACCCGCGCCGCCTTTACGAAGCGTCGGGCTCGGCCGGGCACCTCGCGGTTTTTGCCCTTCGGCTGGACACATTCGCGGCAGACGAGCGCACCCAGGTGTTCTACATCGGCAGCAATGATCCGGCCGAGCTCGAATCAATCCGCCGCGATATTCTGGGCGGTTTCCAGAGTCTGCCGATAGCAGGCGAGTACATGCACCGTGGCGCGTTCGATATCAGTCGCCGCTACGGGAAAGACATGTACCTTTACATTCGGGCTTTCGGCACCGACAAAGTGCCGCTAGCCTTTGCGGCGAAGAGCCGGTTCGACGCCGTGACTGAGAAGATGGGTCTTGGTACGGCCATCAGTGACAGACTGCTGCAGGCAGCGAGCCGGCTTTTGCCCGAGCATCTGCCGCCGCGACTCATCGAGTACCGCGATCGCTTCGAGCATCACCTGTTATTGAAGATGGGCAATGAAGGTGTAGACGAAGCGCGTACTTATCTGAAGTCGCGCTTTCCGACGGCTCAGGGCAATTACTTCGAATGCACGCGAGAAGAAGGCGACGCGGCGTTTCTCAACCGCTTTACGATTGGTGGCGCAGTGGTCCGCTATCGGGCCGTTCATTCTCGAACCGTCGAGGACATCGTGGCGCTCGACATCGCGCTGCCGCGTAATGCAACCGACTGGTTCGAACAGTTGCCGCAGCATATTTCGAAGGACATCGAATTCACCATGTATTGCGGCCACTTCTTCTGCCATGTGCTGCATCAGGAATATCTGGTGAAGAAGGGTGTGGACTGCGATCGCATCAAGGACGACATTCTCGCCCTACTCGCCGCGCGCGGTGCGGAGTATCCGGCCGAGCACAACGTTGGCCATCTGTATGACGCGAAGGAGTCGCTGAAGCAGTTCTACGAGGAACTCGACCCGACTAACTCCTTCAATCCGGGCATCGGGAAAACCTCGCGGCGCTTCAACTGGGGAAGATCGCCGTATCGCTGCGGTTGCGAGGATCGGCCCGCTGTAAGTCAGCAGACGCTCTAGCGTAGCGTTACGCGAAGACCACCAGATTTTTTGCGCGCAAGGACGGTGCTCCCGACCTTGCGCCGGCCCTTGCGTGCGCAAGTCGCTTACACACCCAGGATCCTGCCGACCGTTTCGTTAAATTCGGCCGTCGCATCAGCGATCGCCTGGTCGGCCTCGTCGTCGAGGTTGTCGACGTTCTCGTCGATCACCTCCTGCAGGCTCAGGTAAGCCGCGATGATGCTGTCCAACTGGTCGCTCGCGGCCCGGGCGTAGACGGCCTCGCCAAGCGCCTCCATGAAATCGCCGCGACTTCCTCCGATCAGGCCATCCGCGTTGTTTTCCAGGTCGTCCTTGAACTGTTCGACGTCTGCCATGCTTTTCTCCAGAAGGTCAGGTGCAGCGTTGCCGGAATGAGCGTTCGCACGCAAGGCGCGCGCCTGGTCGTACAGTCTCGCGACCGTCACGCCGGCGACGCGCGCGGACCTTGTTGCGTCCTTGCATGCCGATAAGCGCCTAAAGGCGCACATTAAAGTCTGCGGGAAAAGATAGTTCTGAGGCCCGTTGTTTCGTTGCCGTCATATCTGCGCTGAAGCGCGAAAGTTTGCGGGAGAAACTCAACAGCCTTTGACTTCGTGCATTTGCGAAACATAAAGTGTGCGGGAACGCGGTCCCGTAAGGTTTACTGGGCGCTGAACCAAAAGGGGCAGAGTGAAGTAAGGCCGCATCGCAACAACTCATTTTTCCATGAGGCGACCGGCAGTCCACCGCAAGAGACACCCTTTCTTTACATCAGGATCATCACCTACGGGGGATCCCGTCGTCATTGCCAGTCGCGGTCGTTCTCGCGCGCGAGTTCGTCACGCCCCGATGCTTCGGAAAGAAAAACTGTCGTCCCGCTTGCCCGAAATCAGTCAATTGATCTTCGCAAAGACGCACGACCTGTCAAGCGATTCACCGGGCTGATGGTTCCATATCCGAATTGTCGAGAACAGCTGCGCAATATTCCTCTCTAGATCCATACTGGACGTACAGGTGTCAAACGAATCAAACAATTTTATGTATTTTTTCGCAATATCGACCTTCTGCTTTGTGGTGGTCGTTCTACCTCGGGAGTCGACCGAAAAATGATCAGCAAAGAAAACCGCCGGCAGATAATTTTCAATAGTATAATTTTCAGTTATCCAAGCCGCTACTCCCGGCCGCTTCAGCGTCTCGTTCATAATCCGATCTTTTGCCGATCCAGGTCTCCGGCAAATGAATGCCCCATCAGGGGCTCGTTCAAAGTCGAGGTCGGCGTCCATTATGATCGCGAAATTCCGGTTTATCCTCAGCATTTCGACGAATCCATCCGTCTCACGTGCGGTGAAATGCGATAGCGACGAACCGCCATAGAAGCAGAAAGAATATTCGACATTTTCAAGCGGTGGCAGCACTCCTCTTTTCTTGCACCACAATTCCAGCCAATGCTTGATATACAGGCGATCCGATGCGCCTTCGACCCATATCACGCCGTTACTTTGCGAGATATCGGATGCCTTGATACCCAGTCTGTCTAGCATTCCAAGCGCGTCCGAATATTCGACCAGTCGATGTGCCTCTGCCGAGAATATCCGCGAACTGCTCTTCCACATATTCATCTGCTGGAACACGGTGGAATGTGTCGCGATAAAGATCTGAAGCCCCCTTTCACGGACATAACAATCAATTTCGTGCGCAAGGTGCCGTTGCAACGTAAGCGTCCGACCGCAGCCGTGCTTGACAGCGTGTTGATATCGAACAGTTGAACGTAGCGTGTTGAATTCAGGCGACGCCGAAGTGAAGCTGATCGGCAACGACCCATGGCAGAAGTTCGTCGACGCGATTGACGGGATGCTCGGCGATGCGAGCGATGACGTTGCGCAGGTAGGCCTCGGGATCAAGGCCATTCAGTTTGGCGGTGCCGACCAGAGTGTAGATTGCGGCGCCGCGTTCGCCTCCGCTGTCGGAGCCGAAGTGCAGGAAATTTTTTCGGCCGAGAGCGACGGCACGTAAAGTGCGTTCAGCGGCGTTGTTGTCGATTTCCACGCTGCCGTCATCGACGTACAGCGTGAGCGCCGCCCACTGATTCAGTGCGTAGTTGATGGCTTTGGCGGTATCGCCTTTCTGCGACACCGTACTCAATGTCGAACGCAGCCAGATCTCGAAGGCATCGAGTAGCGGGCGCGCCTGCTCCTGCCTGACACGTCGTCGCTCATCGGGAGGCTTGCCGCGAATCGCGGCCTCAATTGCATACAGTTCGCCGATCTGGCGCAACGCTTCAGTGTTGACCTCGTTCCTGCGTGCGACGAACAGATCGTGGAATTTGCGGCGCGCGTGCGCCATGCATGCAGCCTCGCGCACATCACCACCCTCGTAGATCGCGTTGTACCCCGCGAACGCATCGGCCTGCAATGTTCCCCTGAAGTCCTTCAGATGGGCTTGTGGATATTCACCACCCCTTGTGGGACTGTATGCGAACCAGACCGCCGGCGCGTCCTTCGAGCCGGCTGGCCGGTCATCCCGAACGTACGTCCAGAGACGTGCGGTACGGGTCTTGCCGTTCCCGGGTTCGAGCACAGGTACCGGCGTGTCATCTGCGTGGATCTTCGAGGCGGCCATCACGTACCGGCGAATGACCTCTACGAGTGGTCGGAGCAAAGCACTGCACTGGCCGACCCAGTCCGCGAGGGTCGAACGGCTGAGCTCCACGCCATCACGCGCGTAAATCACTGACTGCCGATACAGGGGAAGGTGGTCGCAGAATTTGCTGACCAGAACGTGTGCGAGTAATCCGGGGCCCGGCATGCCGCGATCGATTGGCCGGCTGGGCGCAGCCGCCTGCACAATGCAGTCGCAACAGGTACAGGCTTTCTTGAGCCGCCGATGACGGATCACTCGCCAATGCCCCGGCACGTAGTCGAGTTGCTCGGCTACGTCTTCACCGAGATCGCCAAGTGCGCCGCCGCACCGTGGGCAGCACGCATCATCGGGCTGGTGAACAACGTCTTCGCGCGGCAGGTGCTCCGGCAGTGGTTTGCGTCCAGTCGGCTTGCCGGCTTCAGGATGAGGCCGCTTCGGTGCATCGACAGTCGCCGCGCCATCGTCGGCCTGCAGATCTTCGAGACGCAATTCCAGCTGTTCGATCTGGCGATCAATCTTCTCCGACTTGCGCCCGAACTGCATGCGCTGGAGCTTCGCGATCCACAACTTCAGGTGCTCAATCTCCAGCGCCCGGTCCGAGAGCGTCTTCTGCAGCGTCGTCACGGTGTTGCGCAGATTCGCGAGGTCACCTTCGCGCTCGCGTAACGCCGCCTCACGCGCGAGCACGAGAGCCTTCAAGGCCTCGATGTCGTCCGGGAGGGAAGCATTGCTGGATGCCATGCAGGCAGTTTACGCGCGTGCATTGCGCTACGCGCGCGTTGTCACATACGTTTACAAAGCGCTGCAGGGTCGGGCTGCATCGACAGGCTGCCGCCAGTCAAACCCTTCGAGCAGCAGGCCGAGTTGCGCGCTAGTCAGTGAAACAACACCGCCGTCAGCACGAGGCCAGGCAAAGCGCCCACGCTCCAGTCGTTTGGCGAACAGGCATAGCCCACCGTCGCGCCAGTACAGGCATTTGATGAGGTCGCCACGTTTGCCCCTGAACACGAAGATGTGTCCGCAGAACGGATCCTTCGCCAGCACGGTCTGCACCTTCGCGGCCAGGCCGTCGAAGCCGCAGCGCTTATGTGGTGCACCACATAAGCGCTGTTATGCGGAGTTGCCGGTTATGCGCAGTTGGCCGGCAATACACGGGTCGGTAGCGGCCGTGAGCCTGATGACGCTGCGCATAATGGGCTAGTGCT
>Ga0307412_10000109_pt1 | contig 64548 bp, 48 predicted proteins | sample DK1Cmetagenome_3_FD_203823 | JGI IMG/M metagenome (GOLD analysis project Ga0307412, IMG submission 203823) | Maize rhizosphere microbial communities from greenhouse at UC Davis, California, United States - DK15-C-1 | ecosystem: Host-associated > Plants > Roots > Rhizosphere > Soil | place: USA...
GAAGGCTGGTAAGACTGCCAGCTGTACATGGGCTTGGGCTGCTGCACGCAGGCGCTTAGCAACCCGGCCAGGACCGCGATAGCCAAACCGCGCGCGCGCGCAACGACGTTCCGGCGACGCGTCGCCTGAGCATTCAGCATGACGGATCCCCTTAGTTGGCGGCAGGTTGCCAGGCGCCCTGCTCGATGCCTTCGACCAGCCGATCGACTGCCTCGCGAATCGCCAGGTCCAACACCTTGCCGTTGAGCGTGGAGTCGTATCCCGCCGTGCCGCCAAAGCCGATCACTTCACGGTTCGACAGGCTGTACTCTCCGGCGCCCGATGCGGAATACACCACTTCGGACGTCACGACGTCGACGACATTCAGGTCTACCTTCGCGTAGGCGACTTGCTCCTTGCCACGGCCCAGGATGCCAAACAACTGCTGGTCGCCCGTTACCTTGCGGCCAAACGCCGTCACGTCGCCCGTCACCACGTAGCGCGCGCCCTTGATCTGGCTGGCCTTCTTGTTGAAGCCGGCTTCTTGCGCGATCTCCGTCAGGTTTTCCCGGTCCATGACCTGGAAGCGGCCGCTGCGCTGAAGATGGCTGACCACAATCGTCTTTGCCTGTCCGCCCAGGCGGTCCACGCCGTCAGAGAAGACACCACGCAGATAGTTGGTCCGGTTGTCGAATTTGCCCACCGAGATCGGGCTGCGGATGCCCTGGTACGGTTTGCTGGCCGCTGCCACGGCGGGCACCGCCAGTGCTTGCGAACGCTCGGTGGCACAACCCGAAATCACCGCCGACAACATCGCCAGCGCGCCGATCTTCACAAGCCTATTCAACATTTTTTTCTCCAGCCACCCTTCTCGCCTACGTCCGGGGAAGCATTTCTAATCACGGAATGGACCAGCGATTATATACACCTTAATACATTTAATATCTTTTTGATTCCATCCCGGCGCCGACGCCGGTCGTCGCGCCGCAATCGCGGCGAGGCCTATCCGCCGGATTACCGAAGCTCCAGCGTCGCGCCGATCACCCGCAGGGTCGGCATCAACTGCCGCCACGCATCCTTCGCGATCGAGGCGGGGCGCGTCAGTTCCGCGGCGGCCGGGTCGTTCAGCAGGTCGCCTTTGCAGGCGAAGACGATGCTGTTGGTCATGTCGTCATCGACCACTTCGAACATCGCGGGCCCGAAGGCGGCGCGCACGCGGCTCAGGTAATCGTGGTGCTTGGGGTGGTTGACGTGGAAATTGATGACCAGGATGCCGTCGTCGCGCAGCGCGCGGTGGCAGTCGGCGTAGAACGCCTCGGAACAGAGGGCATCGGGAATGCCGCCCACGCCGTAGCCATCCAGGAAAATCACGTCGGCATGATCCGACAGCCCGCGCAGATGCACCGCCGCGTCGGCCTGAATCACCGAGAAGCGCGCATCGTCCCGCGGCACCATGAAGGAGTCCCGCAGGGCGATGACGGCGGGATCGATCTCGACCACTTCGATCGCCGTCCGCGGCAAATGGCGGTAGCAGAACTTCGGCAGGGAACCGCCGCCCAGGCCCACCATCAGAATGCGGGCGGGTTCGGGGTTGAACAGCACGAAGCCCATCATCATCCGCGTGTACTCAAGTTCCAGCGCATCGGGATTGAGCACGGACATGCTGCTCTGGATCTCTTTCTGCGTGAAATGCAGGGTGCGGCGGGTGCCGTTGTTCTGGACGAAAGGCCGGTGGATGGCCGCCGGCTCATCGGGTTGCGAGGAATCGGCGGGGTGCGTAGTGTCGGGCATTGGGCAGGGCAGGTGGAGAAAACAGCCACAAGATACCACCCGCCCCCAATCCCGATCAGGCCGTCACGGTTACCTCGGGCGTGCCGGACGCCACCGTCAGCACCGTTTGCGACGCCACCGCTGGCAGCGCGGGCGCCTTCGTGCCGTCCAGGGGCTTGAGTTTGTTGAAGACGCAACGCAGTTCCGTCGGCGTCAGCGTCACCACGGCAAAGCCTTGCGCGTCGGTATCGATGTAGCGCAGCCAATTCGCGTTGAACTGCTTCAACGTGTCGTTGAACGCGTTCTTCACCACGTCTGCGGCCTGGGTGTAGATCAGCGGCTTGGCCGGCGCGAAGGTGGGGTCGGTGTCGACGACGCTTTTGAAGTAACTGAAGAACGAATTACTGGAAATGCCTGCGGTCACCAGGTCCACCATCACGGGCCTGGGCGTCGCGGCGTCGTAGTCGTCCATCACGGGGCCGGCGAAGAAGGCGTGGATATCGCCCGTCAACGCCACCAGGTTGCGCACGCCCGCATCGCGCACAAAGGCCATCAGGTCCTTGCGTTCGGCGTTGTACCCATCCCATTGGTCGGCATTCAGCAGATACTGGTCCAGCAGCAGCGACGGCGGCAATTGCGCGTCCAGCAAAGGCTTGATCTGCGCCGCGAACACGGGCGCGGGAATGCCCGCCTGCGCGTCCAGCAACGCCGACAACGCGGGATACGCGGTGACGGGCTTGCCGCTGCTGTGGTCCGCGCCCGCCAGGTCCTGGGCCAGTGCCGTCGTCATGAAGGGGACCAAGGGCCGCAGAGCGGGCTGCGCCGCCGCCAGCCCCTGGGCCAGCAAGCCGGCAACGGCCTGCGTGCCATCGAACTGCATGCGCAGCAGCGAGACTTCATTGCCCCACAGGTTCCACGCCGTGGTGCTTGCGCCCAGCTGCGCTTTCCACCAGTCGCGCTGGGTATTGCCCAGGATGGAGACGGGCGTCAGTTGTCCGCCGGCGTTGCTGATCTTCAGCGCTTCGACTTGCGAGAGCAGGCGCTTGGGAACGAAGTAGCGGCTGCCGATCTCGCTGCCTGCCTGCTGCTCGGGAATGACATGGTCGGCGCGGTACAGGCGTTCATCCGTCATCAACAGCGTGGCCAGGCTGCCAAAGCGGAACGCGCGGTAGATCTGAAGGTTCTGGAACGACGGGTTGGCCAGATCCAGCGAGACATCGGCCGGCATGAATTCGAACCAGGCCTGGCTGGCGCTGCGGCGCCGAGACGTCCTGGGAGTTTCATCGTCCGCGACGTCGTAGGTCTGGCGGTCCTGCCAGCAATCGTCCGAAAACTCGTGGTCGTCCCAGATGGCAATGATCGGAAAGCGGGCGTGCAACGCTTGCAGGCGCGGGTCCGAGCGGTAGCTGCGGTACAGGCTGCGGTAGTCGGCCAGCGTGGTGGCGTAGACCGCGCCATCGGCCCGCGCCGTGCCGTCGGGCAGCGACAGCGGCGCGTGCGCGCTTTCGACGCCGCCCGTCTGGAAACCCGCCTTGACGGTCTCGTATACGTAGTCGCCCAGATGCACCACGAAATCCAGGTCCTGCGCGGCCAGTTCGTCGAAGCCGGCCCAATGGTTCACGCTCCAATCCTGACAGGAGATGAAGGCAAACTTCAATTGCGCCACGGCGGCGTTCTCGGCCGGCGCCGTGCGCGTGCGGCCCACGGGGCTCGTGCTGGCGCCGGCCACGAAGCGGTAGTAGTAAGTGCTGCCGGCATCCAAGCCCGTGACTTTGTGGCGCACCGTATGGTCCCAATCAGGCTCGGCGCTGACGCTGGCGTCGACCAGCAACTGCGTGAACGCGTCGTCGCGCGCCAACTGCACCCGCACCGGGACCGCTGCGTCGTCGGCGCCGATCACGCGGGTCCACAGGATGATGCTGTCCGGCCGGGGATCGCCGGACGCCACGCCTTGCGGGTACTGGAAGCGGGCGGGCGGCGTGCCGCCACCCGGGTCGCCGCCGCTATTGCCGCCGCCGTCATCGTCATCGTCATCGCTGCTGTTGCACCCCGCCAGGCTGGCGGTGGCCGCCGAGACGGTCAGGAAGCTGCCCCACTTGAGGAATTTTCTGCGGTCCATGTCGAGGAATGCCCACGGTAAGGCGGTGCCGGCGCGCGGCATCGCAAGGAAAGGATCGGGCAGACGGCGGCGCCAAGACCGCCGCGTGCCCTCGGCGCCGGTATTAGCGCACCGGGGCGTTGCATGGGCGTGACAGGCGCCGAAGGGGACTCGTCAGGCCGCATGGTTGATTCGTCATCTTGGCCTTGTCCGAAGGGGCGGGGTATTTCTACTCTGCCGCTATCCCCGTCGATGCGCCGCTATCCATGTCCACGCAAGCTCTCTCGAACCCGGGCCGCAACCGCCTGCGATTGCCCTGGCTTGCCGTCCTGCTGCAGGCCGGCATCTCGACGCTGTACGTGTTTGGCCGGCCAGCCTTTGCGCAGTCGGAGCCGCTGTCGTATGTCAGCCGGGGCGCGGACGGCACGTGCTGCTCTAGCGGGGATTACCCGGACAACGGCCACGACGGCCAGTGGGCGCCGTCGGACTTCGTCCACCAGGACAGCCAGCAACACATCAACGCGACCGCGCCCGGCCAAACCGGCATCGTCATCGACGTCAGTGGCGGCCGGGGCGGCGACGGCCGGGACGCGAATCCCAACCATTGGGGCGGCAACGGCGGAGGCGGGCGGATCATCGATTACACCCTGACGAGCAGCTTGGTCACCGCCACCGGCCGCGGCATCGACCTTTACTCGGCGGGAGGCAGCGGCGGCCTGTGGGGCAACGCTAACGGACCCAATGGCGGCTACGGCATCGGCGGCGACGGACACCGCGCCGGCGTCACGCTGAACGCCGTCACCGTTACGGGCAGCGGCTTTGGCGTTGCGGTTCAATCATGGGGCGGCGGGGGATCGGACAGCGGAATCGTCGGCGGGTTCGGCGGCGCGGACAACGCCGGACACGGGGGCAGCGCCGGCGACGCGTACGTGACCTTGCAGGGCGGCACATCGATCACCGCACGTGGCCCCGGGCCGGCCGACGTCAGCGCGGCAGTAGGCTTGATCTCGTCGGGCGGTAGCGGCGGCGCCGCCCAGCACACCGGCGACTTCGGCGGGCACGCGAACGCCGGCCGGGGCGGCGACGCGTCGACCGTTACCTTCGTGTCGTCAGCCGGCTCGTCCGTCACCGGCCAAGGCGATGGCGTGCATGGCGTCATCGCCCGCTCCCTGGCCGGCAGCGCGTCGACCCGCAACGGCACCGACACGAAGGCCGCGGCGGGCGGCAACGCGGGGCAGGTCAGCATCACGAACGGCGGCATGATCACCACGACCGGCAACCGCGCCATCGGCGTCTACGCGCTAACGCAAGGCGGCGCGGGCGGCAACGGCGGCAATGGTTCGTGGTCCGACGGGCACAACGGCGGCCCGGGCGGCGCGCCCGGCGCCATCAGCATCACCAATACCGGCCAGATCATCGCAGGCGCGGTTGGCACCGTGGGCGCCAAGGGCATCGTGGCCAGCGTGCTGGGCGGCGAAGGCGGCCCCGGCGGCGCCAACGGCGCGTTCGGGCAAGGCGGAGATGGCGGCGCGGGCGCCGTCGCAGGCCAGGCGGTCACCATCGCCAACACGGGAAGCATCAGCACCTTCGGCAACGACGCCGCAGCCGTCGTCGCCAACAGCGCGGGCGGCGGCGGCGGCATCGCGTCGTCCAGCAACGGAATCATTGGCGTAGGCGGCGGCCATGGCGGAACAGGCGGCTCGGGCGGCGGCGTGGCCATGAGCCATGCCGGCAGCATCGACACCTCGGGCGACAACAGCGCGGCCGTCATCCTGCAGAGCATCGGCGGCGGCGGCGGCATGGGCGGTGACGCCAACGCCACAGGGGTCATTGCAACCATTGCCATCGGCGGTGCCGGCGGCGCGGCCGGCAACGGCGGCCTGGTGCAGTTTTCGTCGCAAGGCAAGATCTTGACCCGCGCCGGGAACGCATCAGGCGTCGTGCTGCAGAGCATCGGCGGTGGCGGCGGCAGCGGCGGATCCGCCAATGCAGTCGGCGTGGGCGTCGGGCTGAATGTCACGGTGGCGACGGGCGGCACGGGCGGTAGCGGCGGCGCCGCCGGCACCGTCTCGTTCACGCAGGCAAGCCAAGGGGCCATCACGACGCTGGGCGCGCAAAGCCATGGCGTGCTGGCGCAGAGCGTCGGCGGTGGCGGCGGCAACGGCGGGCTGGCGAACGCCCGCGCCATCACGATCGCGCCGCCGTTGGGTGACAACCCCAGCGGCACGGTCACGCTCACGGTTTCAAATGGCGGCGTGGGGCAAGGGGCCGGCGACGGCGGCATGACCCTCTTCACGAACGGCGGGGCCGTCAGTACGGCCGGCGCGCAAAGCCACGGCGTGGTTGCGCAGAGCATTGGCGGCGGCGGCGGCAATGGCGGCGGCGTCCTGGCGCCGGTCAAGACGCCGACCATCGGCAATTCGCTGATCGACTTGCAATTGAGCATCCGGCATGGCGCGCAAGGCGGCAAGGGCGGTAACGGCGGCCGCGTGCAGGTTGCCAACTCCGGCTTGGGCAGCATCGCCACCACGGGAGCGGGCTCGGCCGGCATCGTCGCGCAGAGCCTGGGTGGCGGCGGCGGCAATGGCGGCATCGTCCAGGCGCACGACGCCAATTCCTTCAATGACATCCTGGGTTCGCCCTCCGCCCTTGCCGGCTTGCTGGACAAGGCCGCCAGCTGGCTGGAAAGCGGCCCGCAAATGGCGCTTAGCAAGGCGGTCAGCCTGTCCGTCGGCGTCACGACCGGCGGCAACGGCGGTGACGGCGCGTCGGCAAGCCCCTTCAATGCGCGCAACGACGGCGCCATCTCGACCCAGGGCGATCATGCGCCGGGCATGCTTGCGCAAAGCGTCGGCGGTGGAGGTGGCAATGCCGGCATGATCGATTCCGCAGGCGCCTCCACGCTGCTCTCCAGCATCGACGCGCTGATCAAGGCCGCCGAATCGGGCGTGCAGAACGTGTTCACCGTCGCCTTGCCGCAAACCAGCATCACCCACCAGACCGGCGGCAGCGGCGGCGCGGCGGGTTCAGGAGGCGGCACGGCATCCGACCCCGCCCTGGTCGTGAACACCGGGTCGATCACCACGCAAGGCGACGGTTCGGCCGGCATCGTGGCGCAGAGCATTGGCGGCGGCGGCGGCCGCAGCGTGGCCAGCGGCCAGGATCTGCAATCGGTGGTGTCCGCCGGGGCCGGCGACGCCGCTCCCCAGATCCTCGACAAGATCACCCGCATCATCAACATCCTGGGTACCAAAGGCGGCTCCGCGCTGGGGTCGCTGATCAATGTGCGCAATGGCGGCACGGACGGCGCGAATGGCGTGGGCGGCGTGGTCACGGTTGACGCCGGCGCACCGACCAGCCGAATCACCACGCAGGGTTACCAGGCGCCCGGCATCGTCGCCCAAAGCGTAGGCGGCGGCGGGGGCATATCGGCGGTCGACCAGCCCCTATTCCTGTGGAGCGCAACCACCTCGACGATCGCGCTGGGAGTGGCGGGCGATCATGGCCCTGGCGGGAACCTGAGCATGGGCGGCGCCGTCAACGCCATTCATGGCGGCACGCTAGGAACCCGCGCCAGCGGCTCCGCGGGGATCATCGCGCAAAGCGTGGGCGGCGGCGGTGGCATCGGCACGCTTTTCCTGCGTAACGCCAGCTTGGCCGCCATGCCGCAGACCGCCTCGCTGGCGATCACGCTGGGCGGTGAATATCCGGCCAGCAGCTTTGGAGGGGCCGACTTTTCGCTGGTGTCGGGAGGCGCCGTGACGGTCAGCAACAATACCGGCCGCATCGTGACGCAAGGCGCGTTCTCGCCAGGGATCGTGGCGCAAAGCGTGGGCGGTGGCGGCGGGCTGGCCGCCGTCTCGTCCAGCGCGTCGCTGGGCAGCGTCGATATCCAGCTGGGCAGTATCGGGACGCACAACAACGAGCCGTTTCCAGCGACGGCGACCGGCAATGGCGGCAACGTCAGCATTACCAACATGGGCGGCAGCATCACGACTTCCGGCGCGCTGTCCTTCGGGGTGCTGGCGCAGAGCATTGGCGGCGGCGGCGGGCTGGTCACCATCGACCATGGCACGCAGCCTGTGGCCAATGCCGCGAACATCACCTTCGGGTCGAATGTGCCGATGAGCGGCGCCGCGGGCACCGTCACGGTGACGCAGGACGTGGGCGGCCGCATCTCCACGTCCGGCACGAACTCGCACGGCATCGTCGCGCAAAGCGTCGGCGGTGGCGGCGGCATCGCCGGACTGTCGACCCAGCCCGGCCGGGTGACGCTGAAGCCCGTGGCGTCTTCCACCATCGACGGCGACGGCAATGGCGTCACCCTGAGCATCTCGGGCAGGGTGGCCACCAGCGGCAACGGCGCCGCCGGCATCCTGGCGCAAAGCGTGGGCGGCGGCGGCGGCCTGGCGGGCGACCCGTCTTCGGCGCTGTACACGACAGGACTCATCCAAAGCGCGGGGCTCACGGGCGGCACCGGCAATGGCGGCCCTGTCAACGTATCCATCGGCACGGGCGGCACCCTCCAGACCACGGGCGCGAATGCGCCGGCGATCCTGGCGATGAGTGTGGGCGGCGGCGGCGTCTTCAAGGACGGCCTGCTGTATCAATACGGCACCCCGGACAACGCCCTGACGTACGGCGGGCCGATCTCCATCACGCTGGGACAGGCCGCGTATGTTGTCGCCACCGGCGCCAATTCGCCCGCTATCGTGGCCGTCAGCAATGGCGCCAACGGCGGCGGCCGGCCCATCACCGTCAACGTCGGCCCGAACGCCCTGCTAAGCGCCGACCGCGCATCCGGAACCGCCATCCTTGCCATCGCGCCGCTGGCCAGCACCACCATCACCAACGCCGGCACCATTCAGGCCAGGACCGCGATCGACACGTCCGGCCTGACAATCGTCGACAACAACGGCACCGTGGCGGGCGATGTCGCGATGGGCAGCGGCAGCACCTTCAACAACCATGCCGGCGCCAGCCTGTACAGCGGCGCGCGGTTCCAGGGCGACCTGAACAACGCCGGCACGTTGAACCCGGGCGGGCCGGGCACGTTCATGACGACACGGATCACCGGCGCGCTGAACCACACGGGCACCTATCGGCCAGACCTGGATTTCGGCAACCACAACAGCGATTTCATTTCCGTATCCGGGGCGTCGACCTTCGCCGGCACCGTCAATCCGGTGCTACGCAATCCCGTGAAGAACGTCTGGCTGGGCATCGGCCACTTCGACGCCGCGCAGACCCAGGTTCCGGCCCTGGCCAGCGACAGCCCCCTGTTCCAGTTCGCCATGAAAAACAACGGCGGCGGCGGCTTTCGCGACCCGTTGATTTCGGTTGATGCCGACTTCACGCCGGCCGCGCTGCCCCTCAGCGCGGACCGCGTGAACATCGCAAATTCGCTGCAGGCATTGTGGAACCAGGGCAGCAAAAGCAGCGCCTCGCTGTTCGACAAATTCACCGGCGTCCAGACCACGCAGCAGTACCGGGACGCGCTGAACGGCGTCGCCCACGATGGACAGTTCGCCCGCGCCTCGAATCAGATACACGCGTCCTACGCCTCGATGAGCCGCATGATGAGCTGCCCGAGTTTCGTCGGCGAAAGCACGATTCTGCGCGAGGGCAACTGCGTGTGGTCGCGCCTGGACACCAACTGGACAACGCGTGACGGCACATCGAACGACCAGGGCTATCGCATCCGCCAGACGGCGTTAACGATCGGGGCGCAGCGTGAAATCGTCACCAACTGGTTCCTGGGCGGATCGCTGAGCTATGCCTCCGGCAAGACCTCGTCGTCATCCGGCCTGTCGGCCAACAGCGACACCTATGCAGGCGGCCTGGCCTTGAAGTACAACAACGCGCCCTGGCAAGTCGCCGTCGCGGTGCATGGCGGTGTCGAGAAAAGCAGGATGGCGCGCGGCACGCTGGACGGTGTCGCCAAAAGCAAGCCCGAGTCGTCTTTCCTGGCCGCCCGGCTGCGCACGGCCTACGAGTTCAGCCAGCCATCCTGGTACCTGCGGCCGTATGTGGACCTGGACGTGAACCATATCCGCCAGAACGGTTATCGCGAACAAGGCCCCAGCGTGTTCAATCTGAGGGTGCGCGGCAACGACACGACGTCGTTCATGGTGTCGCCTATGGTCGAAGTCGGCGCGCGCACGGACCTGGACAATGGCGCGACGCTGCGGTCTTATGCGGCGGCCGGGATGAGCTTCCTGGGCGGCGGCGACGTCGTTACGACCATGCAGTTAAGCGGGTTCAACACCACGCCATTCTCGTTAAAGTCCGGCATGCCGAAGACCTACGGCAACCTGTCCGCCGGACTGGAGTACGTCACGCCCAAGGGCATGGAACTGAAGACGGAATACGCCTTGCGCGGCAACGGGCAATACCGCGATCAATCGCTGACGCTGCGCGCCGCCTACCGCTTTTGAGCGTTCGGCAGGCGCGCTTTTCCAGCAGCCCCAATCTACTTTGCGGTCCAGTGCCCCAGGCCGTTGTCGTCATAGAACTTGATGTCGAACCCGCTGGCCTTGCCCTGTTCCGTCTTGAACACGATGGACGCCAGCGAATCAACCAGTTCGGCTTCGCCCGCGGGCGAGAAAGCAAAGGTATCGCCGTCCCAGTGCCTGACCGGGAAACGCATGCCCTTGGGCCCCAACACCAGCACCAGGCCGCCCTCGGCTTCCAGGATGTCGGCGGCGCCGTAGTAGGCATTGTCGAAGCGGCCCGTGTAGGCCGACAACGCTTTCGCAGGCGCCGGCTTCGCGGGTCTGGCCTGTGCGGATAGGTCCGCCTGCGGTTCAAAGAAGCCCTTCATCGCACCGTGGTACGCCGCGTACCAGTCGCGCGTCGGCTTGCCGTACAACGCGGTGTCGATGAACGAAGCGGCAACGGATTCGGCCGCGCCCACCGGCGCGCCATTCGTCAGCACCACGATGCCGATGCCGGCGGACGGCACGATCTTGAACGTGGTGCCCGTGCCCATCAGGAACGCGCCCGAGTGCCCCATGGACGGCCGCCCGCCCAGTTCGGTGTTGACGTTGAAGCCATAGCCATAAAAGCCGGCGCGCGAATCCAGGTCATGCGCCCGCGCGCTGAACGCCTGCGCGCTCAGCGCTGGCAGCAATGTGCCAGCGCGGATCAGCCGCTTGCCTTGATATTGGCCGTCGGCAAGCAGCAGCTTCAGCCATTCGGCCATGTCCACCACCGTCGACGACGCGCCGCCCGCCGGCGCCTGCTGATCCGCGTCGCGCTGCCCCATGGGCACGAACACGCCGTTCTGGTAACCGTGCAGCACCGCGCGGTTGTCGCGCGCCATGAAGTCGCTGAACCGATAGCTCGTCGCCTTCATTCCCAACGGCTTGAACAGCCGTTCATCGGCCAGCGCGTCCCAGGGACGGCCCGCGGCGCGAGCCACCGCCTCGGCGCCGATGGTGGTACTGAAATTCGCGTAGTGGTAGGACGTGCGGAAGGCATCCAGCGGCAACAGACGCAGCCGGGCGATGACGTCGTCCCGCTTGAACCCCAGGTCTTCCAGATCGTCGCCAGCCGTGCCCGGCAGGCCGGACCGGTGCGCGAAGAAATCCCCAATCGTCGCGTGCCTGGACACATAGGCGTCGCTTAGCCTCGCGTCCGGCAGATACCGCGAAACCGGGTCGTCCCACGCAACCACGCCCTTGGACATTTCCATCGCCGCCACCGTCGCGGACAGCGACTTCGAGATGGAAGCAATCTGGAATACGGTCTGCGCATCCACGGGCGCCTTCTTGCCCACCTCCCGCGTGCCGTAGCCCTTCACCAGCACGGTCTTGCCATCGATGACCACGGCGACCGCCATGCCAGGCACCTGGCTGCGCGTCATGATGTCTTGGACGATGCCCGGCAAGGCCTCGACGGCGTGTGTCTTGCTTGCGGCGGGGATGGCCACGGCGTCCGCCGGCGGATTCGGCGCGCTATCGATGGCGACCGGTTGGGCCCACGCCGCCAGGGGGCCGCCAAGCGCCAGCATGCATACGCCGGCAATGAGTGATGTTTTGCTAGTCATGATGCCCTCAGAATCCCGCTTGATAAGCGATGCGAAAAACGCCCTGGTTGATGCGGGTAGTCTGGTCGCGCTGATGCGTCAGCCCCGCCTGCACAATAAACCCGACCGGCGTCACGTAGGTGACCGCGCCTGAAATAGCCCAATCCATATCGTCTTCCAGCCCGAACCGCGCCAGCTTCTGTTGGCTGCCCGACAGCTTGCGCACGGCGGCCGTCGCGGTCAGCTGCCAGCGGTCGCGAGAGAACGACATCGACGTCACGGCATTGCCGTTCGAGACCGGCGCGCCGCGAAAGGCGCTGGAGAACGTGGCCTCGTTGAACCAGCCGACATTCCACGCATTGCCCAGCGGCGCATCGTAGCGAAGCCGCGCCGACACGGTGTTGGCGCTTTTGCCATGGCCGGGATCGACATGCAGCCGTCCCGCGTCCACCCCGCCCGACAGGCGTTCAAACCCCGGCAGATCGCGAAAATCGTATGACAGGATGAAGGACTTCATCTGGTCGCTGAACGGCGGCGGCTGCGCCGGCCGGATGAAGCCCTGGTCCAGGCTCAGCCGGTGGTTCAGGCTGGTGTCGTCGCGCTTGAACAGCACGGCGGCCACGGAATGCGTGCCGACACCGGCGGGTTCGAAGGTGTAGCGTCCGCCCAGCCCGATCGAACCCCGGAATTCCGAATTCTCGTTGAAGCCGGTGTACAGCCCGTCGACAACGTGCCAGGCGTCGCCAAAGCCCAGATCCATCTTGCCGCCGTACAGCGCGTAGCGGTCGGCGGTATAGGCGGCAAACAGGTTGTCCAGGTCCACGCCCAGATCCGAGAAGGCATTGTCTTTCGTTTCATTGGTCGACGAGTTGAACGTGGCCTTCGCGCGGATCGAGAATTCCCGTGTCAGCTGCAACACCAGCGCGGCTTCCGCCGTGGGCTGCACGCTGCTCCAGTGGGACCGTGGAATCTGCCCGTTGTCATCCTTGATGCCGAAAAAGCCGGTGTATCCCGTCATCAGCAGGAAGCGGCCGTTCAACTGCGGATACGTGTCCTCGCCTTCGCCCAACTCGCTGTACGGCGTCAGGAATATCTCTGTCTTGAAGATGTCCCGGGCCTCTTGCGCGGACGCGCCCCGCGCAAGGAGGGCCGCCACGATCGCGGCCGTGCCAAGCGATGTCCCCAGACGCTTTTTCATTGCCGCGCGCAGGCCCAGGCCGATCACCGCGCCAGCTCGGCCGCCAGTTCACGCACCTGGGAATGGATGTTGCCGAACATGGCGAAATTCACGCGGCTGGCCACGACGAACACGCCCAGGTCGCGATTCGGCGACAGCACGGCATAGCTCATGAAGCCGCCCAGGCCACCGCTTTTTCCCAGCAGCAACGGCGCGCCATTGCGCGGCAGCGTCACCACCCAGCCCAGCCCCATGCCGTCGGCGTCGGTCACTTCAGTGCCCACGACCGACTTCAGCCCGTCATACGGCAGCCACATCACATGATCCAGCGCAAAAGCCTCCTTGGCCTGCCGCGCGCCGTCCAGATGCCAGCGCATCCAGCGCGCCATGTCCGCGCCCGTGGAATAAATGCCCGCGCTTGCGTACATCACATCGGGCACCGGGGCGTTGGGGTCCGGCTTGCCAAACGGGTCCAGCCCGGTCATCAAGCGCTTTTTTTGCGCATCGTTCAGCACATTGGTGGTGTCCACAAGGCCTGCCGGTTGGGTGACTTCATTGGCCAGCACCGTCGAGTAGTCCGCGCCTGCCGCCTTGGCCAGGGCGTCGCCCAGCAAACCGAAGCCAAGATTCGAATACAGGGTGGTGGTGCCGGGCACGTAGGCCGGCTTGTTGCTGCCCATCCACTTCCAGTAGTAGGCGCGATCGAAGGCGGCAAAGGGGTTGTCGGACGGCTTGGCGTTCGGATCGGGCAATTCGCGCGGCAGGCCGGCCGAATGCGTGGCCAGGTCCAGCAGCGTGATGGGCCGGCCATTCGTCTCGACACGCGCATTGGCCGGCGCGTATTTCGCCAGCGGATCGGTCAGCTTCAGCTGGCCCTTGGCGGCCAGCGACGCCAGCACGTCGGCGGCGAAGACCTTGGACACCGATGCGATGCGGAAGATGGAGTTCGCGTCCGGTTCCACCCCATTGCCCGGCGCCGTCTCGCCATAGCCCTGAATCACCACGTCGTCGCCGCGCACCACGGCAATGATCACGGCGGGCGCGCCCGCGTTCAGATAGAGCTGCATGCCCGCCATGGACACGGCGTCCTGCAAGGCCAGATCGGCGGCCCGAACCGGCGTCGCGCCCAGCACGCACGCGGCCGATATCGCCCAGGAAGTAATGCGAAGAAAAACGCGGGACGCCAGCATGCCGATTCTCACAAGGTAGCCCGGGGAACGGGAGTTCCACCGCATGCAGGATGATCCCAAAAACTTGCCCGATGGCATCGTTCGTCAGGACGAAACAACAGGCCGGCATGACGAACTGCATAGGCCGGCCAGGTTGCCGGCCGATTCGCCGGCGTCAGATGCCAATGCGTTCGCGCAACAGTTTCCGGTACGAACGTGACACCGGCCATTTGGCATCCAGCGACCGCATCCTGATCACCCACTTGTCGACGCTTCGGCGGTCGACATCCATGACATGCAACGCGTTTGCAATGGCCGTGCGGTGGACCCGGAAGAACGTCTTGTCGGGCAGCAACGTCGACCACATGCCCAGGGCACGCGAATCCAGCACCATCGACCCGTCCTCAAGCCAGATCTCGCTGTAATTGCCCGCCGACCGGACGCCCACGATGGCCTCCGGCTGCACGCCCCGGACCACGCCGCGCATGCTCAGATAGATCACCGCCGTCGAACCGTCGTACCTGGCCGTGCGGCCGGAGTCGCTGCTATTCGCGTACTTGGCCTGCCCGATCAGATTGGCGCATTGGAACAGCGCCCTGACCTCGTCGGCAGACCACGTCCTGTGCTTGGCGGTCGTGTCGAAACCGATGATTCCGTAGAGCTTCTTGTCATGAAACACCGGCACGCTCAGCACGCTCTTGTTTCCCTGACGCTGGAATTCGGCCTGGATGGCTCGCGCGGTGCGCGGCAGGTCGTTCACGTCGTGGATGGCCACGGCCTGGCCTTTCACCATGAACCGGTGCAGCCATGCGATCAAGGTGGTGGGCACATCCTGGAGTTCGGCGACGAACGGCTGTGTCTGGCCCCGGCACCATTCATGCGTATTGCGCAGGCGCAGCATGTCGGGGCGGTATTCGATCATCCAGGACCGGTCCACGTCCGAGGTCTCGCCCATGAATGCCAGCAGCGCCGAAATCGCGTCGTCGGCCGGGTGTTTAAGCAGGCTCATCGCGCAGTGATACAGCCAGTCCGACGACGGACTGGGTTCAAGCACGGTAGCGTTGTGCGTCTGGTACTGGCCAGCATCCTTCACGTGCGATTCCCCCGGCGGCGGGATCCAGCATCGTCCTTGCGCTAGCTGCGCCGCGCCAAGAGGGGATTTTCGCCGTGGTAACGGGGAATGACAAGAACTGTCTAATGTGAGCAGTTGATGCGAATCGACGGCATCTGGCCCTTTTTACAGATCACAGCGTGGCGCGCGAATCACCCGCAGTCAGGCAACCGAGGCGTCAGCAGAGTCGGAAGCCCCGTCCGCCGCAAACCGCAACAGATAGCCGTCCGGGTCCTGCACCAGGAATTCCTTGCATGACGACCAGCCCGCGCCGACCCGATAGCGCTTTTCCTCGACCGGGCGAAAGAGCGGCCACCCGGCATCCCCAAGCGCTTGCACGATGGGTTCCACGCGATCCACCTGCATCTGGAAATTGATGCCGCGTCCAAACGGCCGCTCGAGCGGCGCCGTGTCCCATTCATGGTTGATTTCGCACAGCATGATCTGAAGTGGCCCGCGCTCCAGATACGCGAAGCCAGCCTCTCTGCGCGCATAAGCGATTTCAAACCCCAGCAACCGGCACCAGAAATCCAGACTGGCCGGCAGGCTGGTGACGTCCAGCTCCGGGACCATCGCCGCGAAGCCGCCCGTGGGCACGCGCCCTTCGGAGGAAGCGCCGTTGCGTTCTTGTTGGTTCATTCTGCACGCCCTGTCTGTTGGCATGCGGACATCCATGCCTGGTTATGGATGGACGCGACTATAACCCCGGGCAACCCGACCCCGTCCGAGACGCCGGCAACGGCGTATCCCCCGCCGTATTACCTGCGAACTGGCGGATCTTCTCGGCCAGTTCCGGCGTGGCCTTCTCGTAGCCGTAGCAGTACGGCGGTGTCGGCGCGGATTCAGGGCGGTAGTCTTCCAGAACCGGCTTTGCATCGCCCAGATAAAGATTGTCTTTCAAGCGCAGGAACGCCTTGTAATCCCGCGTGTAGCCGTGCTGGGCCTTCAGTTTCTCGTATGCGCCCCGATCCGATTCGCCATTTTCCAACGCGCTTCGCTTCGAGGCGATGGGAATGTAGTGGCAGTAATTCACCTTGATGCCTTCCACCGTGGGGGAAAACTCGGGCTCCACGCATTTGCGCTGCGTGGCGTTGCTGAAGATGTTCCCCTCAACAAACGCCTTGGCTTCCAGGCTGAAACTCATGCCGTAGAAATCCCAGTTTTCCAACAGGTTGTTGAAAAGGTGGAACGTGCCGAACTGCCCGCGCGGATTGCGTTGCACGGTGTTGAAGAAGTAATTGTGGTGCAGCGTCACCCGCGCGATCGAATCGCGCTCGTAGTTCTGGAAAAGGTTCTTCGAGGTAATGTTGTTCAGCAACATGACCTTGTTGGAATTGTGGAATTTCGTCCACGAGATCGTGACGTCGGTCGACCCGTTCTTCACATTGAGCAGCCGGTCGGACATCCGCGACAGGTCCATATGGTCGACCCAGACGTCGCGGCTGCCATTGGCCACATTCACCGCCTGCGTCAGCCGGCTCAAGCGCCCGTCGATCGTCAGATGCGTCAGGATGACGTTCTGGCTGCCGTACACGCCCAAGCCGTCGTCGATCAGCGTGACACGCTTGCCGCGTCCATCGATCGTGACGTTCGACGGTACGCGCAGCTGCGAATCCAGCACGATGGTCATGTCGGACGCGAAGCGGATCCAGGTGGGGCCTTTCTTGGCCTGCGCCAGCGCGGCGCGCAGCGTCCCTGGCCCCGCGTCCTGGTCGGACGTGACCTCGATGAACTTGCCGCCCAATCCGCCCGTGGCGCGGGCGCCGTAGCCCTCGCGTTGCTGCAGCAGCGACGCGACCGACGCACAATGTTCATCGGGGCGTTCGCACGATGCACTCGCGGCCGCCGCGCCGCCCTGCCACAGGGCCAAGGCAAGCAGCCCCAGCATGGCCTTCATTGCGGGTTTCATCGACGATCGCTCCTATTGCTGCGCGGACCGATCCGCGGACTGCACATGACGCCAGATTCCCCCGCTAAGGCGAAGATTCTCCGGCGGGCCGGCCACGTGCTCACGCAGCCGCTCGAAATAGGCCTTCTGCCATCGCAGCGAGTAGGCATCGGCATCCTCGCCGGGTTCAACGGCGGGCAGCATCTCAAGCGTATACGCCACGTGACCGTTCTCCCAGCGAGGCGCGTAGAACACCGAAGGCACCCGCAGGCGGTGCGCCAGATGCGACGCGAAACTGGAGTAGGTCACATCCTGCCCTTCGAAGGTCGTGCGCGGGGCTGCGGGGTTGGCCGCGCCGTCAATGGCCAGGCACAGCACGTAACCCGATCCCAGCGCGCGCATGCAAGCCTTGGCGACTTGCGCCTCGGTCTGGTCCGCGGTGGAGATCAAGGCGGTGGCGTAGCTGCTTTGGGCGACGCTGGGCGCCGTCGCGAGCCAGCGCGACGGGATGCCAAGCAATTCCAGCGCCATCAGCCCCGCATACATGGGACCGACGTGCGCGGTGGCCACCACCACGCCCCGTCCGGCCGCCAACAACGGCGCAAAGAAACGTTCGCCGGTGTCGAGTTCACCCAACACCTGCATGGCCTCTTCGGCGCTGTCTTCACGGCATTCAAGCCAGTCGTACAGAAGGTGATCGACCAGGTGGCCCCAACGCGCGCGGCGTTCCCACTCTGCCCGGTCGGCATTGGGATCCCCGCGCAACGACCAGGCCCAGTCCAGCCGCGCCTGCGGTATCGGGGCGGTATCCAGCCGTTCGTCCAGTTGATCCAGCGCCTCCTGGAAGGTCGCCGGCAAATGCGCGCCGCGTTTGGCCACATATTGCGCGTAGAGCGCTTCGGCCTGCGTGCTGCGGCCCGCCTGAGACAGCGCGCCGATGGCGGCACGCTGCCACAGCAGCTTGTCGGGCGATTTCTCGACCAGCATCATCATTTGATCGGCGGCCTCGCCGTACTGCAGCGTGTAACGCAAGGCACGCGCATAAAGCGCCCGCGTCTGCTCCAGATCCGGCGCCAGGCCGATGGCCTGCTCAAGCGGCGCCAGCGCCTCTTTGGCACGACCCGCGCGCAACAGCGTTTCGCCATAGAGCGTCAGCAGCCTGACGTCGGCCGGCGATGCCTTCAGGCCCGCCTCGAAATGCGTCAGCGCGTGCGTCTTGCGATCATCCTCGGACCCGCGCCGCAGGTGGGCCAACCCCAGGGATGAGCGCAGCGCGGCACAATCGTGGCCCGCGCTCAGCGCCGCATCACCCAGCCGGATCGCCGCCGCCACCCTGCCGTCCTCAAGCAGGGCCCGCACGGCCATCGTCGCCACGCGTTCGTTTGGCAGCTCGTTGGGATCCAGGGCTGCCGCGACGCGCGCCGCATCAGCCGCGTCGCCGTTGCGCACAAAAGCCAGCATCCAGGAATAGGCATCGCCCGGCTCGCGGTGCACCAGGCCGACGGTCGCGCGCGCGACGTCCGCGGCTTCGGCCAGCCGTCCCGCCTGCACGCGCAACTGGATTCGCGCAGCGTGCAGCGCCGCGGCATCGGGCTCGATGCCCGCGGCGGCATCCGCCACGGCGATGGCGCGGTCCCACTGTTCGGTTCGCCCCAGCAGGCTCGCCAGCAGGCGGCGGTCATCGATGCGCGAGGGATACGCCGCCACCAGCACCTCAAGCGCGGCGATCGCAGGAACAAACTTGCCCTCTCGCACAAAGGGAGACACCAGCAATCGTCGGACATCGCGCCAACCGTCTTCCACCGGCAACAGCGCCGGCGGAAGCGCCGCCATGTCGCGCGCCGGGTCGGCGGCGGCGTGGATGCTCTTGATGACCTCGCGCAGCCGCGTGGTGGCGTCGGCCTGGGCCTGGCGATTCGCAATAGCCGTCTCAACCATGACGCAACCCCCTCAACAATGCCATCGCCACGCGGAAGATGAACATCAGTACAAAGCCCAGCGCCAATGCCTGCAGCAGCAAGATCCCCGTGCGCGGGCTGCTGGGACGATCGGTCGGCACCGGTTGCGCAATGATGGACAAGTACCGCTGCAGCCGCAGGGCATCCGTCACCGCTTGCTGGTAGGTCTGCTGCGCCAACGTCAGGTTCGAATCCGCGAAGGCCTGGGTGTTGCGCAGGGTCTCGTACGACTTCAACTGTTTCGCTTCCGTATTGCCTTCGCCGCTCAGACGACGCCGCAATGACGCAATCCGTTTCTTCAGGGCCGCGACTTGCAGCTCGGCGGGCTTGAGCATGAAATGGTCTTTGTTGCCCAGCGCGCGGATCTTGTCCAGATTGATCTGTGCGCTATTGAGTTCCGACTCGAGTTGGCTCGACAAGTTCAACAACATCGCCACCGTCGCGGTCGGGTCGATGTTGCCGTGCGTGGTCCGCCATGCCGTCAGCGCCTCTCTCGCGGCAAACGCCTTTTGCTCGGCCAGCCGGACGGACTCTTCGCTGACCTTCAGTTTGTCGGCCACGCCTTTTTCGTTCATGGAACTGACGAAGGCCTCGGCCAGACCGATCAGCGCCTTCGACAAGGTCGCGGCGTCTTCCGGCGAAAACGCGCTTACGCGCAGCACGTCGATTTGCTCCAACGCGTTGAACGAAACCTGAACCGACGCCCGGTAGGCGCGATAAAGATCGTCCTCGCTGGCATCTTCGGACAGGTGGCTGAGCGGGTCCATGCCGGCACGGATCAGGTATTGGCGCAGGCCGACTTTCCTGTCCAGCTGTTGCATGGCATCGCGCGATTTGAGGAAGTCGGCAACCGCCCATCCATCCACGAAGCCACCAAGCATGCCGCCCATGTTCCCCGTGGTGAGCAGGCTTGCCGCGCCGCCTCCGCCGCCTTGCTGGCCGGATCCCGACTGCACGAAGAAGCGCGACTCCGCCTCATAGCGCGGCGTGGCGATCCAAAGCACATAGACCAAGGCCAGGACGACAGGCGCCACGACGATGAAGGCGTTGATCCACCGATGGCGGCGGCGCTCGCGCAGCGACGACTGCCGTTCGCGGCGACGCCGTTCGATTTCGGACCCGCCCTCAGAGGCCGAGCTGCCCTTCGTCGAAGCCGCCGCCGAAGCCGTCGTCGCCTGTGCCGGATTCGCTCCGTGATCGTCGCGGGGGGAACCTGCTGATGCACTGGTCGAGGTCGTCTTCGATGCTGAGAGCGCTTCGTTCATAAATCAAGCCTTTTAGGCAGTAATCCGCCATCTGATTCTGGCGATAACTGGAAAAAATAAGTGTCCGGCCAATCAGCCGCTCTTCAAAGAGAGCCAGCCAGAGGCGGGTGAAACGGCAGGGCTCGAAAGGAATGGCCCCTTCGATGACGTAGACATCGAACGCCGGCGCCAGCGCCAGGGCGAACGAGAACTCCTGCCGTGCGTAAAGCGGCCAATGCTCCATCGGCTTGGCCAGGCACTTGGGATCGCTGATCAGGTCCGCGACCAGCTCGTGCGTGGCCGCCGCATCGATCTCGTACATCTCGCTCACGAAATCGATGATGCTCAGGCCGTTTGCCTTGCCGCGGATGAAGCCTTGCCGCCCGATCGCCCAAGACACGACGCCGTCGTGCTTGACGAACCCATGACGCGGCGGACGCAGGCAACACAGCACATCGACGATCTGACGATGCAGTTCCGGCGAATGCGAAAGCAACGCGTAGCGGCCAACGGGTATATCAAGGTCGGCATTGAGCAGCAGCGGCTGCCGGCTTCCGAATGCATAGGGTTCGTCAGTGACGCCATTCAAATGAATCATCGTCTTCCCTCACATCGGCTGGACATTGGGACGCGCAAGGCGTTCGGCTGCCAGGGCGACCACCATCAAGAACACCAACGACGTCAGGAAATAGCCCAGGCTTGCATCCTGGGAGTCGTAGGCCTCGAAGTAAGCCGAGCGCAAAAGTTGCATGCCGTGGGCAAACGGCGACCAGAGAATCCACGGGCGCAGATGTTCCGGCAACTGTTCCGAAACAAAAAAGACGCTGGAGAAAATCTGCAGGAACCGCTCGATCACCGGCGCAAGCCTCAGATAGAAATGCCAGAAGGTCGCGATCGACCCGAACAACACCCCCATCGCCGCGCCGCAGACTCCCATCAGCACGACGAACAGCACGAACCCCGCCCAGCTTTCCGGCAAGGTAATGAGTTCCAGCGCATGGCCAGCGCTGATCAATACGCCGAACACCACGAGATACACCGACAGGTAGATCAACGCCTGCACCAGCGCGCACATCAATGGCGTCACGCCCTGAAAGTTCAGCAGGCCGCGGGCCGATATGTAGGCCGCGCTGCTTCTGAAGATGATCTGCCGGAACATGATCCAAGTGGTTGCCCCCAACAGCGAGAACGTCTGCACGTCCATGCCCAGGATGTAATGCGTGCCCATCAGGATGTACAGCGACGAGATCAACGTCAGCAGCACCACCGGGCCCACCAGGGCCCACAGCAGGGCGATCCGGCTCTCGCCGTGTATCACCCGCAGCTGATAGACGAACAACGCTAGCAACGTGCGCCCCACCGGCCGCCCGCGACCCGCATCCCGGGGGTGCCCCCCTTCATGCAAGGCGGCCATGCGATCCCGCAGAATCGCAAGGTCGCCGGCCTCGTCCCCGGACAGCTCGACTTCCAGCGCAATATCGTTGCGCGACGCATGGCGACGCGCCTCGCGTGCTTCATCCTGCTTGCGCCGCTCGACGCGACGCGCATGCGCCGCGGCCAGGCGTTCGTCTTCCGCCACCAGTTTGGCGGGCATGTGTCCCGGCACGAACACGTCGGTGCCCGCGCGGATATCCTGCTCAAGCAAGCGCACGATCAGCCGCAAGCGGCGCCGCGAGAAGTCGGCGAGCGTCTCATTGACACCGCTACGCGCGATCTCCGCGTCCAGCTCCGCCTGCACGGCCTCGTACACCGTTCGCCGGGCGGCCACGGAGTCGTGCGGCTCGCCCTGAAGGCGGGCCAGCAACGGCTTGAGCAACACGGCCGGCGTGGCCTTTTCCTCAAACAGCGCAGCCGGATCCAGCCGCCAGGCGGCGACGCCGGACCCTACCGCGTAATTGCTATCCTTCCGGCGCGAGCGCCAGCCCTTTATCCGATCCTCGTTGCTCATCGACACGCTATTGCGATACGCCGGATGAACTGGAGCCCGAATCGCTGTCGATAGCCCGCGTGGCGCTGAAGCCTGCGCTCATCGTGACGCGGAACGCCGACAAGACCTTCTGCACCTGGGTGAACGGCGCATCCGAAATGTAGATGGCCTGGCCTTCCTGAACGGTAAATTCGCGCGCCAGCGCCACCTGCTCCGGCCGGGTCAGGTCAAACTGATAGACCACGGGCAGCATGTCGGGCTTGCCGGCCACGCCAGCCTTTGCAGGCGTGAACAGGAACACCGAACGCGGGTCGGCCAGCTTGTCGTCAAGCCCTCGGGAATCGGCCAGGGCATCCAGCACGCTGTAGTTGCGCTTGCTGATGGCCACGCGCCCCTGGGTGCCCGCCGCGCCCAGCACAGTCAGATATTCGCGGGAATCATAGGCGGTGATGACATCGCCCGGCCGCAGCAGGATGTCGTTGTTCTGGTTGCGGTAGATATCCGACAGCCGCACCGACGCAACCTGGTTATCGCGGCGCAAGCTGATGACGAGCTGCTCGGGATTCGTCTGCACGGGCGCGGCCTGCGCCAGCGCGCTGCTCAGGCGCTGCGCGGTCTGCGTGATGGGAAACATGCCGGGCTTGGTCAGATTGCCCTGCACCGTCACCATCTGTCCGCGCGCGTCGGCCGCACGGGTCACGCTGACGTCGGCGCCCACGACCAGCTTGGCCAGGCGCGCAACGATCGCATCATGCAGCTTGCCCAGCGTCAGGCCCTCGGCCTTGAATTTTCCAAGGATCGGGAACGTGACATTCCCCGACCGGTCGATCTCCTGGTTACCCAGGTCGCTCACGCCAGACGGGTCCGCGGCGAAGACGCCCAGCCCGCCGCGCTCCCAGACCTTCACATTGATACCATCGCCAGGCACCAGACTGTCGAAGCCCGCTTGCGTCAGATCGCGATAGCGCACGGGAAAATCGGCCACGTCGGGCACCCTGCTTTTCTGCACCAGGTCACGCGACACGGGCATCACCACGACATCCTTGTCGTCGTGTGCCCCCGTCATCTCGCTTAGCATCGGGCCAGAACGCGGCAGTTGGCAGCCCGTCAGTGAAAGCGCGGAAAGCAGCATCAGGGCCAGGGCCGCGTTGCGCCGCAGGCCCGGAGCCGGGACGTTCATTTGCATAAAATCCTTTAGCGTTAGCAGCTCGAAAAGATAAGCGGCCAATCAGGCTTGCATCAAGCGCATGGGCTGCAGATCCATGCTCTCGTCGTTTTCGGACACGGGCATGCACAGCGCCAGGAACTTGGTCAGCATCGCGTCAAGCGAAAACAGTTTTTGCGCCCGGTGGCGGCTATGCGCCCTCAGTTGCTCGTTGGTGCGCACCTGGTCCACCATCGAGGCGACTTTTTCGCAGGCCTCGTGCAGATCGGGATGATCGACATCGCTGAGCAAGTGGCCGGTCTCGTTTTCGACGAAACACTCTCCCGCGCCACCAGCAGGCGTCGAGATCACCGGCACCCCCAGCAGCTGGGCTTCGATCAGCACGTTCGGCAAGCCTTCGTACCGGGACAGCAGCACGCTGGCATCCATTTGCGAATACCAATAACCGACGTGGTTCGATAAGCCCACAAGCAGCAGCCGGTCGGTCACGCTCAGTTCTTCTGCCAGCGCCTCGATATTCTCTCGAAGACGGCCATCGCCCACGATGACGAAGCGTGCTTGCGGGCGTTCCTTCAGATAGAGCGCGGCAAGCTTGATCCACAGTTGCGGACGTTTATCCGGCTCCAGCCGGAAAACGCCGCCAATGGTCTCGGTCGCGTCCGTCGTGCTTTCCTGGAACGCCTTCCACTTTTCCTTATCGGCGTCGGAGGCGTCGGTCGCCAGATCCGGCACGCCGTTGTACAGGATGTGGAAACGCATGATGGGAATGCCCAGCCATTCGGAATAGGCTTCCGCCGCCTTGCGGCTATTGCTGACGAAGACCACCCCGGGCACCTGGGCCAAGGCCTGGTAAAGCTCGGGATACTCTTCGCGGAAGCGGTCCTTGCGGATATTGGGCGGCAGTCCGCGGAAGACGAGGTGAATGGTCGGCGTGCCGGCAAGCAGCGCCGCCAATGCGCCAAACAGGCAGGTTCCGTCTTGCCACAGGCTTACCACGTCAAACGAGACGGCACGCAACACCGGCGCCAGGCGCGTCACGCCGTAGTGAACCGGCGGGGGCAATTGCTCCAGCAAACGCGCCAGGCTGCCCTCGGGCACGGCCTGATGGGACACGGACACGGCGGGCAGCTTGTTGATTTCCGTGACGGGAATCTGCGCCTTGACCAGCACGGGCAGGAAGAAATCTAGCTCCTGCTTCTTGGGCGAACCCGGTGGTTCGGTGTGCTGTTTCACCAGCACCTCCACCTTCTTCGGCTTCATGAGCACCTCGGCCGGCCGCTGCTCGGGAAACGCCGCCAGACGGGTGAGTTCGCCGGCAAGCCGCGTCAGCTGGCGCTCGGCGCCGCCCGGCCCAAGGCTGCCGGTAACCAGCGCCACGGACACGGGTTTGTCCGGCGAATTCTCGGCAACCTGCCGATCGCGAAAGTGCAGGATCGCGTGTTTCATCGACACGATCCTGATGTCCTTTCCGGCCAGCCCCTCTTCGGACTCGAAGCGCTGGTAGAAGGCATAGTCGCTTGCCAGTCCGTCGGCAAGTTCCGCCGCCTTGCTGCCCGGCGTCAGGTGCTTGGCCACCGGCGCAATCGCCTCGAACGCATCGGCCAGCAAGCCGCGTTTGCGCAAGCGCTTGGCAAACTCGACGCGCATGTTCCGGTCGGTGTACTGCGTGATCAGCCGGCGGAACAGCGCGTCCGATTGGTCGTGCGCGCGAATGTCGCTAAGCAGCTTGGCCCGCGCAAACAAGCGGTCGGGATTATCCGTCGACTCGGGCAGATGGCGGTCGACCAACTCCAACGCCTGGTCGACATGCCGTTCCTTCACCAGACGGGTTGCGCAATAGCGGACGATCTGAAGATCGTCCGGGCATTCCTGCAACAGCGTTGCCCACTGCTCCGCCATGCCCTCGTTCAAGCCCGCCGACTCCTTCAGCCTGAGCAGAAGAAAGCGGACCTTCGAATCTTCCAAGTGATCGCGCGCCAGCACTTTCGCGCGAGCCAGGTTTTCCTGTGCGACTTGAACCCGCCCTGAAGCCGCGACGATTTCCTCTAATTGGGCCTGAACCCATTGAAGATCGGACTTGGCGTCCGCACGCTCGGTGATCAGTGGTGGATTCATGCCGCCTTTCTCCGGTTGAGCTTGTCGATCCAGACCTGGCAGCGCTCGATGTAATGGTCGAACTGAGCCGGATTATCGGAACGTTCCTGGAGCTTTTTCCAGTGCGGCAAGGCCTGCTCGAAGCGATGCAGCCGCATGGCGCCAACGGCGGCCAGACGCAGGCCGATGGGATCTTCCGGCACGAGTTGCACGATCTTCTCGCCAAGCGCCAGGCGCTCGGTCGCGCTTGCGGGGTCCAGCGCACGCGCTTCGGCATACAGAACGGTAAGGATGCGGCGCTTTTCACGGTCGACTTCGGTCATCTCGGGCCACGACTGCGCAACGCGCTCCAGCAGGGTCCAGGCCGCCTGATGATCGCCGGCGGACAGGCTTTCACGGGCGCCACGAATGGCGCGCGGTCCAAGCCTGCCCAGCTGGCGTTCTGCTTCTTCCTTGGCGCCCTGGTCGGCCGACGGATGGGAAAGCACCATCTTGTAGGCGTCGATGGCTTCGCCGTACCAGCCGCCGTTGAACGCGGCACGCGCAAAGAACAACTGCGCGCTGAACGGGGCGGATTCGCCGGCGGCGGCCTGTGCAAGGTGCCGCATGGCGGTTTGCTTGTCGCCCAGCGCATCGGCAGCCCGGCCGCGCATGGCGTCCAGCTCGGGGAAGGCAACTTGGGTATCGATAGCGATATCCGTCAGGTCGATCACTTCCTTGTGATTGCCCGCCAGCAGCGCGGCCCGCACGCCAAGACGCATGGCGCGTTCAAAGGCACGCTGCGCGCGCGCACCGGTCAAGGCGTTGGGATTCAGCAGGCGGTGCGCGCAAATCCTTTCGGCTGCGTCGCGCAGGCGCCCTTCTTCCAGGGCGCGATTGCCTTCTTCGGCCCATGCCGTGGACTGCGCCAGCAGCCATTCCGAAATATCTTGCTGCTCGCTGTCGGCCAGGTGGCAAGACGCTGCCAACGCTGCCGCGGCCATGATGAAGCCGCGCCACGAGGCTTCCTTGACCAGCTCCAGCGCAACGACGTCGTCCAGCGCGGGGGATTCGGTCGCCAAGGTGCGCAGTCCGGCGCGATCCCCAGCCAGCAGGCGGTCACGCCACAGCACGGCAAAGCCGCGTCCGTATGTGGGCATTGCCGCGCGGACTTCATGGACCCAGCGGATGGCCGCTTCCATGTCGCCGCTCGTCTGCAGCATGGACAGCACCGTATCGGCGGCTTCGACCGCGCTTGCGTCTTCCGGGGACGAGATGCGGAACAACTGCTTCCAATTGCCCAGGGCCTCGTCCACGTAGCCCAGCTGGGCTGCGGACACCGCGGCGATGCGGACAATTTCGGGCGTTTCGATCTCGTCGCCCAACAGGCCGGCCGCCAGCGAGTAGGCCACGTCATGACGGCCCAGCTTGAACTGATTGCGCATCAGGATCTGCTCGGCCTTGCTGCCGGTCGCCACGCCGTCCGCGCCGTCCGCGCTGCCCAGCAGTGCAAGCGACCCTTCGTAGTCGCCCAGCTCTTCCTGGATCCTGGCGAACAACAGCACATGATCGGGCAGACCGGGATGGCGACGAAGCACGTCGCGCACGCGGCGCGATGCCTCGCGCAAGTTGCCCGAATCCCAGATCTTTTCGATACGTTCGACGCTTTCGTCGGCCGCGAGCTTGGGCACCGCAACCTGCGGCGTGGTGCCGCTCATCCGCGGACGCATGAAATTCTTGAACCAGTCCACGTACAGGCGCTCGGCGAAGAGCGGGGTGTAGTGGGTCAGGTCCAGGCCGCCGTCTTCCATCGCTTCGGCTTGCCCGACCTTGTTCATCAGCGGCGTCGGATCGTAGCAAGGCACGTCGATGCGCTGCGCGATTTCCATCACGGCGGAGATCAGCTGCTGCCGCTGCTCGATCGGCATGTTGTCAGGCGTCAGGGCGTTGACGTGCGTGACGAACACCACCTTGTCACGGCCGATCAGATCGACCAGCTGACGCATTTCCGCCTCGATCTCTTCATCCGTCTGATCGCGCTTCACGATACGCGACAGCAGTTCGCGGTCCTCGGACGACAGGCTCTTGAAGACCGGATCCCGGTCCAGCAACGCGCGCCTTTCGGCCAGCCGGTCAGCATGCGCCATCGACCAGAACGTGCGAGTGCGGGTACGGTCGGCGAAGAACTCGCTGAAGTAGCGCACCACGTAGTTGGACTGGATGGGATGACCGTCGATGGTCAGCAGCTTGCGCGAAGACAGCTCGACCATGTAGAGATCGGCCGGCTTATGGGTTCCGCGGCGAGCCTGCTCGCCATTCGAGGGGCGGAAGATCAGGCGCTGGACGTCGGCGGGAATATCGCCGTGGCCGAACATGAACCGCGCCTGCTGAAGCGCCTCGGCGCTGGTATGCACGAAACCGTAGTTACGCCCGAGTTGCAGTTTGATCGGATAGCGTCCCACGGCGTCGCGCAGCGGCGTATGGATGCGGCACGTGCCAATCGGAGCAGTGGTAAATGCAGTCATTCTGGGTCTCTCCTGCAGTGATGGGTAGCGAGACCGAACTTAAAGAGTCCAGTACAAGAGGTCGGAGGCAAGCCGTTTGCTGTCAAGCACGGACTTCAGGTCGCAGACCATCCCGCCGCTCTTGACCAGACTGGGCATGTCTTCCCAGATGGCGTCCATGGTTTCGCGGTGGGGAACCGCAAGGATCAGCACATCCATGTCTCGGAACTCGCCGCGCTCGACGAGCTTGATGCCGTATTCGTGCTCCATCTGGCCCGCGTCTGCCATCGGGTCGCAGGCCACCGGCGTAATGCCGTACTTGCCCAGCGCGTTGTACAGATCGACCACTTTCGAATTGCGGATGTCGGGCACGTTTTCCTTGAACGTCATCCCCAGGATGCCGACGCGGGTCGACGCATTCAGACGGCCGTTGCGGGCCAGGGTCTGAACGATCCGCGAGGCGACGTGGTTGGCCATGCCGTCATTGATGCGGCGGCCCGACAGGATCACCTCGGGGTGATAGCCCAGCTCTTGCGCCTTGGACGTCAGGTAGTACGGGTCGACGCCGATGCAGTGGCCGCCGACGAGGCCGGGCGTGAACTTCAGGAAATTCCACTTGGTGCCTGCCGCAGCCAGCACTTCCGACGTGCGGATGCCGACCAGATCGCAGATCTTCGACATTTCGTTCATCAACGCGATGTTGATGTCGCGCTGCGTGTTCTCAAGCACCTTCGCAGCTTCGGCCACTTTGATCGAAGAGGCGCGATGCACGCCCGCGTCGATGATCTTCTCGTAGACGCCAGCGATGACTTCCAGCGAGGCCTCGTCCTGGCCGGACACGATCTTGACGATCTTCTCCAGCGGATGCTCGCGGTCGCCCGGATTGATCCGTTCAGGGCTGTAGCCCAGCTTGAAGTCGACGCCGCAGCGCAAGCCGGACACCTTCTCCAGCTCGGGGCCGCAGATTTCCTCGGTGGCGCCCGGGTGGACGGTGGATTCGAAGACCACGATGCATCCAGGGCGCAACACGGGGCCGATCGACCGGCAAGCACGAACCAGCAGCGAGAAATCCGGATTGTTCTTCTCGTCGACGGGTGTCGGCACGGCCACGACGAAGAAGTCGCAGCCTTCCAATTCCGTCACCTGGTCGGTGAACTGCATGGGGGAAGCCAGCAATGCGTCGCGTTCGATTTCGCCAGTCCAGTCATCACCCTCTTTCAGCCGTGCGATTCGACGTTTGTCCACATCAAAGCCAATGACATCAAAGCGCTTGGAAAATGCGACGGCTACGGGCAGGCCGACATATCCAAGGCCACACACTGCGATTCTCTTTACCACGGGGGACCTCACTGTTTTCGTCGTGTCGAAGACACTAGAAATCGACGCCCAACGACACGTATTCGATATGAAATCGAAGGACGTTTGTCCTGGGTTGGGCTGACAGATTGCTTAAGTTTGATTACAGCTCGATACCCAGATATACGTGTTGGGCGACGAGCCAACGAATCGTAGATGGGTCACACAGCAAACTTCTTTCTAAAAATTTTTATTGCTGTGCAAATAAGTCGGGGGGTCGGTAATAAACCTAGGGAATCCCCTCAAATAATTACATTCATTACACAAACCGCAACATTGGCGAGCCGCCAAGTTGTTAATAAATATTAAAAAGCGTTTTTCTTATTTTTGTTTAACCAAACTGAAAAGACATAATACCCCAGCGGGCGCTATTTATTAATACTCCCGGGTAATGACGGGATAAATGATCTGATCGTCCCGCATATTGGGCTTACAGCGCGCGAGTCAGTGCCGCCTCACGGCCGTAATCCCGCCGGCTTACCCGGCCAAACCCCTCCATCACCTCTTAATTGGAAACATCGATCAACCTTGTGTTTAATACCTGCCTGCCGTGCGCATCGAAATTCGCTAGCGCTTGGCTGCTCAAGGCTTGACCCTCAGTTCGCGCTTGCCACTTCCCGCAACGCGCCAATCAGCAATTCGGCCGGCCGTGACAATGATCGCCCTGCGCGGCGCAAGATGCCGATGAATCGATACAGGGGGGGATTCTCGATCGAAATGCGCCGCAGGCGCTGTGCATCGCCTCCGCTCACAACCAGCTCTGAAAGGATGGCCACGCCAAGTCCCTGAGCCGCCATCGCAATGATGGTCGAGTTATAGACGGCCTCATAGGCCGCGGGCAGCGAGATCTTGTTTTTGTCGGCCGCGGCCTCGATGTGCATGCGGATGCTGCTTTCCCTGACCGGCAGGATGAGCGGCGGACCGGCCAGGTCCTTGAGGGTCACGGAATTCCGTGTCGTCCACGGGTAGTCCGGCGCGACAAAGGCGTAAAAGCGGTCGGTCATCAATTTCTCCCAGACCAGCTCCTGATCGCGTTTGACGGGGCTGCCAACGCCAAAATCCACTTCCCCGTTTCGGATCATGTAGTTCAGGCGCGCGGCCACGGTGTCGCGGATGCGGACCGTGATACGCGGATAGTCGCGATTGAGCCGATGAATCGCACGAGGCAGCAACCCCGCAGCCACCGAAGGCAGCGCCGCCACCGTCACCGTGCCCCGGTCGGGGTCGTTTGCCTCTCGGGCATGGGTGACCAGATCTTCAATTTCGGCAACCACGCGTTCGATGCGGGGAAACAGCTCCTGCCCGTGCGGCGTCAACGTCACGCTGCGGCGATTGCGGTCGAACAGTTGCGTACGCAGATGCGTTTCAAGCTGCTGGATCTGGATCGTCAGCGCCGACTGAGAAATATTCAGTTCGTACGCGGCTCGGGTGAAGTTGCCCAGGCGGGCGATAGCGAGAAACGCGCGCAACTGCTTGAGATCACCCAGCATTACCGCCCTCCATGTCGATGACGCACCGGGTGAACTATTGATTTTTTTGAAGACACTATTCGTTTATTTGAATTTTACCGATCACTACCGCGTATGTAAATTGTGGTGCAGCAGTTGTCCAGTCCTCTAACCAGGAACAAATGATGAGCAGCATCAGAAAGATGGTGGTGGTAGGCGGCGGAACGATGGGATGCGCGGTCGCAGCCATGTTCAATGTGGCCGGGTGGCGCGTCCACGTCGTCGAGACGGATGGGGCGGCGCGGCATGCCTTGCCTGGAAAGGTAGACGCGGCAGCCCAGGCGCTTGGCGCCGATGGGCACGAAACCCCGCTTGCCGTTCATGGCGCGCTGATAGACGTCGATTGGACGGATGTCGACATCGTCATTGAATGTGTATTCGAGGATCTCGGACTCAAGCAGGCGGTCTTCGCTGAACTTGAAACCCTGTGCCCGGCTCCGACTCCTTTGACCAGCAATTCCTCGAGCTTTCCGATAAGCCAGATCGCAAAAGGCCTGGCGACGCAAGGCCGGATGCTTGGGCTGCACTTTTTCATGCCCGCCCATCTGGTTCCGGCGGTGGAGGTGGTCTGCAGCGTAGCCTCCGATGCGTCGACCGCCGATGACGTCAGCGCCATCATGCGCGGAGTTGGGAAAAAGCCGATTCGGGTCAAGCGCGATATCCCGGGCTTTCTTGCCAACCGCATCCAGCATGCCTTGATGCGCGAAGCGATCGCCCTGGTCGAAGAAGGGTTCGCCTCGGCGCAAGACGTGGACGCCGCCGTGCGCTATGGGTTCGGATTCCGCTACATCGCGGCCGGCCCGCTGTTGCAAAAGGACCTGGCCGGCATCGACATCCATTGCGCGGCGGCGACGACGATGTATCCCTACCTTCGCACCGACCAGGAGCCCAGCGCCTATATGCGCGAACTGGTCGCCAACGGCGACATCGGCGTGAAATCGCCCACGCTGCGCGGCTTCTACCAATGGACGCCCGAACAAGTGGCGATCGAGCAGCGTCGCTACGAAGCGGCACTTCTGAAAGCCGCGCGGATCCTGTCGGATGAAGAGGCGGCCCACTGACACACGCTACACGGCACCTGCAGCATCCATAGAAGACCAACCACGCAAATCTGCAGTGCGGATTCCTATCAAGGATCAAGGGGAGATGTGATGAAGCGAGACAAAAAAAACGGGGAGGCACGATGAACGGGTCCTCTGCCTCTCATAGAACGTTCCTGGCGCTGCAACGAACGATGGATTCCGTCAACAGCGCCGCAGAAAAATGCGCCGGGCTTTTTCTCCTCGGCATGATCGTCGCCGTTTCAATTTCTGTTTTCTCCCGGCTGCTCTATACCTATACCGGCATCTCTTTGTCGACGCCATGGGCCGAAGAGCTTGCGCGCTTCCTGATGATCGGGAGCGTGTTTATCGGCGGTGCGGTGGCCGCCTACCACCTGCGCCTGATCGGCGTCGATGTCTTCGTCACCATTGTCCCCGAACGTATTGCCCGCTGGCTGAGGCTGCTGTCCCATCTCCTGACCTTGGCCCTGGCGCTTTTGCTGGTCTGGAAATCCATCCGGCTGATTGAACTGGGCTTCAAGCAATGGTCGCCCGCGATGGAAATGCCAATGGCCTACGTGTACGCGTCGATGGCGATCGGCTGTCTCCTTATGTGTGCGAACACCCTCACGAATGCGGCCAAAGAGCTGCTGAATGTGGAACTGCCACACCGAGAGTCAGCGGAAATGGAAGAGGCGATGGAAATCAAGAACAGTGTCGAGGGGGCATTATGATTTTGGTGCTTGGCTTGTCGTTCTTCCTGATCATGCTGATCGGCGCGCCCATCATGACGGCGCTGGGGCTGTCCGCCGCGATGGCATTGCAATCGGGCGATCGATCGCTGTTGATCGTCGTGCAGATGGCCTTCCAGTCCCTGGATTCATTCAGCCTGATGGCCGTGCCGTTCTTCATCCTTGCGGGTCATCTGATGCAGTCGGGCGGTGTCGCGCGAAGGCTGGTCCAGTTGGCCAATGCGTTCGTCGGCTGGATCCGCGGTGGCCTGGGCGCGGTCGCGGTGCTCACCTCCTTGCTATTTGCCACCGTATCCGGCTCGTCGTCGGCGACGACTGCGGCAATCGGCTCGGTGCTGATCCCCGAAATGGAGAAAAAGGGCTATCCGCGATCCTTCGCCGCGTCGATCGCGGCGTCGTCCGGGGAACTGGGGGCCATCATTCCGCCGTCCATTCCCATGGTCGTCTATGCACTGACGGCCAACGTATCAGTGGGCGCGCTGTTCATTGCGGGCATTCTGCCGGGGCTTCTGATTGCCTTGTCGCTGATCCTGACGGTTTGCGTGATCGCCAGCGTCAAGGGTTTTGATGCCGTGCGCGTACTGAGCCTGAAGGATTGGACAAGAGGCGTGCTGACGGCTTTGCGTGACGCCATGCTGGCACTGATGATGCCCGTCATCATTCTCGGCGGCATCTATGGCGGCTTGTTCACGCCTACTGAAGCGTCCTGCGTCGCGGTGCTCTACGGTCTGGTGCTGGGGATGTTCGTCTACAAGGAAATCACGCCCAGGAACCTGCTTGGCATTTTCGGCCGGGCCGCGGTGATGTCCGCGATCATCTTGCTCATCGTCGCCTTTGCCGCGGTGTTTGCCTATCTCCTGACAATCAACCAGGTGCCGCAGCGCGTCGCCGCCATGCTGGGCTCGGTGACCACCAACCCCATCATCTTCTTACTGCTCGTGAACGTCATGTTGTTCTTCGTCGGCATGTTCATCGAAGCGCTGGCGGCGATCCTGATTATCGTGCCAATCCTGGCTCCCATCAGCGTGGCCTTTGGCATCGACCCGATCCATTTCGGCATGATCGTCATCACCAACCTGGCGGTCGGAATGGTAACCCCGCCAGTGGGCGTGAATCTGTTCGTGGTGTGCGAAGTCGCCCAGCTGAAGATGCATCAATTGGCCCGCTACCTGGTCCTCTTCCTGGCGGTATTGATCGTGGACATCCTGATCATCTCGTATGTACCTAGCCTCAGCACGGCGTTTCTATAGGTAGCGCGCCGGGCAGTCGCATGATTTTCATTAAAAAAACAAACCAGAATCACCCAGGAGACAAGCAATGCGCATGCTCAAGAAGATCATTGGAGCCGGATCCATCAGCCTTTTGCTGCTATCGGCACCCTCTTATGCATTGAACATGGATGTGGGCCACACGCTGACGACGGACAGCCCGTTCCACGTCGGCACGCAGAAATTCGCCGATATCCTCAAAGAGAAATCAAACGGGAAAATCAACGTCACGGTATTTCCCCATTCGCAATTAGGCGGCGAACTCACCATGATCCAAGGTGCCGTGGCCGGCGCGACGGACCTGTTCGTCACGGGTCAACCCGCCTTGAACAATGTGGTGAAGGAGTTTCTGGTTTTTGACACGCCCTTCCTGTTTGACAACGTGCAGCAAGCCAATGAAATCCTGGCCGGCCCCGTGGGCGACAAGTTCATGGACATTCTGCCTAAGTATGGCCTAGTCGGTCTGGGCTGGTTTTCCGCCATCGAACGCAATGTCTTTGGCAACCGGGCCGTCAATTCCGCTGGCGATCTGAAGGGCATGAAGATTCGCGTGATTCAGTCACCGGGATACGTCGAAAGCTACAAAACGCTGGGCGCGCAGGCCACCCCGATGGCGTATTCCGAACTTTACCTGGCGCTGCAGCAAAAGGTCATCGACGGCGGTGAGACCACCCCGGACCAATTCGTGTCCGACAAGTTCATCGAGGTGTCCAAGTACTTCAACATGACGCACATCAATATCCATCCGGCGCTGCTGGTCATGTCCAAGACGCGTTGGGACTCGCTCTCCGACAGCGAGCGAAAAATGGTGAAGGAGGCGGCCGATGAAGCCATGGCCTATGCCCGCGACTATTACAAAAAGGTCTACGACGAAGGCATGAAGACCATGGCCGAAAAGGGCGTCACGGTGGTCTATCCCAGCGACATCAATTCCCTGGTGCAGGCTACCCGGCCGGTTGTGAAGAAGCTGGTCGGCGATGCGCCTAACGGCCAGGCGCTTTATGACGCCGTGATCGCCGCCAAGGCCACGGCTACGGCCACGGCCAAGAAATAATCCATGCCCCGCCATCCGGGAAAAGAAAGGAAGAGAGCGATGACTCATTTCACCAAAGCTGAAAGCCTGCGGGTGCTGATCACCGGCGCGGCGGGGAACATAGGGAAGTGCCTGCGAGAGCAGCTGCGCGGCCGCTATGCGTTGTTGCGCCTGGCTGACATCGCCGTCCAGGAACCCGCGCAAGCGGGCGAGGAAATCTGCACGCTGGATGTGCGCGACATGGATTCTGTCGCGCGTTGCATGGAAGGCATGGATTGTGTCGTGCACCTGGCCGGGATTCCAGGCGTGGACACCTGGGACAAGATCCTGCCGATGAATATCGATGGCTGCTACAACGTGTTCGAAGCCGCTCGTCGCCAGAACGTGCCACGCGTGATTTTCGCCAGCTCAAACCATGCCGTGGGCTATCACCGCAGGGAGAAATTCCTGGACAACACCGTGGAACCCCGCCCGGACTCCCTGTACGGCGTATCGAAAGTGTTCGGCGAGGCTCTGGGCCGGATGTATGCCGACAAGTACGGCATGTCTGTCGCCTGCCTGCGGATCGGCACATTCCGCACGCCCGATCGCCCCAGTGAAGCCCGCCAACTCCTTACCTGGCTCAGCCACCGGGACATGGCGCAGTTGGCGCGCCGTTGCATCGAGCACGAGGCCTACCACTTCGCCGTGATCTATGGCGTGTCGAACAATCTACGCAACCGGTGGGACAACTCCAATGTGAAGTTTCTTGGGTACGAGCCGCAAGACGACTCCGAAATCTTCGCGGCGGAAATACTCGCCCAGGATATCCCCGAGGACCCCATCGCCGCCCAGTTTCATGGCGGCTTCTACTGCCCGCTGGAGTTCGTCGGCACCACCGACAGGATTTCCTGAGACGCCCTTGTAGAAAGCGCTGCCATCCCCCCGTAAACAACTCACTGCCGGGACACCATGTACGCCGCACCGCCTTCCATTCAAGCCGAAGTGTTCGCCCGCCTGCCCGATGCCTTCCGCAAGCCGGAAGGCACGTCCGAATGGCACCGCTACCAGCCGGGCAACCAGCCACCGCATTCCCTGCTGGAGGGACCTTCCTTTGACGCACAAGGCCGCCTGTATTGCGTGGATGTGCCTTGGGGTCGCGTGTTCCGAGTGGATGCACAAGGCGAGTTCGAACTGATCGCCGAGTACGCCGGCGAACCCAACGGTCTGAAGATCCACCGGGACGGGCGTATCTTCATCGCGGATTACGCGCGCGGCATCATGCAGCTCGACCCCGAGACGGGCGACGCCACGCCTGTGCTCGAACGCGTCCACCTCGAACGCCTTAAAGCGGTGAACGACCTGGTGTTCGCGTCCAACGGCGATCTGTATTTCACCGATCAAGGGCTGACCGGCTGGCACGACCAGACGGGCCGGGTCTTCCGGCGCCGGGCCGACGGCCGTGTCGATTGTCTGCTGGACAACATCCCGAGCCCCAACGGCCTGGTGCTGGACCCAAGCGAATCCGTCCTCTATGTCGCGGTGACGCGGGCGAATGCGATCTGGCGCGTGCCCCTTACCCGGGAAGGAAACGTAACCAAGGTCGGAACGTTCATCCAGATGTCCGGCGGCGGCGGCCCCGACGGTCTCGCCATTGATGAAGACGGCAATCTGGCCGTGGCACATGTGGGGCTGGGCGCGGTCTGGCTCTTCAGCAATCGGGGCGAACCCATGTTGCGCATCAATTCGCCACTGGGTGCATTGACGACCAATATCGCCTTCGGCGGTCCGGACCGAAAAGCGCTTTACATCACCGAGTCCGAATCGGGATCCATCCTGCGGGCTCCGATGCCCATTGCCGGCCGAGTCATGTATTCGGGGGTTTGATCGCCCCTTGGCAGAAGTGCGAGGCGAGTTCAGTTCGTAGCGTATGCGAAAGCCCATCCAGGCGCGATCAACATGGGATCGGCCGGGATAGGATCGATCAATCACCTGGAAGAATCCGCCAAGATCATGGCGGATGAGTTGAAGCTATGGACGCCTGTCATCGAGCACGCAAACATTCAGATGGACTAATTGGCAAGCAGACGGCAGCGGCCTGTCCGTCCAGCTTGCCAGCGCACTCGGAACCTGCGCCCGTCGCTGCCCGCTTTCAGTGACTGATCATCCACGGCCGGGCGCCAGCGAAGGTTTTGCCGCCGTCTGCCGTCTGGCGTGTTCGGCCCGTGGCTTTGGCGCCTGAGCAACAACCGCAACCCATGCCATGGCCGCTACGGGTGCTGCGAGGTTCATGGGCGGCGCGTTCGTTGACCGCGCGGGCGCGGTTCATTGCCGAGGACAGCGCCGAGACCGCCGGCGCGCCACTGACGAAGCGCTCGCAGGCGCCACCGCAATCGGGGCAAGGCGCGGTGTCACGCCATTGCGACAAGGGCCTCAGCACGGCGAACTCGCCGCAGTCCTGGCAGCGATAGTCATAGAGCGGCATGGCGGCTCCTCAAAGGTCTTTGGCGATGGGCATGTCCATGCCACGCGTTATCTGCGGTACGTCGCCCAGCGCGTTGGGCTGGATGTCGATGTCGAAGATCTCGGTCGGCAGCCACAACGTCGCGCAGGCATTGGGAATGTCCACCACGCCGCTGATATGGCCCTGCACCGGCGCCGTGCCCAGAATCGAGTACGCCTGCGCGCCTGAATAGCCAAACTTCTTCAGGTACTCAATGGCGTTCAGGCAGGCCTGGCGATAGGCGATGTGCACGTCCAGATAGTGCTGCTTGCCGCCTTCATCGACCGAAATGCCTTCGAAGATCAGATAGTCTTTGTAGTTGGGCGTGATGGGGCTGGGCTTGAAGATGGGATTGCGAATGCCGTACTTGGCCATGCCGCCCTTGATGAGCGACACCCGCATATGCACCCAGCCGGCCATTTCGATGGCGCCGCAGAAGGTGATCTCGCCATCGCCCTGCGAGAAGTGCAGGTCGCCAACCGACAGGCCGCCACCGTTGACGTAGACGGGAAAGAACACCCGCGAACCGCGCGACAGATCCTTGATGTCGCAATTGCCGCCGTGTTCGCGCGGCGGTACGGTGCGTGCACCGGTGGCGGCGGCGCGATCCCGCTCGGCCCCCTTGAGCTTGCCCATGTGCGCCGTCTTGGGCGCCGGCGGATTGGCCAGGGGCGGAACGCGCTCGGGGTCGCTGTCTATCAGCTTCTGTTCACGCTCATTCCACGTGTCCAGCAGCGCCTGATCCGGCAGGCAGCCGATCAAGCCCGGATGGATAAGGCCGGCGAAGCGCACGCCAGGGATATGGCGCGAGGTCGTGAACATGCCTTCAAAATCCCAGATCGACTTTTGCGCCGAGGGGAAGTGTTCGGTCAGAAAGCCGCCGCCATTGGTCTTGCTGAAAAAGCCATTGAAGCCCCACAGGCTTTCCTGCTTGGCGCCGATATCCAGCAAGTCCACCACCAGCAGGTCACCGGGCTCGGCGCCTTCGACGCCGACCGGGCCAGACAGGAAGTGCACCGTGGACAGGTCCACATCGCGCACATCAGAGGCATCGTCATCGTTCTTGATCGCGCCGCCCGTCCAGTCGTAGGTTTCCAGCACGAAATCATCGCCCGGCTTGACCCACGTCGCCATGGGAATATCGGGATGCCAGCGATTGTGCACGCCTTCGTTTTCGTAGGGGGATTGGGCCAGGTCGACCTTGATCAGGGTTTCAGGCATGTCATGCTCCTTTAAGATGGACAACGACTTCAGACAGACAGGTATTTGCTGATCGTCTTCTCGTCAACGCGCTCGCGCGGGTCTTCGTGCACGAAGCGGCCCTTGTCGATCACGATGAGCCGGTCGGCGATCTGCATGGTGAAACTCAAGACTTGTTCGGACACCACGATGGCCAGATTGCGCAGCTTGCGGATTTCCAGCAGGCTGCGGGCGATGTCCTTGATGATGGACGGCTGTATGCCTTCGGTGGGCTCGTCCAGCAGCAGCACGCGCGGGTTGGTGACCAGGGCGCGGGCAATGGCAAGCTGCTGTTGCTGCCCGCCCGACAGATCGCCGCCACGCCGGCCGCGCATGTCGTGCAACACCGGAAACAGGGCGTAGATGTCTTCCGGAATGGTGTCGCGTAGTGCCCGCCCGCGCATGCCGGTACGGATGTTCTCTTCAACGGTCAGCGTCGGGAAGATCATGCGGCCCTGCGGCACGTAAGCCACTCCGTTGCGCACGCGCTGATGGCTCTCCAGCCGTTCCAGCGCCTTGCCGTCCAACGAGATCGAGCCCTGCATGGTGGGCAGCAAGCCCATCATGGTTTTGAACAGCGTGGTCTTGCCCATGCCGTTTCGGCCCATCACGGCGACGATTTCACCGGACGCCACGGCCAGGTCGACACCATGGATAACTTTGCTTTGGCCATAGCCTGAAACCAGGCCAGCGATATTGAACATATTGCCTCCTGGCCTCAGTGGCCGAGATAGACTTCAACCACGCGCGGATCGGACTGCACCTTGTCCATGCTGCCCTCGGCCAGCACACGGCCCTGATGCAGCACCGTGACCTTGTGCGCGATGTTCTTCACGAATTCCATGTCGTGCTCGATCACGATGAGCGATCGATTGCGGCTGATTCGATTGAGCAATTCGGCGGTGCGCTCACGCTCGGACACGCTCATGCCGGCCACCGGTTCGTCCAGCATCATCAGCTCGGGCTCCTGCATCAGCAGCATGCCAATTTCCAGCCATTGCTTCTGGCCGTGCGAGAGCAACTCCGCCGAGCGGTCCAGATGATCGGCAAGAAAAATCTCTTCGGCCACCTGCTCGACCCGTTCGATCACGGCCGCACTACGCCGGAAGGTCAGCGCGCCAAACACGCTGCGCCCGGCCGGGAACGACACTTCCAGGTTTTCGCGAACGGACAGGGTTTCGTAAATGGAGGGGGTCTGGAATTTGCGGCCCACGCCGGCGCGCACGATTTCATACTCGGCCAGGCCGGTCAGCTCGGTGTCCTTGAAGCGGATGGAGCCGGCGGTGGCCTTGGTGCGGCCGCAGATCAGATCCAGCAGCGTGGTCTTGCCGGCGCCATTGGGGCCGATGATCACGCGCAGCTCTCCCTGATCGACATACAGGTTGAGGTCGTTGACGGCGACAAAGCCGTTGAACGAGACGGTCAGGCCTTCGACGTACAACGCGAACTCGGACGGGTTCATGCGGCCTCCGTGGCGCCATCCGCCTGCCGGCGCGATGCTTTGCGCGCCAGGCGTTTTTGGGCATATTGGTGATACAGACCAGCCAGCCCGTTGGGGAAGGCCATCACGACGGCAATGAACAGGCCGCCCATCAGAAACAGCCACAGCTGCGGGAATGCCTCGGAGAAATAGCTTTTACCGAAGTTGACCAGCAGCGTGCCGTAGACCGCGCCCAGCAGAGACAGGCGGCCGCCAACCGCGGCGAAGATCACCATTTCAATGGAGGGCACGATACCCACGAAGGAAGGCGACATGAAACCGACCTGCAAGGTGAACATGGCCCCCCCGATGGCCGAGAACACGGCGGCCACGCAGAAGACAAAGACCTTGAAACTGGCGACGTCATAGCCCGAGAAGCGCACGCGTTCTTCTTTGTCGCGCATGGCCATCAAGAGCTTGCCCAGCTTGGACGAAAGCAGGTAGCGGCCGAACAGGATGCAGGCAAACAGCAGCACGCCATTGATGAAATACAGCACCAGCCGGGCGCTGTCCGTGCGGATATCCCAGCCCAGCAGCGTCTTCAGATCGGTGATGCCATTGACGCCGCCGGTCCAGCCTTGCTGGCCGATGATAAGCACCGACAGAATCAGCGCCACGGCCTGCGTCACGATGGCGAAATAGGTGTCGCCCACGCGGCGCTTGAACATGGCCGCGCCCAGGATCAACGCCAGCAGGCAGGGCAGCACCGGTACCGCCATCAAGGTGAACCAGAAGCTTTTGAACGGCACCCAGAGCCAGGGAAGCGAGGTCAGTTGGTTCCAGTCCATGAAGTCGGGAATGCCGGGCGTGGACTGAATCTTGGTGGCCTCCGGCGTCGAAGCTTCCAGCTTCAGGAACATGGCCATGCAGTAACCGCCCAAGCCGAAAAACACCCCCTGGCCCAGGCTCAGGATGCCGCCATAGCCCCAGCACAGCACCAGGCCCAGCGCGACAAAGGCATAGGACAGGTATTTGCCGATGAGATTGAGCCGGAAGACGTCCAGACCTAGCGGAAACACCACAAAGAGCAGCAGCGCCAAAATCACCAGCCCGGCCAGCCCTTCGCGCCCACCCACGACATTGCGAAAGAATTTCTGCATGATGCGCCCCTACTTGCGTACCTTGATGCTGAACAGGCCTTGCGGGCGCAGCATCAGAATGATCACGATGGCCGACAGGGTCAGCACTTTTGCCATCGACCCCGTCATGAAGAACTCCGAGATCGATTGCGTCTGCGCAATGACGAAGGCCGACGCGATGGTGCCGAACAGGCTGGCCGCGCCGCCAAACACCACCGTCAGGAAGGTGTCGACGATGTAGAGCGAGCCGCTGGTCGGGCCGGTGGAACCGATGGTCGTGAAGGCCGCGCCGGCAATACCGGCAATACCGCAACCCAGCGAAAACGTCACGCGGTCCACGCGCTTCGTATCGATGCCGACCGCGCCGCTCATGGCGCGGTTTTGCACCGTGGCGCGCACATGCAGGCCCCAGGTCGAGCGGAACAATGCCAAGAGCAGCCCGCCGGTGAGCAGGATGCTGATGGACATGACGAACAGGCCGTTGATGGGAATGTCCACGCCGTCCAGCGGCTGCCAGGAACCCATCAGCCAGTCGGGCAGCGTGGGGCTGACTTCACGCGGGCCGAACAGCGAGCGCAGCGTTTGCTGCAACACCAGCGACAAGCCCCAGGTCGCCAGCAGCGTGTCCAGTGGCCGGCGGTAGAGATGACGGATCATCAGCCACTCGACCAGCCAGCCCAGGCCGAAAGTCACGGCAAAGGCCAACAGGATGGCGATGAAGAAGTAGGCCGGCATCAAGCCGGGCGCGTACTGCTGGACCAGTTCGGAACAGAGATAGGTGCAATAGGCGCCCACCGCCAGGAACTCGCCATGGGCCATGTTGATGACGCCCATCTGGCCAAAGATGATCGCCAGGCCCAAGGCCATCAGCAACAGCACGCTGAAGACCGATAAACCGTTGAAGCCCTGCATCAGCAGGATGGCCCCGAGTTCGGAAAAGGATTCCATGGATGGCTCCCGGCAGTGAAATGGGCGCCGCGCGCGGCGCCCGGATCGAGGTGATTACTGATAGCCCTTGGGGAAGGGATCGGGCTTGATCAGTTCCGGGGTTTCGAAGATCACGTCAACCTGGCCGTCCTTGCGAATCTGGCCGATGCGGGTCTTGCTCCACAGGTGGTGGTTGGGGTCGATCTTGACGTAGCCTTCGGGCGCTTCCTTGAATTCCAGGCCGGCCGAGGCGGCGACTACTTTGTCGACATCGAAGCTGCCGGCCTTTTCCACCGCCATCTTCCACAGCCAGGGGCCCAGATAGGCTGCCTGGGTTACATCGCCGATCACGGCGTTGGCGCCGTACTTGGCCTTGAAGGCTTCGACGAATTTCCTGTTGTTGGCGTTGTCCAGGCTCTGGAAGTACTTCATGCACGACCAGAAACCCTCGGCGTTTTCCCCGCCGATTCCCAGCAATTCGTCTTCGGTCACCGAAATGGTCAAGAGCTTTTGCTTGCCGCTGGTGACGCCAGCCGCCTTAAGCTGTTTGTAGAAAGACACATTGCTGCCGCCCACCACCACGGCGAAGACAACATCGGGCTTTTTCAGTTTGATCTTGTTGATCAGCGAGCCGAATTGCGTGTGGCCCAGCGGGTAGTATTCCTCGCCGACCACTTCGCCCTTGAGCACGTTCTCGATATGCTTGCGGGCAATCTTGTTTGATGTGCGCGGCCAGATGTAGTCAGAGCCGATCAGGTAGAACGAGCGCGCTTTCTTCTCGCGCGACAGCCAGTCCAGGCTGGACAGAATCTGCTGCGTGGCCTCCTGGCCGGTATAGAAAACGTTCTTGGATTGCTCCAGGCCTTCATAAAAGGTCGGGTAGTAGAGCAGGCCGTTTTCTTTCTCGAACACCGGCAAGACCGCCTTGCGCGAGGCCGAGGTCCAGCAGCCGAACACGGTGGCGACCTTGTCGCTGACCAGCAGCTTGCGGGCCTTTTCAGCAAAGGTCGGCCAGTCGGAAGCGCCGTCTTCCTGGATGATCTTGATCTTGCGGCCCAGAATGCCGCCCATGGCATTGATCTGCTCGATGGCCAGGCGCTCGGATTGAATCGACCCTGTTTCGCTGATGGCCATGGTGCCGGTCGCCGAGTGCAACTGGCCCACCGTGACTTCGGTGTCGGTAATAGCCAGGCCGGTGGTGTTGATGGCCGAGGTGGCCGGGGCAGCCGCGCGCGACAGCGCCGGTATGCCCAACAGCGGAAGGGAGGCAAAAGCCAGGGCCAGGCGCCGGCGCGAGGGCGATTCCGGGGCAGTATCAAAAGGGGTTTTGCCAGACATCGATGACTCCTCAATGGATCACGACCAGGGAAACCGAGCATGCGCGGCACATGCCGCAGCCCGGAGGGTGAGGGCATACTAGGAGCCTATGACGCAGCGCAACATACGTTGATTGACGTAGAGGCAGGCCTGCCCCCGGGCGTTACAACGGCATCTACGTTCAATGACGTATCCCCAACTCCTCGGAGCCTGATTTGTCTGCCAGCGCGCCTCAACGCATCGTCAAGATCCGCCGCGACTACAACACCTGGGTCGCCAATGAGACGCTGGAAGACTATGCGCTGCGTTTCACGCCGGTGTCGTTTCGCAAATGGTCGGAGTTCCGCGTCGCCAATACCGCCCTGGGTGCCGTGTCTTTCCTGGCGCTGGAAGCCATTGGCGGCGCGCTGGCGCTGAACTATGGCTTCATCAATGCCTTCTGGGCCATCATCGCCGTGGCCCTGGTCACCTTCCTGACCGGCTTGCCGATTGCCTATTACGCGGCGCGCCACGGCCTGGACATGGACCTGCTGACGCGAGGCGCGGGCTTTGGCTATATCGGCTCGACCATTACGTCGCTGATCTACGCCTCCTTTACCTTCATCTTTTTTGCGCTTGAGGCGGCCATCATGGCGCTGGCCATCGAGCTGGCCACCGGCTTGCCGCTGTCCATCGGCTATCTCTTGTGCGCCGTGGTCATCCTGCCCATGGTGGCTTACGGCATTACCTTCATCAGCCGGTTGCAGGCATGGACGCAGCCGATATGGCTGGTGCTGCTGCTCTTGCCCTATGCCTTCATCGCCTTCCGGGATCCCGGGACCTTGCAGGAGTTTCTGCGGTTTCCGGGCTATGACGGCCGGGGCGGCAATTTCAATCTGCTGATGTTTGGCTCGGCGGTAGCGGTGGCCGCCTCGCTGGTGACGCAGATCGGCGAACAGGTCGACTTTCTGCGCTTTCTGCCCGAACGCACGGCGGCCAACCGCAGACGCTGGTGGCTCGCCCTTATCTGCGCGGGTCCGGGCTGGATTTTGCCGGGCGCGGCCAAGATCCTGGGCGGCGCCTTTCTGGCCTGGCTGGCCCTGTCCCTGGGAGCGCCCGCCGACAAAGCGGGGGACCCCACCCATATGTATCTGGCGGCCTATACCTATGTCATCAGCGATCCCGGCCTGGCACTAGCGCTGGTAACGGCCTTTGTGGTGGTCTCGCAGGTCAAGATCAATGTGACCAATGCTTATGCCGGCTCGCTGGCCTGGTCCAACTTCTTTGCCCGCATCACGCACAGCCATCCGGGCCGGGTGGTGTGGCTGGTGTTCAACGTGCTGATCGCCGTGGTCCTGATGGAGATGGGCGTGTTCGGCGCGTTGGAGCATGTGCTGGCGGTGTTCTCGCACGTTGCGCTGGCCTGGATCGGGGCGCTGGTGGCAGACCTGGTGATCAACAAGCCGCTGGGTCTGTCGCCGAAGCGGATCGAGTTTCGTCGCGCCTATTTATATGACATCAACCCGGTCGGCGTGGGCAGCATGCTGATCGCCATGACGCTGGGCCTGCTGGCCTTTGCCGGCGTGTTTCCGGGCACGGCGGGCGCGCTGGCGCAGGCGTTGTCTCCGTTTGTAGCCTTGCTGGCGGCTTTTGTCTGCGCGCCTGTCATCGCCTGGCGCACGCGCGGGCGCTACAACCTGGCGCGGACGCCGGTCGATGTCGCGGGTTCGGATCATGTCTGCGTGATCTGCGCCAACCGTTTCGAACAGCCTGACATGGCGCATTGCCCGGCCTATAACGGTGCCATCTGTTCCTTGTGCTGCACGCTGGATGCCCGCTGCCAGGATCGCTGCAAACAGCAGGGACGTTTGAAGGATCAGGTGCAGGCGGTCTTGGGCTGGCTGTTGCCGGCGCGGGTCACACCGCTGCTGCATAGCCGCCTGGGCCACTACCTCTTGATCGTAGCGGGAATGGGCTCGCTGCTGGCCGGTATTCTGGGCTTGATCTACTACCAGGAATACGCCAGTCACGTGCGGGCCGGCCTGGCCCCAACGGGTTTGCGGCCAACCTTCTTGAAGTTGTATGCCGCCTTGTTGCTGATCGGCGGCGTGGTGGCCTGGTGGCTGGTGCTGGCGCACGAAAGCCGACGCGTGGCGCAAGAGGAATCGGATCGTCAGACCCATTTGCTGCTGCGCGAAATCGAGGCGCACAAGCAGACGGACGCGCAGTTGCAACAGGCCAAGGAAGCGGCCGAGAGCGCCAACCTGGCCAAGAGCCGCTTCATGGGCGGCATGAGCCATGAGTTGCGCGCGCCCTTGAACAGCATTCTGGGTTACGCGCAGATTCTGCAGCGCGACCCGGGCCTGCCACCGGCGCGGCGTGAGGCCATCGATGTGATTCATCGCAGCGGCAAGCACTTGATCGGCCTGATCGATGGTTTGCTGGACATCGCGCGCATCGAGGCGGGCAGGCTAAGGTTGGAGAACAGCGAACTGCGCTTGCCGGCGTTTCTGGAGCAGATCGTGCAGATGTTCCGGCCGCAGAGCACGCTCAGAGGGCTGATCTTTCGCTATGAAGCGGCGGAACTGCCGTCCATCGTGCATATCGACGAAAAGCGGCTGCGGCAGATTCTGATCAACCTGCTGAGCAATGCGCTGAAGTTCACGTCGGAAGGACACGTGTCGATGCGCGTGAAGTCGGCGGCGGATATGGTGTTGTTCGAAGTAGAGGATAGCGGCCGAGGCATACCGGCCGAAGATCTGGAACGCATCTTTCTGCCCTTTGAACGCAGCTGGGCGGCGGTCGAGCAGGCCGATTCCGGCACGGGCCTGGGCCTGACCATCTGCCAAATGCTGACCGGCATCATGGGCGGCGAGTTGACGGTGCGCAGCGCCGTCGGCCGCGGCAGTGTGTTCACGCTCAAGCTGTTTTTGCCGGAGGTGCGCTCGCCGCGCCGCGATGCCCGACCGTCGGGGCTGGTGGTGGGCTATCGCGGCGAGCGGCTGCGGATCCTGACGGTGGATGACCAGCCTTCACAGCGGCGCCTGGTGCGCGACCTGCTGGAGCCGCTGGGCTTTGAGATACACGAAGCGCCGCATGGCGCGGCTTGCCTGGCCTGCGTGCATACGCTGCGGCCGGCCCTGATATTGATGGACGTGTCCATGCCGGTCATGACGGGATGGGAAGTCCTGCGGTGCCTGCGTGATGAAGGCGTGGCCGTGCCCATCGTGATGCTGTCCGCCAATATCCTGGGGCTGGATCCGAAAGACCCGGCGCAAAGCGGGCATGACGCGTTCATTGCCAAGCCCGTGATGGTTGATGATTTGCTGAATCAACTCGGCAGTTTGCTCAAGCTGGACTGGCAGGTGGCGCAGGTGGAAACGGCGCTGCCGGCGGGGGATCTGCATCGGGTGGCACTGGAGCGCGAGGATGCCGAGGCGCTGCTGGAACTGGGCGCCATGGGCTACATCAAGGGCATACAGGCCAAGCTGGAAGAAATACAGGGCCGCCGGGCCGAAGCACGCGAACTGACGATGCATCTGCGGGCGCTGGCGGGCGAGTTTCAACTGAGTGAATTCAATCAAGTGCTCAAACATCATGTACAGCGTCACCATGCCCACGCCCGATAAGAACCTCGTCATGCTGGTCGATGATGCGCCGGACAATCTGAAAATGCTCTCCACCGCATTGGATGCAGCGGGTTATCAGGTGCTGGTGGCAACCGATGGCCAGTCGGCGATAGAACGGGTGGATTTCGTGGTGCCGGATATCGTGCTGCTGGATGCGGTGATGCCGGGAATGGATGGGTTCGAGACCTGCGCGCGCCTGAAAGCGCATCCGGCGGCGGGAGATGTTCCCGTGGTGTTCATGACGGGCCTGACCGAACCCGAGCACGTGTTGAAGGGGTTTCGAGTGGGCGGCGTGGATTATGTGACCAAGCCGCTGGACCCGGATGTGGTAGTGGCCAGGCTGCGAACGCATTTGCGCAATGCGCGCAGCCTGTCGGCGGCCTTTGATGCGATCGATGCGGCGGCGCGAGCCGTGGTGGCGCTGGATGCGCGCGGACTGCCGATCTGGAAGACGGGCAAAGCGCGGATCTGGCTGGCAGCGTATTTTGGTTGCACGGAGGATGCGGCAGACCTGCCGGTGCCCTTGGCGGATTGGGTGGCAGTCAATCTGGCGGCCGGACCGGCGGCTGAACCCTTGGTAATTGTCAGTGCGCGCGGGCGTTTGACCTTGAGTCTGTCGGCATCACGGCGTAGCGGCGAGACGTTGCTGCTGTTGCAGGAGCAGGCGCCGTTGGCGCCGGCCTACGGTCTGACGCCGCGTGAGGCCGATGTGCTGCGCTGGTTGGCCAAGGGGAAAACCAATCGGGATATCGCCGAGATTCTGGGCATGGCATCACGAACGGTGAACAAGCATCTGGAACACATCTACGTCAAACTGGGCGTGGAAACGCGCGCGGCGGCGGCGGCGCTGGCGGTGCGGCACGGGGATGCCTTTTGAAGCGCGCCGCGGGTCCTCTGGCGCTAACCTGCCAGTTTGTCGGCGGCCTCTTGCAGGCCGTCGAGGATGCAGTCGGCCACGTGCATGGGGAATCCAGCCGGCAGTAGCGCGCGGACGGTCTTCACGACCCCGGGGGTGCGCGCCACCAGGTCGTCGATGACATGCTCCACCCCCTTACCGTCGTGATTCACTACGCCATGCTCGGTGCCCACGGCAATCCAGTGCCGACGCAGGATGTCGCGCATGACCCGGTGGGGGTTTTCCGAGCGCACGGCCATGGCCATCTTGGCGTCGTACGGAGACAGCTGATCCGCCCCCTTGCCGATGACGGGGTGAGCCGAAAGCACGTCGTACAGCGGGGTGAGTTCGTAGGTGCCGCCCTGGCGCAGGAAAATGCTGAAGTTCTTCGCGTGGCCATCCGTGGCACGCAGCATCCAGAAGAGGACCTGGGCCTGGAAGAACGTGCGGCGATCGCGGTCAGGAGCGCGCGACGTGGCCAACAGCTTCATGATTTGGCGCACACCCGGCCCGCCGTCGGACTCGTACTTCAAATGCGGCGGGGTTCCCGTCGCCTGGCACATGTCTTCCTGCGGCAGCCGGACGAGCCAGCGTTTGCCCTCTACGTTCTCCCACCACATTCGGTCGAAGCGCTCGACCGCCAGCACCTTCATGTCCTCAAACATCAGGGGCTCGGTGCGCGCCACCGGCATTTGGTAGGCGCGCAGGACTTCGGAGCACAGCCACTCGTTTTCGACTGAGTCGCTCCAGTCGAACTTCATGTTTGCGACCAGGCCCAGCGGCAGCTTGAAGATGTGAGTGGTCGGTGTCGCGCCATGCGGCCGGCACCACCGCCCGTCGTACCAGAGCATGGCCGACTTTTCCTGTGCTCCGGCAATGGAGATGCGGAAGTCTTCATCCTCGGCAGCGTTGCGGCCCAGAGGGCCTGGCGCCAGGGTGTTGCGAAGCAGCTGGGCGATCTCGGCGTCGGTCATCGGAACCGCGTTCACCTCTTGAACGCCGTCCGGCGCCTCGGGGCCCGGCACCACCTGCAGCGCGCCGACGCAGTCCCGACCAACTTCAGCCAGCAGGGCGAACGCGTTGGTCGAGCCGGCCTGGTACCGACGTGCGACGCGCTCGCGAATTTTCTTGCTGTCCGGCAGCAGGTTTTCGAAGTAGGTGCGCACGGCTTCGCCACGGTGCGGGCGATTGCCCGGGGTGAAGGGGAGGGACAGCGACAGCGGGCGCCCCTGCTCGGAAGCCACCCAGGCGTCGGCATACTGCAGGACTTCTCCGACATGCGGTTGCGCGCTCCAGGTACCGACGAATTCGCCGTTCATCCAGAGATTCAGGGTGCGGGTGTGTGAGCGTCGGCCCATGGGCTCACCAGCTGGGGCCAGCCGACGCCTTGGGCGACGGCGATTCGCTGGTCTTGCGCAGCACGAGCTCGACGCCCAGGATGCTCAGAAGCTCCAGCAGGCGGTCGGCGCTGACCTTGTCGGCATGGCGCTCGAGATTAGACAAGGCCTGCTGGCTGACGCCCAGGCGCATAGCCGTATCCGCTTGGGTCAGGCCGGACTGTTTGCGAAAACCCTGGAGCAGCGCTGGCAGCTGCTCCGCCGTGCGGACGGTGAAATCGGGCATACAGGCCTCACGTTGTTTTGCTGATTTACAAATTATATTGAGTAAAATGGAAATACTCAATATAGGTTGTAAATCACAAATACAATGCGGGGCTTGTATAGGCGTTTTACAATACGGAAGCTGTAAAACGCCCAGGCGGGCTACGCGCGACGATTAGCCTTGAGGGCAGGCGCGGCGCGCCCCAACCTTTTGCCGGACACTGGGCAATCGCGGGGGTTTACGCTACGATTATTAATTCTCATTTATGCTTTCTAGCCCGCGCGGTTTGTCGCCCCGACCCGCGCCGCCCCCTCCCGTGAGCGTCTCCAACTCCCTGACCTCTCCCAGCGTGGAGGCCCTCTATTGCGATCACCACCGCTGGCTGCGCAGCTGGCTGTCGCATCGGCTGGGCAACGCTGCCGATGCCGCCGACCTGGCGCACGACACATTCCTGCGCCTGCTGAGCAAGGCGGTGTTTCCCCGTTTCGGCAGCGAGGGAGAAGCGCGCGCCTACCTGCGCACGGTGGGCCACGCGCTGTGCGTGGACCTGTGGCGCCGGCGCGAAGTCGAACGGGCCTGGCTCGACGCGCTGGCCGCGCAGCCCGAGCCTGTCACGCCCTCGGAGGAACACCAGGCCATCATCATCGAAACGCTGCTCGGCGTCGGCCGCATGCTGGGCCGCCTGTCGCAGAAAGCCGCCGCCGCGTTCGTCATGGCGCAGGTCGACGGCACGCCCTACCGCGATATCGCGGCCACGCTCGGCGTGTCCGAACGCATGGTCAAGAAGTACATCGCCCAGGCCATGCTGCAGTGCGCCCTGATCGAAGCCGGGTTGAACGCCTGACCATGCTGGCTAGCGACGCCCCTGCCCAGCCCGCGGGCCCGCCCGACGACTCCGTGGGGCGCGCGGGCAGCGTGACCGTCAATCATATTAAGCAGGCAGCCGAGTGGTACGCGACGCTGGCCGACGCTGGCGTCACCGAGCAGGACCGCGCTGCCTGGAACGCCTGGCTGGCCCAATCCGCCGCCCACGCCAAGGCTTGGGAACACGTCGAGGCGGTCAGCCGCAGATTCGACCCGCTGAGGCAGGGCAACGCCGGTGGCACGGTAGCGGTCGTGGGCGTCAACGCCGCCCGCCGCGCCTTCGTCAGCCGCCGCCACGTCGTCAACAGCGTCGCCGGCCTGCTCGGACTGGGCTCGGCGATGTGGCTGGGCTGGCGCTACACCCCCTTGCCAACCGTGGTGGCGGCGCTGCGCGCGGACCACGCCACCGGCATCGGGGAGCGACGCGAACTGGCGCTGGCGGATGGATCTCGCGTGTGGCTCAACACAAGCACCGCGCTCCAGGTCGACTACCAGGATGTCGCGCGCCACCTGGTCCTGCTGGCGGGAGAAATCCTCATCGAAACCGCCCGCGACGGCCGCGGCAGGCCATTCTTCGTACAGACGCCTGCCGGTCGAGTGCAAGCCCTGGGCACCCGCTTCTCGGTGCAGTTGCAGGAACGGCAGACACGACTGGACGTGTTCGACGGCGCCGTCGAAATACGCACGCAGTCCGGCGAGCAAGGCCGCGTCGATGCCGGAAAGGCTGCGCTGTTCGACGCCCGCGCCTTGACGCCGCTGGCCACCGCCGCCCCCATGCGCGCTGCCTGGAGCAAAGGCATCCTACCCGCAGACGACATGCCGCTGGGCGACTTGCTGGCCGAACTCAACCGCTACCGCCGCGGCCACATCAGCGTCGCCCCGGACGTGGCCGAGCTGAGCGTCATGGGGGTCTATCCCACCGATGACACCGACCGCGCCCTGGCCATGCTGGCGCAGACCCTGCCGATCCGTATCCACCGCCCGCTGCCGTGGTGGATCACCGTCGACGCCCGCTAGTCCGCGGCCTTTTTTTTCAACACACGGTTCCCTTTTTCCAGGCTCATCCGGTTTAGGAGCAAAGAGTCGATCAGACGACGTGAAGGGACCGCCCCACGGCCACCTCGCCCGTCCCCCCGCCTGCCATTGACCGCCGCGCCGCCGCGCGGCGACCGTCACTGCATCCGCGGGGCGCCTCATTGCCGCCCACCATCGAGGATAGCCACCCATGTACCGCCGCCGCACCTCCCGCCGCCCTGCGCCCTTGGCGCAGCCCCGCCTGTCCTCCGGCTCGTCCGAAGCGGCCTTGCGCTCGGCCATGCTGGCCTTGCACCTGTGCATGGCCGGCCCTGTGCTCGGCGTGCTGGCGTGGCCCGCGCAAGCCTGGGCCCAGCCGGCCGAGGCCGGGCCGGTGCGATCCTACGACATCCCGGCTGGATCGCTGAACGCGGTGCTGAACCGCTTTGCCGAAGAAGCGGGCGTGCTGCTGTCGGCGCCAGGCAACCTGACTGCCGGCAAGACCAGCGCGGGGTTGCGCGGCGACTATGGCGTGAAGGCCGGCCTTGCGGCGCTGCTGGCGGGCAAGGGCCTCGAAGCAGAGCGCCAGCCGAACGGCACCTATGCCTTGCGCGTCGTGCCAACGCCCGCGACAGGCGCGACACCCGTACTGCCCGCCGTCACCGTCACGGCCACCGGCGTATCCGGTGAACCGCCTGCCGCCTACGCGGGCGGGCAAGTAGCGCGCGGTGGTCGCCTGGGGCTGCTCGGCAACCGGGACATGATGGACACGCCGTTCAACGTCACCAGCTACACCGCCGAACTGATCGAAAACCAGCAGGCCATCACGGTGGCCGACGTCCTGGCCAATGATCCTTCCGTGCGCACCGTGTCCTATGGACTGACGAACACGGCGGCGGGCGGCGAGATCTTCATGATCCGCGGCCTGTCGGTGCAGGACTCGATCCTGTTCGACGGCCTGCCCGGCATCATCTCCAGTCGCGCTGGCGCCGCCGAGCTGGTGGATCGGGTGGAGATCCTCAAGGGACCCAACGCATTGCTCAACGGCATGGCCGTGGGCGCAGGCGGCGCCGTGGGCGGCGCCATCAACCTGGTTCCCAAGCACGCGGAGGACAAGCCCCTGACGCGCCTGACCACCACCTACCTGTCCGATGGCAACGTCGGCGGCCATCTGGACGTCGGCCGCCGCTTCGGCGAGGACAACCAATGGGGCATCCGCTTCAACGGTCTGTACCGCGACGGCGCCACCGCCACCGCTGGCCAATCAGTCGAATTCGGCGCGGCAGTGATCGGCCTGGACTACCGCGGCGCCACGTTGCGGGCCTCGCTGGATGCAGGACACCAAACCATGAACAACGAGGCGCCACAGGGCGCGGCGGGGTTTGGCGTCGATGACGGCGTGCCGATCCCGCGGCCGCCGCAGGCCAGGCGCCAGATCGCCCAGGACTGGGAATACTCCCGGTCGAGCAGCAATTACCTGCTGGCCAAGGCCGAGTACGACGTTGCTCCCGACTGGACGCTGTACGGCGCATTCGGCGGCAGCCGGACGCAGTCTCGCTACCTGTCGACCGATCTGTTCATCACGGACGCCGCCGGCAATGCGCAGGCGACCGTCTACTACTGGCCCAACTGGGTCGAGAACCGGGTCGCCCAGGCCGGTGTGCGCGGCGCGTTCGACACCGGCGCATTCAGGCACCAGGTCAACCTGAACGCCACCTATCTGACCAGCGATACCGGCTACACGAACGCCTACTACGGCTTCAGCCAATTCAGCACCAACATCTACCATCCGACGACCGTCGAGCGCCCGTCGACGGCGGGTTTCAAGTCCGATCCACCCCAGACCAATTCGCTGCGCTTGCCGTCCGTGGCGCTCTCGGACACGGTCTCGTGGCTCGACGACCGCGTGTCGATCACGCTGGGTGCCCGTTACCAGCGCGTCAAGAACGTCGGCACCGACACCGGCATCGGCGTGGCCAGCGCCACCTACGACAAGCAGGCCATCACGCCGGCCTTGGCCGCCGTGATCAAGCCGTTGCCGGACCTGTCGATCTACGGCAACTACATCGAGGGCCTGATCCAGGGCGACACCGCGCCGATGGGCACGACCAACGCCGGCCAGATGTTCGCGCCGATCAAGGTCAAACAACGCGAAGTCGGCGCGAAGTACGACTTCGGCCGCTTCAGCGCCACCGTCAGCCTGTTCCAGATCGAAAAGCCGAGCGGCCTGGCGATCGCCAACGGCGACGGCACCTCGACCTACCGGGTCGGCATGGAGCAACGCAATCGCGGCGTGGAACTGAATGTCTTCGGTGAAGCGACGCGCGGCCTGCGCCTGTTGGGCGGCGTGGCCTATATCGACCCCCGGCTCACCAAGACGGAAGGCGGCGTCTACGATGGAAAGCGCGCGCCCAACGTGTCGCGCTGGCAGTTGAACCTGGGCGGCGAATACGACCTGCCGGCCCTGCCCGGGCTGACGCTGACCGCGCGCATGACCTCCACCAGCGAGCAATACCTGGACCAGGCCAATACGCGCAGCATTCCCGGCTGGACACGCTGGGACTTCGGCGCGCGCTACGCGACCCGCGCATGGGATCGGCCTCTGGTGCTGCGCGCCGGCATCAACAACGCCTTCGGCCGCAATTACTGGTCGGGCAGTTCCAGCAATTGGCTGTATCTCAGCCAGCCGCGGACCTTCACGTTATCGGCAACGATGGATTTCTGACGCGGCCCGCGACCGCATCGCAGCACCACGGCCGCCCCCTGCCGACCGGCGCGCAATCGCCGGCGCTGGCAGGGGCGCGTGTCATTCCCCCAGTGTGTCCTGGTCGATTGACCAATTCGGGGTGGGCCGAGAATACGGCCAAGTTACGATTTCGCCGCTTCACTCCACCGTCACGCTCTTCGCCAGATTCCGCGGCTTGTCCACGTCCGTGCCGCGCGCGCATGCCGTGTGGTACGACAGCAGTTGCAGCGGGATCGTGTGCAGGATCGGCGATAGCTTGCCGTAGTTCTCCGGCATGCGGATCACGTGCATGCCTTCGGCGCTCTGGATCTTGCTGTCGGCATCGGCGAACACATAGAGCTCGCCGCCGCGCGCTCGCACTTCCTGCATGTTGGACTTCAGCTTTTCCAGCAGCTCGTCCTTGGGCGCGATGGTCACGACGGGCATGTGCTCCGTCACCAGCGCCAGCGGGCCGTGCTTGAGTTCGCCGGCCGGGTAGGCTTCGGCGTGGATGTAGCTGATTTCCTTCAGCTTCAGCGCGCCTTCCAGCGCGATCGGGTAGTGCATGCCGCGGCCCAGGAACAGGGCGTTTTCCTTGGACGCAAAGCGGTCGGCCCACGCCATGATCTGCGGTTCCAGTGCCAGCACCGAACCGATGGCCACCGGCAGGTGACGCAGCGCCTTCAGGTGCTCGGCTTCCTGTTCGTCGCTCAGGCGGCCGCGCGCTTGCGCCAGCGTCAACGTCAGCAGGAACAACGCGGTCAGCTGCGTGGTGAACGCCTTGGTCGACGCCACGCCGATTTCAACGCCGGCGCGCGTGATGTAGGACAGCTTGCACTCGCGCACCATCGCGCTGGTGGACACGTTGCAGATGGTCAGCGTGTTTTCCATGCCGAGCGAACGCGCATGCTTCAGCGCGGCCAGCGTATCGGCGGTTTCGCCGGACTGCGAGATCGTCACCACCAGCGAACGCGGGTTGGGCACGCTGTCGCGATAGCGGTATTCGCTGGCGATTTCGACGGCGACCGGGATCTTGGCGATGGACTCGATCCAGTACTTGGCGGTCAGGCCCGCGTAGTAGCTGGTGCCGCAAGCCAGGATCAACAGCGAATCGATGTCCTTGAAGACCTTGAAGGCATCGTCGCCGAACAGCTCGGGCGTGATGGCTTCGATGTCTTGCAAGGTATCTCCGACGGCGCGCGGCTGCTCGAAGATTTCTTTCTGCATGTAGTGGCGGTAAGGCCCGAGTTCAGCGGCGCCCGTGTGCACGTGCACGGTGTGCACTTCACGGTCCACGTTCTTGCCCGCGGCGTCCACGATCCAGACACGCGACAGTTGCAGGTCGACGACGTCGCCGTCTTCCAGGTAAATGATCTGGTCGGTGGTGCCCGCCAGGGCCAACGCGTCAGAAGCCAGGAAGTTTTCATTCTGGCCCACGCCCACCACCAGCGGCGAGCCTTGACGCGCGCCAACGACGCGATGCGGTTCGTCACGGCAGAACACGGCGATGGCGTAGGCGCCATGCAGGCGGCGCACGGCGTTTTGCACGGCTTCGAACAGGTCGCCGGCGTACAGGTGATTCACCAGATGCGCGATGACTTCGGTGTCGGTCTGGCTTTCAAAGATGTAGCCCACGGCCTGCAGCTCGGCGCGCAGTTCGTCGTGGTTCTCGATGATGCCGTTGTGGACCAGCGCGATGCGCGGTTCGTCGTTGCCCAGGTGCGAAAAGTGCGGATGGGCGTTGTGCGTGGCCGGCACCCCGTGCGTGGCCCAACGGGTGTGGGCGATGCCGGTGAACCCTTGCACCTTGTCTTCGGCGACCTGCTCGGCCAGTTCGGCCACGCGCTGCGTGCTGCGCGTGCGGCGCAGATGGCCGTCGGCGTAGACGGCGACGCCGCAGGAATCGTAGCCGCGATATTCCAGCCGCTTCAGGCCTTCAACGAGGATCGGGGTGATGTCGCGCTGGGCGACGGCGCCAACAATGCCGCACATAGGAGAGACTCCGCTAAGTTCGTGTACCGACGCATTGTGCGCGACCCGCCAAGAAATATGATTTCTTTATGTGCAAATAAGTGGAATTTAATTCCCTTACATAATTGTGATTAAATTATCTTTCTTGAAAACCACATTTTTGAATTAATCATGCAAAACGTGCCGATTTTGCTACCGGAACTTGATGATCTGGACCGGCGCATTCTTGAACAGTTACAAGAAGACAGCTCGTTGACCAACCAGGATCTGGCCGCGCGGGTGCATGCGTCGCCCCCGACATGCCTGCGGCGGGTGCGGCGACTGCTGGACGAAGGCGTGATCGACCGTCAGGTCGCCCTCCTGGCTGCCGACAAGCTGGGCAGCACGCTGACCGCGATCGTGGAAATCACGCTGGACGTGCAGGCGGCGGAAAGCCTGGATGCGTTCGAGCAAAGCATGCTGGTCGAACCCGCCGTGCTGCAGTGCTATCGGGTGTCGCCAGGGCCGGACTTCGTGGTGATCGCGCAGGTCAAGGACATGCCGGCCTATCACGCGCTGGTGCACCGGGCGTTCACGGCCCAGGCGAATGTGCGCAACGTGCGCACGTTCTTCTCGGTGCACCGCGCCAAGTTCGAGACACGGATCGACGTGCGCGGGTAACGCCAGGCGTCCCGTCTACCGCCGGCCCAGCAGGCGCTCGAATTGCGCCAGGTAGCGGTTGCCCATCTCCTGGACGTCGTGTTCCGTCTTCACGTATGCGTAGGCGCGCTGCGTGACATCGTCACGGAACGCTGCGTCGTCCAGGCAACGGGCCATGCCGGCCGCCATGGCCTGGTGGTCGCCCACCGCCACCAGCACGCCGCGGCCGTCGGCCAGGCTTTCCTTCAAGCCGCCCGCGTCGGTGGACACCACCGGCACGCGCTGCAGGAAAGCGTCCAGTACGCTGCTGCCCAGCGCTTCTTCTTCGGAGCTCATCACGAACACGTCGAGAATGCTGTAGAAGTCTTCGACGCCTTTGCGAAAGCCCGCAAAGCGGTAGACGTCTTCGATGCCCAGCTTCTTGGCTTCGTCCTTGGCCTGCTGCTCGCGATCGCCGCCGGCGCCGAAATGCAGGAAGACGAAGTCGCGGCGCGTCTTGGCCAGCTCGCCCACGGCGCGCACCAAGGTCACCGGGTCTTTGTCGCGGATCAGCGCGGCAGACGTCGCCATGACCTTTTTGCCCGCCAGATCGAATTCACGGACCAGGGCGGCAACGTTTTCGGCGTTGATCTCGTGCGGTTCGACGGCGCTGCGGATGATGACCGGCTCGATGCCCAGCCGGCGCGGTTCGCTTGCGGCCATCTCGCTGATGGCCACGAACAGATTGGCATGGCGCCACTTGAAGCCCGTCTTCCACTCATCGCCCGGTTTGACCACGAACGACGTGCGGCGCGAAAACACCACCGGACTGCGATGCAGCCATTTCGTCAGCACGGCCCACGTGATGGTGTTGGCGGTCTGCGCGTGGATGATGTCGTAGCGGCCGGCGCCAGCCAGGAACGCCAATTGGCCCGGCACGTTGCGGCAGGTGTGGGCCACAAAGCCCTCTTGGCGGGCGCGCTCGGCAAGCGGCGCGCCCTCACGGCACATCACTTCGACGTCATGGCCCGCCTTGCGGAAGGCGCGCATGCAATACAGCGTCTGCCGTTCGCCGCCGCGCCAGCCTTTTTCGAAGTTCAGTTGCAGGATTTTCATGCGCGCCCGATGCCGGAGTACTCGAAGCCCTGGCCGCGCACGTCGGCCGGCGTGTAGAGGTTACGACCGTCGATGATCAGCGGCGTCTTCAGCAAGGCCTTCACGCGGTCGAAGTCGGGCGCGCGGAAGACCTTCCATTCTGTCGCGATCAGCAGCGCGTCCGCGCCGTCCAGCGCGTCGTACATGTCGGTGGCGAACGTGATGCCGGACTCGCCGACCAGCATGCGCGCGGCCTCGTGCATGGCCACCGGATCATAAGCGCGCACCTCGGCGCCGCGGCGCGTCAGTTCGGCAATGACCGTCAGGCTGGGCGCTTCGCGCATGTCGTCGGTGTTCGGCTTGAACGACAAGCCCCACAGCGCGATCTTGCGGCCGCGCAGGTCTTCGCCGTAGCGTGCCACCAGCTTTTCCGACAAGCGGAACTTCTGCGCATGGTTGGCGGCCTCGGCGGCTTCGATGACCCGCATGGGCAAGGCGTTTTCCGCGGCGGTGTTGACCAGCGCCTGCACGTCCTTGGGGAAGCAGGAACCGCCGTAACCCGCGCCGGGGTACAGGAAGTGGTAGCCGATGCGAGGGTCCGCGCCGATGCCGCGGCGCACCTGCTCGATGTCGGCGCCCAGCGCTTCGGCCAGGTTCGCCATTTCGTTCATGAACGAGATGCGCGTGGCCAGCATGGCGTTGGCGGCATACTTGGTCAGCTCGGCCGAGCGCACGTCCATCACCATCAGGCGGTCGTGCGTGCGCTGGAACGGTTCATAGATGCGGCGCATCACGCCAACCGTGTAGTCGTCGTCGGCGCCGACGATCACGCGGTCCGGGCTCATGAAGTCGTTGATGGCGGCCCCTTCCTTCAGGAATTCGGGGTTGGACGCCACGCTGAACGGGATCTGGACGCCGCGCACGGCGAGTTCCTTGTCCACCACCGCGCGCACCCGGTCGGCCGTGCCGACGGGCACGGTGGACTTGTCCACGATCAGCTTGCGGGACGTCATGTGACGCGCGATGTTCTGGGCGGCGGCCAGCACGTATTTCAGGTCGGCGGAACCGTCTTCGCCGGGCGGCGTGCCCACGGCGATGAACTGCACGTCGCCGAAGGCCACGCTTTGCGCCACGTCGTCCGTGAAATGCAGGCGGCCCGCCTGCACGTTGCGGCGGACCAGGTCTTCCAGGCCGGGCTCGTAGATGGGAATGCCGCCCTGGCGCAGCAGGGCGATCTTCGCCGCGTCCACGTCCAGACACATGACGTCGTTGCCCATGTCGGCCAGGCACGCTCCCGACACCAACCCCACGTAACCGGTACCCACGACCGTGATTTTCATGCCTGCACGCCTTCAAAATAGGGAATCTTGCGCGCCCGGTCCCTGGACCAGGCGCTGGCCGCCATTATAGAAGCGGCCAGGGCGCAAGGGCGGAACCGCCCCAGGCCCCGTCGACACTAACCGGCGCTAGACCCGCAGTTTGTTGAACCGGACGGTGTTGACCACCACCGCCAGCGCGGCACAAACCGTTCCCAGCACCAGCGCCAGCCCCGGGCCATGCGCGACGCTGACGCTGAATGCAATGGCCACCAACGCCGTGCCAAAACTCTGGCCGAACACCCGGGTAGTCGCCTGCAGGCCGCCCGCGGCGCCGCTGCGCGAGCGGGGCGCCGCCGACAGCATGGCGCGGTTGTTGGGCGTCTGGAAGAAACCGAAACCCACTCCGGCCACGAACATGCCCGCCACGATGAACCAATTGGATACCGACGACGGCAGCAACGCCAGCCACAGCATGCCGGCCACCATGGTCGCCGCCCCCACGCCGCTGAGGATGGCGGCGGAATAGCGATCGGACAGCCGGCCCGCCAGCGGCGCGATGATGGCGGTGCCCACGGGCCAGGCGCCCATCAACATGCCCACCTCCAGGTACGGACGGCCAAGCACCTGCTGGAAATAGAAGGGCAGCGACACGTACGACGCCATTTGCGCGGCGAAGGTGCAGGCCGATGCGCCCACGGCGAACGCCAGCGGGTGGATACGCAGCAGGTCCACCGGCACCAGCGGCGCCGGCTGCTTGCTGACGCGGCGCACCAGCACCCAGCCCGCCACGGCCGCGATCGCCACCAGGCCGATGCCCCGCAGCAGATCCTGACCCATCATGTCCACGCCCGAAATGAAAACGCCCAGCGTCGCCATGCAGAGCAGGGCGCTGACCCAGTCCAGCTTCACGTCGTTGCGCGGCACTTCAGGCAGGTGGCGCAGGCCGAACATCGCCAGCACGCAGATGGGCAGGTTCACCGCGAAGATCCAGGGCCACGGCGCGACCGACAGGATGGCGGACCCGATGGTGGGACCCAGCACCGACATCACGGCCACCGTGGTGGCGTTGATGCTGATGCCCCGGCCCAGCATCTTCAGGGGATAGATGTTGCGCACCAGGCCGCCGAACATGCACATCAGGGTGGCGGCGCCCACGCCCTGGAACACCCGCGCCGCGGTCAGTTGCCACAGCGTGCCGGCCAGCGCGCACCCCAACGAGGCCAGGGTGAACAGTATCAGGCCAAAGGTGAACATGCGGCGAAAGCCGATGCGTTCGGCCAGCGCCGACAACGGCAGCAGCGTCATCACCACCGCCAGATTGTAGGCATTGACGATCCAGACGGCTTCGGCGGGCGAGGCGTGGAGATCGACGGCGATGGTGGGCAGCGCCACGTTGGCGATCGTGGTGTCGAGCACCGACAGGCTGATGCCCGTCATCACCGTGGCGGCCGCCCAGTACCGGCGGGGCGCCGGCAAACCGTCGGGCGGCGCGGGCTTGGCGCCCCCGCCCGGCGGCGTGCCCCGAGCGGAGTCGTCCTCCGCCATCACGACTTTTTGACCGGACGCTGCCAACCCTCGATCGTAAGCTGTTTAGCGCGCGACACGGTCAGCTTGTCGGCCGGCGCGTCGCGGGTCAAGGTCGTGCCTGCGCCAAGCGTCGCGCCGCGGCCCACGCGCACGGGCGCCACCAGTTGAGTGTCCGAGCCAATGAAAGCGTCGTCTTCGATAACCGTGCGGTGCTTGTTCACCCCGTCGTAATTGCAGGTGATCGTGCCGGCGCCCACGTTCACGCGCTGGCCGATGTCGGCGTCGCCGATGTAGGCCAGGTGATTGGCCTTGCTGTCCGCGCCCAGCACGCTTTTCTTGATCTCGACGAAGTTGCCGACGTGGCTGCGGTCGCCCAGTTCAGCGCCCGGGCGCAGGCGGGCATACGGGCCCACGCGTGCATCCCGGCCCACTTCGGCCTGCTGCAAGTGACTGAAGGCTTCGATCTGGGTGCCGGCGCCGACGGTCACGTCGCGCAGGACGCAGTGCGGGCCCACGCGCACGCCATCGGCCAACGTCACGTTGCCTTCGAACACGCAACCCACGTCGATGAACACGTCGCGCCCGCACGTCAGCGTGCCGCGCACGTCAAAGCGCGCCGGATCGGCCAGCGTGACGCCCGCTTCCAGTTGGCGGCGGGCCTGCTCGCCCTGCCAGCGGCGTTCCAGTTCGGCCTGTTGCACGCGGCTGTTCACGCCCAGCGTTTCCCAGCCCGCGCCGGGTTGGGCCGCGCCCACCGGCACGCCATCGGCAACGGCCAGGCCGACCACGTCGGTCAGGTAGTACTCGCCCTGCGCGTTCTTGTTGTCGATGCGGGACAGCCAGTCTTTCAGCTTGGCGGTCGGGGCGGTCAGAATGCCGGTGTTCACTTCCTTGATGGCGTGTTCCGCTTCCGAGGCGTCCTTGTGCTCGACGATGCGGCACACATTGCCCTGGGCGTCGCGCACGATGCGGCCATAACCCGTGGAATCCGCCAGGACTTCCGTCAGCACGGCGGCGCCTGCGGCACGCGCAGTCAGCAGGCGTTGCAGCGTGTCCGGCTGCACCAGGGGCACGTCGCCGTACAGCACCAGCGTCACGTCGTCCTTGCCGTCGCCTTCCAGCAACAGCGGCACCGCTTGCTGCACGGCGTGGCCGGTGCCTTGCTGCGGCTGCTGCAGCACGAAGTGCAAGTCAGCCTGACCGTCGAACGCCTGTTTGACACGATCGGCGCCGTGGCCCACCACGACGATGATGCGCGCCGGTTTCAGTTGGCGCGCGCTATCCAGCACGTGGCCCAGCATCGGTTTGCCGGCCAGCGTGTGCAGCACTTTGGGAAGATCGGACTGCATGCGTTTGCCCAGTCCGGCGGCAAGAATCACTACGTTAAGCATAAGTTCCATGAAAGGTTGGGACGGCCGAGCGGCCTTGCGGCCGTCTCGCTTGTCGATTGAAAGGGGGTCAGGGCTTGCCGTCGGCAGCTCCGGATTTCTTGGCGGTCTTCGTCGCCGATTTGCCGGCCGTCTTGGCGGCAGGCTTGCGCGGCGCCGGTTTGGAAGCTTTCGCTTCGGTCTTCGCGGCGGCCTTGGATTCGCCGGGCTTGGCCCGCGCATCCGCGCCTGGGTCCGTGCCCGGCGCGGCGGGCGTGCCCGGCATGGACGCGGCGGTGGCGGCCGCAATCTGGTTGAACTGCTGCTGCAGCAGATCCCACCATGCCTTGGACGCCGATTGCGCGGCGGCGCCCATTTGTTCGCTCATGCCTTGCATGGCGGACTCCGGCGTGGCCTTGTCCGCGGCCTCACCCGCCTCCGCGTCCTTGCCGGCCGGCGCATCTTGCGCGTGGCCTTGCGCCGACGACGAAGTCGACGCTGGCTTGGCAGCAGTTTTGGGCGCGGGTTTCAGGCCCAGCACCACTTCAAGGGGAGACGCGGCGCCGCTATCGCGCATCGCGCCCATGTCCATATTGGCCGCGCTATCCACGAACGCGCGCAACGTGCTGATGGTGGAGCGCTGCACTTCCATGCCCTGGATGGTGGACGACAGCATCGACAGGTTCATGCGCAACCAGTTTTCAACCGAGCGCAGTTCCGCGATGCGGCGGTCCAGGTCTTCAAGGTTCATGGGAGGCGCCATCGGCAGGCTACTGGCCAGACCGCCGGGTCCGGTCAGGCCCGCCCACGCCTGGCGCATCATTTCCATGCTGGCCAAGAGGGGATTGCCCGACAGGTCGGAATTCTGTCCCATGCCAGGAAGGACGAACGGATTCGTGAAGTGGTCGCTCATGACAGGTCTCCCCAAATGCGGATGGTTTCCGCCGGCTGCCGGTCAACCCGGCACCAGCTGGTTATTCTCCACGCGCACCCGGTCGCCCGAGGCAAAGGCGAACGGCTGCGCGCTGCGGAACTGGCGCGCACTACCGTCGCCCATGCGGACCGTCAGCTCATAGTGCGTCACCGTTTGTTGCTGTCTGATATTACGCTCAACTTCACGGCCTGCCAAAGCGCCGCCCACGGCGCCCAGCACGGTCAGCGCCGTCTTGCCGCTGCCTCCGCCAAACTGATTACCCACAACGCCTCCCACGACGCCGCCGCCGATGGTGCCGACCAGATGATTGCTATCGTCCTTCGCGGGGACTTGCACCTGGCGCACCGACTCCACCACGCCGCAGCTCTTGCAGGCTTGCGGCGCCGGGGCCGGGGCCGAGGCGGCGGGACGGGGCGCCGCGGCAGAGGCCGGACGGCCGGTTTGGGCCGGTGCAGGCGCAGGCGGCTCGGAGGCTTGCGAGGCGGAAGCCTGCGGCGCGGGTGCCAGGTTGGCGCTTTCCGGGCCTGCGCTGACCACGGGCGCCTCCGCGTGGGGATTGGCCGACGGCGAGGGCAACCAGCCCATCACCGCGGCCACGCCCACCGCGCACATGACAATGACGGCAATCGCCGCGGCGGCGACCAGCGGGTGCAGGCCGCGGCGCGGGGTGTCGATTCGGGTGGTATTCATGATGAAGCTCCATCGTAACTAACCGGCATCGGTATAGCACCCGGGCGCCGTTTCGGCATGTTGCGATGGTGACGCTTCTTTGCAGCCGCCGGGCCGGTGGACAGGCCATCCCATTCGTGGACAATAGGCGCATGGATTCCATTTCCTTGCCCCAGCTCGAACAGGCGATCAACTATTGGCGCAACTTGTCGCCATCGGTCGGCGACGAATCGCGCCTGTGCCCCGAAGCCGCGGCGCTGGCCACGCCCTACGCCCTGATGATCATCACCCACCGCCACGACATCCCGGTGGCCGAGCTCAATGAAAAAGCCCAGGCGGCACTGGCCGGCTGGGCTGCTTCGGGCGCGCGCGCCCCGACCGATCCCTGATCAGCCTTTCAGCAGGGCCTTGATGTCGTGCGTCAGGGCGTCCACGCCCAGGTTGTTGTTGGCCAGTACGCGGGACTCGCCCTTGCCATCCAGCAAATAGAACGCGGCGGTATGGTCCATCGTGTAGTTGCCGTCCTTGGTGGGCGCCTTGGCGTAGTACGCCTTGAACGACGCGGCAGCCTTTTTGACCTGGTCCGGCGTGCCGGTCAGGCCCAGGAAGCGCGGATCGAACGCCGTGACGTACTGCTTCAACACGTCCTGCGTGTCGCGCTCGGGGTCCACGGTGATCAGCAGCACCTGCACGCGCTCGGCGTCCGGGCCCAGCTTCTTCATGACTTCGGTCAGCTCGGCCAACGACGTGGGGCACACGTCGGGGCA